>Ga0222427_100061_pt1 | contig 298186 bp, 261 predicted proteins | sample 2B20Ametagenome_FD_182890 | JGI IMG/M metagenome (GOLD analysis project Ga0222427, IMG submission 182890) | Enriched microbial communities from leaf-cutter ant dump, University of Wisconsin, Madison, United States - 2B20A (version 2) | ecosystem: Environmental > Terrestrial > Nest > Insects... | reverse complement strand
GATCTGGCGGCGGCGGTGGCGGCGTTGTAGGCGAGGCTGCGCAGGATGGCATCGCCCTGCTTACTGAGCTTTCTCATGCCTTTGTAGGCGCCGGACTCCTTGGGCCTGGGATCCAGTCCGGCATAGGCCACCACGGCATCGGAGCTGGTAAACGGTATGCGAGCGAAGGTGGTCACCAGGGCCGTTGCCGTCAGGTTGCCCACGCCGACGATACTGGTAAGCAGCTTGAAGTCTTGCGCCAAGGCAGGTTCGGCCTGGATCTCGGCGAGCATCTGATCTTCAAGGGAGTTGGCCAGCTCCGTCAGGGCATCGAGTGCCTTCTGCACCTGAGCCTGGGCGTCATGGACTTGATGGTGCCGCTCGCTGGACAGGCGCAGTTGAGTCCGGGTGATCACGGCCATCCTGCGCAAACGCAGCATCTGACGCAGACGCTCGATGTATTGGGCGCAGGGTTGATATGGGTGCAGGCGTTCATGCTCGGAGGCGATGAAGCGGGCGATCATGATGGCGTCGAGCCGATCGGTCTTGCCCCGCTGACCCTGGGATTTGGCGTAGTGATGCAAGGCCTTGGGGTTAAGGACATAGACCTTCAGCCCCCGCTCGTGGGCCAGGTCAGCCAGCATGCGCTCGTAGCCGCCAGTGGACTCCATGGCAAGCACGCTGCCTGGCGGCAGGGTTTGCAGCCATTTGCTCAGACTGCTGGGCGTGTTCTTGAGGATTTTGGTGACGGGCTTGGCACGGCCATGATCGGCCACGACGATCTCGGCCTTGCCCACATCTGCGCCGAAGAAAGACACTGCGATTTGCATCTGTAGAACCCTTGCGATAGCGTTATGCCTGCTGGGGAAGCCGCGCCCGATGCGTTACCTTGCGATCAATCGGCGGTCTTGGCCGCTAGATTCTTAATCGACGTGTTTGGGCGGGGTGGGATATCTACCGACGTCAGTCCGCGCGAACGGCTGATGGATGGGTGTGTCCCGATCCCCAGCTCCCACTGAACACATTTCGGTGGGGGCTACAGAACCATACAAGGATGGGTGGAGCGCGAGAGTTCTTAAGAAAGAACTCAGGTATCCAGCGCGCGAAACCCATGCGGCCATGGGCAGACAGTGCCTGGCACGGGCTGGAAAGCACCCGATTGCGGCAGCATGGGTTGCGCGCGTTGGGCGTGTGCGTTCTTGCGTCGACGATCTCGCGCTTTACCCATCCTACAAAATGCTCCCCCAAACCGCGCAAGCAAAAAAACCGGCGGCCCGAAAGGCTGCCGGCTTTTCATTGCGATCGGCACGGCCTACGGCGCGATGCGCGAGCGCGGCCGCCTGCGCTTGGATAAGCTGATGCCGTAGGATGGGTGGAGCGCGAGAGTTCTTAAGAAAGAACTCAGGTATCCAGCGCGCGCAACCCATGCGGCCATGGGCAGACAGCGCCTGACACCGGCCGGAAAACAGTCTATCGCGGCAGCATGGGTTGCGCGCGTTGGGCGTGTGCGTTCTTGCGTCGACGATCTCGCGCTTTACCCATCCTACAAAATTCCCCCCCAAACCGCGCAAGCAAAAAAACCGGCAGCCCGAAAGGCTGCCGGTTTTTCATCGCGACGCCGCCGTTTACGCGATGGCGGCGAGGGCCTTGTTCAGCGTGGCGCTGGGGCGCATGGCCTGGCTGGCGCGGGCTTCGTCCGGCTGGTAGTAGCCGCCGATGTCCACGGGCTTGCCTTGCGCGGCTTTCAGTTCGGCCAGGATGGCGTCTTCGCCGTCGGCCAGGGCGCGGGCGGCGGCGGCGAACTGGGCTGCCAGCTCGCGGTCGTCGGTCTGCGCGGCCACGGCCTGGGCCCAGTACATGGCCAGGTAGTAGTGGCTGCCGCGGTTGTCCAGGCCGCCGACCTTGCGGTCGGGCGACTTGTTCTCGTCGAGGAACTTGGCGGTGGCCAGGTCCAGCGTCTTGGCCAGGACCTGGGCGCGGGCGTTGTCATACGCCTTGCCGAGGTGGTCCAGCGAGGCGGCCAGCGCCATGAATTCGCCCAGCGAATCCCAACGCAGGAAGCCTTCTTCCAGGAATTGCTGCACGTGCTTGGGGGCCGAGCCGCCCGCGCCGGTTTCGAACAGGCCGCCGCCGGCCACCAGCGGCACGATCGACAGCATCTTGGCGCTGGTGCCCAGTTCCATGATGGGGAACAGGTCGGTCAGGTAGTCGCGCAGCACGTTGCCGGTCACCGAGATGGTGTCCTGGCCGGCGCGGATGCGCTTGAGCGAGAACTTGGTGGCTTCGACCGGGCTGAGGATGCGCAGGTCCAGACCGCAGGTGTCGTGGTCGTTCAGGTACTGCTTGACCTTGGCGATGATCTGGGCGTCGTGGGCGCGGTTTTCGTCCAGCCAGAACACGGCGGGCGTCTTGGTGGCGCGGGCGCGGGCGACGGCCAGCTTGACCCAGTCCTGCACCGCGGCGTCCTTGGTCTGGCACATGCGCCAGAGGTCGCCGGCTTCCACGGCCTGCTCCAGCAGCACCTTGCCCGAGGCGTCGAGCACGCGCACGGTGCCGGCGGCCGGGATGACGAAGGTCTTGTTGTGCGAGCCGTATTCCTCGGCGGCCTGGGCCATCAGGCCCACGTTCGGCACGCTGCCCATGGTGACGGGGTTGAAGGCGCCATGGGCCTTGCAGTCCTCGATCACGGCCTGGTAGACGCCGGCGTAGCTGCGGTCCGGGATCACGGCCTTGGTGTCCTGCAGTTCGCCGGCGGCGTTCCACATCTTGCCCGAGTCGCGGATCATGGCCGGCATGGAAGCGTCGACGATCACGTCGCTGGGCACGTGCAGGTTGGTGATGCCGCGGTCGGAGTTGACCATGGCCAGCGCAGGCAGCGTCTTGTAGGCGGCGTCGATGTCGGCCGTGATGGCGGCCTGCTGGTCGGCCGGCAGGCTCTGGATCTTGGCGTACAGGTCGCCGATGCCGTTGTTGGGGTCGAAGCCGGCTTGCTTCAGCGCGTCGGCGTGCTTGGCCAGCACGTCCTTGTAGAACACGGACACCACGTGGCCGAAGATGACGGGGTCGGAGACCTTCATCATGGTGGCCTTCAGGTGCACCGAGAACAGCACGCCCTGGGCGCGCGCTTCATCGACCTGGGCCTGCAGGAAGGACGTCAGCTTGGCGGCGGACATGACGGCGGCGTCGATGATCTCGCCGGCCTTCACCGGGGTCTTTTCCTTGAGGACGGTGGTGGCGCCGCCGGTGGCGACGAGTTCGATCTTCACGTCGCCGGCTTCGGCGATCAGCGCCGACTTCTCGGTGCCGTAGAAGTCGCCTTCGCTCATGTGCGACACGTGCGACTTGGAGTCGGCCGACCAGGCGCCCATCTTGTGCGGGTGCTTGCGGGCGTAGTTCTTGACGGACAGGGGCGCGCGGCGGTCGGAGTTGCCTTCGCGCAGGACCGGGTTCACGGCGCTGCCCTTGACCTTGTCGTAGCGGGCCTTGACGTCGCGCTCGGTGTCGTTGGCGGGGGCGTCCGGGTAATCCGGCAGCTTGTAGCCCTGTTGCTGCAGTTCCTTGATGGCGGCCTTCAGCTGCGGCATGGACGCGCTGATGTTGGGCAGCTTGATGATGTTGGCTTCAGGCTGGACGGCCAGGGCGCCGAGTTCGGCCAGGGCGTCGCCCAGTTTCTGGCTGTCTTCCAGGTAGTCGGGGAACACGGCGATGATGCGGCCGGCAAGCGAGATGTCGCGGGTTTCGACCGTGATGCCGGCGGGTTTGGCGAAGGCCTGGACGATGGGCAGCAGCGAACGGGTTGCGAGCGCCGGCGCTTCGTCGGTGAGGGTATAGATAATCTTCGGAGTAAGAGACATGATCCTTGAATCTGTTCGGCAGGCGCTAGGCGCAAACCCGAACATGCTATGCGGCGCGAGGCCGGTAGATGTTGTCGAGAGTGGGTTCGTCTGGGCAGGCGCGCTGGCCGCGATCGCCTGTCCAACATGGCCGGCGCCCGCCCTTTTTTGTCTGGTTGGCCGGGTGGGGGCCGGTGATACCGGCCGGCTCCTGGTCCGCCTCTAGGGAGGTGCGACTGCCACGAACCTTCCATTGTAATACCGTGCTACCCCTGGCGCGCAGCAAAACCCGCCGATTTGACCGGCGCATGCGCATATGCGGGGGTAAATTAAACGGGGACACATTAAATCGGGCGATCCCGCGCCGGCAAGGCGGGCCGCGGCGGCCGTTTGACAAAGCGCGGCGGTTGGAGGAAGCTACGCCCCATGCATTTCCGCGCCGTTCGCATTTCGCTGATTATTACCATCATTCCTGGAATGGTGGGTTAGCGCGCGACCGCAATGTCATAGCCACCCGCCCCACGAGGCGGGTTTTTTGTGGCCGCCTCTGCCGGGCAAGCACACCGAAGCAGAGAGCCAGATGCACCACACCCCGCAAGCCCCGCAAGCCCAACCGCAGGCCGCCGCATTCCAGGACGGCAAGGCCTCGCCGATGGAATACCTGAGGCAGATCCTGACCGCCCGGATCTACGACATCGCCCGCGAAACCGAGCTGGATCCCGCCCGCGGCCTGTCGGCCAGGCTGGGCAACCCGGTGTTCTTCAAGCGCGAAGACAACCAGCCGGTGTTTTCATTCAAGGTGCGGGGCGCCTACAACAAGATGCGCAATACGCCGCAGGCGGCCCTGGACCGGGGCGTGATCACGGCGTCGGCCGGCAATCACGCGCAGGGCGTGGCCATCTCGGCCGCCAAGATGGGCGTGCGCGCCATCATCGTGGTGCCGCAGACCACCCCGCAGGTCAAGGTGGATGCGGTGAAGGCGCATGGCGGCCCCACCGTCACGGTGGTGCAGGCGGGCGATTCGTATAGCGACGCCTACGCCCACGCCCAGAATCTGGCGCGCGCGCAGGACCTGACCTTCATCCCCGCCTTCGACGATCCCTATGTGATCGCCGGGCAGGGCACGGTGGGCATGGAGATCCTGCGCCAGCACGCCGGCCCCTTGCATGCCGTGTTCGTGCCGATCGGCGGCGGCGGGCTGGCGGCGGGGATCGCCACCTACATCAAGGCGGTGGACCCGGGCGTCAAGGTCATCGGCGTGCAGACGGAGGATTCCAGCGCCATGTCCCTGTCCATGCAGGTGGGAGAGCGCGTCAATCTGCCCGAAGTGGGCCTGTTCTCGGACGGCACGGCCGTCAAGCTGGTGGGCGAGGAAACCTTCCGCTTGTGCCGCGAGTATCTGGACGAGATCATCCTGGTGGATACGGACGCGGTCTGCGCCGCGATCAAGGACGTATTCCTGGATACCCGCAGCGTGCTGGAACCGGCGGGCGCGCTGGCGGTGGCCGGGTTGAAGAAGTACGTCCAGCGCGATGGCGTGCAAGGCTTGCCGATGGTGGCGGTGACCTCGGGCGCGAATATGAATTTCGACCGCCTGCGCTTCGTGGCGGACCGCGCCGAGGTCGGCGAGGCCCGCGAGGCGGTCTTCGCCGTGACGGTGCCCGAAGAACGCGGCAGCTTCCGCCGCTTCTGCGGCGTGATCGGCCAGCGCAGCGTGACGGAATTCAACTATCGCATCGCCGACGCGCGCACCGCGCACATTTTCGTCAGCGTGCAGATCGCCCGGCGCGGCGACGCGGCGGAGATCATGGCGGCCTTGCAGGATCAGGGCTTCTCGGTCGGGGACCTGACCAACAACGAGCTGTCGAAGCAGCATATCCGCTACATGGTCGGCGGCCGTTCGCCGCTGGCGGGCGGCGAGCGCCTGTTCCGCTTCGAGTTTCCGGAACGGCCCGGCGCGCTGATGAAGTTCCTGGCCGCCATGGCCCCCAACTGGAACATCAGCCTGTTCCACTACCGCAACCAGGGCGCCGACTTCAGTTCGGCGCTGGTCGGCATCCAGGCGCCGTTGGCCGACAGCGGCGCGCTGGACACGTTCCTGCGCGAGCTGGGCTACGCGCATTTCGAGGAAACCGCGAACGAGGCATACCGCCAGTTCCTGGCCTGAGCGTTCAGCCGGGCGCGCAGCCCGGCTTGCGGGACAGGGCCGCCGCCGGCTGCAGGCGCAGGGCGGCGCGGCCCTGCGCCTGGGTCAACTGCAAGGTGGCGGCGCGCCAGGCCGGCACGTCGTCGTAGGCGATTTCGGGCGCGGCCCCCGGCCGGGATTGGGCGTCCGGCCGGTCGAACTGGATGGCCGGCAGGCCCACGCAGGCGTCCTGGATATCTAGGCGCGCGAGTTCGCGGCCGTCGCTCATGCGCACGGCCCGGAACGCCAGCGGCGTGGGCACGAATTTGGTGATGGCGGGCACGATCTGCCGGTAGCCGTGGGCGTCCGTGACGTAACGGGTGGGTTCGACCTCGACGGCGTCCCTGCCCGGCGGGATGGCCAGGTAGGCCACGCCGTCGGCCACGTCCAGCAGTTTGCCGCGGCCGATATTCAGCGCCGTCAGCGGCGCGTGGCGGATCATGACCGTTTCGCTCCAGGACGTGTACACACGCGTCCAGCCGGGCAGGCGGGCGTCTTCGAAGCGGGTCGTGGCGATCCGGTCGCGTTGCGGATCGCTGGACAGGGACAGCCGGGTCACGCGCAGCGCGCCGTTGGCGACTTGCAAGTGGGCCAGGGCCGTGGAAGCGCTGGAGCTGGTGAAGTAGGCCAGCACGGCGTCGGTTTCCAGCGCCTTGGCCGTGCCTGCGCAGAAGAAGGCGCGGGCGGCGACGTCGTTGCCGGCCGGATACAGCAGGGGGCCGACGTCCTTGCCGCAGAGCGCGGCGCCGCGATAGGTAATCGTGGTGCCGCGGGTGGCCTGCCGCTGGCCGGTATTCCAGTCGTTGCGGCTGCCGGCGGCGGTCTCGACCACCAGACCGTGGTTGTCGTAGATCACGGCGGCGCCGGCGGGGGCGGCAAGCAGACCGAGCGCGAACGCGGCAAGGCGGTTCCTCGTCATCGGCGGGTTCCTGGTATGGGGGGAGGGATGAATATATACCCTGCGCGGCCCGCCCGCCGAGGGCGCCCGGCCTATTGCGGGCCCAGCTTGCGGATCAGGCCGTCGAGCATGTCGAGCTCGGCCGGCAGCAGGTCCGTCAACGGCGCGCGCACCGGCCCGGCGTCGTGGCCGACCAGCTTGGCGCCCGCCTTGACGATGCTGACCGCGTAGCCCGGAACGCGGTTGCGGATCTCCAGGTAGGGCAGGAAGAAGTCGTCCAGCAGGCGGTTCGTGGTGTCGTGGTCGCCCGCGGCGACGGCGCGGTAGAACGCCATCGCCGTGCCCGGCACGAAATTGAAGACGGCGGACGAATAGACCGGAACGCCCAGCGCCCGGTAGGCCGCGGCGTAGACCTCGGCCGTGGGCAGCCCGCCCAGGTACGAAAAGCGGTCGCCCAGCTTGCGGCGGATCCGCACCATGGCTTCGATGTCTCCCACGCCGTCCTTGAAACCGATCAGGTTGGGGCAGCGCTCGGCCAACTGGGCCAGGCTGTCGGCGGACAGGCGCGACTGCGCGCGGTTGTAGACGATGACGCCGATCTTCACCGACTTGCACACTTGCTCGACATGCGCGGCGATGCCTTGCTGCGAGGCTTCGGTCAGGTAGTGGGGCAGCAGCAGGATGCCCTTGGCGCCCAGGCGCTCGGCTTCCTGCGCATAGGCGATGGCGCTGCGAGTGGGGCCGCCCGCGCCGGCCAGGATGGGCACCTTGCCGGCGCAGGTCTGCACGGCGGTGCGGATGACGTCGGAGTATTCCTGCGGCGCCAGCGAGAAGAACTCGCCCGTGCCGCCGGCGGCGAACAGGGCGGTCGCGCCATAGGGGGCCAGCCATTCCAGGCGCCGCGCGTAGGCCGGGGCGTTGAAGTCGCCGTTGCGGTCGAAGTCGGTGACGGGAAAGGACAGCAGGCCGTCCGAAACGATGTTCTTGAGTTCCTGCGGGGTGGTCATGTCGCGCTCATCCTTGGGGCGGGCGCCGCGGCGCCGGAATGGGCTGCGGCGGATAGGCTTGAAGAGATACGTCATCGTACAACATGGAAATTCCCGCTACAAGCGATGATTCATTGGGAGGATTTTTGTTTTCGAGGGGAAACCCGCAATTTATTTTTGAAGATATTCGGCGTTATTCTCGCGGTTGTACGATAACTACATGCAAAGGCAGGCGCCCCGCGCCCGTTCCCCCGGGAGCGCGCCCGGCCGGCGGCAAGCCCCGCGCATCCCATGACCGAGAGGAGACAGCATGAACCCCAGCAAGAGGCAATTCCTGGGCGGCGCCGCGGCGCTTTGCCTGGCGCCGTGGCTGCCCGCCAGCGCGCAGTCCGACTGGCCCACGCGGCCGGTCCGCATCATCGTGCCGTATCCGCCCGGCGGCTCGTCGGACATCATCGCCCGCATCCTGGCGCCCCGGCTGAGCGACGCCCTGAACCAGACCGTGGTGGTCGAGAACAAGCCCGGGGCCAACGGCAATCTCGGCGCTGGGCTGGTAGTGCAGGCCGCGCAGGAGGGGCATACGGTGCTGCTGTGCGACGTCGGCGCGCTGGCGATCAGCCCGTCCGTCTACACCAAGCTGTCCTTCGATCCCTCCAAGGACCTGCGCGCGGTGGGCATGCTGGCCTATTCGCCGCACGTGCTCGCGGTGCATCCGGACGTGCCCGCGCGGACGGTGCCCGAGCTGGTCGCGCTGTCGAAGAAGCAGCGCCTCAACTTCGCGGTGACGGCCATCGGCAGCGCGCCGCACCTGGCCGCGGTGGCCGTGCAGCAGGCCACGGGCGCGCAATGGGAGTACGTGCCCTACAAGGGCGGTTCGCAGGCGGTGACCGACACCATCGGCGGACAAACCCAGATCATCATGAATGGGCTGCTGGCCACGCTGCCCCACATCAAGGCCGGCAAGCTGCGGCCGATCGCGATCTCCAAGCGGGAACGCATGCAGCTGGTGCCGGACATCCCCACGATTTCCGAGCAGGGCGTGGCGGGATTCGAGTCCGGCACCTGGCAAGGCGTGATGGCGCCGGCCACCACCACGGACCCGGTCGCCAGCCGCCTGTCGGAACTGATGGCCCGGATCGTCAGCCAGCCGGACGTGACGGCACAGCTGAACGAACAGGGGGCGGAGATCGTCACGCGCAATCCCGCCGAGCTGGCGCAGTTTTTCAATAGCGAGCGGGCACGCTGGGCCGCGGTGGTGAAAAGCACCGACATCCGGCTGGACTGAGGCGGGCGGGCGAGCCTTCCTGGACAGGCCCCCGCAGGCGGGCGCACACTGGAAGCGGCCCGCGCCCGTCCAGGCCCCGGCGCGGCGCGGGCAGACGGCCGCGTCGCGCTTTCCGGAACCGCCGCGGCCCCGCAGGGGCGGAGCATGCAGTCATGAAATTCCCATGGGCGGTGGCGTTGCTGGCGGCGGCCTGCGCGCAGGCGGCGGCGCAAGGCGGCGCGGCCGAGGTGCCGCGGCCCGCGCCTTCGGCCCGCGTCATTCCCGATAGCTGCGTGGGCGCGTCCTGCCCGCGACTGGTCAACCCCGGCGCCTCGACGGAACCCTGCCTGGGCATCGGCTGCGCCACGGCGGGCAGGCCCCCGGGGCCGCCGGCCCCGCCCTCCAGCGGCCCGAGCCGCCAGCCGGGCTGGGTCAGCCCGGCGCCGTCGCGGCTGCCGCCCATGCCCGCGCAGCGCGGCGTGCCGACAGGGCCGCTGACGCCCGCGCCGCCGCTGCCGGTGCCGCGCTGAGTGAGGGTGAACGGCAGGGGCGGCTTCCGGTGTTCCAGGGTCGGCATAAAAACCGGAAAAAAAACCGGAAAAATTACGCGTTTTAATGGATATATTTTTCCATTTAATGCTTTAATAACAATGAAATAGAAGAAATTGTAATCGGCATAAAAACCGGAAAAAAATGTTCGACTCTCCTCAGCAATTCCTGCCCTTATTGCCGGCCGAGCATTTGCTGGGCTCGTATCTGGAACGCGCATCTGCCATTGCCAATCAGGCAGCCGAACTCGGGGGGCTGGCGCATTCAAGCACGCGCGCGGCGCTGCATGAACTGCTTCGAAACATGAATTCCTACTACAGCAACAGGATCGAAGGGCAAAGCACGACGCCACGCAACATCGAAGCGGCCCTGCACGACGAATACTCGGATCGGCCTGAGATCGCTCAATTGCAACGTATCGCCGTTGCCCACATCGAGGCGGAAAAAGAGGTCGAAACGCAGGCCTCGAACGTCTCTCCGTTGAATGCGGAGTTCATCAAGATCGCTCATCGCGCCCTCTACGGGCGCCTTGCGCCTGTCGACCGAATGACCAAGGACGGATTGGTGGTGGAGCCAGAAAAATTGCGGAAAATCGATGTTACCGTTGGCCGCCATCATCCGCCTGCCTGGCAGTCTCTGCCGCGATTCATGGAGGCATTCACCGCGCACTACGACCGGCAGCGGGCGAGCGATTCCCGGCTGATCGCCATCGCTTGCGCGCATCACCGCATGGCCTGGATGCACCCCTTCGCCGATGGCAATGGCCGTGCCACACGTTTGCAGACGCACGCCGCCATGTTGCCGATTACAAGAGGCCTGTGGTCGGTCAACCGAGGACTGGCCAGAGGCGTGCGGGACTATTACGGGTACCTGGCCGCGGCGGACTCGCCGCGCCAGGGCGATCTGGACGGCCGGGGTAATCTTACGCAGAAGGGCTTGCTCCAATGGGTGGATTACTTTCTACGCGTATGTGAAGATCAGGTGGCTTTTATGCGAGGCATGTTGGCCCTGGACTCCATGAAGGAAAAAATCAACGCGCTTGTTCTGATAGAAACGGCGAAGGGGCGGCTGCGGGCTGAGGCAGCCTTGCCCATTTACCATCTTTTCGCGGCGGGTCCCGCCACCCGTGGTGAATTCATTCAGATGACCGGCCTGGGCGAGCGTACCGGCCGGTCTGCGTTGTCGGCGGCATTGAAGTATGGACTGGCTGTCTCCGACACTTCCCATGCGCCGGTCAGGTTTGCGTTTCCGCTTGAATCCCTGCCGATCCTGCTTCCCACGCTTTACGGGACGGAGGAATAGCGCGCGACGGCGTATCCGGTCAACCCGCGCCGGCCCGCGCACCCGCCATCCGCATATATGCCCGATAGGGCTCCGACGAAGCAAGCGCTTCCAGCAGTTCGCGCAGGATGCCCTGCACGATCTTCACCGCCTGGGTCAGCGGACGGCTGGACGCGGTGGCCAGCATCAGGCGGGTGGACAGGCCGGGGTTGACGATCCGGCGGGCGACCAGCTGGCCGCCGGCCAGTTCGCGCACCACGGCGGGCACGCCCAGCACCGTGTGGGCCAGCCCTTCGAGCACGATTTCCTTCATCAGCTCCAGCGCGTCCATCTCGAACGCCACGTTCAGCGGCAGGTCCGCCTGCGCCGCGGCGTGCTCCAGGGTGCGGCGCAGCCCGTGGTTGCGGGTCGGAAGCGCCAGGGGCAGGCCGCGCAGCTGCGCGAAGTCGATGGCGGCCTGGGCCCGGGTGGCGGGCGCCAGGCTTTGCGCGGGCGACACCAGCACCAGGTCCAGCTCGGCCAGCGGGTCGACCACGATGTGCTGCGAGCGCCGCGCATCGTGCAGGACGGCGATGTCCACGCGCGCATTGGCCAGCCATTCATGCACGTAGCCGCTATAGCCGGTGATGACGTTCAACTGGATGCGGGGATGCCGTTTCCACACTTCCGCCACCAGCGGCATGCCCACCATATGGCACAGCGTGGGCGTCAATCCCAGCGTGACCTGGCCGGAGGGCGAGTTCTGCTCGTCGTGGAATTCGCTCACGACGCGGGTCATCTGCGCCAGCAGCGGGCGCAGCCGGTCCAGCAGCTTTTCGCCTTCGGGCGTGAGCGACACGCCGCGACCGTTGCGGTAGAGCAGGGCGCAGCCGCATTCGTCTTCCAGCTTCCTGACCTGCCGGCCCAGTGCGGACTGGGCGATGCCCAGCACGGAGGCGGCCTTGGAGAAGCTGCCTGCATCGGCGACGTGGATCAGGTTCTCGATCTTGCGTAGGTCCATCCCGGGTGCCGCGGCCGCGCATGGGGCGGGCCGGCGTTCCTTCCTCGTGTGCGTTTTATGTATATCTGATAGGCAGAGTATGCCTATATGGCAAGGCTGCGGCCACCCTAGAATTCCCGGGAAAAGGGCGCCGCGCGCCCGTTCCCGTCCATTCCCAGTCCTTTTCCTTTTTCGGCCCTCCATGACGCCTTCTTCCGCATCGAACACGTCCGCCCACGCCTTGCTCAAGGTCTTCGCCGCGAATGGCATCGATCGCGTTTTCGTGGTGCCGGGCGAAAGCTACCTGGGCGTGCTCGACGCGCTGCACGATTTCCCGGGCATCGACGTGGTGACCTGCCGGCACGAGGGCGGCGCCGGCTTCATGGCCTGCGCCGACGGCAAGCTGACGGGGCGGCCGGGCGTGGCCATGGTGTCGCGCGGCCCGGGCGCCGCGAACGCGGCCATCGGCGTGCACGCCGCGCAGCAGGACGGCGTGCCCATGATCCTGCTGATCGGGCAGGTGCCGGCCAGGGACCTGCGCAAGGAAGCCTTCCAGGAAATCGATTACCAGAAGATGTACGGCGCCATCGCCAAGTGGGTGCACGAGGTGGCGCGGCCCGAGGACCTGGCCTGGGCGGCGCTGAAGGCCTTGCGGGTGGCGACGTCGGGCACGCCGGGGCCGGTGGTGCTGGTGGTGCCGGAAGACGTGCAGCAGGCGGCGGTGCCGCAGCCGGACTGGGCGGCCGTGCCGGCCAGCCCGACCCAGCCCGCGCCCGCCGCGCTGGCGCGTCTGCAGGCCTTGCTGAGCGCGGCCCGCAAGCCGCTGATCATCGCCGGGGGCGGGTTCAACGCGCCGGGCGGCCGCGAGGCCCTGCGCCGGCTGGCCGAAAGGCACGGCATCCCGGTGGCGGTGTCGTTCCGCCAGCACGATCTTTTCCCCAACACGCACGCGCTGTACGCCGGCGACCTGGACCTGGCCACGCAGGCCGCGCAGGTGGCGGCATTCGATTCCAGCGACCTGATCCTGGCCCTGGGCACGCGCCTGGGCGACATCACCACGCAGGGCTATGCCTTCCCGGGCTATCCCAGGCCCTCGCAGACCCTGGTGCACTGCCACCCCGACGCGCACGTCGTGAACCAGCACTTCACGGCCGACGTCGGCCTGGTGGCCGATCCCGTGGCCACGGCGGTGGCGCTGGCCGAGCTGCCGGTCTCGGAGGCGGCCGCGGCGCGCGGCGACTGGGCCGCGTCGCTGCGCGCCATCCGCGAGCGCGCGGCGGCCTGGCCCAGCCCCGTGGCGGAAGACGGCGTGCCCTTCGTGTCGGTGGTGCGCGCGCTGGCCGAGCAAGCGCCCTCGGACCTGATGGTCTGCCTGGACGCGGGCACTTTCGCCGCGCCGGTGTACCGCCACTTCCCCTTCGCCGCCCCGCAGCGGCTGATGGCCTCGCAGTCGGGCGCGATGGGCTATGGCACCCCGGCGGCGATCGCCTCGCAATTGCGCTTTCCGTCCCGCAAGGTGGTCTGCCTGGTGGGCGACGGCGGCTTCATGATGACCGGCAACGAAATGATCGCGGCGGCCGAGCGCGGCCTGCCGGTGTTCTTCATCGTGTCGAACAACAACTGCTACGGCTCGATCCGGCTGCACCAGGCGCGCACCTATCCGGGACGCTACACCGGCACCAGCCTCGCCAGCCCGGACTTCACGATGATCGCCCGCGCCTTCGGCATGCGGACCGAGCGCGTGACCCGCGCCGACCAGGTGGCCGGCGCGGTGGCCCGGGGGCTGGCCTCGACCGCGCCGTGCCTGGTGGAGGTGAAGACCAGCCTGGGCGCCATCCTGCCCGCCGGCGTCGGCAGCGAGGCCGGCGTCGACCTGCTGCGCCGCGGCGACTGAGCCGGCTCAATCGCGGTAGCCGGGGTCCTTGCGGTCCATCAGCCGCAGCATGGCCGGCCATTCCAGCTCGCCGAACGGCCGGCGCGTGGTGGGTTGGTACAGGTGCCAGGTCTTTTCGATCACGGCCGGGGGCGGCACGCAGAGTTCGCGGTTGGCGGCCAGGGCATCCACCTGTGCCTTGCACGCCATTTCCAGCCAGTACAGGGTGTTGAAGGCCTGCGCGATGGTGGGACCCACGGCCAGCAGCCCGTGGTTGCGCAGGATCATCGCCTCGGCTCCGCCCAGGTCCGCCACCAGGCGTTCGCGCTCGTCCAGGTCGATGGCGACGCTTTCGTAGTCGTGATACGGGATCTTCGCGAAGCGCATGGCCGTCTGGGTCAGCGGCAGCAGGCCGCAGCGCAGCGCGGACACCGCCATGCCGGCGCGCGTATGCGTATGGATCACGCACTGCACGTCGTGGCGCGCCGCGTGCACGGCGCTGTGGATGACGTAGCCGGCGGCATTGATGCCGTATTCGCCGGTATTGGCCAGCACCCGGCCGTCCAGGTCGATCTTGACCAGGCTGGACGCGGTGATTTCGTCGTACATCATGCCGTAGGGATTGATCAGCAGATGATCGTCCGAACCGGGGATCCGGGCCGTGATGTGGTTGTAGATGAGGTCGCTCATCCCGAAGTGCGAGACCAGCCGGTAGCAGGCTGCCAGCTGGACGCGGGTATCCCATTCCTCGGGGCTCATGGCGGAAGCGGCGGGCATGGTTGTCGTCTCCTGTTCAGTCCGTGGCTTTGACGTTGAAGTCGCGGACCACCCGGCCCCACGACTCATATTCGCTTTTCATCAGCGCGCCGAATTCGGCGGGCGTGGCGGTGGTGCGGACCTGGGCGCCCAGATCCGCCAGCTTGTCGCGCACGGCCGGGTCGGCCAGCACGGCGTTGACCTCGGCCGCCAGCTTTTCCTGGATCGGCGGCGCGATCCCCGCCGGCGCGATCAGGCCCAGCCAGGCGCCCATGTCGAAGCCGGGGAATCCCTGTTCGGCGACGGTGGGCACGTCGGGCAGGCTGGGGACCCGTTCGGGGGTGCTGACCGCCAGCGCCTTGAGGCGGCCGGCCTTCACCAGCGCCAGCGAAGACACCATGGTGTCGAAGGTGGCGTAGGTCCGTCCGCCGACGATGTCGGTCTGCGCCTGGCTGCTGCCCTTGTAGGGCACGTGGATCATGCGGGCGCCGGCCTTGGCCAGCAGGACGGAGGTGACCAGGTGGCTGGTCGTGCCCACGCCGGTGGTGGCGTAGGTGTATTGGTCCGGCCTGGCTTTCACGGCCGCGAGGAATTCACCCAGGTTGCGGGCGGGGTTGTCGGGGCTGACGACGAACAGGTAGGGCAGCCAGGTCAGCAGCCCGATGGGCGCGAAATCCTTGCGGGCGTCGTAATTGAGGTTGGGGTAGACGTGGGGGTTGATGGCCTGCGGGGCCGAGGCGCCTATCATCAGCGTGTAGCCGTCGGGCCGGGCGCGCGCGCCCAGCCCCGCGGCGATGGAGCCGCCGGCGCCGGGCTTGTTCTCGACGATGAACTGCTGGCCCAGGCGCTGCGCCAGGCGGTCGCCCAGCATCCGCGCGACGGTGTCGGTGGCGGTGCCGGGCGGAAAGCCGACCAGGATGGTGACCGGCTTGGAGGGATAGGGGTCCTGCGCGCAGGCCGGCGCCGACGCCCAGGCCGCGCCGGCCAGCAGGGCCGCCAGCGCGGCGCGGCGCCATGACGGCTTGCCCGCGTGAAGGGCGGATGGTGTTCCGCCTCGCGTTATCGCATTGCGCATCGTAGTCTCCAGTCATTGTTCTGATGGCGGGAGAGCGCCTGCGCCTGCCCGCAACGGGTCCCTGTCGGGCAGCCCGTCGCCGATCAAGGTCGCACAAGGGCCTGCCGCCTTCAATGTCGTTGGCGGCCAAGCAGATAGCGCGAAATGGCATAGAGGGCGGACGCCTCGCGGGCGTCCGCCCGGGGGATCAGGCCGTCAGGCTGATCCAGGTGGTCTTCAGGTCGCTGTACTTGTCCAGCGCGTGCAGCGATTTGTCTCGGCCGAAACCGGACTGCTTGACCCCGCCGAAAGGCACGGTGATGTCGCCGTCGGCATAGCAATTCACCCACACGAGCCCGGCGCGCAGGCGGCGCGAGAGGCGGTGGGCGCGCGACAGGTTCGCGGTCCAGAGCCCGGCGCCCAGTCCGTAGACCGAATCGTTGGCCAGCCGGACGGCGTCGTCCTCCGTGGCGAAGCGCTGGGCCGCCAGCACCGGGCCGAAGATCTCCTCGCGCACCAGGCTGTTGCCCTGGTCCGCGCAATCGAAGATGGTGGGTTCGATGTAGTAACCGCCGGTGGCGCCGAGGGCCTGGCGGCCGCCCATGCGCAGGTGGGCGCCTTCGGCGGCGCCGGCCTCGATGCGGGCGAGCACGCCGCGCATCTGCCGCTCGTCCACCATGGCGCCCATGGCGGTGGCGGGGTCCAGCGGATCGCCGGGCTGCAGGGCGGCGGCATGCGCGGCGACCTTGGCCATGAACGCGTCGTAGATGCCGTCCTGCACGTACAGGCGGGAGCCGGCGATGCAGACTTCGCCCTGGTTGGAGAAAATGCCCAGCGCCGCGGCGAGAGCCGCGCGGTCGAGATCGGGGCAGTCCTCGAACACGATGTGGGGCGACTTGCCGCCGCATTCCAGCCAGACGCGCTTCAGGTTCGACTGGCCCGAATACTCCATGAAGCGCTTGCCCGTGGCGGTGGAGCCGGTAAAGGCGATGCAGTCCACGTCGGGATGCAGCCCCAGCGCCTGGCCGGCCTGGGCGCCCAGGCCGGGCACCACGCTGAAGACGCCGGCGGGAATGCCGGCCTGCTCGGCCAGGGCCGCGAGGCGGATGGCCGACAGCGAGGCCTGTTCCGCCGGCTTGAGGATGACGCTGTTGCCGGCCGCCAGCGCGGGCGCGACCTTCCAGGCGGCCATCATCAGCGGATAGTTCCACGGCACCACGGCGGCGACCACGCCCAGCGCTTCGCGGGTAATGGTGGCCAGCGCGTCCCGGCCGGTCGGGGCGATCTCGTCGTAGATCTTGTCGATGGCCTCGGCGTACCAGGCGTAGCAGCGCGCCGTCTCCGGCACGTCGAAGGCGAGCGCATCGCGTATCGGCTTGCCCATGTCCAGCGTTTCGAGCAGGGCGAGTTCTTCGCGGTTGGCGTCGATCAGCGCCGCCAGGCGCAGCAGCCGCTCCTTGCGCTGGCGCGGCGCGAGGCCGCTCCAGACGCCGGCCTCGAAGGCCCGGCGCGCGGCGCGGACCGCGCGGTCCACGTCGGCCGCGCCGCAGGCCGCCACGTCGGCCAGCTTGCGGCCGTCGATAGGGCTGGTGGCGGGGAAGGTGGCGCCGTCGGCGGCGTCGCAGTACGCGCCGTCGATGTAGGCGCGGCCATTGAAGGACAGGGCGGCGGCCTTGGCGCGCCAGTATGCGGTGTCTTGGGTCATGGTCATGCCTGCTTGGCGTTGGCGCGCGCCACCATGGCGTCGAGCAGCACGTTGCAACCCGCTTCCAGGTCGGCGGGCTTGGCGTCTTCGATCTCGTTGTGGCTCACGCCGTCCTTGCACGGCACGAAGATCATGGCGGTCGGGGCCACGCTGGCCATGTAGACGGCGTCGTGCCCGGCGCCGGTCACGATGTCCATGGCGGCCAGGCCGCGGCGGGCCGCGCCGTTGCGCACCTTGCCGACCAGGTCCGGGTCGAACGGGGTGGGCGGGAAGTACTGCACGTGCTTGACGTCCACGTCCACGTTATGGCGCTTGGCGATCTCGGCGCAGATTTCCAGCCAGCGGCGGTCCATCTCCGTGAGGGTGGCCTCGTCTTCGTGGCGCAGGTCCACCGTCATGCGGACCTGGCCGGGGATGACGTTGCGCGAGCCGGGGTGCGCGTGGATCTCTCCGACGGTGCCGCGGCCATGGGGCTGGTTGGCGTTGGCGATGTCGACCACGGCCTGCAGCAGGAAGCTGGCGGCGTACAGCGCGTCGCGGCGGATCGGCATCGGGGTGGGGCCGGCGTGCATTTCCATGCCGGTAATGGTCACGTCGTACCAGCGCAGGCCGAGCGAGCCGGTCACCACGCCCACTACCTTTTCCTCGTGTTCCAGGATGGGGCCTTGCTCGATATGCGCCTCGAAGTACGCGCCTACCGGGCGGCCGCCGACGGGGTCCGCGCCCGCATAGCCGATGGCGGCCAGCTCGTCGGCCACCGACTTGCCGTCGCGGTCCGTGGCGGTCAGCGCCACTTCCAGCGGGAACTTGCCGGCGAACACGCCGGAGCCCATCATCACCGGCACGAAGCGCGAGCCTTCCTCGTTCGTCCAGATCGCCACTTCCAGCGGCGCCTCGGTCACGACGCCGTGGTCGTTCAGCGTGCGCATGACCTCCAGGCCCGCCAGCACGCCGTAGCAGCCGTCGAACTTGCCGCCGGTGGGCTGGGTGTCGATGTGGCTGCCGGTCATGACCGGCGGCAGGTCATCGTCGCGGCCGGCGCGGCGCGCGAAGATGTTGCCCACCTGGTCCACGCGCAGCGTCATGCCGGCATCGCGCATCCAGCCGGTGACGAGGTCGCGGCCCTGGCCGTCCAGGGCCGTCAGCGCCAGCCGGCAGTTGCCGCCCTTGGGCGTGGCGCCGATCCGGGCCAGATCCATCAGCGACTTCCACAGCCGCTGCCCGTCGATAGAAATAGTCGTCGTCATGTCGATAGCTCCTGCTTGTCAGTGGGCCGCGCGGGCCAGCGCCGCGTCGCGGATGCCCGTCAGCGTTTCGCCCGGCGAGATGCCGTTGGCGTCGTAGCGGATCTCCAGCAGCGCCGGAAGGTTCTCGCGCTGCGCGAAGGCCAGCGCCCGTTCGAAGGCCGGGCCGAAGTCGGCCGTGCGCTCCACGGCCTCGCCGTGGCCGCCGTAGCCGCGGATGATCTGGGTGAAGTCCGGGTTCTCGAAGGACAGCGCGATGGCGCGGGCCGGGAATTCGCGTTCCTGGTGGGCGCGGATCGTGCCCCAGATGCCGTTGTTGAACACCAGCACGACCACGCCCAGGCGGTATTGCAGCGCCACGCCCAGTTCCTGCATGTTCATCTGGAAGCAGCCGTCGCCCGCGTAGCACACCACGGTGCGGTCGCGGTTTTCGAGTTTGGCGGAAATCGCGGCGGGCAGCCCGTAGCCCATGGACCCCACGGTGGGGGTCAGGCTGCTGCCCGGGCCGGCGTAGCGGCGGTAACGGTGCGGATACAGGGCGTAGTTGCCCGCGCCCACCGTGATGCAGGCGTCCGGCGGGATGTGGGCGTCGACGTAGGCGGCGGCCTCGTCCAGGCTCATCGGGCCGGGCGAGGGCAGCGGGGCGAGGCTGTCGGTCAGTTCCTCGTGGGCGGCGCGCACGGCTTCTCCGCGCGGCGAGGCATGGCCGGGAACCAGCGTGGCCGCGGCGGCGGCGAAGCTTGCCACATCGGCCACGATGGCCTGGGTGGGCGAGAACACGCGGCCCAGCTCGGCCGCGTCGGGGTAGACGTGGATCAGCTTCTGGCGGGGCAGCGGGCTCTCGATGACGGTGTAGCCCTCGGTGGTGGCTTCGCCCAGGCGGGTGCCGACCGCCAGCACCAGGTCGGCGTCGAGCAGGCGCTGGCGCAGCGCGGGCGTCATGGCCCAGCCCACGTGGCCGGCGGCGTTGGGATGGCGCTGGTCGAAGGCTTCCAGGCGGCGCCAGGCGGTGCCGACCGGCAGCTCGAAGCGCTCGGCGAAGCCGGCGATCTGGTCGATCGCGGCCTGGTGCCAGCCGTTGCCGCCCAGCAGCAGGAACGGGCGCTCGGCCGCGTCCAGCAGCTGGGTCATGCGCGCCAGGTCCTCGGCGCCGGGATGGCTGCGCACCCGGGTGTAGCGCGGCAGGTCGGCCACGCTGGCCCGGCCCCACAGCGTGTCCTCGGGCAGCGCCAGCACCACCGGTCCGGGCCGGCCGCTGGTGGCCACGGCGAACGCGCGCGAAATGTACTCGGGGATGCGGTCGGTGCGGTCGATCTGCGCCACCCACTTGGCCATCTGGCCGAACATGCGGCGGTAGTCGATTTCCTGGAAGGCTTCGCGTTCCATGAAGTCGTTGCCGACCTGGCCGACGAACAGGATCATCGGCGTGGAGTCCTGGAAGGCGGTATGCACGCCGATGCTGGCGTTGGTGGCGCCCGGGCCGCGGGTCACGAAACAGATGCCGGGCTCGCCGGTCAGCTTGCCGTAGGCCTCGGCCATGTAGGCCGCGCCGCTCTCCTGGCGGCAGACGATGGGCTCGATGGCATCGGCGTGCTCGTTGAGCGCGTCGATGCACGGCAGGTAGCTTTCGCCGGGAATCATGAACACGCGGCGAGCGCCATGGATGCGCAATTGCTGCATCAGGATCTGGCCGCCGTTGCGTTCGGGGATTGCGGCTGGCGTCATTCGGAGTCTCCTTGTTGCGGGCTGGCCTGCGCGCGGCGCGCGGCGGCCCAACGTTCGAATTGGTGGTGGCGCGCCAAGAGGCGGCGCGCGGTGTTGTAGACGGGCGGATCGATGCGCTCGGCGTCGTTGCGGCCGGCCCGCTGCGCCTCGAAGCGGGACACGCAGTCGTGCGCGGCCGCGACTTCGTCGGGGGCAGGGGTGAAGACGGCGTGGATCATCGGCACCTGTTCGGGCACGGTGGCGCACTTGGACTTCAGGCCCAGGCGGCGCGCCCAGCGCAGGTCGGCTTCCAGCGCCGGCAGGTCGCGGTAGTTGAAGGGGCAGTCGATCGGCAGCACCCCGGCGGCGGTGCAGTCCACCAGGAAGCGCGCGCGCAGGTGATGCAGCTCGATGCCGTCCTTGCCGCGTTCGGCGCCCAGGCTGGCGGTCAGGTCTTCGGCGGCCAGCAGGCTGGCGGAGACCCGCGGGCTGGCGGTGAGGATCTCGTAGGCGCGGTGCACGCCCAGCGCGGATTCCAGCGTGGGAACGATCTCGGTGCTGCCGGCGGGCAGCCCGAGCTCGGCTTCCAGGGCGGTGATGGCCTGGTCCAGCGCCGCGATCTGCGCCGCGCTTTCGGCATGCGGCAGGAACACCGCGTCCGGGGCGCCGGGCATGATTCCGCGCAGGTCCGCCAGGCCGTCCTCTTTCAGCTTGTTGATGCGCGCGGCGGCCACCACGCCCTGGGCGCGGCAGCGCGGGAACAGCGCCGCGATGCGGACGCGGGCGGCCGGCCGGTCGCCCGGCGCGGTGAACTCTTCCAGGTCGGCGACCAGGGCGTCGGCGCCGCTGGCCAGGGCGGCCGCTTGCGCGCCGGCATCCATGCCGGGCACGAACATCCAGCTGCGGCGCAGGGCCGCGGGGCGCAGGGTCGGTTTAGCAGGGTTCATTGCACATGCCTCGGCAGGAAGAGCACCAGTTCAGGAACGAAAGTGAGCAGGAGCATGACGGCGGTCATGGCCAGCATCATCCAGGACAGCGGGCGCAGCGTCTGCATCATGTTGATGCCGCCGATCTTGCAGGCGGCCATCAGGTCGACCCCGACCGGCGGCGTATTGGCGCCAATGGCCATATTGATCGACAGCAGGATGCCGAAGTGCACCGGATCAATGTTGTAGTGCGCCAGGACCGGCATGACAACGGGGGCCACGATGATGATGACCGGGATCGCCTCCATGAAGGTGCCCAGCAGCAACAGCACGACCGTGAGCACGAGCAGCACCGCGACCCGGCTGTCGGTCCAGTCGACCAGCAGCGTGGACAGGGCCTGCGGCACCTGCTCAGCCACCAGCACCCAGGCGAACAGGCCCGAGGCGCCGATAATGAGCAGGATGGACGCGCTGCTCTCGCCGGTGGACTTGAGGTTGTCCCACAGCGACTTCAGGCTCAGCGTGCGGTACCAGAAGAAGCCGACCAGCAACGCGTAGACGATGGCGCTGGAGGCGGCCTCGGTGGCCGTGAAGATGCCGAAGCGGATGCCGCCGATGATCAGCACCGGCACCATCAGCGCCGGCAGCGCGTCGATGGCCGCGGCGCGCAGCTCGGACCCGCTGAACGGCTGGCCGCCGGCCCAGTTGTGCTTGCGCGACTGCCAGATGGCCACGCCGATCAGCGACAGCCCCAGCAGGATCCCCGGGATGATGCCGGCCATGAACAGCTTGCCCACCGAGGTGTCGGTGATGGTGCCGTACACGATCAGCACGATGCTGGGCGGAATGATGGTGGACGTGGCCCCGGCGCTGCCCACCAGCGCGCAGGAAAAGCCCTTGTCGTAGCCGCTGCGCGCCATGGCCGGCAGCAGCAGGCTGCCGATGGCGACCACGTCGGCCACGCCCGAGCCGGACAGCGCGCCGAACATCAGGCAAGCCAGCACGGCGACGACGGCCAGGCCGCCTTTGATGTCGCCGACGATGGCCGCGCATAGGCGCACGATGCGCTGGGTCAGGCCGGCGCCGTTCATCAGCTGGGCGGCCAGGATGAAGAGCGGAATGGCCAGCAGCGTGAAGCTGTCCAGCCCCACCACGTACTGCTGCGCCGCGACCATCAGGGGCGCGGAGTCGTAGACGGCCAGGTAGGCCAGGCAGGAAAGCACCAGGCCGAAAGCGATGGGCATGTCGATCAGCACCGTGACCGTGAACACGCCCATCAGGAAGAGAGCACCCGAAGACATTATGTCAATCCTTTACTGCGGTGGCGGGCACCGGGGAGAACAGCTGCGCCAGGTGCACGACGATGGTGATGGCGCAGGCGAAGGGCAAGGCCAGGTAGACCGTGCCGGCCGAAACGTCCAGCGCCGGCAGCGTCTGGTCCATGGTCAGCTCGGCCAGCTGCCAGCCGGCATAGCCCAGCGCCGCCAGGCCGACGATGATGAGCGCCTGGTTGATGCGCTCGAACGCGGCCAGCACCCGGGGGTTGCGCACCATGAAGGGCAGCAGGCCCGCCATCAGGTGCGAACGCTCGAAGCTGCAGGTGACGCCGCCGATGAAGGCCGACCACACCAGCACCAGGCGGGGCAGTTCCTCGGCCCAGTGCGGCGTGGTGTGGGTCACGAAGCGGGCGAACACCACGTAGGAGATCAGGATCGCCAGCAAGGCCACCGCCAGGGCGGCGAAGGCCTTGCTGATGCCCGACAGGATCGCGGACAGTCGGTTGAGCATTACTTGGCCTCGCGGTACTTCTGCACGAGGGCCATCAGCTCGGGGCCGTAGGTGACCGAGTAGGTCTTCCAGACGGGCTCGACGGCGGCGGCGAAGGCGGCCTTGTCGACCTCATTGACCTGCATGCCTTTTTCTTTGAGCTGGGCGATGAACTGCTGGTCTCCCTCGCTGATCATCTTGCGCTGGGCGTCGCGCCACTTGTCGGCGGCGGCCTGCACTACCTGCTTGTCCTCGGCCGAGAGCTTGTTCCAGACCGGCTTGGAGACGATCAGGTTGGCCGGGCCCCAGACGTGGCCGGTCAGCGACAGGTACTTCTGCACTTCGAAGAAGGACGAGGTGTAGATGATGGAGAGCGGGTTCTCCTGGGCGTCGAACACCTTTTGCTGCAGGGCCGAGTACAGTTCGCCGAAGGCCAGGGGCGCGGGGTTGGCGCCCAGCGCGGTGAAGGTATCCAGGCGCATCTTGTCCGGCGTCACGCGGGTCTTCAGGCCCGCCAGGTCGGCCGGCTTGGCGACCGGGTCGCGGTTGTTGGTGACGTGGCGGAAGCCGTTCTCCCACCAGGACAGGATGACCAGGTTCTTCTTGTCGGCCAGCTTGGACAGGGCGGCGCCCAGTTCGCCGTCGAAGGCCTTGTAGGCCTGCCCGGAGGTGGTCCACGTGTAGGGCAGTTCGACCACGCCGAACTTCGGCTCGATCGGCTGCAGCGAGCCCGAACCGATGATGGCCGCGCCCTGGCTGCCGATCTGCAGGCCTTCCAGCATGGTCTTTTCGTTACCCAGCTGGCCGCTGGGGAACAGCACGAAATTGACGCGGCCGGCGGTCTTTTCCTTCACTTCGGCGGCGAAGCCTTCGGCCGCCTTGTTCCAGCTGTGGCTGGGGGCCAGCACGTGGCCGAGCTTGATGTCCAGGGCGTGGGCCGACAGCGGGGCCAGGCCGGCCACGGTCAGCAGGGCGCCGCCCAGCAGGGCGCGCAGCGCGCGCGGCGCGGGGGCGAATCGGAAAGCGTTGGTCATGGCGAGACTCCAGTAGCGGATGGTTAGGGCGGGGCGGGAGGGGAGGAATGGGCGGGGCGGGCCCCGTTCAATAGGATTGGGCCCGCATCGAGGCGGGGCGGCCGGGCAAGGGGATGCGGGTGCCGGTGTCGGACAGGCCCTCGTCGCCGACGGCCAGCACCTGCATTTCCGCGTCCAGGAAATTTCCGACGTAGAGGTAGCGGCTGTCGGGGCTGAAGGCCACGCCCTCGGGCAGCGCGCCGACCTCGATGGCGCCGGCGCGGGTGACGCGCAGGCCGTCGATGCGCAGCAGCACGATCTGTCCGCGGGGGTGGTGGAACCACTCGTCGGGCGGGTTGTTCGAGCCTTGCACGATGGCGACCGCGGCGTAGCGGCCGTCCGGGCTGATGGCGATGCCTTCTGGGCCGTCTTCCACCATGACGCGGTCGATCACCCGCGGCGGCGTGGCGGTCAGGTCGATCACGCTGACGGAGTCGGCGTGGCCGTCCGACGCCGTCGGGCTGCCCATGTCCACCACCAGCGCCAGCGCGCCGTCGGGCGACACCACGAGATTGAAGGGCACCAGGCCGGTCGTCAGGTCCTCGGCGGGGTCGTGGGTCACGCGGGGCGCGGCATTGCTTTCATCGATGCGCAGCACGCCCAGGCGGTGCGTGTCGGTCTTGACCACGAAGGCGCGGCGGCCGTCGGCGGAGAACGACACGGCGACCACGGGCGTGCCGACGTCGACTTCTCCGCATACCTCTACGCGGCCGCCCGCGATGCGCAGCACCGATACCGAGCGGCCCGCCTTGTTGGCGACCAGCGCCAGCGTGCCGGCGCGATTGATGGACAGGCCGGACGGCTGCAGGCCGACTTCAAGCCGCTGCGCAATCGCCGGCGGGCGGGCCGCCAGGTCGATCACGTACAGGTCGCGGCCCGGCGCGGGCTGCCAGCCGGCGCCGTCGTCGCGCGCGGGCCAGGCCATGGAATCGGCGATCAGGCCCAGGCGCTGGTCGGGCGCGACCGCGAGGTTGACCGGCGGGCCGAACAGCGAGTTGGGCAGCGCCAGCGTGGCGACCGGCTCGGGGCGGGCCGGATCGGCGCCGGCATCGAAAATGCTCAGGGTGTCGTGGCCGGGCGCGAGGAACCGGATCCTGCCGTCGTTCCAGGTGACCTTCTGGTCGTTTCCGACGAGCAGCAGATGGGGGGAGTTGGCCTGGGTCATGCCGCCATTTCCTGGAGATCGGGCACGGCCAGCGTGGCGCCGATGAGCTGCCGGGTGTAGGGGTGGGTCGGGGCGAAGTAGACCTGCTCGGCGGGGCCGCGCTCGACCACGCGGCCGCCCTGCAGCACCACGATCTCGTCGGCGATGTGCTGCACCACGGCCAGGTTGTGGCTGATGAAGAGGTAGCCCAGGCCGCGCTCGCGCTGCAATTCCATCAGCAGGTTGAGGATCTGCGCCTGAACGGAAACGTCGAGCGCCGAGGTCGGCTCGTCGCAGATCACCAGTTGCGGCTCCAGCATCAGCGCGCGCGCAATGGCCACCCGCTGGCGCTGGCCGCCCGACAATTCACGCGGATAGCGCGAGGCGAAGGCCGGCACGAGGCCGACGGCGTCCATCATGCGGCGCACCGAAGCCGCGCGCGCGCCGGCGTCGCCGATGCCGTGCACCTGCAGCGGCGCGGTCAGGATTTCGCTGATGGTGCGGCGAGGGTTGAGCGAGGAATACGGATCCTGGAACACCATCTGGATGCGCCGGGCGCGGGCCCGGGCGGGCATGGCCGTCAGCGGCTGGCCGTCCAGCAGCGCGCGGCCCTGGGTGGGCGCCAGCAGGCCCAGCATCAGCTTGGCGATGGTGGACTTGCCGCTGCCGGATTCGCCCACCAGGCCGACGGTGCGGCCGGCCGGCACGTGCAGGTCGATGTCGTGCAGGATGCGGGGCGCGGGGCGGCGCGAGAACAGGCTGGCGCGACCGTACTGGAACGACAGGCCGTCCAGGCTGATGCTGGCGCCGCGGGAATAATGGGCGTTCATGCCGGGACTCCATGGCGCATCGCGCCGGGTTTCACGCAGTAGCAGCGGTGGCCGTCCTGCACGCGGGCCGCGAATGGCTGGCCGCAGCGCGGCTCGGCGACCGGGCAGCGGTCGCGGAAGGCGCAGCCGGTGATGGCGGCGTCCAGCGAGGGCACGGCGCCGGCGATGGTGGGCAGCTCGGCCCGGGGCGCGGTGCGGCCGGGCTGGGGGATGCAGTTCAGCAGCATCGCCGTATAGGGATGGCTGGGGCGCTCCAGCACGGCCTGCACGCTGCCGGCCTCGACGATGTCGCCCGCGTACATCACGATGACGTGGTCGGCGATGCGCGCGACCAGGCCCATGTCGTGTGAAATGAACACCAGCCCGAGGCCGAATTCGGCCTGGATGTCGCGCAGCAGGTCCAGCAGTTCGGCCTGCACCGTGACGTCCAGGGCCGTGGTGGGTTCGTCCGCGATCAGCAGCTCGGGGCCGCACATGAGCGCCATGGCGATCATCACGCGCTGGCGCAGCCCGCCCGAGAGCTCGAACGGATACTGCCGCATGCGCTCCCCGGGGTTGGCGATGCCGACCCGGCGCAGCAGGTATTCGGCGCGCTCGGCGGCCTCGCGGCGGCTGACGCGCTTGTGGCGGCGCAGCACGTCGATCAGCTGGGTGCCTATCGGGAACACCGGGTTGAGCGAGGTCATCGGATCCTGGAAGATCATGGCGATGCGGGCGCCGCGCAGCTGCGCCAGCGCCGCCGGCGTCAGCGCGGCCAGGTCCTGGCCGGCGAATTCCAGCTTCGCCACGCGGCGGCGGGCGGCCGCCGGCAGCAGGTCCAGCAGCGCCAGCGCGGTCAGCGATTTGCCGCAGCCCGATTCGCCCACGATGCACAGCGTCTTGCCGCGCTCCAGGCTGAAGTCCACGGCGCGCACCACGTGCTTGACGTGGGTGGGCGTGTGGATGTCGATGTGCAGGTCCTGGACCCGCAGCAGGGGTTGGGCGATGGCGTTCATGTCAGCCCTTCTTCATTTGGACGGCGCGCAGCGACTCGCCCGCCCGGTTGACGCACAGCACCAGCACGAACAGCACGACGCTGGGAATGACCACCAACGAAGGCTGGAACAGCATGTTTTCCTTGCCCTCGGCGATCATCAGGCCGAGCGAGGGCATCGGCGCGGGCACGCCCAGGCCCAGGAAGGACAGCGAGGCTTCGAGCGTGATGGCCATGGCCGCGTCCACCGTGCCGATGATGAGGAGGTTGCCCACCAGATTGGGCAGGATGTCGCGCCAGATGATCTGCAGATGGGTGCAGCCCTGCAGGCGGGACGCGGTGACGAACTCGGCGTTGCGCAGGCCGGCCGCCATGGTCCGCGCCACCAGCGCGTACCGCTCCCACAGCAGCAGGCCCAGCACCAGCACCACGACGGTGAGCGACGCGCCCACCACCGACACCACGGCCAGCGCCACCAGGATGATGGGCAGGGCGAGGCGGGCGGTGATCAGGAAGGACACGGCGCGGTCCACCGGGCCGCCGAAGTAGCCGGCGACGACGCCCAGCGTGGTGCCGATGAGCCCGCCCATCAGCGCCACAGACAGGCCGATCAGGGCGGACACGCGCACCCCGTACAGGGCGCGCGCCAACACGTCGCGGCCGAGCTGGTCGGTGCCCAGGATGTGGTTCCAGCTGCCGTCCTCGCCCCACACGGGCTCCTGGAGCCGGGCCAGCAGATCCTGCGTATACGGATCGTGCGGAATCAGGTAGGGGCCGATCAGGCCGGCCAGCACCAGCAGCGCGAGCATGGCCAGGCCGAAGCGGCGGCCCAGCCGGGCGGCGCGTTCGCCGCGGCCGGGAGCGGGAAGCGTAGAGGCGATACTGCTCATGATGACACTCGCACGCGGGGGTCGAGCCAACCGTTGATCAGGTCGGCGACCAGGGTGAGGACGATGTAGATGAGGGCGAAGATCAGGATCAGCGCCTGCATGGTGGGGAAATCGCCGCGCAGGATCGAGGTCCAGGCCAGCAGCCCGGCGCCGTTGATGGCGAACACGGTTTCGATGACCACCGAGCCGGCCAGCAGCGTGCCCATCTGGGCCGCCGCCAGCGACACCAGCGGGCGCAAGGCGTTGCGCAGCGCGTACTTGAGCACCACGCTGGGGCCGCCCAGGCCCATGGCGCGGGCGGTGCGGATGTAGTCGGTGGCGAGCACGGTTTCCATTTCGGATTTCATCAGGCGCAGCATGGCGGGCATGGCGAACAGGCCCAGCGCCGTCACCGGCATCACGTAATGCTTCCAGGAGTCGAAGCCGGAGGCCGGCAGCCACTGATTGCGCACGCTGAAGACGATGATCAGCAGGAAGGCCAGGCAGAAGGGCGGCATGGCCTGGGCGCAGGCCGACAGCAGCATGGTGAGGCGGTCGGCCAGCGAGCCCTTGCGCAAGCCCGCGATCACGCCCAGCGGAATGGCCAGCAACAAGGCGAACAGCATCGCGGCCAGGCCCAGCTTGGCGGTGGCGGGGAAATGCTGGCCCAGCAGTTCGGCCACGGGGCGGCTGAAGTACAGGCTGTCGCCGAAGTCGCCGCGGGCCACGCCGGCCAGCCAGCGGCCGTACTGCACCAGGATGGGATCGTCGAAGCCGTGCAGCTGGGACAGGCGCGCGGCGTCGGCGGCGCTGCCTTCGCCGGCCAGCCGCGCCGCCGGATTGCCGGAGGCGAAGACCAGCGAGAAGCTGATCAGCGACACGAACACCACCAGCAACGCGGACACCAGCAGGCGGCGGAACAGGAATGCAATCATGGGTCAACCTTTGTCGGTGAGCGCCGGCGGCCGCCTCCCGGGCGCGAGGGCGCCGGGAAGGGGAACCGCGCCGGCGCGGCCGGCAATCCGGATCAGTTCCAGGAGGCCTTGTAGAAACGCGGGAACTCGTCGCCGTCGACCGAGAAGTTCAGGTCCTTGGCCTGCACGGCGTTGAGCGAGTGGTTCCACAGCGGCACCCAGTACGCCTGTTCCGCCACGATCTCCTGCGCCGCGCCGTAGTTCTTGGCGCGCAACTCGCGGTCGACGCTGGTGTCGGCGGTTTCCAGGTACTTGATGACCTCGGGGTTGCGGGCCTGGTCGTCCGGGCCGCCGCGGAAGAAATTGCTGGTGGACAGCGCCGCGTCGGCGATGCCGTAGGAGCCCCAGTTCGAGGACAGCATGGCGATCTTGCCTTCGCGCCAGTTGGTCATGGCGGTGCCGTACTGCTGTTCGACCAGGTTCAGCTTGATGCCGGCCTGCGCCATCTGCGCGGAGGCCGCGTCCAGGATGGCGCGCGGCGGCGCGGAGATCACCAGGTCCAGCGTGACGCCGTTGGGATAGCCGGCCTGGGCCAGCAGCTGCTTGGCGCGGGCGGGATCGAACTTGTAGGACTGGACGTCGGCCGCGCAACCGAACTGCGCCGGATTGCAGGCCGCGTCGATCACCTTGGACGCGCCGCCCACCAATGCCTTGCGGATGGCCTCGCGGTCGATGGCATGGTTGATGGCCTGGCGCACTTCCTGCTTGGCCAGGGGCGACTTGCCGTCGTCGAAGCGCGGATTCAGCGAGATGTAGCTGATGCGCATGATGCTGCTGCTCTTGACCGTGACCGTGGGCTGCTTCTCCATGCGCTTGGCCACGTCGGGCGGCACGCGCCAGATCCAGTCCAGGCCGCCGGACAGCAGCTCGGCGTATTGCGTGTTGGCGTCGGGCAGCACGCGCACCACCAGCTTCTGCACCGCGGGCTTGGGGCCGAAGTAGTCTTCATAGCGCTCGTACACGTAGCGGCTGCCCGGCAGGCTCTCGACCAAACGGTAGGGCCCGGTGCCGATGGGCTTGGCGCCCATGTCGGACTGGTTGGCCTCGTAGTACTTGCGCGGATAGATGGGCAGGTTCTCCGACAGCATCTCCAGCGCCAGCGGGTACGGCGTCTTCATCTTGATGCGCACCGTGTCGTCGGACGCCTTTTCCACCTTGGCGATCCACGCGACCTGGTTCTGGAAGCGCGCCTTGTAGCCTTCGGAGGACACCAGGTTCAGCGTGTACAGCACGTCGTCGATGGTGAGCAGCGTGCCGTCGTGGAACTTCACGTCCTTGCGGATCGGCAGTTCGATGGTGGTGTCGTCCACGAACTTGTAGCCGGTGGCGATGGCCGGGCCGAATTCCCCCGTGTCCTGGTTCTTCTGCAGCAGGCCGGAGAAGACCATGCGCGCCAGCGCCAGGCCCGGGCGGTCCGATTCCTTGTAGGCATCCAGCGTGGCCGGGGCCGCGTCGAAGGCGATGTTGAGGGAATTGTCGGCCTTGTTGGCCTGGGCGGCGTGGGCGCCGAGCGCAAGTAGCGCCGCGCTCACCAGCTTTACGGTACGGGTCAGCTGCATGTTTTCACCTTGATATGTTTTAGGTATATGACTTACGGGGACTGCGGGTGCTGCGGAACTGCGTATCTGCGGGCAAGCCGCTCCCCTTGCCGCGGGCGGCGCCAGGGCGCCGGCGGTGCATGCACGGTCGGAGGGGAGGGGCGGGCGCCAGGGCGCCCGGCGAGGGTTAGCGGGTCATCGGTTCATCGGATCCCAACGCTGCCGAAGTCTTCCCGCAGGCGCGCCAGGATGCCGACCAGGTGGTCGTGCATGGCATGGCGGGCGCGGATGGGATCGCGGTCGACGATGGCCGCGAGGATGCGTTCGTGCTCTTGCTGGGCTTCGCTCCACACCTTGGTGGTCACGAAGTGTTCTTCCAGCCGATGGAAGACGGGGCTGAGCGTGCTGAGGTGCCAGATGTGGGAAATCGCCGCAGCCAGGGCCGCGTTGCCGCAGGCCGCGCCGATCGCGCCGTGGAAGGCGCGGTCGTGCACGCTGGGCGATTCGGTCAGGGACATGCTTTCGTGCGCCGCGCGGATCGCGGCGATCTGCGCCGGCGAGGCCTTCTGCGCCGCCAGGGCCGCGCATTCGGGTTCGATCAGCAGGCGGGTCTCCAGCAGGTCGAACGGCCCGATGTCGGTGGCCTCGGCGCCGTCGGCGGGCGCGGACTCCTGCGGCGGCTGCAACTGGCCGTCTTCGCGCAGCGCGTTGACGAACACCCCGGTGCCCACGCGCACTTCCACGTAGCCCTCGATTTCCAGCGCGATCAGCGCCTCGCGCACGGAGGCGCGGCTGACCTGCAGCTGCTCGGCCAGCTCGCGTTCGGCGGGCAGCCTGCCGCCTGCGGGGAAATCGCCCGCCTTGATGCGCGCGGCGATCTGGTCGGCAATCATGCGATAGAGGCGGGTGGAGGCTACGGCCTGGAGAGCGGTCATCGTTGCGTCGGGGTGGTGGGTCGGGACGTAGAGCGTAATGGGTCTGCGCGGACTTGTCTTGCCATGGGCGGCTTGCCGCCTTAGGGCCTGGCTATCTGGTGGCCCAGTGGTCAGGCCACTGGACGAAATGTACCGGAGGCATCCCGGCTTGTGAACCGGGAAGATCCGCAATTTATTGATTTCTAGGGAAAACCACTACGGGAGCCCAGCTTCCGGCGGGCCGCCGCCGCGCGGCGTGTCGCGCGGCGGCGGGGACGTGCCTTCAGGCGGAGGCCAGGCCGCCGAAGAAGCGGGCCGCGTTCGATTCCAGCCCTTCGATGTAATAGCCGCCTTCCTGCACGATCAGGCAGGGCAGCCCCAGGGCGCCGACTTCCCGGCCCAGCCGCTCGAAGCCGCTTTCGCTGACCGCGACCTTGGCCTGCGGGTCCTTCTCGAAGATGTCGAAACCGAGGGACAGGACCAGCGCGTCGGGCTGGAACAATTCGATGGCGCGGCGCGCCTGGGCCAGCTTGTCGAAGAACACCGATTCCGGCGAGCCGTGGGGCATGGGCAGGTTGATGTTGTAGCCGTAGCCTTCGCCAGCGCCGCGCTCGTCCTCGAAGCCGGCCACGACCGGATAGAAATTCCGCGGATCGCCGTGGATGGACACGTACAGCACGTCGCTGCGCTCGTAGAAGATTTCCTGGATGCCCTGGCCATGGTGCATGTCGGTATCCAGGATGGCCACGCGCGGAAACCGCGGGATCAGGTGTTGGGCGGCGATCGCGGCATTATTCAGGTAGCAGAAGCCGCCCGCGGCGTCGCGCCGGGCATGGTGGCCGGGCGGCCGGCAGATGGCGTAGGCCTGGCGGTCTCCGGCCAGCAGCGCGTCCGCGCCCGCGATCGCGCATTGCGCCGACCAGTAGGCGGAATGCCAGGTGTGCGGCCCCACCGGGCAGCTGCCGTCCGCGAGGTAGCGGGCCGCCTGGGCGAGCACGCCGCGCAGCGCGTTGGGCTCGCGCACGAAGACGTTGGACACGACCTCGTCGCCCCAGTCCTCGGGCAGCTGCTTCCAGTCGGCATGGGCGCCTTGCAGGAAACGCAGGTAATCGAGCGTGTGGACGGCGGAGATCGCGCCGGCGCCCCGGTCGGGCGGGGGCTGCACGTCGAAGCCCAGCCGGCGGGCGGCCTGCGCCAGCGCGTCCAGGCGCGAAGGCACTTCCTGCGGGGTGCGCATCTTGCCCCGCGAGAAATAGGTCTGGGGATGGTGCAGTTTCTGATCGTCGTGGAAATACGCCTTCATGCTTGATGCCCCTCGCTCTGGAAGTGGTTGCGATGATGAACTTATACGGCCGCGGCGCCCAGGCCGGCAATATCGAGCAGCCAATCGATGAATTCCCGGACCTTCTCGCGCTTGGCCTCGCTGGCGCGGTACGACAGAAAATGCGTCTCGCGCTGGACCTCGGGAAACTCGCCGCGGCCCAGCTCCACCAGCTCGCCGCGCCCGATTTCCCTGGCCGCCAGCCGGGCGCTTTCCAGCACCACGCCCATGCCGTCCACGGCCGCGGCGATGGCCATGGCGGCCCGGTCGAACGAGGGCCGCGGCGTGTCGGGCAGATGCAGGCCGTTGGCCGCGAACCAGTCGCTCCAGGTCACCCGGCTGAGTTGCGAGTCGATCAGGGTCAGGCGCGAAATCAGTTGCCGCGCGGGCAGGTCGGAGCGCGCCAGTTCGGGCGAACACAGCGGAAGGATGGGCTCGCGCCCCAGCGCCACGGTCTGCATGCCGGCCCGTTCCAGCGCGCTGCCGTAAGAGACCGCCACGTCGATTTCGTTCGCGCGGGTCAGGTCCAGCGGTTCGGCGCCGGTGGTCAGCCGGATCGTGATGCGGGGATGCGCCTGGGTGAAGTCGCTCAGGCGCGGCCCCAGCCATTTCGCGGCGAAGCTGGGCGCGCAATGCAGCGCCAGCACCTGGGCTTGCGGGGCCAGCGCCACTTCGGCGCAGGCGGCTTCGACCACGTCGAACACGCGGGTCAGGCTTTCCAGCAGGCGCACGGCCTCGGGGGTGGGTTCGACGCGGCGGTTGCGGCGCAGGAACAGCTTGCGGCCGAAATACTGCTCCAGCTCCTTGACTTGGTGGCTGATGGCCGAGGGCGTGAGGTGCAGTTCCTGGGCGGCCAGCGCAAAGCTCTGCAAGCGCGCCGCGGCTTCGAAAGCGCGCAGCAGGACGAAGTTTGGAACGCGTCGCACGGGGCCCGCCTTTCAGGTGAATGGGATTCATCTTTCCATGAACAACCATCGTTTGTCAAAGGATTGGGCGGCGCCGAACATAGTCTTCACCCCGAACAGCAGAAAGGAGCAGCCATGTCGGCCGTATTGGAAAAAGCGCGTCCCGCCATCGATCTCAATGGCCGGATCTCCATCTATCAGCCTGAGCAGGAAGGGCTGATCTATCCCGAACTGCCGGTGTTCGCGTCCCACGCGGAGCATCGGCGGCATCTGAAGGAACGCCTGGCGGCGGCCTGCCGCGCATTCGCGCTGCAAGGCTTCGACTACGGGTTCGCCGGACACCTGACGGTGCGCGATCCGGAAAACCCCGGCGTGTACTGGACCAACCCCATGGCCGTCCACTTTTCGCAGGTCAAGGTATCGAACCTGATACTGGCCGACCACGAAGGGCGCGTGGTGGAAGGGCGCCATGCCGTGAACCGCGCCGGCTTCGTGCTGCACGCGGCGGTCCACGAGGCGCATCCGGACATCGTCGCCATGTGCCATGCGCACACCGTCCACGGCACGGCGTTCGCGGCGCTGGGCCGGCCGCTCGAACCCATCAGCCAGGATGCCGCGGCCTTCTACGAAGACCACGTCGTCATCGGCGACGAGGCCGGCCAGGTCGCGGTGGAGGTCAAGGCGGGCCACAAGGTGGCCAACGCGTTTCGCGGCGTCAAGGCCGCGATCCACCAGAACCACGGCCTGCTCACGGCCAGCCGGCACAGCATCGAGGCGGCCGCGTTCTGGTTCATCGCGCTGGAACGGTGCTGCCAGCAGCAGATGATGGTCGAGGCCACGGGCATCAAGCCGCGCCTGGTGACCGAGGAGCGGGCGCGCTACAGCCGCGAGCACGTCGGCAGCGAATACATCGGATGGCTGCACTTCCAGGCCATCTGGGACCAGTTGGTCGCGACCCAGCCCGACATGCTGGATTGACGCCGGGGCGCCTTCCCGCGCCCGCCCGCCCGCGCCGCGTCAGACGGCGCGCAGACGATATCGACGGAGACAAATCGCCATGAGCATTTCCAGCCACGCCGGGTATGCGCCCCGGTCCGAAGAGGCCATTTATTCCAAAGTGATGTGGCGGCTGCTGCCGTTCCTGTTCCTCTGTTATCTCTGCGCCTACCTGGACCGCGTCAACGTCAGCTTCGCCAAGCTGCAAATGCTCAACGACCTGGGCATGAGCGAAGCGGTATACGGGTTGGGGGCGGGCATTTTCTTCGTGGGCTACCTGATGTTCGAGGTGCCCAGCAATCTCATCCTGCTGCGCGTGGGGGCCAGGCGCTGGATCGCGCGCATCATGGTGACCTGGGGGCTGATCTCGGCGGCGATGATGTTCGTCACCACGCCCACCAGCTTCTACGTCATGCGTTTCCTCTTGGGCGTGGCGGAAGCCGGGTTCATTCCCGCCATCCTGCTCTACCTGACCTACTGGTTCCCCTCCAGCCAGCGCAGCAAGGTGACGGCGCTGTTCCTCACCGGCATTCCCATGTCGGGCGTGGTGGGCGGCCCCTTGTCGGGCTGGATCATGTCGTCGATGGGCGGCGCGCACGGGCTGGCGGGCTGGCAGTGGCTGTTCCTGCTGGAAGGCATACCCACGGTGCTGATCGGCGTGGCGGCATTCTTCTTCCTGGACGACCGGGTGGCCGACGCGAAATGGCTGAGCGAGCAGGAGAAGGCCCTCATCGAACGCAATCTGCGCGAGGACGGCGCCGGGCAGAACAAACTCCATACGCTGCGCGACGGCCTGCTCAGTCCGCGCATCCTGCTGCTGAGCGCGATCTACTTCTGCTTCACGATGGGCCTGTATGGCGTGAGCTTCTGGCTGCCGTCGCTGGTCAAGGCGGCGGGCGTGTCGGACACGATGGACATCGGCCTGCTGTCGGCCCTGCCGTATGCCGCCGCGACCCTGGCGATGATCCTGGTGGGGCAGAGCTCCGACTCGCGGGGCGAACGGCGCTGGCACCTGGCGGTGCCGGGCGTGATCGGGGCGATCGCCTTGTGCCTGAGCGTGCGCTATGCCAACAACACCGTCTTGGCCATGATCGCGCTGACGGCCGGCACCATGGGCGTGATGACCACCATCTCGCAATTCTGGGCGGTGCCCCCGGCGATTCTGGGCGGCGCGGCGGCCGCGGCGGGCATCGCGCTGGCCAATTCCGTCGGCAGCATTTCCGGCGTGATCAGCCCCTATCTGATCGGCTGGATGCAGACCACCACGGGGTCGACGGGCGGCGGCATCGTCGGCATCGCCGCCAGCATGGTGCTGGGCAGCCTGTTGACCTTCCTGGTTCCGGCCAAGGACGTCAATACCGCGCCGGCGGCGCGTTCCTGAGGGCGCGGGGCCATGCATCCGCGCGCAAGTTCCGGCGAGGATCGCCGCGGCCGGGCGCCGGCGGCCCTACAGGACTTCGCCCAGGCGTTCGAGCAGGTTGCGGCGGGCGCGCTCGGCGTGCTCGTCGGACAGCGCCACGGCGCGGGCCCCGTCGCCGGCGTTGATGGCATCGGCGATGGCCTCGTGTTCCTGCCAGATCGATTCGCGCTCGGTGGAGGATTGCAGCACCTCGCCCATCACGCGGCGCAGGTGCACCCAGTGCAGATGCGCGCTGTCGGCGATGAGCGAGTTGCCGGAAGCCTGGTAGACGGCGTTGTGGAAGGCGATGTCGGCGTCGATCATCGATTTGACGTCCTTGCCGCGGGAGGCTTCCTGGCCCTGCGCGATCAGGCGCTTGTCGATGCGCGCGCCGCGCTGGACGGCGAGCTTGGCGGCCAGCGCATCCAGAGCGCCGCGGACCTCGTAGAGCTTGCCGATCCACTCCAGGTCCAGCGGGGCGACCAGCACCCCGCGGCCCGGCGCGTCCTGCACCAGCCCGTCTTTCTTGAGCAGGCGCAGGGCCTGCAAAACGGGGGAACGGGAGACGGCGAATTGCTCGGCGATGTCTTCCTGCGTGAGCCGGGTGCCGGGGGCCAGGGAGCCGTCGCTGATGGCGTCCAGCAACACCCGGTAGACCTCGTCCACGTAGTCGGGCCGGACCTGGATTTTGTCGAATTTGAGCGTCATAAGCCTGTGCATTTGTACTTTGAATTCAGAGTACAGGTGGGCATGCAGAGCGTCAATCGTCGCGTTTGATCGGTGTTAACCCGAATGATCAATGCGTCCAAACGCTTTTAAAGTCTGTATACAGACTTCGGTATTCTGAATTTACGATCAGCCAACCAACGCGGCGCCAGCCGCATTCAGGAGACGGGACATGAGCAAATTGATGGATAAGCGCGACGGCGCGGCAGGCACGGGCGGCGCAGGCCAGGGCACGGTGAAAAAGCTGATCCCCTACGGCGGCTACTACACCAACCGGACGGTGGGCCACGATCCGGAGCTGACCGAAACCGGCCCGGGCACGCCCACGGGCGAGTACATGCGCCGTTTCTGGCATCCGATCTGCATGTCGATGGAACTGACCGACACGCCGCGTTTCCTGAAGATCATGACCGAAGAACTGGTGGCGTTCCGCGACGGCAGCGGCCGGGTGGGCGTGCTGCATGCGCATTGCGTGCACCGCGGCGCGTCGCTGGAGTACGGCGCGATCCAGGAGCGCGGCATCCAATGCTGCTACCACGGCATGGTGTTCGACGTGGACGGCACCTGTCTGCACGTGCCGTTCCCCGCCGGCGAAGAGGCCGAAGCCGAGAAATACGCGTGCTCCATCCGCCAAGGGGCCTACAAGGCCGTGGAGCGCAACGGCCTGGTCTTCGCCTACATGGGCCCGCCGGACGAAGAGCCGCCTTTCCCCGAGTGGGAGGGCGACTTCACCGTGCTGCCCGGCGACGAGCTGGTGCCGTTCAGCAATTTCCAGCATTGCAACTGGCTGCAGGTGCAGGACAACGCGGCCGACAACTATCACCCGACGGCCCTGCATGCCGGCAAGAACGTGGTGGGGGGGCATTACCAGGGCACGACCTTCGACGAAGTCGGGGCGGCGTCGATGGAAGTGGCGCCCGATATGCAATTCATCCCGGTGCAGAACGGCCGCAGCCTGGCCTGCGCGGGCGCGCGCCGGGTCGACCGCGACCGCCTCTTCATCCGGGTCCAGCACCAGGCCCTGCCGAACCTGAGCCTGCACGCCTACACCTCGGAAGACGGCTCCAGGAAGAAACTGTTCAGCCGCTTCCACATCATCCGCTGGACCGTGCCGGTGGACGACGAGAACAGCAAGATGATCGGCTGGCGCGTCATGGGGCCGGGCATCGACACGCGCGGCGTGGGCAAGAAGGAGTGGGTGGGCTACGAGACCATCGACTTCCTGGAGGGCCAGGTGGCCATGCGGCGCCCGGAGCGCTTCGGCCAGTACAAGCTGGAGGACATGCCTCCGATTCCCGCCAACCATCGCGAGCGGGCCAACTACAAGGAAGCGCAGTACGCGCCCGGCGACTACGAGGCCATCATCAGCCAGCGGCCGATCGCGGTGCATGCGCTGGAGAACCCCACCAAGTTCGACGCCGGGCTGTATATGTTCCGCAAACTGCTGCGCGACGCGGTGCGGGGTGCCAACCCCGCGGCCGGCCCCGCCGGATTCGCCGAATGGCTGCGCTCGGTGGCCGGGGCGCCCAACAGCTACTGCTCGGGCAACGTGCTGGAGATTCCGCAGGCGGCCGACATCAAGGACGAGGTGGCGCAACGCCGCCGCATTTCCAAGGGCATCGTCGCGATCCTGACCGAATGCGAGCACCTCAGGGGCGAGGAGCGCGCCGCCCTGGTGCGCGAGCGCCTGGAAGCGTTGGAACGGTCGGCCCGCGAGGGCTGAGGACGGCGGGATTCGCCGGCGCCGGGCGCGAAGGCGCCCTCGCCATCCGGCGGGGGCGCGGCCCCGAGGCAAAGCGTGAGGAGACAAGAGGATGAAGAGCGAAACGGCGGCCGACCAGGCGGCGGAGCTGGACGTGTTCCTGAGGCAGGTCCGCTATGAAGGCAGGAACATCCATTCATACGAATTCGTGGATCCGGAAGGCGGGGAACTGCCGCCGTTCTCGGCGGGGGCGCATATCGACCTCCACCTGGGCGACGGCGTGCTGCGGCAGTATTCGCTGTGCAATCCGCCCGGCGAAAGGCATCGCTACGTGATCGCCGTGCTGCGCGACGCCCAGGGGCGCGGCGGTTCGCAGCGCGCCCACGACCGGCTGCGCGTGCAGGACCGCGTGCGGATCAGCCGTCCGCGCAACCATTTCCGGCTGGAGCCGGACGCGCGCAAAGTGGTGCTGCTGGCCGGCGGCATCGGCATCACGCCGATCAAATCCATGGTCCATGCCTTGCAGGCGGCGGACGCGGACTTCGAGCTGCACTACTGCGCGCGCGACGCGGGCGCGGCCGCCTTCGGCGACGAGCTGGCCGCCATGCTGGGCGAATCGCGCCTACGCCTGCATTTCGATGACGGCGATCCGGCACGCGGCCTGGACATCGCGGGCTTGCTGGACGGCGCGCCGGCGGCGGGCACGCATCTCTACTATTGCGGCCCGGCCGGTTTCATGGCCGCGTGCGCGAAGGCGGCCGCGCATTGGCCGGCCGGCACCGTTCATTGCGAGCATTTCAAGGCGCCCGAGCGCGTGCCCGGTCCGGCATCGCCCGCCGCCGACGGGAGCTTCCGGATCGAGATCGCCAGCACCGGGCAATGCCTGGAGGTGCCCGCGGACCGCAGCATCGCCGACGTATTGCGCGCCGAGGGGATCGGCATCGAAACCTCGTGCGAGGCCGGTCTGTGCGCGACCTGCAAGGTGCGCTACCTGGCGGGCGAGGTGGACCACCAGGACTATGTGCTGGATGCCTCGGACCAGCAGCACTACCTGACCGTGTGCGTGTCGCGGGCCAAGAGCGACTTGCTGGTGCTGGACATCTAGGGCCTCAGGCCCGCTCGACACGCAGGGAGGCGTACATGATCCTGGCCGATTACCTGACCGCGCGATCCGGGCCGTCCCCCGAGCACGGGTTTCTGCTGCTGGGCGAAACGGGGTTCTCGATGCCGGTGGCTTCGTGCTCCGCGTCGCCGTTCGCGCATTGGATGCGGGACGAGGCGCTGCCTCGCGCTGCCTGCCTGCTCCTGGAGCAAGGCCTGCACCTGTCGCGCCTGAGCGGCCTGGTGCGCGCCGCGCCCGGGAGCGCATGCGGCCCGGATGCCGAGGCCGCCTGGATACTGGCGCGCAGCGACCAGGGGCTGGTGTCCATCGTGGTCCGCGCCGCGGCCGGCGCCGGCGCGCCCCGGCTGCGCGAGGACGCCGCGCTGGCCTTGAGGCAGGCCGCGCGCTATCTCGCGGGATATGCCGTGGTGCTGGTGCAGGGCGGCCCGGGCGAGGACGCCATGGAGGGCTACCGGCGCTTCGCGCAGGACCGCGGGCGGGGGCAGGTCCGCGCGGACACGCTGTATGCCAGCCGCGATGCCGGGTCCGGGACGATGTTCGCCTGCGCCTGGCTGGGCGGCGATCCGGCGGACGCTTGAATGGGCCGGCCGACTTACGCGGCCAGGCGCGGATTGAAGGCGTCGTTCAGCGCGTCGCCCAGCAGGTTGAGCGACAGCACCGTCAGCACGATGGACAGGCCGGGCAGCGCCGCCAGGTACCAGGCGGTGCGCAGCATTTCGCGGGCGTCGCCGATCATGCTGCCCCAGGAGACCGCGTTGGGGTCGCCCATGTTCATGAAGGACAGGGCCGATTCGATGAGGATGGCGTTGGCGACCAGCACCGAGGTGGTGACGATCACGGGCGGCAGCGCGTTGGGCAGGATTTCCAGCAGGGCGATGCGGAAATGGCTGAAGCCGATGCTGCGCGCCGCCTGCACGAATTCCGCTTCGCGCAGGGAGCGGAATTCGGCGCGCACCAGCCGCGCCACCACGGGCCAGGAGGCCACGCCGATGGACAGGGCGATCACCGCCACCGAGGGCCGGCCGATGGCGACGATGACGACCACCAGCAGGAACGAGGGGATGGTCTGCAGCAGTTCGGTCGCGCGCATGAGCACGGCGTCGACCCAGCCGCCCGCATAGCCCGCGGCCGCGCCCACCGCGATGCCGATGGCCAGGCTCAGCAGCGCGGCGGTCACGCCCACCGCCAACGATACGCGGGCGCCATGCGCGAGGCCGGCGGCGATGTCGCGCCCCATGGTGTCGGTGCCCAGCGGGAAGGCCGGATCCTGGCCAGGCCACAGGATGGGCGGGCCGACCATGTCCAGCGGATCGTGGGGAAAGACCCAGGGGGCCGTGACCGCGGCCAGGAGGATCAGCAGCAGCAGGAAGCCGCCCGCCACGGCGGCGGGATTGGCCAGGAGGCGGCGCAGCGCGCCCGAGCGCGGCCGGGGCAGGCTGGGGGCGGGTGCGGGCAGGGAGGAAGCGTTCGCGGACATGGCGGATAAGATCGGGAGCGGGGGTTCAGCGGACGCGGATGCGCGGGTCCAGCAGGGCGTGCAGCAGGTCGACCAGCAGGTTGGCGAGGATGACCAGCAGCGAGGACAGGACCAGGATGCCGAGCAGCACGACGTAGTCGCGGGCCATGACGGATTCGTAGGCCAGGCGGCCCAGACCGGGCCAGCTGAAAACCGTCTCGACCACCACGGCGCCGCCCAGCAGCGTGCCGAAGTTCAGCCCGGCCACCGTGGTCACGGGGATGAGCGCGTTGCGCAGGATGTGGCGGCGCGCCACCGCCCAGGGCGTGAGGCCCTTGGCCCGGGCCGTGCGCACGAAGTCCTGGCGGCTGACTTCCAGCATGGATGCCCGCGTCAGTCGCGCGAAGATGGCGACGTAGAATCCCGCCAGCGCCAGCGTGGGCAGGACCAGGTGGCGCGCCACGTCCAGCGCATGCGCCAGGCCGGTGGCCGAGGAGCCGATGGTGGAGACCCCGCCCGGCGGCAGCCAGCCCAGTTGCACCGACAGCAGGATGATGGCCATCAGGCCCAGCCAGAAGCCGGGGGTGGAGTACAGCAGCAGCGCGGCCAGCGAGAGCACGCGGTCGGGCCAGCGCCCCACGAAGCTCGCCATCAGCGCGCCCAGCGCGATGCCCGCCGCCAGCGCGCAGCCCAGGGCGCTGAACATCAGCAGCACCGTGTTGCCGAGCCGGCTGAAGATCAGGTCCGACACCGGCAGGTTGTACCGGGGCGAGATGCCCAGGTTCAGCTCGAACAGGTTGCGCACGTAGGCTTGCAGCTGCCGCAGCACGGGCTGGTCCAGGCCGAAGTGGCTGCGCATGGCGGCCATGCTGGCCTCGGTGGCGGACCCCGATTCGGCGGCGATGACGTCGGCGGCGTCGCCCGGCACCGCCTGCAGCAGGAAGAAGCTGAGCAGGATGACGCCGACGACGGTGGGAACCGCCTGCAGCAGGGAGCGCGCGAGCGTCTGGAGGGCGCGTAGGGTAGTCATGGCGGCGCAGTCCGTGGCGGCTTATTGCAGGTACACGTCCGCCAGGTTGGACTCCACCCCGTCGGCGGTCAGCGAGTGGTCGTGCACGCGCTGGTTCGCGATGGTGATGAATTCCGGCTGGTACAGGTTCAGATCGGGCACCTCGCGCGCCACGATCTGCTGGAATTCCTTGAACAGTTCGACGCGACGCGCCGGATCGTTCTCCACCGCGGCGCCTTCCAGCAGCGCGTCCACCCGCGGGTTCTGGTAGTGCGTGCCGTTGGAGAACGGAACGCCCTTGATGAAGTTCCGGGACCAGTACAGGCGCTGCACGCCCACCGTGGGGTCGAACAGGTTGCTGGCGCCGTTGGTGGTGAAGGCGAAATCGCGGTCGGTGTAGACGCGCTTGATGAAGGCGGACGCATCCTGCGAGCGGACCACCGCCGCGATGCCCACGCGGGCCAGCGTGGTGCGCAGGTAGTCGGCCAGGCGGGCGCCGTCGGAGCCGATCGGGTTGTAGTCCAGCGGCACGCGGAAGCGCACGCCGTCGGCGCCCTTGGGATAGCCGGCCTCGTCGAGCAGCGCGTTGGCGCGCTTCAGGTCGTACGGATAGGGCGTGGGCGCGGGGTCGTTGTAGGTCTTCAGGCCCGGGGCGATGGGCGAATAGGCCACCTGGCCCACGCCGTAGTTCACCACCTTCAGGATGACGTTGCGATCCACCGCGTGCGCCACCGCCTGGCGCACCTTCTCGTTCTTGAAGTGCGGATCGTCCAGATTGAATTCCAGCCGGGTGACGTTGTAGGAATAGCTGTTGCCCTTGGTCTCGAAACGCAGCGACGGCACGGTTTTCAGCCGGGCCAGGTCGGCCAGCGGCACGGGCGTGCGGTAGCCCAGGTCCACCGTGCCGGTCTCGAAGGCGATGGCGGCGGCGGCCGGATCGGCCACGATGCGCACGATCAGGCGGTCGATGTAGGGCTTGGGCTGGTCCCAGTAGTCCGGATTGCGCTCGTACACGATATGGCTGCCGCGCACCCATTCCTTGAACTTGTAGGGGCCGGTGCCGATCGGCGCCGACGTGGCCGGGTTGGACAGCGGGTCGGTGCCGTCGTAGACGTGCTTGGGCACGATCGGCGTTTCGGTGGCGACGAAGGCGCGGATCAGATACGGCGCGGGCTTGGACAGCCGCAGGACCACGGTATGGTCGTCCGGCGTTTCGATGGCGGTCACGTTGGCGAAGGTGTTGCGGCCGCGCGGATGGATGCGCTTGAGCAGGTCGATCGAGTAGGCCACGTCGGCGGCGGTGAAGGGCTTGCCGTCATGCCACTTGACGCCCTGGCGCAGCGTGAAGGTGTACACGGTGCCGTCCGGGCTGACCTGCCATGCCGTGGCCAGCTGGGGTTCGGGCTTGAGGTCGTAGTCGTACTTGAGCAGGCCCTCCGTCACCTTGGCGCTCACGCTCAGGATCGGGGTGGCGACGTTGCCCACGGTCACCAGGGCGGTGGGCTCGGAGGGCAGCAGCAGCGTCAGGGTGCCGCCGCGGACCGGTTCGGCATGGACGGCGGGGGCCAGCGCGAGCAGCGCGCCGGCCAGGGTCAGGTGGAGAAAGGAACGGCGAGGAAAGGTCATGATGGGCAACGGATATCGAAGTCTGGGAAAAGCGCCCGGGCGGAGCCCGGGAGCATGAGGGCGAGGCGGGGGGCGGGCTCAGGGCCGGGCGGCCGCCTGCCGGTAGGCATGGAGCGCCTGGCCGGCGCTGACCAGCCCGTCGCGCACGTCGCGTTCGAGCCGGGCGGGGTCGCGTGTGGCGGGGTCTCCCAGTCCGCCGCCGCCGGGCGTGTGCACGACCAGCCGTTCGCCGGCGGGCACCAGTTGCCTGCCCTTGGCCTGCAGCGCGCGGCCGCCGGCCAGCGCCAGTTGGCCGCCTGCGCCGGCCTGGCCGCCCAGGGCGCCGCGCGCCGGATGCCGCACGCGATCGAAGGCGGCGGCGATGATCATCGCCGCCTGCGGATCGGCATGGCGCAGCTCGATGGTCTGCCCCAGGCCGCCGCGCAACGCGCCCGCGCCGCCGGAGTCCTGGCGGTACTCCTTGCGCTCGAAGACCAGGGGGTTGGCGCTTTCCAGGATTTCAAGGGAAACGTTGCGCACGCCGCTGGGATAGGAGGTGGCCGACAGCCCGTCCTTGCCCGGCCGGGCGCCGGTGCCGCCGGTCGAGAAGCTGGTGGCGTTGAAGCGCGGGCCGGCGAGCAGCGCGGCCTGTTCCGCCGCGCTCGCCCCGGCCAGCGGCTCGCCGCCCACCAGGTGCAGGTTCCACAGGGACGAGGCGCCTTCGGCCGGCACCTGGTCCGGGCGCGCCTGGCGCAGCGCGCCGAAGACGGCATCGGGCAGCAGCTGGCCGATGATGTGCCGGGCGGTCACCGCCGCCGGAAAACGCGCGTTCAGGATGGAGCCTTCCGGCGCGGACACCTCGACCACCGACAGCGAGCCGGCGTTGTTCGGCACGTCGGCGCCGATCAGGCAGCGGATGCCGAAGGACGTGTAGGCGTCGGTGTAGGCCTTCACCACGTTGATGCCGCGGGCCACGCTGGGCGAGCTGCCGTCGAAGTCCACCAGGATGCGGTCGGCCTCGATGGTGACGCTGGCTTCCAGCGTGATGGGGGCGTCGTAGCCGTCGATCACCAGTGTGTTGCGCCAGCTGCCCTGGGGCCATAGGGCGATGGCCTGGCGCATGGCGCGCGCCGACTGCTCGATGATGTAGCCGCCCAGCGCTTCCAGGTCGGCCAGGCGGAACTCCGCCAGCAGCGATTTCAGGCGGCGGCCGCCGATATCGTTGCAGGCCACCAGCGCGTACAGATCGCCCTCGACCTGCTCGGGTTCGCGCACGTTGGCGCGGATGATGGCGAGCACGCCCGGATCCACCTCGTGCTGGCGGAAGAAGCGCAGGATGGGCAGGAACAGCCCTTCGTGGTAGACCTCCAGGCCGTCGGCGCTGCTGCCGATGCCGCCGATGTCGATCACGTGCAGGGTCGAGGCGAACAGCGCCACCAGCGCGCCCTCGTGGAACACGGGCGACACCATCGTCATGTCGAAGAGGTGGCCGGTGCCTTTCCACGGATCGTTGGTGAGCAGCACGTCGCCGTCGCGCAGCGATTCGGGCGGGAAGACCTTCAGGAAGTGCTTGACCGACTCGGCCATCGCGTTGACGTGGCCCGGCGTGCCGGTCACGGCCTGCGCGATCATGCGCCCGTCGGGCAGGAACACGCCGGCCGACAGGTCGCCGGCTTCGCGCGTCGCGGTGCCGAACGCCGAGCGGATCAATACCTGGGCCTGTTCTTCCACCACCGACAGCAGCCGGTTCCAGGCCAGCTGGTAGCGGATGCGCTGCTGGGCGGCGGGTTTCGAGGGCGTGCTCATGATGCGATTTCCTTGTCGTTGGGGAGGCGCGCGGCGCGGAGGTCGTCCAGCACCAGCGAGCCGAGGCGGCTGCGGCGGGCCTCGAAGCCGGCGGGCACGAAGGTGGTGGTTTCGTCCTCGACCACCAGGGCCGGGCCCGTCACCTTCTGCTCGGCGTCGAGCGCGGCGCGTTCGAAGCAGGGCGCCTCGATCCAGCCGTCGCCTTCGAAGTCGTATAGCCTGCGCGTGCCCGCCTGGCGGGCCGCGGTGGCGGGGCCGTCGGCGATGCGGTCGGCTTCGGGCACGCGGCGCTCGCCGGCCTGCGCGGCGATGGACCAGCTCACGGCCTCGACGGCCACGTGGGGCAGGTTGCGCCCGTAGAGTTGGGCATAGCGTTGCGCGAAGGCCTCCGCCAGCCGCGCGCCGGCAGCGGCGTCGAACGGGCCGTCGGGCAGGTCCACCGGAATTTCATGGCCTTGGCCGCTGTAGCGCATGAAGACCACGCGCTTGTGGCGCAGGGCGACGTCGGGCGCCGCGCGCCGCACCACCGCGTCCACGCCCGCGGCCAGCTCGTCCAGCAGGGCCTGCACCGCCGCATGGTCCACCTGCGCGAGGCGCTGGTGGAAGCTGCGTACCGCCTGGTAGGCGATGGGCGCCCACAGAAAGCCCACGGCGGAGCCCACGCCGGCCGATTCCGGGATCACCACGCGAGCGATTCCCAGCTTGCGCGCCAGGCCGGCCGCGTGCAGCGGCGCGGCGCCGCCGAACGCGATCAGCACATGCTCGTCGGCCGATTTGCCCAGCTCCGAGGCATGCACGCGCGCGGCGTTCGCCATGTTCTCGCTGACCACTTCGACGACGGCATGCGCCGCCTGCGGCGTGTCGAGTCCGGCGGGCGCGGCCAGGTGCGCCTGGATCGCCTCCCGCGCCAGTTCGGGACGCAGCGCGACCTTGCCCACGGCGAAGCGTTCCGGTGTGAGGGTGCCCAGCACGGCGTGGGCGTCCGTCACGGTGGGCAGGGTGCCGCCGTTGCCGTAGGCCGCGGGGCCCGGCGCGGATCCGGCGCTGTCGGGGCCGACCTGGAGCGAGCCCAGGTGATTGATTCGCGCGATGGAGCCGCCGCCGGCGCCGATCTCCACCATCTCGATCACGGGAATGCGGATGGGCAGGCCCGAGCCTTTCAGGTGGCGGTGCACGCGTCCGAACTCGAAGCTGCGGCTGACCTGCGGCTCGTAGTCGTCGATGTAGCAGATCTTCGCCGTCGTGCCGCCCATGTCGAAGGACAGCGCGCGCGCCGCGCCCGTCTGCTGCGCGATCTGTTGCGCCAGGATGGCGCCGCCGGCCGGGCCGGACTCCACCAGCCGCACCGGCTCTTCGATGCCGGTCTGCAGGGTGGCGATGGAGCCGCCCGAAGTCATCAGGAACGGCTCCTCGCGCAGGCCGCGTTCGCGGGCCGCGTCGTTGAAGCGCCGCAGATAACCGGACACCTGGGGCTGGACGTAGGCGTTGGCGCTGACCGTCGACAGGCGCGGATATTCGCGGATCTCGGCGCAGACGTCCGAGGACAGCGAGATCCACAGCCCGGGCGCATGGGCGCGCAGCAGCTCGCGGATGCGGCGCTCGTGTTCGGGATGGGCGTAACTGTGCAGCAGGCAGACCGCCACGCTTTCGATGCCGGCCTCCGTCAGCTCGCGGGCCAGCGCGATGACCTGCGCGTCGTCCAGCGGCGTCAGCACGCGGCCTTGCGCGTCCACGCGCTCGGTGATGCCGTGGCGCCACGGGCGCGGCACCAGGGGCTCGGGCTTGTCCAGGAAAATGTCGTATTGCGCGTAGCGGTCTTCCAGGCCGATTTCCACCAGGTCGCGGAAACCCGCCGTGGTCAGCAGGGCGGTGCGGGCGCCCTTGCGCTCGATGAGCGCGTTGGTGGCCAGCGTGGTGCCGAGAATCAGCAGGTCGATCCGCGGCCAGCTCGCGCCGGCCCGGTCGAGCAGTTCCTGGATGCCCTGGAGCACGGCGGTCTCGGGCGTGTCCGGGGTGGTGAGCAGCTTGGCGGACCAGCGGCGGGGGCCGCTTTCCAGCACGATGTCGGTGAAGGTACCGCCGACGTCGACGGCGACGCGCAAGGCGGGCGCGGCGTCCGGGGCAGAGGGAGTAGGCATATGCGGCAACGGGAATCCGGTCGTGGGGGCCCGCGAGACGGAAGCGGGCCAAGACCGGTGATGCTAAGCAGTCCCGGCCGCGGCTTGAACGACGGATTTCGAGTTTGCATATGCGGAAAAAAGCGCGGGGGGTCTACCCGCGCGGATCAGCCCGGGCTGCCCGACAGCGCCAGCAGCAGCGCCAGGCAAAGCAGCACGCCGAACGCGGCCAGCGCATAGGGCAGCAGCATCACGTAAACGCCGCGCTCCTGGCCCCGGCCGTGGGCCAGGCCGGCGGCGATCGACATCCGGACCGGTGAGAAAATCCCCAGCGAGGTGCCCGAGACGTGCAGCAGCGCCGCGGCGCCCGGCACGCTCAGGCCGGCCTGCAGCGCCAGCGAGAGCTGGGACGACATGAACAGGCTGTTGGGCGCGTTGCCGCTATTGGCCAGGATGCCGAACGCGCCGGCCAGGATGGGCGTGATCAGGACGGTCCAGTCGCGCAGGCTGGCGAACAGGCCGTCGGCGAAGGCCTGCGAAATGCCCGCGCCCGCGAGCACCTCGGCCATCATCGCGAACAGGAAAACCGAATACACGGCATGGCGGCCGGTGGTCCAGGCGGCGCGCGCCTGCCCGGCCAACACCCGCGGCTGGCGCCGCAGCGCCGCCATGGCCAGCGCGCCGGCGATGAGCCAGCTGCCCGCGTGCAGGAAGGGTTTCCAGGCGGGCAGGTCGGTGAACGGGTTGAACGCGCCCAGCGCCGACAGGCCGCGGTTCAGCCCAGGCAGCAGCCTGGTCGCCACCAGCCAGGCGATCATCAGGATGTAGGGCAGGGCGCTGCGCGCCGCGGCGAGCATCTGCGCGCGGCCGGGGCGGCGGTCGAGCGCGAAGCGCAATACGATCAGCGGGCCGTAGGCCGACAGCAGCGCGGTCTCGGGCCCGAGCACGGCGGTGGCGGCGGCCAGCGCCGCCAGGCTGGCGGCCATCCAGCCCGCTTCGCGCCAGCATTCCGACGTGGGCGCGCGCAGGCCGGCGCGCGCCGCGGTGCGCCAGTACAGCGCCATCCACAGCGCCATCAGCAAGGCCACCGGCACCATGCTGTAGAGCGCCAGCTCGGAAGCCGGCACGCGCGCATAGGCCGAGGCCAGCAGTGTGCCGCTGCCCATGGCGCCCCAGGGGATCAGCGTCTGGCTCAGCAGCGCGAACACCATGGTTTCGCGGGGCTGCAGGTTCAGCGGCCGGATCAGCAGGACGGTGCCCAGCATGCCGACGCCGAAGCCGGTGGCGGATTCGGCGAAAGGGCCCACCAGGAAACAGGCGAAGAACAGCAGCCTGCGCCGCGCCAGCGCGTCGCCCGGGCCGGGGACGGCGGCGCGGTCGGCCGGGGCGCGGCCCTGCGCGGCCATGTGCCAGAACAGCAGCCCGCCCAGGATGTAGGGCGTGATGATGCCGCCGATCCAGAGGCCGCGCGCGAGCGCCAGCCCCAGCTCGCCGCCGCCGAACGCCGCGGGGGCCGTGGACAGCGCGACGGGGATCGCCGCCGCCAGGCCCAGGATGGCCGCGGCGGTGGCGCTCAGGCGTCCGCTGGCGATGGCGGCGATGACGGTCAGGGCAGGCAGGGACCAGAGTAGGTACGTCATTAGGGAAATGTCCGCGAGGCGTGGGCCGGGTGGCGCGATGCGCGTAGCAGTGTATGCCGACAGCGCGCCGGCCGCCGCCGCGGGCCAGCGGGGCGAAGGGGAATTCCTGCACCAGGACGGGCCGCTTTGGAAGACGGCGGAAACGTACGCTGCGTCCTGCGTCTGGGCTGGTCCACGTGCTGTCCGACTGGGCGCCGCGCCGCGAGATCATCGATGCCGTGTTCCCGTCGCGCCGCGGCCTCTTGCCGTCGGTGCGCAGCCTGATCGATTTCCTGGTGGAGCGTTTCCAGCAGATATAGGAGGAGTAGACCGCGGCCGGCGTCAAGAAAAAGCGATCGCCGATGGACGAAACGCTGGGCTCTGCCGGTGGCCGGAAGTGCGCCGCCAGCGGCCGCACAAACAGGAACTATGGGGCCTGATAATCCTATAAATAGGACGCTGATAACCAAATTAGGAACTTCCGCTGCTGTCGTTCTATTTTTAATATGAACGCAGCCAATCCGGCTCACTTACGGCCCAGCGCCACCGGTTATCAATCAAGGAGAGTTCCATGTCCGCACCCGCCAACTTCAATGGCCAACGTCCCGTCATCGACCCCGCTGACGCCGTCATGCTGCTGATCGATCATCAGAGCGGCCTGTTCCAGACCGTGGGCGACATGCCCATGCCCGAGCTGCGCGCCCGCGCCGCCGCGCTGGCGTCGATGGCCACGCTGGCCAAGATGCCCGTGATCACCACGGCGTCCGTGCCGCAAGGCCCGAACGGCCCGCTGATCCCGGAAATCCACGCCAACGCGCCGCACGCCAAGTATGTGGCGCGCAAGGGCGAGATCAACGCCTGGGACAACCCCGAATTCGTCGAGGCCGTGAAGGCGACCGGCCGCAAGACCCTCATCATCGCCGGCACGATCACCAGCGTGTGCATGGCGTTCCCCGCCATCAGCGCCGTGGCCGAGGGCTACAAGGTGTTCGCGGTGATCGACGCTTCGGGCACCTATAGCAAGATGGCGCAGGAAATCACGCTGGCGCGCGTGGTGCAGGCGGGCGTGGTGCCGATGGATACGGCGGCCGTGGCCTCCGAGCTGCAAAAGACCTGGAACCGCGAGGACGCGCTGCAATGGGCCGAGGTCTACACCAAGGTGTTCCCGGCTTACCAGCTCTTGATCGAAAGCTATGGCAAAGCGCAGGAAGTGGTGAAGAATAACGAAGTGCTGGATTCACAGCGCTAAATCCGGACACGCCGTCCGGGCGGCCGGCCCGGGCGGTATCTTCATCCAACAGGAACCCAATGAAAACCTGCATCCAACGATTCCTGCTCGCGGCCTTGCTGGCCGGCGGCGCCGCGCAAGCCACCGCCGCGGGCGTGGACTACCGCATCGACCCCGAACACACCGAGGTCGTGGTGACCTGGAGCCACCTGGGCTTTTCCACGCCATCGGCGCACGCGGGCGGCATCCAGGGCGTGATCCGCTACGACGCGGCGCAGCCTTCCGCCTCGTCCGTCAAGCTGGACGTGCCGCTGGCGAGCTTCACCTCGCACATCGCCAAGCTGGACGAAATGCTGCGCGGCCCGCAGTTCTTCGCCGCCGGCCAGTATCCGGCCATCGGCTTTGAGAGCACCTCCGTCGAGGACAAGGGCAATGGGCGGCTGCTGATCCACGGCAAGCTGCGCATCAAGGACCGTGAAAAGCCCGTGGTGCTGGAGGCCCGCCAGAACAAGGCCGGCGTGCACCCGATGGCGCAGCGGCCGGCGATCGGCTTCGACGCGTCCACGGTGCTCAAGCGCAGCGATTTCGGCGTGGAAGCCTACGCGCCCGACGTCAGCGACGAGGTCCAGCTGCGCATCACGGTGGAAGCCGTGGCCGACGCGGCGCGCTGAACGCCGCCGCAATCCAGACCGCGACGCACACCGCGGTTCAAGCTGCCACGCCGTAGCGTTCGGCGATGCGCAGCAGCAGCGCATCCAGTTCCTGGAGGATGGGCCGATGGTCGTCGACCCGGCGCACCAGGGCCGAAGGCATGGCGGGCAGGTCGATCTCCACGAACGCGATCTGGGGCGTGGCGTAGTAGCTGGCCGCCCGCTTGGTCAGCATCAGCAGGCCCTCGCGCGTGTTCACCGCCGCGATGCCTTCCCGGATCGTCCGCACCACGGGGCCGTCGCCGATGGGCCGGCCCTTGGGCGTATGCCGGGGAAAGTGATACTCCTGCCATTCCTCGTTCACCGAGCCCGGCACCATGCGGACCAGGCGCTCGTCTCCCAGCACTTCCGGATCCAGTAAAGTCGCCGCCGCGAAGGGGTGGTCGTGCGGTACGCAGAGCATGCGCTGGTCGCGCAGCACGATGGGGCCGTGGCAGAGCCCGTCCGCGCCCAGCGGCAAGCGGCAGAAGGCCGCGTCGACCGTGCCGTCCGCCACGGCCGCATAGTGCGTCACGTAGGTCAGTTCCAGGAATTCCAGTTCCACGTTCGGGTGGGCCGCCTTGAATTCCGTGACCAGGGGGCGGTACAGCTCGTAGAAGCCGCCGCCCAGGAAGCCGATGCGCAGATGGCGCGGTTTGCCGGAGGCCTGGCGCTTGCAGTCGTCGATGGCGCTTTTGAGCATGATCACGGCGGGCCCCGCGCCACGCTTGAGGGTGACGCCCAGCGGGGTCAGCGCGACGCGCCGGCTGCTGCGCTCGAACAAGGGGCCGCCCAGGGTCCTCTCCAGCGCCTTGACCGCCTCCGATACCGACGACTGGCTCATGTGCAGCGCCTCCGCGGCGCGGCCGAAGTGCAGGGTGTCGGCCACCATCAGAAAACAATCGAACTGGCGCAGATCCATGGCGTGGGCGCTTTCCTGGCGTGATGAGGGGGAAGGGCTATATCAATCGGAATTAACGATTGATAGCCCGAATAATACCGCTTGTTCCCGTTCGGCGCGATCGGCAGAATTCGGCCTGCTGATGCTGAATCATCATCTGATTTATCACGCCAAGGAGACAGGAATGCAGGAATCCAGGCCGGAACGGCCGAAATCAAAAGGATCGGCGGAGCCGATTGAATTCATCGTCGACGGAGATTGCGTGCGCGGCACGCTCTACCTGCCCGAGTCCGCGACGGGGCCGGTGGGCGCGGTGGCGCTGGCGCATGGCTGGTCGATGGTGGCGGGCGGAGACCTGGAGGACTACGCGGCCGCCGTCGTCAACCAGGGGCTGGCGGCGCTGACCTTCGACTTCCGCAATCTCGGTCGCAGCGACGGCCAGCCGCGCCAGGAGATCGACCCGCAGCGGCAGATCCAGGATTTCCGCTCGGCCATTTCGTATCTGCGCCGGCGCCCCGAGGTGGACCGGGAGCGCATCGGCATCTGGGGCAGCAGCTATAGCGGCGGGCACGCGCTGACCGTGGCCGCCATCGACAAGCGCGTCAAATGCGTGGTGAGCCAGGTGCCCACCACCAGCGGTTTTCTGGCGGCCCAGCGGCGCGTGCGCTACGACAAGGCGCAGGCGCTGCAGGCCGCGTTCGAGGCCGACCGCGAAGCCCGCGACGCAGGCCAGCCGCCCGGCACGCTGCGCATGGTCGATGCGGATTCCGAGGCGCCGGTGGCCTATCCCGGCCGCGACTCGTACGAGTACATGACCGGGGAGGCGCGGCGCTGTCCGGCCTGGGTGAACGAGGTCACCTTGCGTTCGCTGGAACTGGCCCGCGCCTACGAGCCGGCCGCGTACATCCGCCGCATCGCGCCCACGCCGCTGCTGATGATCGTGGCCACGGGCGACGGCCTCACGCCGGCCGACCTGCAGCAGGAAGCCTTCAATGCGGCCTACCAGCCCAAGCAGCTCCTGTTGCTGCCCGGCGGCCATTACTCGGTCTACACGGAACACTTCGACCGCACCAGCCGCGAAGCCGCGGACTGGTTCGCGCGCCATCTGCGCTGATCCCCCAAGGACGACAACAATGACGACGATAACAATGGAGACACAAGACCGCCGGCGCCGCCTGGCCTCGCTGCGCGCCGCGGCCGTGGGCAATGCCCTCGAATGGTTCGACTGGACGCTGTACGGCACGTTCTCGGCCTATCTGGCCATGAACCTGTTCGACCCGTCGGACCCGACCTCGGCGCTGCTGGCCACGCTGGGGGTGTTCGCCGGCGGCTTTCTCGCCCGCCCGGTGGGCGGCTGGCTGTTCGGCCGCATTGGCGACCGCTACGGCCGCAAGTTCACGCTGGTGCTCACGATGTGCCTGCTGGCGTTGACCAGCCTGGGCATCGCCGTGCTGCCCACCTACGAGCAGGCCGGCGTGCTCGCCTCGGTCCTGCTGTTCGCCTGCCGCCTGATGCAAGGCCTGGCCCACGGCGGCGAGTCCGGCGTGGCCTACACCTACGTGGCCGAAATCGCGCCCGCGTCCCGGCGCGGCTTCTGGTCCAGTTCCGTGTTTGTGAGCGTGACGCTCGGCGTCATGGCCGCCACGGGGCTGGCCGCGCTGCTGACGTCCTGGCTGGGCAAGGCGGCGATGGAGGAATGGGGCTGGCGCGTGGGCTTCGCGATCGGCGCGCTGCTGGGCGTGTACGCGCTGTTCCTGCGGCGCAGCGCGAGCGAGAGCGACGTGTTCGAGCACCAGGCCGAGCAGGGCGGCGGCCTGAAGATCACCAAGCGCCAGGCCTGGCTGATCGCGCGCAACATCGTCATGATCGCCGCCGCGTCCAACGCCACCTACTACACCTGGGTCACGTTCGCGCCGGCCACGGCGATCGCCACCAAGGGCATGGATCCGTCCGGCGCCTATACCGCCAGCCTGATCGCCCAACTGATCTGCCTGCTGTGGCTGCCGGTGTGCGGCTGGCTGGCCGACCGCTACGGTCGCAAGCCCATGGTGATGGCCTTCGGGCTGGGGGTGGCGCTGGCGGTCTTCCCCGTGTCCCACCTCGTCACGGACCAGCCCTGGACGCTGTTCGTGGCCCAGCTGATCGGACTGCTGGTCTGGGCGCTGCTGGCCGCGATCTTCCCAGCCGTGGTGGCCGAGCAGGTGCCGACCGGCGCGCGCGCCATGGGCGTGGGCTTCATTTCCTCGCTTTCGGTCGCCATCTTCGGCGGCACCGCGCCCTACATCAATACCTGGCTGGGCGCGCACGGGCTGGATTGGGTCTACACCGCCTACGTGGGCGCGCTGGGCCTGATGGCGTTCGTCGGCGGTTTCCTCATCAAGGAAACGGCGGGCATGGACCTGAACGATATCGGCCTGCCCGGGCAGCCGCGGCAAGACCTCGCCGCCAAGCGCCCGGCGTTCAACTGATTTCCAACTTTCCATCTTTCTTTACATCGACTTATGAGCAACATGAACTATCCGGATCTGGCAGGCAAAGTCGCAGTGGTCACGGGCGCCGGCGGCGGAATCGGGCGCGCCGTGGTCGCGGCGCTGCGCAAGCAGGGCGTGACCGTGGTCGCCACCGACCGCGATCTGGCGGCGCTGGCCGACGTGGACGCCGACCGCCGGGAACTCGACGTCACTCGGCCGCAGGCCCTGCATGCGCTGGCGCAGGCGGTCTCGGCGGAGCACGGCGCGCTGGACATCTGGGTGAACAACGCCGGCTTCATGGAACGCATGCCCGCGCTGGAGCTGGACGAGGCCGGCTGGCAGCGCACCCTGGACATCAATCTCAAGGGCACGTTCTTCGGCGCCCAGGCGGCCGCGAAGCAGATGATCCCGCAAGGCGGCGGCGCCATCATCAACCTGTCCAGCTATGCGGGCGTGAAGCCGCGTCCGAACTGCGCGGACTATGCCTCGGCCAAGGCGGGCGTGGCGCACCTGACCCAGTGCCTGGCGCTGGAGTGGAGCCCGAAGGGCCTGCGCGTCAATGCGATCGCGCCGGGGTTCATCGAAACGCCGATGAGCAGCTGGATGCACGCGGACGCGGCCACCTACGCCGAATACATCGAACGCCTGCCTGCGCGCCGGCTGGGGCAGCCGGCGGAGATCGCCGACGCGGCGCTGTACCTGGCCTCGCAGGCTTCCGCCTACGTCACCGGCCATGTGCTGCTGGTCGACGGCGGCGTATCCCGGACTTGAGGAGCAACGCCATGGAATCCACTTACTGGAGCGGCAAGGCCGCCGTGGTGACGGGCGCGGCGCGCGGGCAGGGCGCCGCGGAAACGCTGCGCCTGCTGCGGGCGGGCGCGGACGCGCAACGGCTCAGGATCCGGGTGGCGGATGTGACGAGCGAGGCCGGCTGGGTCGCGCTGGCCGAGGAAATCCGGCTGGCGGGCGTTCCGCTCTACGGCCTGGTCAACAACGCCGGCGTCACCTTGCGCAAGACCGTGACCGAAACCACGCCGGGCGAATGGCGCCGGCTGCTGGAGATCAACCTGGAGGGGCCGTTCCTGGCGATCCGCGCGCTCGCGGGCCTGATGCCGGCCGGCGCTTCCATCGTCAACACCTCGTCCACGGCGGGGCTGACGGGTTACTTCAGCGCGGCCTATACCGCCAGCAAATGGGGGTTGCGCGGGCTGACGCGAGCCGCCGCGCTGGAGCTGGCCGGGCAGGGCGTGCGCGTGAACACGGTTTGCCCCGGCCTGGTGGAAACGCCGATGATCATGCAGCCCAACGCCGTGCACGACGCGGGCCGGGCGCGCCTGTTCTATGAGGGCAATCGCGATGCGACACCGCTGTCGCGGGCCGCGGAGGCGGACGAGATTGCCGGGGCGGTCATGTTCCTGCTGGGGCCCGACGCCTCGTTCATCACCGGTTCGGACCTGCCCGTCGATGGCGGCATGACCGGGGGCGGCGTGTACTGGCGTATCGGGAAAGCCACCGGCAATCTGTAGACGCGGCATGCCGTGGCCGGCGCGCGACCGGCCACGGCGCCTAGGCTTACTGGCCGCCGCCGTAGATATTGCCGGCGATGCCGCCGGCCGCGGCGCCGATGGCCGCGCCCGTCCAGCCGCTGCCGCCGGCGATCGCGGCGATGCCCGCGCCCGCCGCCGCGCCGATGGCGGCGCCGGAGAGCGTGCCCTGCTGCTTGGAGCTCATGTTCGTGCAGCCGGCCAGCGATACCATCGCGAAGCCTATGAGAATCGATCGGATCATTTTCATGGCGGACTCCTAGGGCGCGCGCTTCGTGCCGGGCACGACGATTTCGAACCAGAGGGTTTCAACCACCGGCCGATCCATCTTCGCGGGGTTCGCCGCGTACCAGTTGTCCAGGCTTTCGCGCACCGAATCCAGTGTCTGCGCCTGGAGGCCTCGGGCAAACCGGGGGATCAGGCTCTGGGCATCGGTGGGCGCATGGCGCCGCTGGTACGCCTGTTCCACTTGAAGAAGATTGGCCATCCCGAGGAGGTAGGCTTTCTTCAGATTCGCATCGGACTCCGACCATTGCTTGCCGGTGATGATGGGAGCCCCCTCGGGCGGCGCCGCGTTGCCGGGGGCGGCAACCAGCAACGAGAGGGCAAGAGCTGCCGGACCGAACAGGTGTTTCACTTTCATCGCATCGCTCCTCTGGGGAACAAAGACAGAAAAACAACGTCCTGACGCCTTGCACGCGGCTCGCTCGGCGGGGCAAGCGATATGCGGTACCGATTAATTTAGGCCCGAAAACAGGCTCGCGCAAGAGGCGGGAAACCATCGCCGGGACAAATCCGCGAGACTTCCGCGAAGCCTTCGCAAGCCGCTATCCGGCTTGGGCTGGATTGGTGTAGAGTTTCATTAAACAAAACATAGTTTATTTAATGAAACGAAAACCATGAACCAGATACCCCCGATCCCCGAAACTACCTTGGCGCTCCACCTGTCGCGCCGGCGCGGGCAGCCTATCGCGACCGCCACGCGCGAGCGGCTGGCCCAGGCCATGCTGGACTGGTTCACCGCCGGATGGTCGGCCAGCGGAACCGCCGCGGCGGACCGCTACCGCCGCGTGGCGCAGGACTGCCATCCCGGCCAGGGTCCGGCGCCGGTGTTCGGCGGCGCGTCGATGCATTCCAACGGCGCCGCCTTAGCGAACGCCGGCATCGCCCATATCCGCGAAATCGACGATGCGCACCGCGCGGCCATGCTGCATCCCGGCGTGGTGTCCATCACCCCGGCGCTGGCGCTGGCCGCCGCCGGCGGCCTGACCCGGCGCCTGGCGGCCGACGCGGTCATCGCGGGCTACGAGGCGTCCTTGCGGATAGGGGAAGCGTTGGGGGCGGGGCATGCCGCGGGCTTCCACGCCACGGCGACCGCGGGCGCCATCGGCGCGGCCGCCGCCGCCGGCGTGGCGCTGGGCCTGGAAGGGGAACGGCTGCACCATGCGCTGGGCATCGCGGCCACGCAGGCGGCCGGCCTGTGGCAGATGGCGGACGACGGCGCGCACGAGTCGAAGTCGTTGCATCCGGCCTTCGCGGTGCGCAACGGGCTGGCCGCGGCCTATGCGGCCCGCGCGGGCCTGCCGGGCGCGCTGCGCTACGTCACGGGCGCGCGCGGGCTGTACCGGCTGCTGGGCGGCGACGGGCCGCTGGAGGCGCTGGACGGCGGGCTGGATGCGCCGGAGCGCCTGAACACGGCCACCATCAAGGCCTGGCCTTGCTGCGCGCAGCTTTTCACGCCGCTGGACGCGATCCGGGACCTGCTGGATGCCCATGGCACCACGCCCGGCGAGATCGAGGCGGTGGACATCGAGATCTACACCCATGCGCTGAAGATCGCCGGCGTGGACTGGCCCGCCCGGCCCGCGGAAACCTGCTTCAGCCTGCGCTACGTGGCCGCCCGGTTGCTGCTTGCCGGCAAGCTGGGGATCGGGGACATGGAAGCGCCGGACCTCGGAGCGGCGGACCTGCTGGCGATGGCGGGCCGGATTACGGTGCGGACCAGCGACGCGTTCCAGCGCGAATTTCCCCAACTGCGTCCCAGCCGCGTCACGCTGACGCTCAAGAACGGCCGCAAGCTCGACACGCTGAGAAAGCTGCGCCGCGGCGACCCGGAGGATCCCTACACCTGGACGGCGCTGCAAGCGCGCATGCGCGCCTTCGCGCCCGCCATGGACGATGCCGCGGCCCGGGCCATCGCGGCCTGGTGCGAAGGCTTCGCGGACGCGGGGCGCGACGACGAGGTCTGCGCGCCGCCGCCGGCGCTGTTCGGCGGCCCGGCGCGGTAGGCGGGGGAAGCCGGTAGCGGGCCGGCCGCGCTTGGGCGACCGGCCTTCAGGCAGCCGCTATCAGCTTGCGGCTTTCGGCGTCCAGGCCGCGGGCGGCGCCGTGCGGAACCCCTGCTGGGCCAGTTCGTGGCGGGCGATGTCGACCGCCTTGCGCTGCGCGGCCTCGTTGTGGCGCGAGGCCAGCCCCAGCACCACCAGCGCGCCGACGAAGGTGTCGTCGCCGTCGAAGACCGGCACGGCCACGGAGGCCATCTCGGCCACGCGTTCGGAGCGGGTCATGGCATAGCCCTTCTCGTGGATGGCGCCCGCGAGCGGCGTGGCGCCGCCGGTGAAGGCGCGCAGCACGTGCGCCGACGAACCGCCGTCCTTCAGGCTGATGCGCTTGCCCACTTCCACGTGGTGGCGCACTTCCTTGGACGTGTTCTCGCGATACAGGCAGATGCGGTCGTCGCCGCTGCGCACGTACAGCGCCACGGTTTCTCCGGTCTGCTCCATGACGTTGCGCAGCACCGGCTGCAGGCGCGAACCGAGGTCGAAGGTGTCGCGGTACAGCATGCCCATGTGCAGCAGCGCCGGTCCCAGCGCGTAGGTGCTGCTGTCGTAGCGATGGATCATCCGCGCCTTGATGAAGACGCCCAGCAGGCGCAGCAGGGTGGCTTTGTCCAGGCCGGTGCGGTCGGCCAGGTCGCGCAGCGACAGGCGCAGGCTGTCTTCGCCGAAACACTCCAGGATGGAGATGCCGCGTTCGAGCACGCCGGCGGGCGGCTTAGGGGAATTCTCGCTTGACACGGTTTCCTATGCTTCCTTATAGTTTCGATCAATAAAACACATTTTAATCAATGAAATGAAAAACGGCTACCGGACCAAGGACCGCCGCGTTCATTCACCAGGAGACAGCGTTGCAGGGCCCGGGTTTGCGCCCGGGCTTGCGATCCACCGCATTATGCCCAATCAGATCGATGCATTTCTGGCGGCGCTGGCCGCCATCGTGGGCGGGGACCACGTCCTGACCGGGCCGGCCGACACCGCCCGGTACGCGGCCGACTGGCGCCGCAACTTCCCCGGCGCGGCGCTGGCGGTGGCGCGCCCCGCCAATACCGGCCAGGTGTCGCAGGTGGTGGCGCTGTGCGCCAGCCACGGCGTGGCGGTGGTGCCGCAGGGCGGGAATACCGGCCTGGTCGGCGGGTCCACGCCCGATGCCTCGGGCCGCGAACTGGTGCTCAGCCTGGACCGCATGACGGCGGTGCGGCGCGTGGACCCGCTGGACAACAGCATCACGCTGGAAGCCGGCTGCACGGTGCTCGCGGCGCAGCAGGCGGCGGCCGACGCGGGCCGGCTGTTCGCGCTGTCGCTGGCCTCGGAAGGCAGCGCGACGGTGGGCGGCGTGGTGTCCACCAATGCCGGGGGCGAGCAGGTGCTGCGCTACGGGAACACGCGCGACCTGACGCTCGGGCTGGAAGTGGTGCTGGCCGACGGCCGCGTGCTGGACCTGCTGGGCACGCTGCGCAAGGACAATACCGGCTATGACCTGAAGCAGCTGTTCATCGGCGGGGAAGGGACGCTGGGCGTGGTGACCGCCGCCTCGTTCAAGCTGTACGCGCGCCCGGCCAAGGTGGTGACCGCCTGGGTCGCCGTGCCCACCGCGCAAGCGGCGGTGGACCTGCTGGGGCGCCTGACCGGTGCCGTGGGCGAGCGCGTCACGGCCTTCGAACTCATCGGCCGCCAGACGCTGGCCCAGGTGCTGGCGCATCCGCTGGACGGCATGCGCAATCCGCTCGCCATCGACACGCCGTGGTCGGTGCTGTTCGACGTGTCCGAAACCTCGGCGCACCTGGATCCGGAGCCGGCGGTGCACGCGGTGCTCGAAGCCGCCATGGAGGCGGGCGCCGTGACCGACGCGGTGATCGCCGCTTCCGGCCGCCAGGCGCACGAGCTGTGGGCGCTGCGCGAGCACGTGCCGGAGGCCCAGCGGCTGGACGGCCCGTCCATCAAGCACGACATCTCGGTCGCGGTATCGCGCATCCCCGAATTCATCGCCGCCGCCGGCGCGGAACTGGAGACCCTGATGCCCGGCATCCGGATCGTGTGCTTCGGGCACGTGGGCGACGGCAACCTTCATTACAACCAGAGCAAGCCCGCCGGCATGGACGACGCGGCGTTCCGGGCGCGCGAGGACGCGGTGCATGAAGTGGTGCACGGCGTGGCCGCCCGCCTGGGCGGATCGATTTCCGCCGAGCACGGCATCGGCCGGCTCAAGCAGCAAGCCTTCCTGCAGTTCAAACCCGCCGTTTCCGTGGACCTCATGCAGCGCATCAAGCATGCGCTGGATCCGCGCGGCACCTTCAACCCGGGCCGCCTGTTGCCGCGTCCCGCCCACCAGCCTTCCTAATCATCCAGGATCCCGCGTCATGTCCGTTTCCGTTTTCGATATGCAATCGCTCCAGCACCTCTGGAGCACCGATGAAGTGCGCGCCATCTTCTCCGAGGAGAACCGCATCCAGAAGTGGCTGGATTTCGAGGCGGCCCTGGCCGAGGCCCAGGCCGAGCTCGGCATCATCCCGGCCGAGGCGGCCCGCGAGATCCGCGCCCAGGCCAAGGCCGACAACATCGACATCGCCCAGATGTCGGCCGAGATCCGCCGCATCAAACACTCCCTGGTGCCGGCGCTCAAGCAGTTGCAGGCGCGCTGCGGCGGCGACCACGGCGAGTGGCTGCATTACGGCGCCACCACCCAGGACGTGGTCGACACCGGGGTCGCGCTGCAACTCAAGGAAGTGCATGCCGTGATCATGCGCGACGTGACGGCCGTGGGCCAGGAGCTGGCGCGGCTGGCCCGGGCCCATCGGGACACGCCCATGGCGGGCCGCACCCATGGCGTGCAGGCCTTGCCCATTACCTTCGGCCACAAGTGCGCCGTGTGGCTGGACGAGCTGTCGCGCCATCACGACCGGCTGCGGGAATGCGAGCCGCGCGTGCTGGTCGGCATGGTGGTGGGCGCGGTCGGCAGCCAGGCTTCGCTGGGCGAGCAGGCGGCGGAGGTCGAGCGCCGCACGCTGGCCAAGCTGGGCCTGGGGGCGCCGGACATCAGCTGGGCGCCGGCGCGCGACCGCTATACGGAATACGCGCTGCTCCTGGCGATGCTGGGCGCCACCTTGTCGAAGATCGGCAACGAGCTTTTCAATATGCAGCGCAACGAATTCGCGGAAGTGGAAGAAGCCTTCTCCGCCGGCAAGCTGGGCTCGTCGACGATGCCGCACAAGCGCAACCCGACCTCGGCCGAGAACCTGGCGGGCCTGTGCCGGCCGCTGCGCGCCAGCGCGGCCTTGATGCTCGAAGGCATGGTGCAGGAAGGGGAGCGCGACGGCATCGCCTGGAAGATCGAATGGAAGGCGCTGCCCGAATGCTGCCTGATCGCCGGCGCCATGCTGTTCCAGGCCAAGAACCTGCTGGCCGGCCTGCGGGTGGACGCCGAGGCCATGGCGCTGAACCTGGACCGCATGCGCGGCTACCTGCTGTCCGAACACGTGATGCTGGAATTGTCGGAGCGCGTGGGCAAGCAGACCGCGCATGAATGGATCTATGAAGCGTCCATGCACGGCATCACCAACAAGCTCGATTTCGCCCACGCGCTGCGCCAGCACCAGGAGCTGGCCAGCCTGCTGGGTGAAGAGGAGATCCAGCGCCTGACCGATCCGGCGGGCTATCTGGGACAGTGCGCCGCCTCGGTGGACCGGGTGGTGGATACGCATCAAGCCGCCTGGCTGGGCGCCTGAGGCGGCCGCGGGCATACGAAAAACGACAGGAGACAAACACCATGCGAATTTCTTCCTCAAACCCGCCGGGCAGGCGCCGCGTGCTGCGCTCGGCAGTGGCCCTGGCGCTGGCCGCGGGCGCGCTGGCCGGCGCCGGCGCCAACGCCGCCTATCCCGAGCGCCCCATCACGCTGGTCGTGGGTTTCCCGCCGGGCGGCGGGGGCGACCTGTACGGGCGGCTGATCGCGACGGCCATGGGCAAGACCATCGGCCAGACCGTCATCGTCGAGAACCGGCCGGGGGCGGGCGGCAACATCGCCGCCAGCCAGGTGGCCAAGGCCGCGCCCGACGGCTACACCGTGCTGCTCGCCATGAGCGGCAACCTGGCGGTGTCGCCGGCGCTCAAGCCCCAGACCCTGCCGTACAAGGTGCCTGACGATTTCGCGCCGGTGGGCCTGATCCTGGAAGCGCCGCATGGGCTTTTCGTGGCGACGCAATCGCGCTTCAAGACCGCGCAGGAAGTGATCAAGGCGTCGCGCGAGAAGGAACTGACCTTCGCGTCCACCGGCACCGGCGCCGCCGCCCACATCGGCATGGAAACCATCAAGGAACTGGGGCACCTGAAGCTGCTGCACGTGCCCTACAAGGGGTCCGGTCCGGCCATCACGGACATGATAGGCGGCCAGGTGGACATGTTCTTCGCCACGGCCTCGCCGCTGGTGCCGCAGGTGCAGCAGGGCCAGCTGCGCGTGCTCGCGCTGACCGGCGGCCAGCGCAGCCCGGTGCTGCCCGACGTGCCCACCTTCAAGGAGCTGGGCATCGACATGACCATGACGCAATGGTACGGCCTGGCCGCGCCGGCCGGCACGCCGCCGGACGTGCTCAAGGTGCTGTCCGACAACCTGTCGCGCGCGCTGAAGGATCCCACCGTGCAGAACACCATCCGCAAGGACGCGGCGATGGAGCGCGACCTGCCCCTGGACCAGTTCCGGCAGTACATTGTCGAGGACATCGCCAACTACCGCAAAGCCGCCACGCCCGACCTGCTCAAGCAGATCGGCCAATAGCAGGCCCCTCAATTTTCCCTACATTCCCGGAGATTCATCCATGCTGCAGAACTGGACCGAGACCCTCGCCAACAACCGCAAGGCGGGCGAGCAACTGGGCAAGCACAACCCCCAATTGCTGACGGCGTTTCGCGCGCTGAACCAGGCGCAGGGCGCCACCGGCACCCTGGACGCCAAGACGCGCGAGCTGATCGCGCTGGCGGTCGCCGTCACCACGCGCTGCGACGGCTGCATCGCGGCGCATGCCGACGCGGCCCGCAAGGCCGGCGTGACCGAAGCCGAGCTGAGCGAGGCGCTGGCCACGGCCATCGCGCTGAATGCGGGCGCGGCCTACGTCTATTCGCTGCGCGCGATGGACGCGCTGTCGGCCGGCCAGGCCTGAAGGGAGCGGCGGCATGTACACCACCCTGATCGACGCGCAGACCCTGGCCCGCGCGCTGGCCGGCCCGGGAAGCGAGGGCATCCTGGTCCTGGATTGCGGTTTCGACCTTACCGATCCCGGCGCCGGGCGCCGCCAGTACGAAGCCGGCCATCTCCCCGGCGCGGCCTACGTGCACCTGGACGACACGTTGAGCGGAGCCAAGACCGGCGCCAACGGACGCCACCCGCTGCCGGACCGCGAGGCCCTGGCCGCCGCGCTGGCGGCGCTGGGCGCCGATGCGGACACGCAGATCGTCGCCTACGACAACGCCGGCGGCATGTATGCCGCGCGCCTGTGGTGGCTGCTGCGCTGGATCGGCCACGACGCCGTGGCCGTGCTGGACGGCGGCATCGGCGCGTGGAAGGCCGCCGGCCAGCCGCTGTCGACGCAACCGCCCGCGACCCGCGCGCCGGGCGGGCTGTCGGCGCGCGCAGGCCGCCCGCGCACGCTGAGCTACGCGCAGATGCGCGAGGCGCTGGCGACCGGCGACCGCGTGGTGCTGGACGCCCGCGCGCCCGACCGCTATCGCGGCGAGAACGAAACGCTGGACAAAGTGGGCGGCCATATCCCCGGCGCCCGCAACCGGTTCTTCCGCGACAATCTCGATGCCGAGGGGCGCTTCCTGCCGCCCGACGCCTTGCGCCAGGCTTTCCTGGACCGCATGGGCGGCCGATCGCCCGAGACCGTGGTGAACCAGTGCGGCTCCGGCGTCACCGCGTGCCACAATCTGCTCGCCATGGAAATCGCCGGCCTGACCGGCGCGGCCCTGTACCCCGGCTCGTGGAGCGAATGGAGCGCCCAGCCGGACGCGCCCGTCGCCACCGGCCCCGACGCTTAGAAACATGAACCGCGACACCCCCCGCACGACGCCGCGGCCGGATACCGGCCGCAAGCCCCACAGCGCCCACTGGGGCGTATTCTCCGCCGCCTGGAAGGACGGCGTCCTCGACGTCCGGCCGCATCCCGGCGATCCGGATCCCAATCCGCTGATCGACAACTTCACCAACGCGCTGGACCATCCGGTCCGCGTGACCGCGCCCATGGTGCGGCGGGGCTGGCTCGAACGCGGCCCGGGGCCGGACGCGAGCCGGGGGCGCGACGGCTACGTGCGCATGGAGTGGGACGAAGTGCTGGATCTCCTGGCGCGGGAACTCGCCCGCGTCCGGGACCGGCACGGGCCCGAGGCGGTGTTCGGCGGTTCCTACGGCTGGTCCAGCGCGGGGCGCTTCCATCACGCGCAAAGCCAGGTGCACCGCTTCCTGAATACCGCGCTGGGCGGCTATGTGCGCTCGGTCAACAGCTACAGCGCGGGCGCGTCGGCCGTGATCCTGCCGCACATCCTGGGCAGCATGGACGACGTGGCGCGCCGCAACGTGACCTGGGAGCAGATCGTCGAGCATACCGACGTGGTGCTGGCGTTCGGCGGCATGGCGTTGAAGAATTCGCGCGTGGCCAGCGGCGGCATCAGCCGCCACATCGAACGGGAATCGATGCGCCAGGCCGCGGCGCGCGGCTGCCGCTTCATCAATATCAGCCCGCTGGCCTCGGACTTTCCGGCCGACGCCCGGGCCGAATGGGTGCAGGCCGTGCCCGGCACCGACGTGGCGTTGATGCTGGCGCTCACGCACGAGCTGGTGGCCAACGGCCTGCACGATCAGGCCTTCCTGCGCACGTTCTGCGAGGGCTGGGACGTCTTCGAGGACTACCTGCTGGGCCGCCAGGACGGCCAGCCCAAGACGCCGGCCTGGGCCGCGCCCCTGTGCGGCGTGCCGGCGGAACGGATCGCGGGCATCGCCCGCGGCCTGGCCGGCAAGCGCGTGCTGGTCTGCGTGGCGCATTCGCTGCAGCGCGCCGAGCACGGCGAGCAGCCGGTCTGGATGGGCGCGGTGCTGGCCGCTGCGCTGGGCCAGTTGGGCCTGCCCGGCGGCGGGTACGCCTACGCGCTCGGCACGCTGGCGCACTACGGCAAGCGCAGCAACGCCGTGCCGGTGGCCTCGCTGCCGCAGGGCGTGAACGGCGTGAAGGCATTCATCCCGGTGGCGCGCATCGCCGACATGCTGCTGCATCCGGGCGAGCCCTTCGACTACAACGGCAAGCGCATGCCGTATCCGCACATCCGCCTGGCGTACTGGGCCGGCGGCAATCCCTTCCACCATCACCAGGACCTGGCGCGGCTCAAGCGCGCCTTCGCCACCCTGGACACGTTCGTGGTGCACGAGATCGGCTGGACGGCCACCGCGCGCCACGCGGATATCGTGCTGCCATGCACCATGACGCTGGAGCGCGACGACATCGGCGGCGCGCCCACCGATCCCCTGATGGTGGCCATGCACCGCCTGGCCGAGCCCAACGGGCTGGCCCGGGACGACTACGACATCTTCGCCGACCTGTCGGCGCGGCTCGGCACGCGCGAGGCCTTCACCGAGGGCCGCAGCAGCCGCGAGTGGCTGCGCCACCTGTACGCCAAGACCCAGGCGGCGCTGCGGGAACGCGGCCTGGACGCGCCGGACTTCGACGGGTTCTGGGAGCGCGGCGAACTGATCCTGCCGCAACAGGACGACGACGGCGGCATCCTGCGGGCGTTCCGCAACGATCCCGCGGGCAAGCCCTTGCCCACGCCCAGCGGCAAGGTACAGATCAGTTCGCCCGTGGTCGCCGGGTACGGCTACGCGGATTGCCCCGGCCATCCCGCCTGGCTGGCGCCCGAGGACGCGCCCACGCCGGCGCATCCCCTGTTCCTGGTCGCCAACCAGCCCGCCAGCCGGCTGCATAGCCAACTGGACTTCGGCGCGCACAGCGTGTCGCAGAAGCGCGAGGGCAGGGAAGTCTGCTCGTTGCATCCGCGCGACGCGGCCGAACGCGGCATCGCCGAGGGCGACGTGGTGCGCCTGTTCAATGCGCGCGGCGCCTGCCTCGCGGCGGCGCGCCTGACCGAGGACATCCGGCCCGGCGTGGTGCAGCTGCCCACCGGCGCCTGGTACGACCCGCAGGACGCCGACGCGCAGCGCCCGCTGTGCGTGCACGGCAATCCGAACGTGCTGACCCGCGACGTCGGCACCTCGTCCCTGGCGCAGGGCTGCTCGGGCCAGCTGACCGCCGTCCAGGTGGAGCGCTATACGGGGCCGGCGCATCCGATCCGCGCCCATGAGCCGCCGGCGATCGGCGAGCGTCCGTGACCGGCGAACGTTCGCGGGGAGTTTTGTAACGCGGGGTGAGCCGCGCGCCCGCCGCGCCCAACACCTTCCCGCCCGGCGCCGAACGGCGTCCCCGCCGCAAAAGGGCAGGGCGCCGATGCGTCCCTACCCGGTAACCCGCTGTGTCCCGGAGTCCCCGTTCCCGGGCGGCGGGTTACACCTACTGCCAAATTTCATCAAATAACACAGCTTTCGCGGGGCAACTGATTTAGTTGTACACATTGCTTACGGCGGCGTCCGGCAGCACGACGCCTCAAGACCGTCAGCGATAGAAGACAAATAAATCGGAGGAGGAGTCATGCGTACGTTGAATCGCAAGGCCGCCGCATTGCTGGCGAGCGGGTTGATGGCGTTGCTGGCGGGCTGCGCCGGAACGGGAGGCAAGAAAGACACGATCGCCATGGCCGGGCTGTCCCAGCCGGTGGAAATCGTGCGAGACCGCCACGGCGTGTCGCATATCTATGCGCAGAACCAGGAAGACATGTTCTTCGCCCAGGGTTTCAGCGCCGCGCGCGACAGGCTCTGGCAGCTGGACCTCTGGCGCCGCCAGGGCGAGGGCAAGATGGCCGAACAGTTCGGCCCCCGCTTCGTCGAGCAGGACCGCGCCGCGCGCCTGTTCCTGTACCGCGGCGACATGCAGGCCGAATTCGCCAGCTACCACCCGCAAGGCAAGGCGATCCTGACCTCGTTCGCGGCGGGCATCAACGCCTACGTCGACTGGGTCAAGGCGCATCCCGACCAGATGCCGCCGGAATTCAAGCTCACCGGCACCGAGCCCGGCTACTGGAGCCCCGAGACCTCGCTCATCCGCATCTACGGCCTGACGCGCAACCTCACCGAGGAAGTCCGCATGGCGCAGCGCGTGGCCGCGCTGGGGCTGAATGCCGTGCAGGGCCTGAGCACCTTCGAGCCGCCGCTGGCCTTGCAGGTGCCGGCGGGCCTGGACGTGAAGCTGCTGGACAACGCGGTGCTCGCCAACTACAACCTGGCGCGAAACGGCCAGAAGTTCGTGGCGTCGGATTTTCCGCGCAGCCCGCTGGCGCAGGCGCAGCGCGAGGAACTGGCCCGCAGCCTGTCGGCGGGCATGCTGGCCTCGATCGATCCGGCCTTCGATCCGATGGCGACCCGCTATGAAAGCAACAACTGGACCATGAGCGGCCAGCACACGGCCACCGGCAAGCCCATCCTGGCGGGCGATCCCCACCGTTCCATCACCATGCCCTCGCTGCGCTACATGGTGCACCTGAACGCGCCGGGCTGGAACGTGATCGGCGCCGGCGAACCCGCGCTGCCCGGAGTCTCGATGGGGCACAACGACCGCATCGCCTTCGGCCTGACGATCTTCGCGTTCGGCGACGAGGAAGACCTGTACGTCTACGACACCAACCCCGCCAACCCCAATGAGTACCGCTACCGCGGCGGCTGGGAAAAGATGCGGCAGGTGGACGAATCCATCCCGGTGCGCGGCCAGGCGGCCGCGACGCGCCAGTTGAAGTTCACGCGCCACGGGCCGGTGATCCATGAGGATCCGGTGCGCCGCAAGGCCTATGCGCTGCGCGCCGCCTATCTGGAGTTTCCGGGCACGGCCGCCTACCTGGCCAGCCTGCGCCTGAACCAGGCGCAGGACTGGAACGAGTTCGTGGCCGGCATGGAACGGCACTACACGCCCAGCGAGAACATGGTCTACGCCGACGTGGACGGCAACATCGGATGGTTCGGCGGCAGCATTGCGCCGATACGCCCGCGCGCCGACTGGTCCGGCATGTTGCCCGTGCCCGGCAACGGCGATTTCGAATGGCGCGGCTTCCTGCCCGGCAGCGCGCTGCCGCGAGCCTACAACCCGCCCGAGGGCTATGTCGCCACCGCCAACGAGTACAACCTGCCGGCGGACTACCGCTATAAGGAAATGTCGGCGCGCACCTGGGCCGAGCCCTACCGCGTCCAGCGCATCCGCGAGGTGATCGCCGACGGCAAGGGCATGACCGTCCAGAACTCGCAGGCGCTGCAGTTCGACAACCTGTCGATCCCGGCCCGCACGCTGGGCGGCTACGCCAAGGCGCTGAACTCGGCCGATCCGGGCGTGGGCCAGGGCCTGAGCCTGCTGAAGGATTGGGACTACCGGGTCGGCGCGGACAGCCGGGCCGCCACGGTGTACGAGTTCTGGCTGCCCGAGGTGGTCAAGCGGGTGTCGGACCTGTACGTGCCGCCTGCCGGCCGCAGCGTCTTCGGCGAACTGTCCACGCGCAAGACGCTGGAGAAGCTGGCCGCGCCCGACGCCGCCTTCGGCCCGCGGCCGGAGCAGGGCCGCGACGCGTTGCTGCTGGCGGCGCTGGCCGACGGCATGGAGAAGTTGCGCGCCAAGCTCGGCGCCGATCCGGCGCAATGGCAGTGGGGCAAGCTGCACCACATCCAGTTCGAGCACAGCCTGGCCGCGCTGTTGCCGGCGGAAACCGCCAAGGCCTACGGCACGCCGCGCTATCCGGTCGGCGGCGACAACGACACGGTGCATCGCGCCACGTTCCGCAAGAGCGACTTCCGCCAGACCAGCGGGGCCTCGTACCGCCAGGTGATCGACGTGGCGGACTGGGACAACTCGCGCGTCCAGAACGTGCCGGGCCAGTCGGCCGACCCGCGCAGCCCGCATTACCAGGACCTGCTCAAGGGGTGGGCCACCGGAGAGTATTTCCCGATGGCGTTCAGCCGCGCCAAGGTGGACAGCGAACAGTCCGATACGCTGACGCTGCGGCCGCCCGGGAAGTAGGGGAGTTGCAACCTAAGCTGTCCGCCTCCGCGGACAGCCTGCGCCGGGGCGCGGCCGCGTTGTCCGATTGACAAGGGTGCTTACGCACGGTTGCCGGTCGGACCCGCCCGCGCCAGTTAAGGTCTGAGGTTCCCGACCCTGGAGATAGAAGCGTCCGATGCATTCCTCGCCGTCATACCGAACCGCCGCGCACCCATCCCCATCCCGTTCCCATTCGCCCCTGACCTGGCTGCAAGAGCGCAAGCAGTTCGTCCGGGCGCTTCTGTCCAATCCCGCCGCCATCGGCGCCGTGGCGCCCTCGGGCCCGGCGCTGGCGGCGGCCATCACCGCGTCGATCCCGCCCAACGGCGGAAAAGTCCTCGAACTGGGCTGCGGCACCGGCGTCTTCACGCGTGAAATGCTGCGCAAGGGCGTCGACCCCGCCCGGCTCGTCCTGGTGGAACAGGACGAGGCCATGAGTTCCAGCCTGCGCGCGCAATTTCCGCAGGCGGCCGTGCTGCAGGTCTGCGCGCAGGAACTCTCCCGCGACAGCCATCCCGAGCTGGACGGCATCGGCGCGGCCATTTGCGGCCTGCCGTTGCGGAACATGAGCGGGGCGCATCATCACCGCCTGCTGACGGCGGTGTTCGACGCCATGGAAGAGGGCGGTTCGATGGAGCTGTTCACCTACGGCATGCGCTGCCCGGTCGCGCCCGGCGTGCTGGACGCCTGCGGCCTGTCGGCCCGGCGGATCGGATTCGTGCCGTTCAACCTGCCGCCCGCCTCGGTATTTCGCGTGAGCAGGCGGCCCTGATCGCCTTCCGGCATCCCTGAAACTTGGTATTTTGCGGCCCGCGACGCGTAAAAGCGGAACCGGCCGCTCTCTCGCGTTACTCAGGGCGCGAGTGGGATGAGGTTGGGGCCCGCGGCAGCCTTTCGGCGCGCGGCCCGGACCTCGGCCCAGGCCACGTTCCGGAGGTGATGCCAGATGGTCCAGCTATCCAGCTTTCTTTCCGCGTCGGTGCAGGGCGGGCGGGTGCAGCTCGACGACGCCGCGCAGACCGCGCAGGGCCGCGGCGTCTTCGGGCGCCTGAAGGATCGCATCGTCATGGGTTCCGACCAGATCAAGGAATCCAATCTCAAGGCGAACATGGTATTTGCCCAGGCCCTGGCCGGCGAATACGGCCACAAGGCCGCGGCGGCCGCGGTAGACCGGGTGATAGGCAGGGACTACACCGCCACGCTGGACAAGGCCAAGATCGACAAAATGGTCTCCGTGGCGCACGGGCTGTCGGGCATGGGGAAGGCGCGGGACCAGGCGCGCAACGTGTGCCTGAACTCGTGGCCGATGGTCACCTCGGGCCTCTCGGTCGTGCGCAGCGGACATTCGGCCGTGGCCATTGCGAACACCTTGTCGCCGAACGCCTGGAGCCACGGCAAGGCATACGTGAGCTGGTGGCCGGCCAAAAGCGACGTGCAGGTCGCCCACAACCGGCTGCTGGCAAGCCTGCCGGGCGTGGGCCGGCATTTCGCGGCCAGGCCGGGCATGAGCGCGGCGGGCTACGACAGCGACCGCGGCGATGAGATCTCCAAGGACACCAACCGCAACCTGCAGCGCGGGCAGGTTGCCCGCGATGTCCTGAGGGCCGCCGACGGGTTTACCCACGACCGCAAGTCGGATCCGCTGGGCGCCGCCCTGCAGGCGCACGCCGAAGCGCTGGACGGGCTGGGTTTCGACGAGGACGTGACGCGCGAGGAACTGCAAGCCGCCGCCGGGTTCTTTCCGCGCGATTCCCAGGAACGGGTGTCCGACAGGACCTGGGGCGCGGGCGCGGAGAAAATCTTCTTTCCCCTGGCGGGGCGCAACGGCGAACATGGCAACGATGGGGTGTCGCCGCGGACCTCTCTGTTCGGCCTGGCCGAGCACGATATGCTGGCCGACGCGAACCAGCTCAAGTCGGACGCCGCGCAAGGCCGCATCGGCTATTCCATGTTCAGCACCACGCAGAATTGCGCGGCGGTGGCGGCGCGTTCGCTGCAGGCAGGCGGATCCAATATCTACGTGCCGTTCGAGGCCAGCTGGATTTCCGAGGATCCCAACAAGACCTACGACTACGCGCGGGAGTTGCAGGGCGCGATAGACCTGCTCAATGAGCAGGCGGGGAGCGTCAAGGCACACTGCGCGTCCGCGTGGAGCAAGGCCCCCGCCGAGGCCGATACCATCGCCCAGCTACGCGTCGCCTTGCACGCCAGGGCCCACGACCTCGACGCCTACGACCAGACCCGCCAACAGGCCCAGGGCGCGGCCGCCGACCAGCGCATCCGCGGTTTGGACGCCGACGTGGGGCATGCGCGGGACAAGCTCCAGAAGGCGGAGCGGGAACTGAAAGGCCTGGAGAACACCATTCCGGCGATGGAGAAAGAGGTCGCGGCGCGGTCGGACAGGATCAATCGCACCGCGGCAAGCCTGAAGGCCCGCGCCGAGAATCTGAATCCGGAAAACACCAAGGAAGTCGTGAAACTGAAAGCCGACCGGGATAGCCACGACAAGAACGTCAATGCCCTGAATCGCAGGCGCGAGGAGCTATCGGCGCAGGTCGGGCGGAAAGCCCGGTTGGAACAGCGCATTCCCGCCTTGCGCGACGAGCACGAAGCCCTGTCCGGCCTGCTCAACGATCGCACTGCGTTTCCCGTCGAGGCGGCGCAACTCAAGCTGCCCGGGGAGGAGGGGTACTACGCGGCCCAACGCCGCGGGCTGCAATCCTGCGTGGACGGCCTTGCGCAGCAGTTCGACGCCCGATTGCAGGGCCTGGACGCCCGGCAGCAACGCCAACTGGCGCCGCTGAGCGGAGCGGTCGCCGACTTGCGCGCAGCGGTGGACGCCGGGGCCGGGATGCAGGCGCTGATGTCCAAGGCCAAGCCGCTCGTGGAAACCCTGCATGCGCTGAAAGACGCCGCGCCCGCCGCGGACCTCGTCGCCATGCTCGCCGCCGGCACCCTGGTGGAAGCCTGCGAAGTCCTGGTCACGCTCGACCAGGACCAGCACGCCTGATCCCGCCTGATCCCGTATTGAAAAGAGAGAATTCCATGCCCAGCCCATCCTGCCTTGCCTTGTTGCAGGCCTTGAGCAAGACCATCGGCCTTGAGCTCGCGTTCGACGAACGCCGCCACTGCATGCTGATGCTGGATGAAGACATCCTGATCTCCATCCGATGCCTGGACGACGACACGCTGGGGCTGTACGGCCTGTTGTCGGAATTTCCCGAGCCTTTGCCGGCGCAAGACCTGATGCAGCTCCTGTCCATGAACTTCCTGCTGATGGAACGCTGCGGCATGTCCATCGGCGTGGACCGCGCGACCGACGCCGTGCTGTTGCTGGAGCGGCTGCCGGTCGAGGCGGTGACCGCCGAAGCCATCGGCGACAGAGTGGCCCAGTTCGCGGACCAGGTACGCAAGCTGATCGATTGGCTGCGCGCTCGGGATCAGTCCCGGCAATCCGGGGAAGCCGAAACGCCGGTTGCCGAACCGTTCATGCCGGCATTCGGGCAGATTGTCTGAGGCGGCGGCGGGAGAGGCTTGCCTCGGGGGGGCTGAAGCCCTCAGGCCGCGCCGTGCGCGGCGATGTTGCGATACTGTCCTTTGAAATACAGCAGGGGCTGCGTAGCGGCAGCATCTTGCAGGTCCAGCGCTTTTACCTCGCCAATCACGATCAGGTGATCGCCCGCGGCGTGCTCGGCGTAAATCTCGCAATCAAGCCAGTGCAGGCTGCCGGCAATGATCGGATTACCCAGCGGCGATTCCCGCCACTCCACTTCGCGCCACTTGTCCGCGCCCCGCTGGGCGAACTGGTTGGAAATCCTGACTTGCTCGTCCGACAGGATATTGACGACGAATCGACCCGCCTGGCGAATGCCGGGATAGCTGGCCGAACTGCGCATGACGTTGAACGATACCAGCGGCGGATTCATGGACACGCTATGGAACGACTGGCAGGTAAAGCCTATCGGCTCGCCTTCGATGCGCGAGGTAATCACCGTGATGCCCGACGCATAATGTCCGAGCGCTTCGCGAAAGCGCACCGGCTCGATCGCAGTACTGGAAAATGACATAGTAGGGTTTAAAAAATTCTCCGTGCCTGGTCGTCGCGAACCGCTCGCGACGACCATTTCCCACCTCGGAATCAGTTCGCCAGTTCCCTGCGGACGATTTCCGCGCCGGCGCTCAACGCGCTCAGCTTGCCCCGCGCGACGCCGCGAGACAGGGGCGCCATCCCGCAGTTGGTGCAAGGATAGAGCTTATCGGCATCCACGAACTGAAGCGCCTTGCGCAGCGTGTTGGCGACTTCCTCGGGGGTTTCAATGGCGTTGGTTGCCACATCGATGGCGCCCACCATCACTTTCTTGCCCCGGATGAGTTCGATCAGGTCCATCGGCACGCGAGAGTTCTGGCACTCCAGCGAAACGATATCGATACTGGACTTTTGCAGCTTGGGAAAAGCCTCTTCGTATTGCCGCCATTCCGATCCCAGCGTCTTTTTCCAATCCGTATTGGCCTTGATGCCATAGCCGTAGCAAATGTGGACGGCGGTTTCGCACTTGAGCCCTTCAATGGCTCTTTCCAAGGTGGCAACGCCCCAATCATTCACCTCGTCGAAGAACACGTTGAACGCGGGCTCGTCGAACTGGATGATATCGACACCAGCCGCTTCCAGTTCCTTGGCTTCCTGGTTGAGAATCTTCGCGAATTCCCAGGCCAGCTTTTCGCGGCTTTGATAATGGCTGTCGTAAAGCGTGTCGATCATCGTCATGGGGCCCGGCAACGCCCACTTGATCGGCTGCTTGGTCTGCTGGCGCAGGAATTTGGCATCTTCCACGAATACCGGCTTGCGGCGGGCCACGGCACCCACGACGGTCGGAACGCTCGCATCGTAGCGATCGCGAATCCTGACGGTCTTGCGGTTTTCGAAATCAACGCCGTCCAGGTGCTCGATAAACGTCGTCACGAAGTGTTGACGCGTCTGTTCGCCATCGCTGACGATATCGATGCCCGCGTGCTGCTGTTCCTGCAGAGACAGGCGCAGGGCATCCTGCTTGCCCTCGATCAAGCCCTCAGCCTGCAGTTTCCAGGGCGACCAGAGTTTCTCGGGCTCTGCAAGCCAGGAAGGCTTGGGCAAGCTGCCGGCGGTCGAGGTGGGGAGCAATTTCTTCACAATAAATGCCTTGGTGTTGTAATGGGTCAAAGAGGGTAGTTGGCGGACCATTGCCGGAGAATCGCCTGGTACGGTTTGATGAAGTGTTCCTCCACAAACCGTCCCTGCTCGATGGCCAGCTGGCTACGTTCCTCTCGGTCATAGACAATCCGGGTCAACGAATAATCCTGGTGCTTCAAGCTGGGCTGATAGGATTTCCCCGCCACGGAATTCGCGTTGTAGATCTCCGGACGGTAAATCTTCTGGAAGGTATCCATCGTGCTGATGGTGCTGATCAGCTCCAGGTTGGTGTAATCGCCCAGCAAATCGCCGGAAAAATAGAACGCCAACGGCGCGGCGCTGTTCGGCGGCATGAAGTAGCGAACCTTCATTCCCATTTTCTTGAAATACTCGTCGGTCAGGGAATACTCGTCCTGCAGGTATTCGACGCCCAATACCGGGTGCTGATTTTCAGTCCGGTGGTAGACCTTGCTGCTCGAAACGCTCAGGCAGATGACGGGCGGCTTACTGAAGTGCTCTTTGTAAGTGCTTGAATTGACGAAGCATTTGAACAACTTCCCATGCAGGTCGCCAAAATCTTCCGGCGTGCCGAATTCGGGCTGATTCTTGTTGTGTTCCAGCAGCAGCACGCTGAAGTCGTAATCGCGCACGTAGGAGGAGAAGTTATTCCCTACGATGCCTTCGATGCGTTCGTTGGTTTTGCGGTCGAGAATGCTCGTCTTCAATATTTCTATCAAGGGGAGGGCATTGCCGCTGCTTGCGCCGTCAATACTCATCTCGACGGAAATGATCTCAAGGCCCACCGTATAGCGATCGCCTTTGGGATTGTCCCAATGCGCCAAGGCATTGAAACGATTGTCTATCATCCTGAGCGTGTTGCGCAGGTTCTCCTGGCGACTCGTTCCTCTGGCGAGATTGGCAAAATTGGTCGTGATCCGCGTATTGTCCGAAGGACGATAGTCTTCGTCGAAACAAATGCTCTTGATGGCAAATGTGAAATCTTTACTCATTGTGATCTGCTGCCCTAATTCCTGAGATATAACCCGCGTCTATTTCCTGCTTTTTCAACACTGCTCAATCTTTTCTGTTTTTTTATTCAGCAGTCTTGACATCGACGAGACAGGAGGCGTAGTTTAGGTTGGCCTATCCATGAATAAAAGTGAATTGATTTCATGGAGCCATTAGCCAAGCTCATGGATTCAAGGGCGAGCCGATCCGGCCTTGCGGCCGGGCGCAGCCCGACGCTCTCAAGTTCGGAACGCGCGGCCGCGATGCATCAAGCCGGGGCGGGCCTTTTTGCCTGTTCGATAAACGCGCGCAGGTAGTCGATACCCACGTCGGCCTCGCGGGCGCCCAGATAGATGTGCTTGGCGATGCCTTTCTTGCCCAGCCGGACCGGCACCACATTCATCTTGTCCGCGTACTCCAGCACCAGCCAGCGCGGCAGCGCCGCCACCCCGCGGCCGCTGGCGACCATTTGCAGCATGATGTCCGTCGTCTCGATGGCCTTGTGGCGCTTGGGACTGATGCCGGCCGGCGTCAGGAACATGTTGTAGATGTCGAGCCGGTCGACCGGCACCGGATAGGCCACCAGCACTTCGTTGGCGAGCTGTTTGGGGGTGACGTACTCTTCCTTGGCAAGAGGGTGGGCGCCGGCGACGACCAGCACTTGTTCGTAGTCGAAGACCGGCTCGAACACGAGCCCGGGCTTGTTCAGCGGATCCGGCGTGACCAGCAGGTCGATTTCGTAGCCGAACAACGCCCCGATGCCGCCGAACTGGAATTTCTGCTTCACGTCCACGTCCACGTCCGGCCAGGCAGCCAGGTAAGGGGAGACGATCTTCAGCAGCCACTGGTAGCAGGGATGGCATTCCATGCCGATGCGCAGCGACCCGCGCTCACCCTGGGCGAACTGACGCAGGCGCTCTTCGGCCAGGTTCAGTTGCGGCAAGACGCGGTTGGCCACCGCCAGCAGGTATTGACCGGCTTGCGTCAGCCTCAGGCTGCGGCCTTCGCGCAGCCAGATGTCGGTGCCCAGCTGCTGCTCCAACTTTTTCATGCTGTGGCTCAAGGCCGACTGCGTCACGTGCAGGACGCCAGCGGCTGCCGTCAGCGAACCCTGTTTTTCCACTTCCTGGACGATGGACAAATGGATGCGATCAAGCATAATCAATGACCAAAATTCATACTTCGTTGAGATAAAACCATTTTACTTCATCGTTTCGCAACCTTACGATTCGGCGGTCCAAGGATCTTTTGAGAGCGAATCATGACCATCATCCACAATCTCGGCTTCCCGCGCATCGGCGCCAAGCGCGAACTCAAGTTCGCCCTCGAATCCTATTGGAAGGGCGAATCCTCGCGCGACGCGCTCAAGGCGCTGGGCGCCGAACTGCGCCAGCGCCACTGGCAGAACCAGGCCGGCCTGGATCTGGCGCCGGTGGGTGACTTCGCCTTCTACGACCAGGTGCTCGACATGAGCTTCACCCTGGGCAATCTGCCCGAGCGGGTGCAAGGCTTCCATGGGGACGAACTGGACAACTATTTCCGCGTGGCGCGCGGCCGTTCGGCCAAGGGCGCCGAAGAACACGCGGGCTGCTGCGGCGGCGTGGCCGCCGGTGAAATGACCAAGTGGTTCGACACCAACTACCACTACATCGTCCCCGAGTTCACCGCGGCCACCGAATTCAAGCTGGACGCCTCGCGCCTGCTGGAACAACTGGCCGAGGCCAAGGCACAGGGTGTCCCGGCCAAGCCGGTGATCGTCGGTCCGGTAACCTACCTGGCGCTGGGCAAGGCCAAGGACGAATCCGACAAGCTGGTTTTGCTGGACCGCATTTTGCCGGTCTACGCCCAATTGCTGGACACCCTGGCCGACCAAGGCGTGCAGTGGGTGCAGATCGACGAACCGATCCTGGTCACCGAACTGGATGCGGCCTGGCAAGCGGCCCTGGCGACCGCCTACGACGCGCTCAAGGCCAGCCGCGTCAAGTTGCTGCTGGCGTCGTACTTCGGCCAACTGAAGGACAACGTGGCATTGCTGGCCAAGCTGCCGGTCGCGGGCGTCCACGTCGACGCCATCAACGGCCGTGACGACGTGCAAGCCGTCATCGCCGCCTTGGCCCCGGAGCAGGTGCTGTCGCTGGGCGTGATCAACGGCCGCAACATCTGGAAGACCGACCTGACCGCCGTGCTGGACTGGCTCGAACCGATTGCCGCCAGGCTCGGCGCGCGCCTGTGGGTCGCGCCCTCGTGCTCGCTGCTGCACGTGCCGGTGGACCTGGACAACGAGCGGAAGCTCGATGCCGAGATCAAGTCCTGGCTGGCTTATGCGCTACAGAAACTGGATGAGCTGCGCCTCCTGGGCCGCGCGCTGCGTGAAGGCCGCGGGGCCGTCAAGGCGGAACTGGCTGACAATGCCGCCGCGCTGGCCGCTCGTCGCGCCTCGCCGCGCGTCAACAACCCGGCCGTGCAGGCGGCCGTGGCCAGGATCGACGCCAAGCTCGGCGAGCGCAAGCACGCCTATACCGAGCGCGCCGGCAAGCAGGCCGCGCTGCTGAAGCTGCCGGCTTACCCCACCACCACCATCGGCTCCTTCCCGCAGACGGCCGAGATCCGCCATGCCCGCAGCGAATTCAAGGCCGGCCGCCTGGACGCCGCCGGCTACAAGGCCGCCATGCAGGCCGAGATCGCCCGCAGCGTGCGCGAGCAGGAAGCGCTGGAACTGGACGTGCTGGTCCACGGCGAAGCCGAACGCAACGACATGGTCGAGTACTTCGGGGAACAGTTGCAGGGCTATGCCTTCAGCCAGTTCGGCTGGGTGCAGTCCTACGGCTCGCGCTGCGTGAAGCCGCCCATCCTGTTCGGCGACATCAGCCGCCCCAAGGCCATGACGGTGGAATGGATCACCTACGCCCAGTCGCTGACGGATAAGCCGATGAAGGGCATGCTGACCGGCCCGGTCACCATCCTGAACTGGTCTTTCGTGCGCGACGACCAGCCGCGTTCGGTGTCGTGCAAGCAACTGGCGCTGGCCATGCGCGAGGAAGTGCTGGACCTGGAGAAGGCCGGCGTGCGCGTGATCCAGATCGACGAAGCCGCCCTGCGCGAGGGCTTGCCGCTGCGCCGCGCACAATGGAAGGAATACCTCGATTGGGCAGTGGAATCCTTCCGCATCACCGCCAATGGCGTGGAAGACGAGACCCAGATCCATACCCACATGTGCTACTCGGAGTTCAACGACATCATCGCCTCGATCGCAGATATGGATGCCGACGTCATCACCATCGAGACGTCGCGTTCCGACATGGAGCTGCTGGATGCCTTCGACGACTTCAACTATCCCAACGAGATCGGCCCCGGCGTGTATGACATCCACTCGCCCAACATTCCGAGCCAGGACCATATCGTGCAACTGATGAAGAAGGCCGCCGAGCGCGTGCCGGCCGAACGCCTGTGGGTCAACCCGGACTGCGGCCTGAAAACCCGCCAGTGGGCCGAGGTGATTCCGGCGCTGACCAACATGGTCGCCGCCGCCAAGACGCTGCGCGCTTCCTGAGACGGAGTCAGCCGGGGCGATGAACCCCTTGCGCTCGCATCCGGCGATGCAGGGTCGAGCGCGAGATCCCCAGCCTATGCGCGGCCAGCGTGACATTCCATTCGAAACGGGCCAACACGCTGGCCAGGTCCAACGCGGAGCGCGCCTCCGTATCGGCTGCCTTGTCCCCGCCGGGCCGGAAGGCGGGCGGCAGGCAGTCCGGTGAAACCTCATCCGCGTCGCAAAGCGCCAGGGCGTAGCGCGCCACATGGTGCAATTCACGAATGTTTCCGGGCCACGGGTGGCGCAGCAGCGCGGCGCGCGCGGCGGCGGACAGGCGAGGGCAGGGCACGTCGGCCGCAACCGCGGCCTCCTGGAATGCATGGTCGATCAACGCGTTGAGGTCGTCGCGCGATCGCAGCGGGGGCAGCCGCAAGGCCGCGCCCTGGATGCGGAAGTGCAGGTCGGCGCGAAAAGCCTGGTCGCGTACCATGCCTTCGATATCGCGGAAGCTGGCCGCGATCAGGTTGAAGTCCACGCGCACCGGTTGCGACGCGCCCACCGGGACGAATTCCTTGTCGGAGAGCACCTGGAGAAACCGGCTCTGCAACGCCAGCGGCATGTCGCCGATCTCGTCCAGAAAAAGCGTGCCGCCATCCGCTTCGAGGATACGCCCGCGGGCGCCTGCCTTCGACGCGCCGGTGAAGGCGCCGGCGCGATAGCCGAACAGTTCGCTTTCGATCAGCTCGGCCGGGATCGCCGCGCAATTGATCGACACGAATGCGCCCGCGCGGCGCGGTCCGGCCTCGTGAAGCGCGCGCGCCAAGGCCGACTTTCCCGAGCCGCTATCTCCCTGGAGCAAAATGGGCAGCCCACGGGCATACAGCCGTTGCGCGATACGCATCTGTTCTTGCGTGTCGGTATCGGCGCCCGCGATCTGGGCGAGCGTCGGCGCCGCGCTCCGGCCGGCCGGCGCCGCCGGCGTGCCGGTGGCCAACGGATAGGTGGAACGCCGGCGTTCCCGGTGGTCGATCTGGATACTGAGGCGCCGGCCGTCGCGCTCGATGAAGGGGGTATCGCTCTGCGCAATCCGAAGCAGGGCGTCGATTGCATTCATGCCCGGCAGGCGTTCGCCAAAGATGCGGGGGCCGGCGCCAAGCATCTCCAGGGTGAACGGCGTGGCATCCAGCACGCGCCCGGCATCGTCCAGGGCCAGACGGCCTTCGCCGGCCGGATCGCAGAAATCCCCCGTGGCCGACAGGCGCACCAACACCCGGCCGGCGTGCCTGATATCGAAACTGCGATTCTCGATGCGGCGGGCCGACGCTTCCACCACGCGCCGCGCGATCTCATGCACCATGCGGTTCGAGGGCTGCAATGAGGTCACGTTGAGCACGGCGGCAAGGTCGCCTCGCTCGCCAAAGATCGGGGCGACGGTGCATGACAGGCCCGACAGCCGCTGGGCGAAATGGTCTTCCATCACCACGGACACGGGCAGGCGCGTCTGAATGCACAAGCCGATGCCGTTCGTCCCCTGCGACGATTCCGAGAACATCGCGCCGGGTTGAATCGACGCCGAGCGGCACACGTCGTCCAGGGTCGGGTCCGAGCGGACCAGCATGAGCGTCCCGCCGGCGTCCGCCAGCATCAGCAACTGCACGTGGCTGCCGAGCTGGCCCAGCATACGGCTGAGTTCGCCGTGCGCGAGCGTTTCCAGGCTCTCGGTGGGCGCGCGGGCGGCATTGAGCTCCGCCTGCGTGAGTACGTCCGGGCGGGGCACGCGGTCGGGGGACAGGCCGTAACGCTCATAACAGCGTTGCCACGAGTCGTGGATCAACGGCGCGGTGTCCATAGGGCAGGGCAGCGTCTGGGACGAGACGAGGGCGCTCATGGCAAACTCCGAAGAGAATTCGTCCGGATGAGTATAGAAGACGGCCCGGCAGGCACTGCCCGCCGGGCCGGGGTCAGGCAGGCCTCAACGCGCGATGGCCTTGCGCACGGCCGGCATGACTTCCGACGCCAGCCGCGACATCGTCTCCCATTCCCAGGCGCGATTCGCGCCGGCCCCATCCATGGACGCCATCAGCAAGCCATGGAATGGGCCGACGTTCTCACGGAAGGACAACAGTTTGTCCGTCACGGTTTGGGGCGAGCCGTAGACGACCATGCTCTCGATCAGGCTCTCCACCGTCACCGACTCGTCCGCCTGTTTCGGATCCGCTTTCATGACGGCGGTGTAGTTGGCGGACTTGAGGACACGCCAGAGGTAGTCGAAGTAATAGTAGTTGCTGCCTTCCGGATTCATCACCCGGTCGCGGGCCTCGGCGTCCGTCGGCGCGATGAGGATGTTGCGTGAGACGCGCCAGTCCTCGCCGGTCGCCGCGCGCTTGGCCAGCTCGCAGCCTTCCTGGTACTTCTGCCAATGGCTCTTGACCACATATTCCGGGCAAAAATTGGCGCTCATCGGACCGAAACCGCGTTGCGCGGCCACCTTGACGCTGCCGGAATAGGGAGACATCGCCGTCATGGTGATTTCGGGATGCGGCCGCTGGTAGGGCTTGGGGATATAGCCCACCCCAAGCTCGGGGATGACCATGTCCTTGAGCGAGATCTGCCAGTGCTTTCCGGGGATCTCGTATGGCGGATCCTGGCGCCACAATTGCAGGATCGTGTCGATCGCCTCCATCATCCGCTCGTTCCGGTACTCCCCGTCCAGGACCTTGAACAGCTCCATGTCGCTTGCAAGGCCTCCCGGCCCGATCCCGAACATGAGGCGCCCGCGGCTCAAATGATCGAACTGCGCCACTTCGGCCGCGACGACCGCCGGATGGTGGTTCGGGAGCGCAATGACGCCGGTTCCGAACTTGATGCGCCGGGTCCGATGGATCAGCGAAGCCAGAAACATGAGCGGCGCCGAGATCGGTTCGGTGGTGCAGGACATGTGTTCGCCGACCCAAAACTCGTCGAAGCCCAGTTGATCCGCATACACGACCTTGTCTGCGTCTTCTTCAAGCGTTTCGGCCATCGGGCGGCCAGGCGGGTGCAAGGGCATTGCGAACATGCCGAGTTTCATAGCGTATCTCCTTGTTTTGCTTTAGATATTTGAGCGGCCAGGGGTAGCCGCCACGGTGAAAATCAAGCGCCGAGCGTCGCCAGCGGAACGCTGCGCCCGCCCAGCCAGACCAGCGGATGGGCATCGGTCGCGGCGGACGAGGGCAGCACCACCTCCCGAACCCGGGCGATGAAAAGCGTGTGCGTGCCGTAGGGCATCGTTTGGTCGACGTCGGCGAACAGCACAGCGCGCGCGGCCGGCAGCCACGGAAGGTCTTTCCCGCCAGCGCCCCGGACATCGCGCCAATCGGACTGGGTGAACCGTTCGGCGCGCAGGTCGGACCGGGAAAACGCGTCCAGCAAGTGCGCCTGGTCTTTCGCCAGAAAATTGATGCAGAGCCGCCCGCTCATTTCCAGGACGGGATGGATGCCCGCTGTGCGATTGACCGCAACCAGAACGGCTGGCGGATCGACGGTGACGGAGATCACCGCGGAAGCGGCCATCCCATACGGTGTTCCTTCCGCATCGCGGCTGGTGATCAGGGCGACCGTGGACGGCACATTGCGCATGGCCTCCTTGAGGCCAGGAATGGGCATATTCATGAAGACTGTCTCCTCGTACGTTCCCGCTCGGTTGGCGGGATGCGTGCGAACGAATATGCAAAGACCGTGCCAGGTCGGTCCGCCTGGGCAAACGCAGGGAATGGGCGGGCGTAGGGTGTGTCACGCTACACAGGGGTGCGACACTTGCTGTGCCATTGCGCCATGACGGAAGGCGCCGATCCGCTTCAATTCGGCGTTGACGGAGCGAGCTTCATGTCCTGTGGGCGGAAGGCGACGCGGGTGGTTTGTGGTGGAGCCGCGTCGGGATACGTAAGACACATTCTTGGCCGCCCGCCAGGCTCAACGTACCCGGGCAAGCGTCGCGTTCTGCTCCTGCACCGGAAACCAGCCGGGCGTATTTCGGATCGCCGCCCACAGCTTATCCGGCACTTGAAGCGTGCCGGGCGCGCGGGACAGATCCAGCGCCATGTTGATCTCTTCGTCGCGCCCGGCCTGGATCAACTCCACCCAGCGCGGATTCATCGCCAGTCCGCGGCCCACGGCAACAAGCGGCATCCCTAAGGCGAGCGCCTGACGGGCCTGTTCGGGCGTGCGTATCTGGCCCGCTGCCATGAATGGCACGCGGTTCCCCACGCACTCGATGAATTGCCGGGCCATGGTCGCGCCATGGGTCGCCGCCTGCGGCCGGCCCTGCAGCAGGTCGTAGAGCGAGGCGTGCAGATAGTCGATCTGTCCGCTCTCGATCAGCGTGTTCACCAGGGCCAACCCATCGTCGATCCGCAGCCCGCCTTCGCCCGGCTCTTCCGGCGAGATGCGGTAGCCCAGCAAGAAGGGCCGCTTGGCGTGCGCGGCGATCACGCGGCGCACCTCGCGCACGACCTCGACCGGAAAGCGCATGCGGTTTTCCAGTGAGCCGCCCCATTCATCCGTGCGTTGGTTGAACAACGGCGACAGGAAATTCTGGATGAGAAAGCCATGCGCGCCATGCAATTCCACGCCGTCAAAGCCCGCTTCGATGGCGCGGCGCGTGGCCGCGCCGAAGTCCCGGATCACGCCCAGGATTTCCTCCTGAGTGAGCGCGCGGCTGGCGAGCTTGCCGTCGTTGAACGGCCCCTTGGGCGCCCTCATCGCGCTCGCGCTGACCAGGTCTCCGTCAGGAATCAGGCTGGGAACGGCCTTGTTGCCGGCGTGAAAGATCTGTAGCACGGCCAGCGCGCCTCCGCTTTTCGCGGCGGCGGCCAGCTGGCGCAGGCTCGGAATGAAGCGATCGTCATAGGCTGCGAACTCGTTGGTGAAGCCGATGCCGCTGGCCTGCACGTGGGTGCAGCCCGTGAGGACCAGGCCCACGCCCTGGGCGCGCGCACGATACCAGGCCAGCTCCTGTTCGGAGATGGTCTGGTCTTCATTGGCCGACCAGGTGGTCATGGGCGCCAGCACCACGCGATTGCGCAGCGCCAGGCCGTTGTTGAAGCTAAAGGATTGGAAAAGAGGGTCTGTCATTTTGCTGGCAACTCAGTATCGACTGGCCGTCGATGGGAAAAATCTTGAAGCGGGGGGAGGCGTTATTCCGGGACCATATCGTTCTTGTTGAAGGTCTCAGGCCATGTACCTGGCCAGGTACGACAGCACCTTCTCGGGATGGATCTGTCTGCGTAGCGCTCGCGCGGGTCGGGATCGATCACGGACACAAGTGCATCGTAAAGACGATATAGGTTCAAATAAATACGCTTTCAAAGACATCAATGCGTAGATAAACTAAACAAATGCCCATCGAACCCTCGCTTCTTTCCTCGCTGACCTGGTTTGCCCACATCGCCCGCAATCGCAGCTTCACCAAGGCCGCGACGGAGATGGAGGTGACCCGGGCCGCCTTGTCGCAGCACCTCAAGGGGCTGGAGCGGCATCTGAATGTGCGCTTGCTCAACCGCACGACGCGCGACATGTCGCTGACGGAAGAGGGGCAGCGCCTGCTGGATGTATTGCAGCCCGCGCTGACGAGCATCGAGCGCGCGGTGCGCGAGCTGGGGGAAGCGAACGCGGAGCCTTCCGGGCTCATCCGCATCAATACTTCCCGTGTCGCGGCCCGGCTGTTGCTGGAACCGCGGATGGATGAGTTCCTGGCCCGCCACCCCCGGCTGCGGCTGGAACTGGTCATGAACGACGGCTTTTCGAACATCGTGGCGGACGGGCTCGATGCCGGCATACGGCTGGGCGAAAGCCTGGACGAACACATGATCGCGGCGCCGGTGACGCCCATGCTGGAGATGGCGATCGTCGGGTCGCCCGCGTACTTCGCGCGCCACGGCGTGCCGGAAACGCCCGAAGACCTGATGCGGCACAACTGCCTGGCCTACCGCTTCACCTCCAGCGGCACCATCGACAGATGGTCGTTCACCTCGCCCGATGCCGAAGCGCGCACGGTGGTGCTGGATCCCAAGGGCAATGCGGTTTTCAATGACGACGACAGCATGGTGCGCGCCGCGATTCGCGGCATCGGGCTGGTCCAGCACATCGATCTGTGCGTGCGCCAGCATCTGGCCGACGGGTCGCTGGTCCGCGTGCTCAAACCCTGGTGCCGGCCTTTTCCGGGCTTCTTCCTGTACGTGCCTTCCCGGGCGCAGATGCCGGCCAAGATCCGGGCCCTGATGGACTTCCTGATCGAGCAACGAGAACAGCTCGCGATGGAATCCCGCGCGGGCGCCGCGGCGCAGGGCGGAAAGCAGGGCAAGCCCAAGACGGCCGGCGGAGCCTGAACAGGTCATTCATGCCTATGCCGCTCAAGGCGCCGGTGATGACGGCAACCTTGCCCTTCAAGTCCTGAAGTTTCATGGCATCAAGCCGTCCTACATGAAATACGGTTTGTCGCCGTCGCTGCCCGGCTTGTTCACGCCCAGGCTCGCGCCCACATATCGATCCGGATGGGCGACGATGTGGGCGATCAGATCGCCCACGCTCCTGCGCGACACCACCGTCCCCTTGAACGGTTCGTCCCTGGCGGTGACTTCGTAGTCCACTTCGTCTTTGTCCGTCAGCCAGGCGGGGCGCAGGATGGTGGCGTCCAGGCCGGACGCCTCGATGGCGTCCGCGGCCCGGCGGTAGGGTTTGAGATCCTCGCCGATGATGTCCCGGTTCCAGGCGCCGAACTTGCCCGGCACCTCGTTATAGATGCCCAGGGACAGCACGAAAACCAGACGTTTGACGCCCGCCGCCTGCATCGCGGCGATGACGGCCTGGGCTTGCTTGTCCAGGTCTTCGCCGATCAGGTTTGCGTAGACGAGGTCTTGCCCGGCCATGCTGTTCTTGAGCAGCTTTTTGTCCAGCACATTGCCGATGACCACGGTGGCGTTGGCGGGTTCCTGCCCAGTGAGCTTCCTGGGATCGCGCAGCAGCAGGGTTTGGTGCACATTCGGGTCGGTCGCCAGCGCCTTGACGACCCATTGAGCGATCTGGCCGCTGGCGCCCAGGATGAGAACGTTGCGCATCACAGGGTCTCCTTGAAGAAGGGCACGAGCTTGGCCATGGCGATGGCGACCGGCTCGGGTTTGTCGTACAGGTCGTAATGCGACCAGCCTTCGGCCACCACGATGCGCTTATCGGCCGAGGCGGCGCGGCTATAGATCTCCCAGCCGTCCCGGTAGGCGCCAAAGCCGCCGGGTTTGTCGCCTATCACCACCATGAGCGGCTGCGTCAGCAACACCTCGGCATGGGTGAAGGCGTCCCAACCCATCGCCGCGCCGCTGAACGACATCAGCTGGCTGGTGGCGCCATTGGGCTGTTGTCCGCGCGGCGTCTTGTAGTACTCGGTCGCTTCCAGCACATCGATGTCGCTGATGCCGGCCTGGCGGGCCGCGTCGACGGAATCGGGCAGCAGGTTGGCCGCGACGCGTTCGGCGCCCTGGGCTTGGGCGCTGCGCATCTGGGCGATATTGCGGGCCAGTTCGCGGGGCTGGAACTGGGCAAAGCCTTCGCGGATGAGCCGGCCGTAGTTCACGCCGGTGATCGACGCGAGCGCCTTGATGCGATGGTCGGTGATGGCCGCGTGGATGGTGTAGGCGCCGCCGCCGCACACGCCGATGGCGCCGATGAGCTCGGCATCCACATAGGGCAGCGATTGCAGGTAGTCGATGGCGTAGCGGATGTCGGAGACGCGGATGGACGGATCTTCGATGAAGCGCGGCGCGCCGCCGCTGGCGCCCTGGAAGCTGGCGTCGTGCACCAGCACGACAAAGCCTTGCTCGGCCAGGCCCTTGGCGTAGATGTTGCCGGCCGTCTGTTCCTTGCAACTGCCGATGGGGTGGGTGCTGACGATGGCGGGGTAGCGCTGTTTTTCATCGAAACCGGGCGGAAAGTAAATATCCGCGGCGGTTTGCCAGCCCAGATTCTGATAGCTGACGGTCTTGATGGTGTTCATAGGATTGCTCCGTATCGGTTCGGCTAGGGACGCAGGCATGCGTGCGGTCGGGGAATCGTGCTTTACAGCTTGGCCTGGAAGAAGGGCGCGAGCACCGAGACGGCCTCGTCCACGTACTGGGGCACGTCATACAGCGACATGTGGTTGGCGCCTTCGACGATGTGCAGCTGCTTGTCCTTGCTGGCGGCGCGCGTCAGCAGGTCGTCGCTCATCCACTTGCTGCCGGCCACGCTGCCGGCCACTGCCAGGATAGGCTGGGTCAAGAAGGCTTCGGCCTTGTTGTAGGCGTCGTAGGAGATTATTTGCGTGAGGCTGCGCGCGGTCATGAATCCGGGCGCGTTGGGGTGCTGGCAGCGCGGCGTGTGGTAGTACTCCCAGGCTTCGCGCAGTTCCGCATTGGGCGCGTCTTCCTCGCGCATGGGCGCCAGCGGCAGGGTCGCCAGTTCAGCGTTGCCGGCGTCGCCGCTGCGGGCGTTCGAGCCGAATTCCAAGAGGCCCACGGCATCGGCGTCCTTGACGTTGTTGTCCCAGCCGTTGCGGAACATCTGGCCGATATTCACCGCGCTCACCATGCCCAACGCCTTGATGCGGCGGTCGTTGATGGCGGCGTTGGCGCTGTAGCCGGCTCCGGCGCAAATGCCCATGGCGCCGATCCGGGCGGCGTCCACATAGGGCAGGGTGGTCAGGTAGTCGATCACGGCGCTGACGTCTTCGGTGCGGATATAGGGGTTCTCCAGCTGGCGCGGTTCGCCGGTGCTCGCGCCCTGGTAAGACGCGTCGTAGGCGATGGCGATGAAGCCGTGCTCGGCCAGCTTGCCGGCGTACAGGCCGGCGGTCTGTTCCTTCACGCCGCCGCCAGGATGCGAGACGACGATGGCCGGGTACTGCTTCGAGGCATCGAAACCGGCAGGAAAGTTGATGATCGCGGCCATGGTGATGCCCTGGCCATTGAGGTTCTTGAAAGTGACGTTTGACATGGCGTTTGGCTCCTGGGGAACGATGAAAGTGAACGCGATGTAGGCATCTTAGGAGCCATATTGATGTGGATAAACGCCTAAAAAATGACACCAGCGTTAAGTATTACTTATCAATAAGCTGGTCCTTCAGCGCCAGCGAGGCCGAGGCGATCTCGCCAGGATTGCGCAACAGCGCCAAACACCCCAACATTACGCATAATGTGTATTATGTAAAATAAGAAATATGGGCTGGCAGGAGAATCCAGCCCTACTCGTCGGTTTGCACGTTTCTGTTCCTGCTTTGTGCGGAATTTCGACTGGGGTCGAAGGTCATTCACGGCGGGCTTGGGTCAAGACGGCATCATCCTTGGGAATTCTGGCCTTAGTACGCGGTGCCGACGTTCCGCGTGAACAACGGTTGCCGCTTCTACATGGGCAGCCTGGGACTGCCCCAGGCCCGTACCGCCGGTCTACGGCGGCGGCAGGACATCCCCCAAATACACCAATGACGACACCTACGACGAACTGGGGATGAAACCGGTCACGCTGGTCGACCCTCGACCCCGCGCTCACGGGCCTCGCCTTCGCGCTGCCGACGACTATCTGTTCGACCGGCGCTGCGTAGCCAGTTTCGGCAGCACGATCTCATGCTGCCGGGGACCGGAACGTCAGGCGCACTGCACGGTCAGCGATCGCTGGTAGGCGATATCGGCCGGCGCGGCCGGCCCCATCGCTGGCGACGCCGTGGTCGAACGGGGCGCGCTTTCGCGCCGCCCGGAAGCCCTGCGCGCTTGCGCATCGCCGGGCTTTTGTATTAAATTTGAAAACAATTCTCATTTATATCAAGGCGCGAGGAAGCGTGGTGGGCACTGATCCGGGCGTACGGCAGCAATTCCATTTGCTGTACCGCGATCATCATTCCTGGCTTTTTGGCTGGCTACGCAGACGCCTGGGTTGCACCCATCATGCGGCAGATCTCGCTCACGACACGTTTGAGCGCCTGCTGGCCTCGCGCGACGCCCTGCTGGGCCAGCCGCTGGCGCTGCAAGAGCCGCGTGCCTATCTGACCACTACGGCCAAACGCCTGCTCATCGACCGGGCGCGCCGCGAGCTGCTCGAACGGACTTACCTGGCCGAGCTCGAACGGCTGGCCCCGGAACTGGCTCAGCATCCCTCGCCCGAACAATTGCTTATCGCCATGCAGGCCTTGGAACAGATCTGCCAAGCGCTGGAAGGCGTATCCGCCAAGGCCCGGGCAGCCTTCCTGCTGCACTACCTTGAAGGCCACACACACGCCTACGTCGCCGGGCAACTGGAGGTCTCGACCAAGATGGTGCAAAAGTACCTGGTCCAGGTGCTGTTGCATTGCCATCAACGGCTTGCCTGAACGATGGCAGCGCCCTCGCCCGCCTCGGTTGCCGCACAGGCCGCGCAATGGATCGTGCAGCTTTCCTGCGATGACGCCGCGCAACGGCGCGCGGCCAGGCAGGCCTTTGAGGCCTGGAAGGCGGCAGACCCGCTCCATGCCACGGCCGCGGAGCGCATGGAACGCCTATTGGGCCATGTGGACGCGATCCGCGCCGGCGGCGTGGGTGAACCGGGCAGCGCTGCCCTGGCCGCCGCGCTCAATACGCACGGCAAGCGCAGCCGCATCAAGAAATATGCCGCCGCCGCCCTGCTGGGCTGCGTCCTGGCCGCGCCCGCATGGCTGGCGCTGCAAGCCTATCCGCCCTCCTGGCTGATGGCCGACCTGCGGACCGCCACCGGCCAATGGAGGACGCAGGTATTGGACGATGGCACTCGCATCAGCATCAACAGCGGCACTGCCGTCAATCTCCGCTACGACTCCCGGCTCCGGGCTCTGGAACTGGTCCAGGGCGAAATCCTGGTCGAAGTCGCCAAGGATGCCACGCGCCCCTTCCTGGTCGAAACCCGGGACGGAAGCATGCGCGCCCTGGGCACGAAGTTCATCGTCAGCCGCGAGGACGGCGCAACGCGATTGAGCGTGCTGGAGTCGCGCGTATCGGTCCAGACCGACGCGCAACGCCGCAGCGGGTCGCGCGACTCCCTGGTGGTCGAAGCAGGCCAGGCCGTGCGGATCCGTCCAAACGGCGTGGATCCCGTCTCGGAGATCGACACCGGCCAGATCGAAGATGGCTGGAAGCAGCACCGGCTGTTCATCCACGATCGTCCGCTCGCCGAGGTGCTCGACACCCTGGCGCGCCATCGAAGCGGCCTGATCCAGTACGACGCCCACGCGCTGGCCGGCATCCGCATTTCGGCGGTATTGCCGCTCGATGACACGGATCGCGCCATGCAGCTGCTGGCCGCCAACTTGCCGACGCTGCGCGTGCGCAGCTTCACGCCCTATTTCCTGCGCGTGGACGTGGCGCCGGGAGACTGAACCGGGCTGTCCCGGATCATCAGGCACGCGAATTTTTTTTGGACCGCAGGTTCCACTTCCGAATTCTCGTTCGTCAAACCCTAAGACATCACGAACAGGAATTCCTGACATGGCCCTGCCACGCATCACCGCACGCCCCGCTTCTTCCCGCCAGCCCTGCCTGGTCCGCCACCTGCCGCTGGCCGTTGCCCTGGCGCTCGCCGCCCTGCATCCGCACGCTGCGCGGGCCCAGGCCGCAACGGGCATCGCCCTCACCCAATACGACATCCCCGCCGGTCCGCTGGCCCCGGCGCTGAACCGATATGCGCAATTGTCCGGCGCGGACATCGTGGTCGACACGCGCAATCTTCAAGGCCTGACGACTCAGGGGCTGCAGGGCAGCCACACTGTTGCCCGCGGCTTCGACATCCTGCTGCGCGGTACCGGATACAGCGCCAGGCAGACCGCGGCTGGCTACGTCATCGAACCTGAGCCGCGCGCCGGGGCCGTGACGCTGGAGCCCGTGCGCGTGGACGGCGACGCCTGGCGCAATGCCACCACCGAAGACACGGGCTCCTATGCCGCGCGCGCGGTCACGATCACCAAGGGCGCACAGACCCTGCGTGAAATACCCCAGTCCGTATCGGTGATGACCCGGCAGCAGATGGACGACCAGGGCCTGACCACGATCGCCGACGCCATGGGTTACGTAACGGGCCTGACGGCGTCCGACTACGAAGACACCGAGAAATTCAATGCGCGCGGGTTTGCCACCAGCGCGCAATACGACGGTCTGCCTCAGCAGGAAGCCAGCACCAACATGGATCTTGCCATCTATGACCGCATTGAGATCCTGCGCGGTCCCACCGGCCTGCTGACCGGGACGGGCGAACCTGGCGGAGCCATCAACTACGTGCGCAAGCGTCCGCGCGCCGAGAGCCACTTTTCCGCCGCCGTCTCCGGCGGCTCCTGGGACCAGTACCGCCTGGAGGCCGACGGCGGAGGTCCGATCAATGAATCGGGCACGCTGCGCGGCCGTCTCGTCGGCGCCTACGAGGACGAAAACAAATTCTATGACTGGGGACGTTCGGAGCCGCGCACCTTCTACGGCGTACTGGAGTACGACCTCGCGCCGCGCACAACCATCGGCCTGACCGCGACCTACAACGACCGCCGCTTCCGCAACTTCAACGGCCTTCCTCTTTACTCGGATGGCAGCGTGCCGGATCGCGATGCGTACGTCGGCCCGTCGAAAATGTCGGATATGTCGACCTATGACGTCGGGACCGACCTGACCCATCGATGGAGCAATGGCTGGGAATTCAAGGCGGCCTACCTGCATCGGGACACGCGCTATCGCGGCTATTCGGCGTTTACCGGCAGCCGCATCGATATCGACACCGGCCTGGCCTCCGGTATGTCGGTCGGACGCATCGCGAACGACTTCAAGTGGGATCAGGGCGACGTCCACGTGTCGGGGCCCGTCTCCCTGTTCGGACAGGAGCACACGCTCACCCTGGGCTACAACTACGCGCGCTCCGACGAAACGACAGGAAGCCGCTTCAGCTATATCGAGAACGTGGCGCCGCTGACGGATCACGATTTCAACGACGCATACGCGCTCCCGGTCGTCAATCGGAACAATTCCATCACCACGCAATCGGGCGTCTATGCCTCGGGACGATTCAAGCTGGCCGAGCCGCTGAGCCTGATCCTGGGAGGCCGCTGGACGGATTACCGCCAGAAGAGCCGCCCGGTGTCTCCGCAAACCGGGGCCTGGGAATACAGCACGGCCAATACCAAGGACGAATTCACGCCGTTCGGCGGTATCGTGCTGGACTTGAATCAGCAGATTTCGGTCTATGCCAGCTATACGGACATCTTCGTTCCGCAAAGCGAGCAGGATTACACGGGGCAGACTCTCAAGCCGCGCAAGGGCTGGCAGACCGAAGCCGGCGTCAAGGGCGAATTCTTCGACGGCCGCCTCAACGCGTCGCTGGCCATGTTCCGCATCCGCGACCAGAACCGCGCCATTACCGACCCGGACCACATCGGCTGCGGCGGCACGCCAACTGGCTCGTGCTCGCGGGCGGCCGGCCTGGTGCAGAGCCAGGGCTGGGAAACGGAAATCAGCGGCAGCCCGCTGCCGGGTTGGGACATCTCGGCCGGCTATACGTTCACCAATGCAAAATTCCTGCGTGATTCCGACCCCGCCAACGTGGGCCAGCGCTTCGCCGCCGATGTGCTGCCCAAGCACCTCTTCAAGCTCTGGACGCAGTATCGGTTCCAACCGAGCGATTTCGACGGCGCGCTGAACGGCTGGCGTGTCGGCATGGGCTTGCAGGCGCAAAGCGATGTCTATACCTCATCCATGCGCCAGGGCGGCTACGCGGTTGTCTCCGCGCGCCTGGGGTACCAGATCAACAAACAATGGGACGCCGCGCTTTCGATCAACAATCTTTTCGATCGGGAGTACCTGCGCACGCCGGGCTACGACATTTTCTACAACCTCTATGGGGCGCCGCGTAGCGCCACCCTGACGTTGCGCTACACGATGTGATAACTGACCCTGTGCGGCATCGGCGGCGCGCTCAACAAAACGTTCGAGCTGCCGAAGCAACATAATTCCAAGCACACGGTTCCAAGCACACGGTTCCAAGCACACGGTTCCAAGCACACGGCTAGCGGCGACTGCCGCATCTGCCGGCTCCAATCCGGGACTCACGCCGATAGGGACGCTCGCAGATGTTTAGTTATGTTATATCATTCTATATCTCTCATTTGACATGGCGACGCCCAAGCGATGAACACAGACCCCCTTATTTCCACCCGGAACAAGCTGCCGGTCACCGTCCTGTCTGGCTTTCTCGGGGCGGGCAAGACCACGCTGCTGAACCACATCCTCAACAACCGTGAAGGCCGGCGCGTGGCCGTGATCGTCAACGATATGTCCGAGGTCAACATCGATGCCGCCCTGGTTCGCGCAGGCGGCGCGGAACTCTCCCGTACCGACGAAAAACTGGTCGAGATGAGCAACGGCTGCATCTGTTGCACCTTGCGCGAAGACCTCTTGATCGAAGTCGACCGCCTGGCCAAGGACGGCCGTTTCGATCAGCTCGTCATCGAATCCACCGGCATTTCCGAGCCGCTGCCTGTGGCCGAGACCTTCACTTTGGAAGGCGAGGATGGGCGCAGCCTGGGCGAAGTGGCTCGCCTGGACACCATGGTGACGGTGGTGGACGCATTCAACTTCCTGCGTGACTACCACTCGCGAGACAGTCTCCAGGAACGCGGCCAGTCCCTGGGCGAAGAAGACGGACGCACGGTCGTCGATCTGCTGATCGAGCAGGTCGAGTTCTGCGACGTTGTCGTGTTGAACAAGGTCGACCTGATTTCAGCCGACGAGCGGGAACGCATGATGGCCATCTTGCGCAAGCTGAACCCGCGAGCCCGCATCGAGGTCGCCGAGTTCGGCAAGCTGCCGCTGGACCGGGTGCTGGACACGGGGCTGTTCGACTTTGCCGAAGCCTCCAAGGCGCCCGGGTGGCTGCAGGAACTGCGTGGTCAACACACCCCCGAGACTGAAGAATATGGCATCCGCAGTTTTGTCTATCAGGCGCGGCGGCCCCTGCATCCAGACCGCTTCTTTGCCTGTGTCGAAAGCGAATGGCCAGGGGTCGTGCGTTCCAAGGGGTTCTTGTGGCTGGCCAGCCATCCTGAAATGGCGGGCTCCTGGTCGCAGGCTGGCGCCGTCGTGCGCCACGGCGTGGCCGGCTACTGGTGGGCGGCCACGCCGCCCGAGCGGTGGCCGCAAGATGCCGAATCCGTCGCCATGATCAGGCAGAAATGGGCCGATGGCGTGGGCGATGCCCGCCAGGAGCTCGTGCTGATCGGCATAGACATGGACGAGCCGGCGCTTCGCGCCAAATTGGACGCCTGTTTGCTGACCAACGACGAAATGGCCCAGGGTCCGCGGGTGTGGAAGACGTGGAAAAACCCTTTTCCAAACTGGCCTTGAGCCGGTGCGCGTTCCAAGCCCGATGACCGCCTCCTGTTGATTTTTCCCTCTAGCTCAAAGGAGCCCTCCGTGAAAGTCCTCTCTTCACTGAAAGACGCCAAGAATCGCCATCGCGACTGCCAGGTCGTGCGCCGCCGTGGCCGCATCTATGTCATCTGCAAATCGAATCCGCGCTTCAAGGCGCGCCAGGGCAACGCCAAGAACAGGAACGCGTAGTGCATCGCCTGGATGTGGCCGTCGTGGGAGCGGGGCCTGCCGGCATCGGCATGGCACTCGCCTTGCAGAAGGTGCCGGGCCTGAAGTTCGGCGTGCTGGAGGCCGTCAACGAACTCAGAAGGGAAAGCTCCAGGCCGATTTCCTGATTCTTTTAGCCAGCCCGGACTCGACCTGGACCCGAGGTCTGCGCCGAATGCCGCCTTCGCCTGCGCCACCACAGCCAGATCCCGCTGACGCCCAACACTCCCAAGCCCAGGCCCAGCAACGCTACGATGGTTTCTCCCGCCACGCCGCCCAACTCTCCCGTGTGCAGCGGATACAGCACGGAGTTGATCTGCGTGCCCGGATCCAGTTCGCTCCAGCGTTGGGCCGCGAGCACTTTGCCGTCGCGCGGGTCGAGCCACACGGTGGATCGCCCGTTGGGATGCGGATCGTCGGGCACGCTCATGCGGATGGCCATCGGGCGATCGGTGCGCGGCGTGTAGAGCAAGTAGCCGATCCCGCCGTCCGGAAATGCCGCCTGGGCAGCGGCGGCCAGGTCGTCCAGGGGCGGCGGTTGGATCGGGCCTTCGTGCCGCGGCGGCAGCTTGGGCGCCACTACCGGCGCCTGGCCGCTGGCTAGCGTGATCCAGCCGCCTATCGGACGCCACGCCAGGTAGGCGCCGCTGGCCATGCAGACGGCCAGCGCCAGCGCCAGGATGACGCCGCCATTGCGGTGCACATCGAACAAGGCGCGCAGCGTGCCTTTGTCGAACGCCATGCGCAAGGACGGCGGCCATTTTCGCGGCCACCACACGACCACCCCGGACACAGCCAGGGTCAGATAGGCCAGCGCCGTCCAGGCCAGCAGGGCCTTTCCGGTCCGGTCCAGCAGCAGGGCGCTGTGCAGCTTGTAGGCGAAAGCGACGATGCCCTCGTCTTCCCTCCTCCTGCCCTGCTCCCGGCCGCTGGCCGGATCGAGATAGACGGTGCCGTCCCAGCGTCCCGCCGCCCTCACCCTTACCTGCATCGTTTCGCCGGGTTCGCGCGGCGGGCGGAAGGTATAGGAAGCCTTCGGGCCGAACTCGGCCGCCAGATCGCGGCGCAAGGATTCGAAGGATGCCGGCTGGCCGACGCCCGCGCTGCTTGCCCGGAACAGCTCCGGATGCAGCCGCTTGTCCAGCGGCCGGGCGGCCGCCAGGAACGCGCCGGTGAGTCCGGACAGGATCAGGATCCCGCCCAGGCCGAGCGCCACCCAGCGGTGGCAGAACAGCCAGATGCGCCGGCTCATCAATAAGCCAGGCGCGCCTGCAGGTAGACCATGCGGGGCGCGCCGACCATGCGGCCGCCGTTGGTGTCGACGTTGCGGCTGTAGTAGCGGCGGTCGAACAGATTGTTCACGCCGACCGCCAGTTCGCTGCCCTTCCATTGCGGCAGTTTGTAGCTGAGCTGCGTGTTCCAGACGCTGAAGCCCGGCACGCGCCCGTTGCTCGCGTCGGCGTTCTCCTTTTCGGTGTTGGCCGTGTCGGAGTACTGGCCGCTTTGCGCCATGGTGTAGAGGTTGAAGGTCCAGTTGTTGCGCGTGTAGCGGCCGCCCAGCGTGCCGGTCTGGCGCGAATAGAACGGCACGTCGTTGCCTTCGAATTCGCCGGATTTCTGGATGGCGCGGACGTAGGTGTAGTTGGCGTAGAGGTTCAGGCCGGCGAGCGGCCCGGCCTTGTCGAAGTCGTAGTCGATGGCGAACTCGGCGCCGTTGTGGGTCGTCGCGCCCAGATTCCGGAAGACCGCCGGGTTGGTGCCGGGTATCGACAGGATCTGGTTGTCGAATCGCAGGTTGAAGACCGTGAATTCGGTGTGGGTCTGCTCGCCCGAGTAGCGCAGGCCGGCTTCGAGCGTCTTGGCCACTTCGGGGCTCAGCGGGTTGGACGCCGACATCGAGTTCAGCTGCGTGTACTGCACCGCGCCGAACGAGGTGTTGTAGTTGGTATAGAGCGTCAACGCTTCGTCGACCAGGTAAGCGACGTTCAGCGACGGCAGGCCGCGGCTGTTGCGCAGGTCGAACGGCGTGTCGTTGGCGGTGCCGTTGGGCTGGCGATCGGTGCTGATGTGTTCATAGCGCACGCCCGGCGTCACCCGCCATTGGCCGAAGGCGATACGGTCGTCAAGGTAGAGGGAGTGCGCTTCGGTTTTGTTGTCGAAGACCTGGGCGACGCCGATGCGCTGGCCGGTGGCCAGGGATTCCGAATAGCGCCTGTCCTGGCCGGATTCGTGGATGTATCGATAGCCGATGGTCACGTCGTGCGACGTCGGGCCCCATTCCAGGCGCTGCGTATATCGCGGTTCGATGCCCAGCACCTGGTTGTTGCGCGGCTGGTAATCGTTGCGGCCCGCGGCGGCATTGATCAGCGAACTCTGGCGCGAGCTGTCGTAGTGATAGATCCGGGCCTCGAACTCCTGCGTTTCCGAGATGGAGTTGAGATAGCCGATGTCGACCTGGTCGCGCTGGCCCTTCCAGTAATCGGTCGGATGCGTGTTCTGGAACGGATCGTCGCGGTACTGCGCGACCGTCAGGCCGCCCGGCGTCATGGATTTGACGTCGTAGTGGGCGAACTTTCCGTAGATCTCCGAGGTCGGGCTCAGTTCGTAGCGCCACTTCAACGCCACGTCGTTGTAGCGGTCATGGCTGGCATCGCGCCACTGCTCCCCGTTCATGCCGGAGTACATCAGCGCCACGCCCAGTCCGTTTTCAAACTGCGTGCCCATGAAGCCGGTGTACTGGGTATTGGTGCCGCCCTGGCTGAAGATGTTGTAGCGGGCGGAAGCGTCGGCGACCAGCTGGCCGCCGGTCGGAATCGAGCGGGTCTTGAAGTTGATCACGCCGCCTACGTTCTGCGGGCCGTAGCGCACGGCCCCGCCGCCGCGCACGACGTCGATGGCTTCGATGTTGCCCAGGCTGGTGGGCGACATCACCAGGTTCGGCTGGCCATAAGGGGCCATCGCCATGGGGATGCCGTCCAGCAGCATGGTGGTGCGGAACGAGTTGCGCGGGTTCAGCCCGCGGATGCCGACGTGCAGGCCCACCGAACTGCCGCTGGCGCTGGTGCTGCCGCTGATCTGCACGCCCGGCACACGCCGCAATACGTCGGCGACGTTGGTTGCGCCGCTATTCTGGATTTCGTCGCGCTTGACGAGCGTGCGGGCGCCGCCGAAGGTCTGCACGCTATTTTCGAGGCCGGTGCCCAGCCAGTCTCCGCTGACCTGGATCGACTCCAGCGTGTTGGCGCTGCCGACCGCCGCGGGCTTGGCGGCGGAACCCGCCGCCCGCACCACATAGCCCTGGCCGCCCTGCTCCTGCGCGAACAGGCCGGTGCCGGCCAAGAGTTTCGCCAGGCCCGACTCCACGCCAAAGCGGCCATCCAGGCCCTGCGTCGTCAGCCCTTTCGCGTCCTCGGGCCGGAAAGACACCGTGAAGCCGCCGGCCTTGGCGAAAGCGGAAAGCGCCTGGCCCAAGGCGCCGGCCGGGATGTGATATTCGCGCATCGGGGCGGGTTCAGCGCTTTGGGCGGCCGCGGGCGGCGCCGCGGCGAAAGCGGCTGCCAGGCTCAGGGTCAAGCCGGCCAAGCGCCGCATGCGGGTTTGGGTTTTGTCGTCGACTGCCACTTGGTCACATCCCTACAGGTCTTCAATTCCCCGTATGCCGAATGAGCGCCGGCAAAAGGGACAGGCGTAGGGAAACTAAGATGTAAATAAATGATACGCAATGACGGGGCGCGGTCTCAGCGCGTGAGCGTGACCCAGTAAGACGTGCGGGCGACGACACGCAGATCCAGCGTCTTGGCCACGATAGCCAGAAGCGCGTCGGTGTCTTGCAAGCGGAACACGCCGGACACCAGCAGGCCGCCCACCGCCGGGTCGCAACGCACGACGCCGCGCCGGTAGCGCGCCACCTCGGCAAGCAGCGTATCCAGGCGCATGTTGTCGGCTTCGATGACGCCGCGAGTCCATCCGGGCTCGCCCGACCGGGAAGGAACGGCGGACTGGAGGGCGTTGGCCGTGAAGCGCACCGACTCGCCGGCGTTGAAGATCCGTTCAGGACCTCCGTTGTCAAGGTTTACGGCGACGCGGTGTTCCAGCACGGTCAGTTCGGTCAGGCCCTCGCCGCCATCCAAATGCCGGACGACGAAACGGGTGCCCAAGGCGCGCATGCGGCCCTGAGGGGTCGCTACGATAAAGGGCCGGGTTCTCCCCGCCCGGTCGGCGGCCGTGCGCACATAGACTTCCCCGCCGCGCAAGTACAGCAGGCGCGTCTGGTCGGAGTAGCGCACGTCCATGGCCGTGTCCGTATTCAGATGCACCTGGCTGCCGTCGGCCAGGACCAGGTCCTGGCTTTCGCCCACAGCCGTGGAATAGGCGGCCGCGGGCAGCGCGTTCATGCGGTAGGCCAGCAAGGCGGCGGACGGCACCGTCAGCCCCAGCACCGCCAGTGTGCGCAGCACCGTGCGCCGGTTGATCGGCGATGGGCGCGTCAGCAGCGGCACGCCCACCGAGGACGGCACCGCGTCGAACTGCTGGATGAGGAGCTGGGCCCGCTGCCAGGCGCGCTCGCGCTCGGGATTGCCGTGGCGCCAGCGTTCGAATGCAAGATGGTCCGCCGGCCCGGCCTCGCCCGAGTGCAGGCGCACCAGCCAGCGCGCGGCCTCTCGTATGACCGAGGCATCGAGCGGTTTGGAATCGGCGGCGCTCATGGATCAGGCCTCCAGCATGGTCAGGCAGATTTCGAAGCCTTGGGCCATATAGCGCTTCACCGTGCGGTCGCTTAGCCCCGTGCGGGCGGCGATTTCGACGTAGCTGAGGCCTTCCAGCTGCGACAGGACGAACACCTCGCGGGCCTGCGGCGCCAGATTGCCGAGCATCCGGTCCAGCTGCTGCAGCGCCTGCTTCACGCCCATCAGCATGTCGGGTGACGCCTCCAGTTCAGGCGGCATCGCGGCCAGGGTCTCCAGCCAGGCGCGCTCCAGCGAGCGGCGGCGCCAGTGATCATTGAGCAGGCCCCGGGCGACGGTCGTCAGGTAGGCCCTGGGCTGTCGCAGCGCGCGGACTTCTTCGGGATTGCGCAGCACGCGCAGAAAGGTGTCGTGCGCGAAGTCCGATGCCTCGTCGCCATGGCCGAGACGATGCCGCCACCATTGGCAAAGCCATTCGTAGTTGTTTTCGCAGAAATGCTGGAGCGGCTGGAGGGGGTTGGACATGCTCGAACGCCCCGGCTGGCAGCGCGATGACACGGAATAGCGGCCTGCCCGGAACGGGCGCCGGCGGTCGGTGAGGCTAAATGATACCAAGAACCGTTCGCAGTATCGAGCGGGAGCGAGGAAGCCCGAAAAACGGTTGGGTGCGGAATCTCTACTCAGTAGTTCAATAATCGTTGTATGATCGAACCATGAATGAAGATCAAGCCATCTCGGCGCTAGGCGCCCTTGCCCACCCCCAGCGGTTGCGGACCTTCCGCGCACTCGTGGTGGCCGGCCTCCCCGGACTCGTGCCTAGCGTCCTGGCGGACCAGTTGGGCGTTGCGCGCAACACCTTGTCCTTCCACCTGAAAGAGCTCGCGCATGCGGGCTTGGTCAGCGTCGAGCAGCAAGGGCGCAACCTGATTTATCGCGCCGATTTCTCCCGGATGAACGGGTTGCTCGGCTATCTCACCGAGCATTGCTGCCAGGGCGCGCCGTGCGAGGTTTCCAACTGCTGCTAGGAATTTCCATGTCGCACTCCCCTTTCAATGTGCTCTTTCTTTGCACGGGTAATTCCGCGCGTTCGATCCTGGCCGAGCTGCGCGGCATCGGCCAGTCCCAGGGGTAAATCGATGTCGTCCAGTACGCAGGCGGCGCCGGCACCGCGCCAGCGCCCCGGGATGAGCGTGTTCGAGCGCTACCTCACGCTGTGGGTCTTTCTCTGTATCGTGCTGGGCGTGACGCTTGGCCAGCTCATGCCAGCGATGTTCCAGGCCATCGGGCGCTGGGAAGTCGCGCAGGTCAACCTGCCGGTCGGGATCCTGATCTGGGTGATGATCATCCCGATGCTGCTCAAGGTGGACTTCGGCGCGCTGGGGCAGGTCAGGCAGCATTGGCGCGGCATCGGCGTGACGCTGTTCATCAACTGGGCCGTCAAGCCGTTTTCGATGGCCTTCCTGGGCTGGCTGTTCATCCGCCAGGTCTTTTCCCCGTGGTTGCCGGCCGATCAGCTGGATAGCTACATCGCGGGCCTGATCCTCCTGGCCGCCGCTCCGTGCACTGCCATGGTCTTCGTCTGGAGCCGGTTGACCGGCGGAGATCCGGTGTTCACGCTGTCCCAGGTGGCGTTGAACGACACGATCATGGTGTTCGCCTTCGCGCCGGTCGTGGGGTTGTTGCTGGGCCTGTCGGCCATCACCGTGCCGTGGGATACGCTGCTGGTGTCCGTGGGACTGTACATCGTGATTCCGGTCATTCTTGCCCAGCTCTGGCGCCGCGCGTTGCTGCGTCGCGGGCAGGCGGTTTTCGAGGTGGCGCTGGAGCGGATCGGGCCGTTCTCGATGGCTGCCCTGCTGCTGACGCTGGTGCTGCTGTTCGCGTTCCAGGGCGAGGCCATCATCGGCCAGCCCCTGGTGATCGCGATGTTGGCCGTGCCCATTCTCATCCAGGTGCTCTTCAATTCCGGCCTGGCCTACTGGCTCAATCGCCGCGTGGGAGAGACGCACGACATTGCGTGCCCCTCCGCGCTGATCGGCGCATCCAACTTCTTCGAACTCGCCGTCGCCGCCGCGATCAGCCTGTTCGGATTCGAGTCCGGCGCCGCCCTGGCCACCGTCGTGGGCGTGCTCATCGAGGTGCCGGTCATGTTGCTCGTCGTGCGTATCGTCAACCAGAGCAAGGGTTGGTACGACGCCGGCGTCAAGCGGGACTGATCCGTGCCAGGCGCCCCTGTCCGGGTCATCGGCACCCTGGGAACCACTCAAACGCTGGCCTGGGCATCTTCCTACTATTTGCCGGCGATGCTGGCGGATCCGATGGCCCGCGATCTGGGCGTGTCCGCGCCCACGGTCTATGCCGCCTTCTCGGTCGCCATGGTCGCATCGGCATTGGCAGGCCCATGGGCGGGGCAAGCGATCGACCGTCATGGCGGCCGGATCGTCCTGGTCGGCACGAGCCTGCTGTTTGCCCTCGGGCTGGGCATGCTCGGAACCGCCCAGGGGCTCTGGACGATGCTAGGGGCGTGGATCGTCATTGGGATTGCAATGGGGGCCGGCCTCTACGAAGCCGCCTTTTCCAGCCTGGTGCGCCTTTATGGTCATCAGGCCCGCGGCGCGATCACAGGCATTACGCTGATTGCCGGGTTCGCCAGCACCGTGGGATGGCCGCTATCGGCCTGGATGGAAACGCAATTCGGCTGGCGCGGCGCGTGCCTGGGCTGGGCCGCCCTGCATTTATTGGTCGGCTTGCCGCTGAATGCCTGGCTCCCCAGGGCGTCGACGCTCTCGAAGGCGGCAAGCCTGGAGGCGACGGCCGCGGCGCCGGCCGACGCCTCCCCTGCTCCCGAACCGAGGCGGCAAGGCTACGCGACCGCCCTCCTCGCTTTCGTGTTCGCGGCGACGTGGTTCATCAGCACCGCCATGGCCACGCACCTGCCGCGGATGCTGGAAGCAACCGGCGCCACGCTCACCGCCGCGGTGGCCGTGGGCGCGCTGATCGGTCCGGCGCAGGTGGCCGGACGGCTGTTGGAGTTCGGCTTCCTGCGCCAGGTTCACCCCTTGCTGTCGGCGCGCCTGGCCGCGCTTGCGCATCCGGCCGGCGTTGCGGTGCTGCTGACCGGCGGCGCGGCGATGGCCCCGGCGTTCGCCATTCTGCACGGAGCGGGCAACGGCATCCTGACCATTGCCAAGGGCACTTTGCCCCTGGCGCTATTCGGTCCTCAGGGGTACGGCGCGCGCCAGGGCTGGCTGATGATGCCGGCGCGGGGCGCGCAGGCGCTGGCACCGTTTCTCTTCGGGCTTGCGCTGGACGCCTGGGGAGCCAGGGCGCTGTGGCTGTCCGGAGGCATCGGCCTGGCCGCCTTCGGCGCGCTGCTGGCATTGCGAGCGCGCCCTGCGGCCGCTTGAAGTTCTTGGGTTTTACGTCAACAGAGGTCTTTCATGTGTTTCACCACGATTTCTCACAGGCCGGCCCGCGCGGCATCGCGCAATGTCCCGGGGCCGATTCGCCACTGCGGCGCGGAGCCGGCGGCGCCGGCGATCGACGCGGAGGGCGATCGTGTCTGAGGCGCTTGCCGATTTGCCCGGCATCGAGCCGTCATTGTTCGAGCAACCCGATGCGGCCAGGCTGTTCTCGCCCTTGCGGGCCACGCACCCGCCCCGCTTCCTGCTGCTGTACGGATCGTTGCGCGAGCGCTCCTACAGCCGACTGGTCGCCGAGGAAGCGGCGCGGCTGTTGCAGGCGCTGGGCGGCGAAACCCGGCTGTTCAACCCCGCCGGACTGCCGCTGGTCGACGATGCCGGCGAGGATCATCCCAAGGTCCGCGAGCTGCGCGGGCTGGTGCAATGGGCGGAAGCAATGGTGTGGAGCTCGCCCGAGCGTCACGGCGCGATGACGGGCTTGATGAAGACGCAGATCGACTGGATCCCGCTATCGGTCGGCGCCCTGCGCCCGACCCAGGGCAAGACGCTCGCGGTCATGCAGGTCTCGGGCGGATCGCAGTCCTTCAACGCCGTGAACCAGATGCGGGTCCTGGGGCGCTGGATGCGCATGCTGACCATCCCGAATCAATCGTCGGTGGCCAAGGCCTACCAGGAGTTCGACGATGCGGGGCGCATGAAGCCCTCCCCTTACTATGATCGCGTCGTCGACGTCGTCGAGGAGCTGATGAAGTTCACTCTGCTCACTCGGGATGCCGCGCCGTATCTCGTGGACCGCTACAGCGAGCGCAAGGAAACCGCCGCGGCCCTGTCGAACCGCATGAAGCAAAACGCCATCTAGGAGGGGCCAAGGCCGCTCATGCGCCGGCGCGGCCGACTGCGCCGAGCATGTCGATTCGCCGCTGGTGGCGCCCGCCTTCGAACGCCGTGCCGAGGAAGGCGCGGACGCAATCGCAGGCGATCTCGAACCCGATTATCCGGCTACCCAGCGCCAAGACGTTCGCGTCGTTGTGCTGGCGGCTCAGGCGCGCCATGGTGTCGTTCGTGCACAGGGCCGCCCTGACCGTGGCAAACCGGTTGGCGGCAATTGAAATCCCGATGCCGGAGCCGCAAATCACGATTCCCCTGTCGACTTGCCGGTCCGTGATCGCTTGCCCGACGGCATAGCCGAAATCGGCGTAGTCGACGGAGGCGCTGCCGTTCGTTCCCAAGTCCAGCCAATCGACCTCGCCGAACGCCTGTTTGAGCTGTTCCTTGAGGTCGAAGCCGGCATGGTCGGATGCAATGGCGATTTTCATCTTGTGTCTCGCGGGTTCGGTCGGTGATGGAAAGCGAAGGCAGCAGCCACGATGGTTTCGTAATGCCGGCGGCGTTCAGGCATCCACGGCGATCACGACGCTCGATGCCTTGAAAATGGCCGTCACCGGCTTGCCGACGCTCAAGCTGAGGCGGTCCACGCTGCTGTTGGTGATGATGGACGCGACCTGGGCTCCGCCGGGGGCTTCGACGATCACTTCGCTGTTGACGGCCCCCTTCTCGATCGCCTTGACCGCGCCGGCGACGCAATTGCGGGCGGACACCTGCGCCGCCGAGACATCCACCATGAGGAGGACCGAGGATGCCTTGACCAGCCCGATGGCGGCTTTACCCACCGAGAGATCGAGCGACAGTGCGCTGCCGTGCGTGATGATGGCCACGATTTCCAGGCCGTCGGCGGTGCGCAGCACGACTTCGTCGTTGACGGCGCCCCTGGTTACGGAAACGAGGTTGCCGGAGAACTGATTGCGGGCGCTGGTTTGCATGATGGCTCCTGAAGGGTCTGCTCGGTGCAAGTGTACGTGCAAAGGCGGGGGAGTTTTCACAGACCTCGTCGGGGTTTGATCTGCGTCGTGGCCATCCTGGGCAACATGGTCGGATGCAGGCTCGTTCGTTCGGGAATGGAAAGCGCTCGGCCGGGCTAGAACTTGTACAGGGCGTAAGCGATGAAGCCGGCCCCCAGCGCGAGATGGATGCCAATCCCGTGGCGCCCTTGCAGGATCGATGCGGGTCGCCTGGCGCGCACCAGCCAGGCGACTATGCCCGAATGCGCCAGCAGCAGCCCGACGGGCCACAGCGACAGGTAAAGCAGAACACCGAGGGCATCGGGGCCGTAGCCGTCGCCGTAACGAGGCGCGTCGTAAACGGCGACGCCGATTGCCCAGGCCGCCAGCGCCAACACGCTCAAGACGAAACTGATCCGGTAATAGAGAAACAAAACAGTTACCTCCTGTCGCGATACGATCGGACGCAAGATACTAACTCGCGCGGCGGGATTTCGAGGCTGGCGCGGCAATCGCCGACATCGGGCGGCCAAATCGACGGTTCCCTGCTCGCCAGCAGGGATACTCCGCCGGCATCCCCCCGGGGGGGATATGATGCACGCATGACGAAACCCGACCCCCACCACCATCACGACGCCGTCGCCAAGCGCCTCAAGCGGGCGGAAGGCCATCTGCGCAGCATCCTGCAAATGATGGAAGCGCGCCGTTCCTGCCTTGAACTCGCCCAGCAGCTGCACGCCGTCGAGAAGGCGATTTCGCAGGCCAAGAAAATCCTGATCCAGGATCACATCGATCATTGCCTGCAAGACGCCGTGGGCGAGCTGGACGCGGACCGGCAGCGCGCCATCGACGAATTCAAGGCCATCACCAAGTATCTATAAGGCACGCCATGCTGTCGTTTTCCGAACTGATCGCCCAGGGCGCGTCGCACGCCTGGCTGTTCATTCCCAGCGCCATCCTGCTCGGCGCCCTGCACGGGCTGGAGCCGGGCCACTCCAAGACGATGATGGCGGCCTTCATCGTCGCGATTCGCGGAACGGTGTGGCAGGCCGTGCTGCTGGGCCTCACCGCGACGATTTCGCATACCCTCATCGTGTGGGGGATCGGCCTGGGCGGCATGTACCTGTGGCGCGGCGTCGCGGCGGACGAACTGGAGCCCTACTTCCAGCTCGCTTCCGGGGTGATCATCGTGGCGCTCGCGGCCTGGATGTTCTGGAGAACCTGGCGGGAGCAGCATGCCGCGGACCATGATCATGGACATGACGCGCATGCCCACGGCCCGGCGCGCCGCGAGGTCGACACCGGCCACGGCCGCGTCGCGCTGGAAGTGTTCGAGGACGGCGTGCCTCCCCATTGGCGGCTGAGCACCTTGCGAGGCGGGACCTGGCGGGCCGAGGACGTCGCGGTCGAGACCGAACGAAGCGACGGCCGCCGTCAAGCGTTTCGATTCGCACAGAAGGACGGCTATCTCGAATCCGTCGAGCGGATACCCGAACCGCATGAGTTCATGGCGCGCCTGACCTTGTCCCACGGCGGGCACGCCCACAGCTATGACCTCGCTTTCATGGAGCCGGACTCGCATCGGCAAGACGCCATGCACGAAGCACTGCGCGGACTGGATGCCGCGGGCGAAGGCTACCAGGATGCCCATCAGCTGGCGCACGCCAACGACATCCGCCGCCGGTTCGCCAATCGCAGCGTGACCAACTGGCAGATCGCCCTCTTCGGACTGACCGGCGGCCTTATCCCCTGCCCCGCGGCCATCACCGTGCTGCTGCTGTGCCTGCAACTCAAGGAATTCACCTTGGGAGCCGTGCTGGTGCTGTGCTTTTCGATCGGACTGGCGATCACCCTGGTGACGGTCGGCGCGGTGGCGGCGCTCAGCGTGCGTCACGTTTCCGAGCGCGCGCCCTGGTTCAGCGCGATCGCCCGGCGGGCTCCCTATCTGTCGAGTGTGTTGATCATCGCGGTCGGCATCTACGTGGGCATCCACGGGTGGCTGGGGTTGCCCTAGCCCGCAAGTCCGCGGGAAAGGCCGGGAAAGCGGCCGCGGCATCCCTGAAACTTGGTATTTTGCGGCCGGCAAGGCGCCAAAACGGAACTCGCGCGCGACTCGCGTCACTGACGACCGAGTTGTATCAACAGCCCGGCGGACGGCCAGTCCGCCCCGCACCGAGACCGATATGCCCTTGTATTGCGCTGCCCGCCCGAACTCCGCCTTGTCCGGGCGTCCCTATCCCGCCATGCGCCCAGTGGCTGCGGCATTGGCGGCCTTGTTCGCCTGGGCCGGCGCGCCCGCGCAGGCCGAAAACAAGGGAGGCATGCCGAGCTTCGAAGGCGGCCGGGGCGGCGCCGGCAGCTACGCTTCTTTCGGCATGGGCGAGAATGGGCTGGGAGGCAGTGCCGGGCCTGCGACCGGAGGTCATTGGGGCATGGAGATGCGGGGGCCGGGGTCGGTGACCGGGCCGGCCCTGAACGGAGGGTATGGCCTCGACGGAAGCCGCGGCGAGGTGGATCTGCACGACGCGGGCGGAGGGGGCGGCGGCGGCTCGGCCCTGCGTATCATCAACACGAGCGGCGGGGACAACGTCAATAGCCGGATTTCGATCACCGGCGGTCGCGGCGGCAATGGCGGCGATAGCGCCGCAGCAGACAGCGTGGAGAGGATCGGCGCGGGTTCGGGCGGCGGCGGCGGCGGCGGGGATGCCATCGAACTCTTCTCCAATCAGTCGTTCCGGTTCGTCAATGACGGCATCGTCACGGGCGGCGAAGGCGGCAACGGCGGCCTGTCGAGCGTGACGAATGGCTTGGCGGGCGGCGGCGGCGCGGGGGGCAATGGCATTACCACCCTCTCCGCCACGGGCGTCGTGATCGAAAACCGGAGCGCCATTACGGGGGGCAACGGCGGCAATAGCATGTCGGGTTCGCCCACCGCCCCCGGCTCCGTGGCGGGGGCAGGCGGAGCGGGTGTGGTCCTGGGCAGCGGAACGCTGAACAACACATCGAGCGCTTCCATCCGGGGTGGCAATAGCGGCTTTTCGGGAGGAATGGTCGGCCTTTCCATGAACAACCATGGCGGCGCCGGCGTCTCCATGACTGGCGGCGTCCTGACGAACGCCGGGTTCATCAGCGGCGGCAATGGCCTGGCCGGCGGCGCGGGTGTCGAGATGACCGGCGCAGGCACCATCGTCAATGCCGGAGCCATCCAGGGCGGGATGATCGGGGGCGGCACGCGCGCGGATTCCGTCCTCATGTCGGGCGACGGCGGCCGCCTGGAATTGCGTGACGGCTACTCCTTCCTCGGCCGGGTAAACAGCACCGGCATCGGCAACGTCCTGGCGCTGGGCGGGGATGTCGACAGCAGTTTCAACCTGACGCATTGGGGCAACGGCTATCTGGGCTTCTCCAGCACCATGGAGAAGACCGGAAACAGCACCTGGCTGCTGACGGGCCAGGCGACTCAAGCGCCGAACTGGACGGTGAAATCCGGAACCCTGAGCTTCACCTCGGGCGCCCAGCTCGGAGGTTCCAGCTCCACGATCGCGTTGGGCAACGCCACCCTGGCCTACGCCGCTGTCGGCGGCCAAGCAACGCTGAACGCGGCCGTTTCGATGACCGGCGCCGTCGGCACCATCGGCGTCGCCAGCGGCGGCGTTCTGGTGGTTTCCCAAGCCGTAAGCGGCTCGACGCTCAAGAAAGACGGTCCGGGCACCCTGAGCCTGAAGGGGCCCGCGCAGTACGGCACGCTGTTGGCGTCCGACGGCCTGGTGATCCTGGACAATCCGGTGTTGCCGCAAAGAATCGGCAGCAACGCCGTGGTGTCCATCTATACCCGCGGCGACCAGACCCACACCGGCGACATCCTGGGCCTGGATCTGCGGCGCGGCGTGATGATCAAGGACGGCCTCGGCACGTTGACGCTGGCGGGCGCCAACGTCCTGGATTGGCGCATCGTGGTGGGCGGGCTGACCGCCTCGCCCGACCGTTTCCAGGGCGACGTGGACATGCTGCTCGGCTCCCGCTTCACCCTCGATGGGGCAACGGACGGCAGCTATGCGGGCAAGCTCAGCGGCGCCGGGACGTTCACCAAGCGCGGCGCGGGCAGGCTCGATCTCCTGGGCGACAGCAGTGCGTTCACCGGCCCGACGCAGGTGGAGCAAGGCACCCTGAATCTGGCGGCCGCCGCCAGCCTGGGCGGCGGCGTGGTCGTGAATGGCGGCGCGACGCTCGGCGGCAGCGGCACCGTGGGGTCGATGCACGTGCTCCCGGGCGGCACGCTTTCGCTTGCGGACGGCGATTTCAAGGTGAAGGGCGATGCCGTTTTCCGGCAGGGCTCGACATTTGCGGTGCGCGCCGATCCGAATGGCACGCCCGGCCGGCTGGTGGCGGACGGCCAAGTCGACCTGCAAGGCGGCAACGTCCTGCACGTCGGCGTGGGCGACGGCTTCGCTATCGGTTCCACCTACCCCATCGTGTCGGCGAACCGGGTGCAAGGTCGTTTCGACGGCGTCAGCTCGCAGTACGCCTACCTGACCGCCGCGCTCGACTACAGCGATGCCAAGGCGGTGAACCTGCGGCTCGTGCGGCGCGACATCCTGCCGCCGATCGTCGTGCCTCCCGACGTCACCCCGCCCATCCTGACGCCGCCCGCGCCCCGGCCGATCCGTTTCGACGACCTGGCCACGACGGCAAACCAGCGGGCCGTGGGCCTGGCGCTGGCGTCCTTGCCCGGCGACAACCCGATCTATCGCGCGGTGCTCGGCCTGCCCGTGGGCGCGCCGCCGCAGGCGCTGGCCGCCTTGTCGGGCGAGTCGCATGCCAGCACCGCCAGCGCTCTCGCCGGCCTCGGCGCGAACGCCCGGATGATTCCACTGGCGCAATTGCGGCGCGGCCTGGGCGCGACGATGACGCCCGGCTCGCCCACGGCCAGCGCGGGCGCCAGCGATGCGCCCCTGTCCGTTGCCGCCCTGCCCGGTTCCGACGCCCTGCCCGCCTGGGCCCAGGTCGTGGGCCAGTGGCAGCGCAGCGGCGGCGAGGACGGCATCGCCCGCACGCGCCAGCACACCGGCGGCGTCTATGCCGGCGCGGATCGCGCCATCGGCAATGGCTGGCGCCTGGGCGGCGCGGTCGGGGTCACGAACAGCAAGCTCAAGGTGGACGATCTGAACAGCCAGAGCGACATCGACAGCTACAGCGCCACCGTGTACGGCGGACGCCGCTACGATGCCGGCCCGGGCCATATCAATCTGCTGCTTGGCGCCGCCTATACCTGGCACGACGTTTCGAGCAAGCGCAATGCGGGCTTTGCCGGCGTCAACCAGGAACTCAAGGCGGATTACGGCGCCAGCACCGGCCAGCTCTTCGGTGAAATCGGCTACGGGCTGCCCGTGAGCGACCGCGCCGTGCTGGAACCGTACGCCGGCGTGGCCTTCAACGACCAGCGCGTGCGCGGCTTCAGCGAGTCCGGCGGGGCCGCGGCCCTGTCCGGCGACCGCCAGCACGATCAGACCACGACCACCACCCTGGGCCTGCGGGGCACGATGCAGTGGGATAGCCTGGCGTTCACCGCGGGCGCCGGCTGGCGCCACGCCTTCGGCGATGTGAACCCGGCCTCGACCCTGGCGTTCGCCGGCAGCGACGCGTTCACGGTGGCGGGCGCGCCCATCGCCCGCAACGCGCTGGCCGCCGAACTCGCGGGGCAATGGCGCGTGTCGCGCGGCATGGCCCTCACGCTGGCGTACGACGGCGAATATGGCGGCGGCAACCAGCAGCATGCCGGCACGCTGCGGGTGAACTGGCGGTTCTGAACGCCGCCGGGCCTAATGCCCGGCGTCCGCCGTCCTGCCCAGGCGGGGCAGCACGCGGATATAAATGAGCTCGCTCACCAGTTCCACCAAGGTCTGCGCCACGATGACCGCCGGCAGCAACGGCACCGCGCCGGGGATCGCCAGGCCCAGCGGCAGCACGACCAGCGAGTTGCGCGTCGCCGCGCTGAACGAGACCGCCCGGGCCTGCTCCGGCGGCAGGCGCCAGAGCCGGCCGATGCCCCATCCGATGGCCGGGGCGAGCACGGCGTACGCCACGTAGACCGGGGCCACCGCCCTCACCTCGTCGAACGCCGGCCCCAGCTGGGGCGCCACCGCCGCCACCACGACGAACAGCACCAGGGCCGTCGCGGGCACGGGCAGGAGCCCGAGCAGGTCCAGCGCGCGTTTCGCGGCGCGGTCTCGCGCCGCGGCGGCCTGGCAGATAGCGGCCAGCCCCAGCGGCACCGCGATCAGCCAGATGAATGCGTGGATGAAGGGTTCCCATTGGACCAGGCCGGCGGCCTGCTCGCCCAGGAATGCGCCCAGGTAGACCGGCAGCAGCAGCATTTGCAGGCCCAGCAGGATCGGGGTCGAGGCCAGCAGCGGGCGGGCATCGGCCCGCCCCAGGTGCGCGAAGGTCACGACGTAGTCGATGCAGGGCGTGAGCAGCACCAGCAGCACGCCTATCCTGGCCAGCGGCGCGCCGGGCAGCCAGGGCAGCAGGCCCGCGACCAGCAGCGGAACCGCGATGAAATTCGCGGCCAGCAGCGCGCCCAGGAAGCGGAGGTTGCCCAGCGCCCGGCGCAGTTCGGTGAGCGGCACCTGCAGGAAGGTCACGAACAGCATGAAACCGAGCAGCGGGTCGATCGCGGGCGCCAGGACCGTCGATGCCGGGACCTGCCAGGCCAGGAGCGCCGCGATGGCGACCGCGCCGAAATAGAGGGCGGCCTGCTGTCGTTCCAGGAAGTCTCTGAGGTGCTGCAAAGGCATGTCGTGGCGTGGAGGGAAGCGGGAGGCAGCCATCATAGCGTCGCGCCGCCGCGACGGAACCGGCGCCCGCCAAATGCGGTACGCTTCGCGCCATGAATTTTCTACTGCTGCCTTTGATGGCGTTGGCCGGCGCCGGCCTGGCCCTGACCGCCGTGTTGCACGTGGCGGCCCTGGCCGGCCATATGCCCGCCCTGTTCCAGTCCTTTTCCGGCGACCGCGGCGTCGTCGCGATGGCGGGCCTCTTCGTGGTGTGGGTGCCCGCCGTGTTCGTCGCCCAGCGCATCGAAGGCACGGGCCGGCGCGGCTTTTCCTGGAAACGGCTCTTGTCGGGCTGCCCGGCCGGCCTGCGGTACGGCATGCTGGCGCTGTTCGTGTACGCCTTCGTGAATTTCTTCATCGCGCTGGGTGGCGCGGCCGACGACGAACTTCGCGGCATACGCATTTTCTCCGGCCATGCGATGCTTTTCTACGGCGCCGCCCTCTGCGTTTTCGTGTCGGCGTGGCGGCTGCCGGGATTATTGGTCCGCGCCCGCTGCCCGGCGGGCCACGACGTGGATCGCGGCGACCGCTACTGCCCGGCCTGCGGCCTGCCCGTGGCGCGGAGCGGCGATCCGTCGGCCTAGGGCGTCTGCGCGCGCCACCCTGGACGGACGCCGCAATAGGGAGATAATAGCCATCCCACCCATGCCGAAAGAGGACGCCGATGTCTCGTTGGACCTTTTACTCCGCCCCTGGTACCTGCGCGCTAGCCACCCATATCGCGCTGCACGAAGCGGGCGCCGAATTCGATCTCGTGAAGCTGGATTTCGCCGCGGGGCAACAGCAGAGCGCCGACTATCTGCGCGTCAATCCGAAGGGCCGCGTGCCCGCGCTGGCCACCGAGCACGGCGTGCTGACCGAAACCCCGGCGCTGCTGGCCTTCGTGGCGCAGCGCTTTCCGCAGGCCGGCCTGGCGCCGCTGGACGATCCCTACGCGTTCGCCCGCATGCAGGAACTGACGAGCTACCTGGCCTCCACGGCCCACGTGGCGCATGCGCACAAGCGGCGCGGCGCGCGCTGGGCGGACGATCCCGCGGCGCACGAAGCGATGCGCGCCAAGGTGCCGCAAACCATGACGGCCTGCGCCGCCTATCTGGAATCGCTGATCGTCGGCCCCTGGGTCGGCGGCGAGCGCTATAGCGTGGCCGACGGCTATCTGTACACCATCGGCAGCTGGCTCGAAGGCGACGGCGTCGACATGGCGCAGTTCCCCAAGCTGAGCGCCTATCTGGCGCGTGTCGGCGAACGGCCGGCGGTGCAGCGCGCGCTGGCCGAAGCCAAGGCCTGAGGGCCTGAAGGGGCGGGCCGCGGCTTTGCCGGCCTCCCCTCGCCTGGCGCGCGGCGCTCTGCCCGGCGCCGCGTCCGCCCGGGTTTACTCGGCCGAGAGGTCGAGCTTGCGGATCCAGTCGCCAAAGCGCTGGATTTCCGACTGATAGAAGACGCCCAGTTCCTGCGGCGTGCGATACGTGCCTTCGGCGGATTGCGCGTCCAGGCTCTTCTGCACGTCGGGGTTGGCCAGGGCGGCTTTGTTGGCCGCGTTCAGGGTGGCCACGACGGCGTCCGGCGTGCCCGCCGGCGCGAACAGGGCATACCACTGCGAGAATTCCAATCCCGGATAGCCGGCTTCCGCCATGGTCGGCACGTCGGGCAAGGCGCGCGTGCGGTTCGGGTGCGCGACCGCCAGGATCTTGATCCGGCCCGAGGCTTGTTGCGTGGTGGCCGATGCCGTGCCGACGAACGCCAGGTCGACCTGGCCGCCCATGGCGTCCGTCACGGCGGGGCTGTCGCCCTTGTAGGGCACGTGGACCATGTCCAATCCGGTGGCGGCCTTGAAGGCTTCGCCGGTGAGATGGCCGGTTCCGCCCACGCCGCTGCTGCCGAACGAGAGGCGATGGGTCTTGCCGTACTTCAGCAGGTCCTGGACGCTGTTGATGCCCAGGCCGGCGTTGACCACCATCACCACGGGCACCGAGGCCACCATGGCCACCGGCTTGAAATCCTTGCTGGCGTCGTACGGCTGCTTCTTGTAGAGCGTGGGGTTGGTGCCGTGCGTGGCGCTATTGCCCATCAGGATGGTGTAGCCGTCCGGGTTGGACTTGGCCACCGCGGACGCGCCTATCATGCCGTTGGCGCCGCTCTTGTTGTCGACCACGATGTTGGTCTTCATGGTTTCGCCCATGTAGCGGGCCATGAGGCGCGTCAGGTAGTCGTTGGCGCCGCCCGCCGCGTAGGGCGAAATGAACTGGACGGGGCGGTCCGCCGGGTATTCGGCCAGGGCCGGCGCGGCCAGGCCCGCCACCAGCAACCCTGCTCCGATGCGGCCGGCGAGCCGCAATCCAAAAGGACGAAAGTTCAACATCCGGGGTCTCCTCAGACTGTGCGTGGATTCTTGGAATATCGGAACCGGCTTGCCCTCCGGTTCACGCTGTCCGCAGTCTAAGAGGCCTGGCGGCCGCCCCGCCCCCCTCGCCCGCCGGGCCCGCAGATTCGAGTCCACGCTGTGGAATTCCTGCCGGACCGGCGCTGTTCCGCCACCCATTCCGCCCGGTCTTCCCGGGCCGCAGTCCGCATTGTGGAAGCCGGGCTGGGCGGGGAGCCGGCTCACGCCAGCGCCAACGTGGGCATGGCGTACGGGACTCGGTCCCGATCCACATAGCTGCGCAGCTCGGCCTCGATGGACCGCACCGTGTCGTCCAGGCAGCGCACCACCATTTCCAGGCGGTCGTGTCCCAGGCGCGATGCCAGCGTGGAGACGCTGACGCCGGCCGCGGGCGTGCCGTCCGGCGCGCGGATCGCCATGCCGACCGAATGCACCGGCGGCTCGTCCATGACCTTGTTGGTGGCGTAGCCCCGGCGTCGCGTGCTCTCGATGCTGGCGCGCAGGGCGGCCTCGGTGAAGCGCGGGCTCTTGCGGCGCGTGCGTTCGACGTTGATGCGGCAGATGCGGTCGATCTCGTCGTCGGGCAGCGCGCTCATGAGGGCGAGCCCGCTGGCGCCGACGTTCAGCGGGCGGTGCCGGCCGACGTCGTGCACGAACATCTTGATGGGGAAGGAGCCGTCCGCGCGCGCCACGCAGATGCCGTCGAAGCCCGAGCGCACGGTGAGGAAAACCGTATCGCCGGTGTGTTCGGCCACCGCGTCCAGGTAAGGCAGGCAGATGTCGCGCACCGCGACCTTGGGCGCGGCGGCCAGGCCCAGCTCGTAGGCCAGGCCGCCGAGGTAGTAGCGTTTGGTCTGCAGGTCCTGGCGGATGAGTTTCTCGGCCACCATGCCCTGCAGCAGCCGGTGCGCCGTGGGGCGCTCCAGCCCGGTGCGCCGGTACAGCTCGACGAGCCGGCTGCCGCTGCGGTTGTTGACGGCGATGATACGCAGCAAGGCGATGGCGCGCTGCAGCGATTGGGTGCCCGGGGCGCCATTGGCGCCGCCGGTGCTCGACTGGGTCATGAATGTCTCCTCGCCGGTGCTCCGGCCGCGGGCGCGTTCTGGAAGGTCTACATAGCGGACGCGTCCCTGGGGTGAATTGTGCCCTCATGCCCGGGCCGATTGAAGCCTGAGTTCACCATGCGGACTTCTTTTGGGCCTGGCGCGACCCCATCGACACGGTCCGGCGGCCAAAACGCCGCAACATACAGCCCATCGATTCCACTACCGCAATGGGAAGGCGCATGGCGCAAGAGCAAGAACTGATCGTCCGCCTGGAGGCAGGCGTGCTGTGGCTGACGCTGAACCGTCCGGAGCGCCGCAACGCGCTCAGCCCCAGCCTGTATGAAGCCCTGCTCGACGCGCTGGACGGCGCCGCACGCGACCCGGCGGTCGGCGCCGTGGTGCTGGCCGGGGCCGGCGGGGCCTTTTGCGCGGGCGGCGACGTGGCCCGCATGCGCCGCCAGGCCGACGCGCCCCCGCCCTCTCCCGCGCAGCGCATCGCCGACATGCGCGGCCGGACCCGCATCGTCGAACAGTTGCACGGCATGCCCAAGCCCACCCTGGCGATGATCCGGGGCGCGGCGGTCGGGGCCGGATTGTCGTTGGCGCTGGCCTGCGACCTGCGCTACGGGGACGGATCGGCCAGGTTGCGCACCGGCTTCGTCGGCGTGGGCGTGCCGGGCGATTTCGGCGGCCATTACTTCCTGCCGCGCATCGTGGGGCCTGCCAAGGCGCGGGAGCTCTATTTGCGCTCTCCGATGCTGTCGGCCGCCGAGGCGGCCGGCATGGGCCTGCTCCACGAGGTGTTCAGCCCCGAACGGCTGGAGCCGGAGGTGGCGGCGATTGCGCGCGCCCTTGCCGGCGGGCCGCGGCCGGCCATCGGCCGCATGAAGGAGAACCTCAACGACGGCCTGGCGCTGAGCCTGGCCGACATGCTGGACCGCGAATGCGAACGCCACGTCGAATGCGTGGACAGCCCGGACCACCGGGAAGCCGTGCTCGCCTTCATGGAAAAGCGCCCTCCCCGTTTCCAACGTCCGCGCGAGGCCGCCCCCGGCCTGGCGCCGGAATGAAGTTTCCCCCATCCAAGGAGTTTCAATGTCCCTACTCTGCAAAGACCGCGTCGTGATCGTGACCGGCGCCGGCCGCGGCATCGGCCGCGAGTACGCGCTGCAACTGGCGCGGCAAGGCGCCCGCGTCGTGGTCAACGACCTGAGCGTGTCCCGTTCCGGCGAGGATACCGGCGAGAGCACCGCCGCCGCGGTGGTCCGCGAGATCGTCGAAGGCGGCGGCCAGGCCGTCGCCAACCACGAGAACGTGGCCGACTTCGCCGGCGCCCGGCGCATGATCGAGGCGGCGCTGGACCACTTCGGGGCCTTGCACGGCCTGGTGAACAACGCCGGCATCCTGCGCGACCGCACGCTGTGCAATATGAGCGAGGAGGAATGGGATGCCGTCATCAACGTGCACCTGAAAGGCACGTTCGCCCCCTGCCGCCACGCGGCCGCCTACTGGCGTGACCTCTACAAGCAGACCGGCGAGCCGGTCAACGCCCGCATCGTCAACACGTCGTCGTCGTCGGGGCTGTACGGCAACATCGGTCAGATCAACTACGGCGCGGCCAAGGCCGGCATCGCGGCCATGACCATCATCGCGGCGCGCGAGCTCAAGCGCTACGGCGTGACGGTCAATGCGATCAATCCCCACGCCCAGACCCGCATGACCGAAGGCATACGCGAGCGCAGCGCCGAGGAGATCGAGGCGCGCCACCCGCGCTGGATCGCGCCGGCGGTGGCCTGGCTGGCCAGCGCCGACAGCCACGACGTCACCGGGCGTATCTTCGAACTGGGCGGCGGGCACCTGGCGGCGATGGAAGGCTGGCGCCGCGGCCCGGCCGCGGATCCGATCGACGACGTCGCGCGCATCGGCCCGGTCATGCGCGACCTGGCCGAGCGGGCGCGACGCAACGTCGATATGAAAGGCCATGATCTGGACTGACCCGGGAGCCGGCTGTGATCGATAAACAAGTGAGTTCAGTGGCCGAAGCGGTGGCCGGCATCAAGGATGACTCGGTCATCCTGGTCGGCGGCTTCGGCTCGTCCGGCCGTCCGGCCGACCTGATGGAAGGCCTGCTGGACCTGGGCGTCCGGGGGTTGACCATCGTCGCCAACAACGCCACGGTGGGCGACGACATCGTGAGCGAATTGATGAGCGCGGGCCGCATCCGCAAGGTGGTGTGTTCGTTCCCTCGCGGCCTGAAGGGCCGCACGATCTTCGACGAGCTGTACGCGGCGGGCAAGATCGAACTGGACCTGGTGCCGCAGGGCACCCTGGCCGAGCGCATCCGCGCCGGGGCCGCCGGCATCGGCGGCTTCTATACCCGCACGGCCGCGGGCACCCGCCTGGCCGAGGGCAAGGAAACCCGCGTCATCGACGGGCAGACCTACGTGCTGGAGCATCCCATCAAGGGCGACGTGGCCCTGCTGAAGGGCCTGCGCGGCGACCGCTGGGGCAACCTGGTCTATCACCGCGGCGCCCGCATCAACAACCCGGTCATGGCCGGCGCGGCCAGGCTGGTCATTGCCCAGGTGCGTGAAATCGTGCCGCTGGGCGCGCTGGACCCGGAGCACATCGTCACGCCGGGCGTATTCGTGGACCGTCTCGTGGAGTTGCGCAATGAACGCCAAGCTTAGCCGCCAGGACATCGCCCGCGCCGCCGCCGGCGACATCCCCGACGGCTCCTGCGTCAACCTCGGCATTGGCCTGCCGACCCTGATCGCCGACTACGTGCCCGCCGACCGCGAGCTCATGCTGCACAGCGAGCAAGGACTGCTGGGCCTGGGCCCCGCGCCGGCGCCGGGCGAGGAAGACTACGACGTCATCAACGCCGGCAAGTTTCCGGTGACGCTGCTGCCGGGCGCCTCGGTGTTCAGCCACAGCGAATCGTTTTTGATGATACGCGGCGGGCATATACAGATCGCCTGCCTGGGCGCGTTCCAGGTCGCGGCCAACGGCGACCTGGCCAACTGGACCGTCGATGCCCCCGGGCAGATCCCGGGCGTGGGCGGCGCGATGGACCTGGCCGCCGGCGCCGAGCAGGTGTGGGTGCTGATGGAGCACTGCACCAAGCACGGCGAGCCGCGGATCCTGGAGCGCTGCGCCTATCCGCTGACCGCGCCGGGCTGCGTGGACCGCATCTACACCGACCTGGCGGTGATCGACGTCACCCCGTCCGGGCTGGCCGTGCGCCGCCTGGCCGACGGCTGGACGCTGGACGCCTTGCAGGCGGTCACCGGCGCCCCGCTCACGCTGGCCCTGGACGGGCTGGCCTACCGCAATTCCGCGATTCAAGGAGAATAAGGTGCAAACCGCAGTTACCCGCATGCTCGGCATCGAGCATCCCATCGTGCAGGGCGGCATGCAGTGGGTCGCCCGCGCCGAACTGGTGGCGGCCGTCTCGAATGCCGGCGCCCTGGGCGTCCTCACGGCGCTGACGCAACCCAGCCCCGAGCACCTGCGCCGCGAAATCGCCCGCGTTCGCGACATGACCGACCGCCCCTTCGGCGTGAACCTGACCTTCCTGCCCACGCTCAAGCCCGTGCCCTACGTGGAATACCGGGACGCCATCATCGAATCGGGCGTGAAGATCGTGGAGACGGCCGGCAACAACCCGCAGGAGCACATGCCGGTGCTGAAGGCGGCCGGCGTGCGCGTGATCCACAAGTGCACCACCCCGCGCCATGCCCGCAAGGCGCAGGACATCGGCGTGGATATCGTGTCGATCGACGGTTTCGAGTGCGCCGGCCACGTCGGCGAGAACGACATCCCCGGGCTGATCCTGATCCCGGCCACGGTCGCCCAGGTGACGGTGCCGGTGATCGCCTCCGGCGGCTTCGGCGACGCGCGCGGGCTGGTGGCGGCGCTGGCCCTGGGCGCCGAGGGCATCAACATGGGCACGCGCTTCATGTGCACCCAGGAATCGCCGGTGCACGAGGCCATCAAGCAGGCCATCACGCAGTCCAGCGAAACCGATACCCGGCTGATCCTGCGCAGCCTGCGCAACACCAGCCGCGTCTGGCGCAACCAACTCTCGGGCGAGGTCGTCGAACTGGAACGGGCCGGCGCGGGCATCGACCGCATCGGTCCGCTGGTGGCGGGCGCCAAGGGCCGCGGCGTGTACGAGAGCGGCGACGTCGAAGGCGGCATCTGGACCGTGGGCATGATCCAGGGCCTGATCGACGACATCCCCAGCTGCGGCGACCTGGTGCGCCGCATCATGGACCAGGCGCACGGCCTGGTGACCGGGCGCCTCGCGTCCCTCCTGTGAACCCGCGCGCCCCGAGCGCCGGGGCGCGCCTTCTACCAAGGCAGCCTATGCTGATTCTAGATACGCCATACGACCTGGAAGCCCACGTCGGAAAAGTCCTGGGCCTGACGGACTGGGTCGAAATCACCCAGCCGATGATCGACGATTTCGCCCGGTTGTCGGGCGACGACAACTGGATCCACGTGGACGTGGAGCGCGCCCGCCGCGAACTGCCGGACGGCAAGACCATCGCCCACGGGATGCTGACCTTCTCGCTGATGTCCGGCATGGGCAGCGAGGTGGTGCAGGTCCGCGAACGCGGGCGCGGCATCAATTACGGGTCCAACAAGGTCCGCTTCACCGCCCCGGTGCAGGTCGGCGCGCGCATCCGCCTGGAACGCCGCCTGCTGGCCTTCGAGCGCATGGAGGGCGCGGTGCGCCTGACCTACGGCAACAGCATGTACCGCGAGGGCCAGGAGCGCCCGGTCATGGTCGCCGAAACCCTGAACCTGATGTACGAAAAGGGCAAATGATGCGCACCGACGACGCCAGCGGCAACGGCGCGCCCTATGCGCGCTACGTGCAGCACCTGAAAGCCGGGGAACTGGCCTACCAATACAGCCCGGCGGCCGGGCGCGCGGTGTTCTTCCCGCGGGTCCGCTGCCCCTACTCCGGCCAGGATTGCCTGGAATGGCGCCTCAGCGCCGGCACCGGCACCGTTTACTCCACCTCCGTGGTCTACCCACGCAAGGGCGAGCCCTACAACGTCGCGCTGATCGACCTGGACGAGGGCTTTCGCATGATGAGCCGCGTCGAGGGCGCCGACCCGGCGCAAGTGGCCATCGGCCAGCGCGTCCGCTTCCACGCCGTGTCCGAAGCGGACCTGGACGACCCGATTCCCGTTTTCACGCCGATGGAGCCCGCGCGATGAACACCGATTTCCGACCCGGGCGCGCCGTGCTGGCCGGCGTGGCCGAATCCGACCTGGGCGCCGTGGGCGAAGCCTATTCGGCCCTGGACCTGATGGCGCAAGGCGTGTACCGCGCGCTGGACGACTGCGGCCTGTCCGTGCAGGACGTGGACGGCCTCTTCTGCGCCACGACCCAGAGCCGTCTGGCCGGGCTGGCCCTGGCCGAATACCTCAAGCTGCCGGAAGCCTATATCGACTCGACGTCCACCGGCGGTTCATCCTTCATGGGGCACCTGGCGCGGGCCGAGGCGGCGATCGCGGCCGGCCTGTGCGAAGTCGCCGTGGTGGCCTACGGCAGCACCCAGCGCTCGCTCGGCCGCAAGAACACCAGCCGTCCCGAATGGAACCCGTACGAGTCGCCCTTCAAGCCTTTCCTGCCGGCGTCCGCCTACGCCATGGCGGCCGCCCGCCACATGCACGAATTCGGCACCACCCGCGAGCAGCTGGCCGAGGTGGCGGTGGCGGCGCGGCGCTGGGCGCTGCTGAATCCCGCCGCCTGGGAAAAGGAAGCCCTGACGGTGGAACAGGTGCTGTCTTCGCGGATGGTCAGCCATCCGCTCACCATCCGCGACTGCTGCCTGGTTTCCGACGGCGGCGGCGCGGTGGTGCTGACCACGCCGGCGCGGGCGCGCGGCCTGAAGACGGCGCCCGTCTACCTGTTGGGCTCGGGGCATTGCAGCACGCACCTGACCATCAGCAATATGCCGGACCTGGTCAATACCGGCGCGCGCGTCTCGGGCAGCATCGCCTATGACCAGGCGGGCCTCACCTCGTCCGATATCGACGTGGTGGGCCTGTACGACGCCTTTACGATCAACACGATCCTGTTCCTGGAAGACCTGGGCTTCTGCGCCAAGGGCGAAGGCGGCGCCTTCGTCGGCAGCGGCCGCATTGCGCCGGGAGGCGGGCTGCCCGTCAACACCAACGGCGGCGGGCTGTCCTACTGCCATCCGGGCATGTACGGGATCTTCCTGCTGATCGAGGCGATCCGCCAATTGCGCGGCGAATGCGGCCAGCGCCAGGTCGAGGGCGCGGAAGTCGCGCTGGCGCACGGTAACGGCGGCGTGCTGTCTTCGCAGTACACGGTGATCCTGGGCGGGCCTTCGACCGTCTAGAGGGGCTGCGCGCCGGCCGGTCGGCTCTTTACAGAAAGCCGATCCAGCGCCCCGCCACCAGGCAGCCCAGCCACAGCAGGAGCGACGCCCCGGCCTGGATGCGCAGGACGCCGCCGGCCTTGCCCTGGTCCAGCACCCGGGCCCAGGCCGGGCCGCGGCGCACCGCCCAGGCGTTCAGCGCGCCCGCGCCCAACAGGCCCATCTTGGTCAGGAAGGCGGGGTTCTGGAGATATTCCAGCGGCCGCACGCTCAACAGCATGGCGCCGGTGAGCACGGCCAGCGCCAGCCCCGCCGCGGCGGTGCGCGCCAGCACGGGCGCCAGCACGGCCAGCGGCCCGGGCCGGATCAGGCCCAGCAGGCGCAGGTCCAGCGGCACGATGGAGCCGATGAGCAGCCCGATGGACCCGATGTGCGCGGCATTCACCAGCAGGTACAGCGTGCCGGAGCGCCGCAGCCATATCGACGGCGGCAGGGTTTCGAGCTGCTCCAGGGCGAGCCGCAGCAGGTCGGGCATGGTCGCGGCCCGCGGCTCAGGGCTTTCGGATGCGGCTGGGATAGATATCGTAGGTCTTGTCGCCGACCTTGATCTGCACGGCCTTCATGCGCTTGACGGCCGGGTCCTGGTCGCGGTTGCCGATCGCGGTCACGGTGTCGCCGGGCTTGGCCGAGCCCTCCACGAATCCGGCGTCCTTGGTCTGGCTGGGGTTGCCCAGTTCGACGCGCCAGATCCCGTCGTCGGCGCGGACGTCCAGCCAGGGATGGGGCGGCGCGATCTGCACCTGCTGCACCGTGCCCTGCAGGGTCATCTGTTCGGATTCGGCCCAGGACCAGCCGTGATGCGCCAGCGCCGCCATCGGCGCCCCCGCCAGCGCCAGCCCCGTCAAACCTGCGCGCAAGAGTCGTTTCATGTCGATGCTCCCGAGTGGAGATGGGCGCCCTCCCCGCGCCCGGCGCAGGCCCGGCGGGCAAATACCCAGTTTCAGTGATTCACAAGGACCCGTCCGCAATATCTAATCCCCACCCATGAAGTCCAGTAATGAAGATTCTGCAATCTGACGGGAAATGCTGACGCCGACGAACCATTGTGCCGCCCCGGCTGCCCCGTCCGCAACGCCGCAGGCCGATACCGAGATGCCGCTGCGCGATCTGGTGGCCCGGCACGCCGGCGAACTGGAACGGTTGCTGGACGCGCAGGTGCAATGCACCGATCCCGCCCTGGCGCGCGCGTTCGGGCTGCAACTGGAGAGCTACCGCGAGCGCGGGGGCGCTGCCTATCCCTCATGGCTGTATGGCGTATGCCTGCGGCTGCTGCGCGACTCGGCGGCCAAGGGGCTGGACGAGCCGTCGGACTTCTCCCTGCGCTTCCTGCGCGGACTTCCCCCTGCCCTGGCCCGGCCGATGATCACCCTGGCACTGTCCAGCATCAGCTACGCGGCCTGCGCCATCTATCTCTGCAAGCCGGCCAGCGCGGCCGCGCAAGACATCTTATTGCCTTCAGATCGCAAGGCGTGCGTGGGTGGCAATCTAAGAAATCACTTTAAATAATCCACTTTAAGTCGTTTAAAAAAATAGCTAATAATCAATGGGTTATTGGGTATTTTTAATGCTGTTTCGCGCAGGAAGTTTTACCCGGGCCAGGGGCTTCCTGCTTTTTTTCGGGAAAACCCGCAGAAACTTTTCCCAACGCCAGCGGGTCGCTTAAATGTTCAGGTGAGTGTCAGGCGTCGATGCCAGCCGCATCCGCGCCCGTCCCTGCCGCCTACCCGAGAGCCCCGATGACAGCCTTCCCTGCGCGTTCGTCCGCGAGTTCCATTCCTTTTTCCCGGGACCCCCTGCGATGAGCGGCGCATCGGACGCGGGGCTGGCGGGCGCGCCGGCCGGCCTGTCGGTGATGGACGCCACCATGGTGCTGGTCGGGGTGGTGATCGGCATCGGGATCTTCGGCTTCCCTCCGCTGGTGGCGCAGCACGCCGCCTCCGAGGCGGGGTATATCGCGCTGTGGTGCGCCGGCGGCTTCGTGATGCTGATCGGCGCGCTCTGCTACGGCGAGCTGGGCTCGGCCTATCCGGGCGCGGGCGGCGAGTATCTATACCTCACGCGCGCCTGGGGCCAGCGCGTGGGCCTGATGTTCGCCTGGGCGCGCTGCACCGTGATCCAGACCGGGGCGATCGCGGTGGTCGCCTATATCTATGGCGATTATGCGCAGCGCCTCTGGCCGCTGGGCGCCCATGGCCCCGCCCTGCACGCGGCGATGTCGGTGGTGGCGCTCACCGCCCTGAATGTGGCGGGAACCCGGTATTCCAAACGCCTGCAATGGACGTTCACCATGCTCACGCTGGCCGCGCTGGCCGCCGTGCTCGTCGCCAGCCTGTCCGCCACCGGAGACAGCCCCTCGCAGGGAGAGGCGCCCGTCGCGCTCTCCGGGCATCCGATCGGCCTGATGGGCATGGGCATGGTGTTCGTGCTCTTGACCTACGGCGGATGGAACGAAGCCGCCTACCTCAGCGGCGAACTTCGCGAGCCGGGGCGCAACATGAGTCGCGTGCTGCTGATCGGCACCGCGATCGTCACCGGCGCCTATGTGCTCATCAACCTGGCCCTGCTGGAAATCTTCGGCCTGCAGGGCCTGCGCGATACGCCGGCGCTGGGCGCGGACGTGATGCAACTGGCGGCCGGCCCCTATGCGGCCGCGCTCCTCAGCCTGACGATCTGCGCCACCGCGCTCAGCACCATCAACGGCACCATCATCACCGGCGCCCGGGTGTACTGCGCGCTGGGCCGGGACGTGCCGCGCCTGCGCGGCCTGGCCGCCTGGAGCGCGCGCAACGACACGCCGGTGGCCGCCTTGCTGGTCCAGGGCGCGATCACGCTGGCCCTGGTGGCGCTCGGCGCCTTCAGCCAGAACAGCGTGCAGACCATGGTGGCGTACACCGCGCCGGTGTTCTGGATCTTCATGCTGCTGGTGGCGGCGTCGGTGTGGCGGCTTCGGCGGCTGGATCCCGACCGCCCGCGGCCCTTCCGGGTGCCCCTCTATCCCCTGCCCCCCGTCCTGCTGGCGCTGACCTGCGCCGGCCTGGTGTATTCGAGCGCCGTCTATGCGGGAGCCGGCGCCCTGATCGGCCTGGCCGTCCTAGCGGCGGGCCTTCCCATGTTGCGCCTGCTCAAGCCGGGGCCGGCGCGGCCCTAGCCGCGGCGTCCCGGCGGCCGGCTTTTCGAGTCCCACTACGCAAGGAGCCTTCATCATGCAGATCGCGATCCAGTCCCCCGAGCCCGGCTACCGGGTGGCCGCAGCGCGCTGGCGGCGGGCGGCGCACGCCTCGGCGATGGCCCTGGCCCTGTCTTGGGCTTTCGGCGCTGGCGCCCAGACCGCGCCCGCCGCGACGGCGGCCGAGCAGAAGGAATACGTGCCCGACGTCGGGCAGGACGGCAAGGACGTCATCTGGGTGCCCACCCCGCAGACCCTGGTGGACAAGATGCTCGACATGGCCAAGGTCACGCCTAAGGACCGCCTGATGGACCTGGGCTCGGGCGACGGCCGCACGGTGATCACGGCGGCGCAACGCGGCCTCACGGCCCAGGGCATCGAGTACAACCCGGACCTGGTGGAACTGTCGCGCCGCAACGCCGCGCGCGCCGGCGTCGGCGACCGCGCCACCTTCGTGGCCGCCGACCTGTTCGCCACCGACCTCTCCAAGGCCGACGTCATCACCATGTTCCTGCTGTCGACCATCAACGAAAAACTGCGGCCCCGCCTGCTGGAACTGGCGCCCGGCACGCGCGTGGTGTCGAACACCTTCCGCATGGGCGACTGGGAGCCCGACGCCGAGGAGACCGTCACGAAGGACTGCAGCACCTACTGCACCGCGCTGCTGTGGATCGTCCCGGCCAAGGTGCAGGGCAAATGGGAGGTGGGCGGACAGACGCTGCAACTGGACCAGCACTACCAGAAGCTCTCGGGCAAGCTGGGTTCGGTGCCGATTTCCGACGCGCGGATGCACGGCGCCGAAATCGCCTTCACCGTGAACGGCGTGCGCTACACCGGGCTGGTCAACGGCAGGACGATGAGCGGCAAGGCCGCGGGCCAGGGAGACTGGTCGGCCAGGCGCGGCTAGGCCCGGCCAAGGCGGTCACTTGCGCCATCCGGAGCCCATGCAATAGCATCTGTTGCATGAGACGAGACAGCAAACTTTCCGGCGTGCTCCACGTATTGCTCCACATGGCGGAGGCCCCCGGCCCGATGACCTCGGAGGCGCTGGGCAAGGTGATGCAGACCAACCCCGTGGTGATCCGGCGCATCATGGCGGGGCTGCGCGCGCAAGGCCTGGTGCGCTCCGAGAAGGGGCATGGCGGCGGCTGGACGATTTCCTGCGATTTCGCCGCCGTCAGCCTGCGCGACATCTACGAGGCCCTGGGCTCGCCGGGGATTTTCGCCATGGGCAACCGCAGCGAATCCCCCGGCTGCCTGGTCGAGGCCGCCGTCAACGCCGCCCTGACCGACGCTTTCGACGACGCCGAAGCGCTGCTGCTGGGCCGCTTCGGCGAGGTAACGCTGGCGGCGCTGAGCCGGGATTTCCATGCCCGGATGCAGGCGCGCGGGCCGGACTGCCCCACGGCGGCGGCCCACGCCTGAGGCCGCCGGGTCCGCCTCCCCCGCTAGCGCGGGGGGCGTTGCGGGAAGCTGCGCTCGAAAATGCCTTCCGCGATACGGTTCTTCAGGATTTCGATCGATCCGCCCGCGATCATCCAGCCGCGGCAGCGGCGCACGCAGTATTCCACCAGCGATTCGCGGCTGTAGCCCAACCCTCCCAGCACTTGCAGGGCGTCGTTGGCGACGTCGAACCCGACCTGGTTGCAGTACGCCTTCGCGATGGCGGTGTCCGTCGCCGACGGAAAACCGGTATCGGCGCCGATGGCGGCGCGGTAGAGCAGGAGCTGGGCGGCGTCGAGCTTGATGCGCATGTCGGCGAACTTCCATTGCAGGCCCTGGAACTCGCACAGCAGGCGTCCGAACTGCTTGCGTTGCATCGCCCAGTTGCGCGCTTCTTCATAGGCATAGCGGCCCAGCGCCAGCGAACGCGCGGTGTTGCCGATGCGCTCCACGTTGAAGCCTGCGATCTGCTTCTTGAAACCGCCCTCGCCCAGGACCACCATGTCGTCCGGGACGAAAACGTTGTCGAAGAAGATTTCCACCCATTCCTCGCCGGACATGAAGGCCGACCGCTTGCCCAGCTTCACGCCTTCGGCGCGGGTCTCGATGAGCACCGATCCGATCCCGCCCGTGCCCGGGCCGAAGCGCACGTAGGCGAGGATGATGCTGGCGTGGGGCCCGTGCGTGGTGAAGATCTTGGTGCCGTTGATGCGCCAGCCGCCTTCGGCCCGGGTGGCGCTGGTCTTGAGCTCGGTGACGGCCGAGCCGGCGTCGGGCTCGGTCATGCCGACGGAGATCAGCCCCTCCCCGGCGAGCAGCGCGGACAGGTATTTCTGCTTTTGCAGGCCGCTGCCATATTCGGCCAGCACGCGGATGGCGCCGAAGTTGCCCGCCTGCACCACGTCGGCGCTGCGCGGGCAGACCGAGGCGACGGTCTCGATCGCGATGACGGCATCCATCAGCGAGCCGCCCACGCCGCCGTCCTCCTGCGAGACGGTGATGCCGAGCAGGCCCTGCTCCGCCATCTTGCGGGCGATATCCCAGGGATAGTCGTCGGAATGGGCGCGCTCGACCGCGCCGTCGCGCAGTTCGCCTTCGGCGAAGCGCCGCACGGCGCTCTGGAAATCCTGTTGTTCGGGAGTCAGCTTGAAGTCCATCTTGTGTGCTTCCTGGTAAGGGGGATTCTGGAATGGGAGTCAGGCCAGGCGAGCCAGGCCGTCCACCGCGACCACGCCCTCGGCGCGGACGAACAGCGGGTTGATTTCGGCTTCCACGACCTGGGCGCCCTGGGCGCAGGCCAGGCGCGAGAATGCGGCGATGGCATGGGCCAGCGCCTCGCAGTCTCCGGCGGGCAGGCCGCGAAAGCCGCGTATCAGACGGGTTTGGCGCACTTCCGCGATCATCTGGCGGGCTTCGTCCAGGCCGACCGGCGCCAGCCGGATCGCGTAGTCGGGCGAGAGTTCCGCGGCGATCCCGCCCGCGCCGAGCAGCACGGTCGGCCCCACCAGCGGGTCGTGGCGGTAGCCCAGGATCATTTCGATCAGGCGGGTTTCCATGGGCTGGACCAGGATGCCGTCCACGCGGGCGGCCGGGGCCAGCCGCGCCACGCTTTCCAGCATGTCGTCCACGGCGGCGCGCAAGGCGCCGGCGTCGGGGATGCCGACGCGCACGGCGCCCATCTCGGTCTTGTGCGCCAGGTCGCGCGAGCAGACCTTGGCAACCACCGGGTACGGCACGGCATGCTTGAGCGCCGCGGGGTCGGCGAGTTCGCCGCCGGCCACCGGCACGCCGAGGCTGCGAAACAGTGCGCCGGCTTCATGTTCGCTCAGCATGCCCTGGCGCGGCAGTCGCGCCGGCCAGGGAAACGCCTCGCCCGCCGCCGGCGGCTGGCCGCCCGCCGTCAGGAACACCGCCAGCGCGTCGGCGCAGGCTTCGGGCGTGCGGAAGGCCGCGATCCCGCCGGCGCGCAACAGGGCCAGCGATTCCGGCGCCTCGGGCGCCAGGAAGACGGCCAGCGGCTTGTCCACGGGCTTGTCCGCCTCCAGCAGGGGCTGGACGGCCAGGCCGGGATGGAACTGCGCGGACGAACCGACCACGCTCAGGACGGCGTCGCACCAGTCGGCGCGCAAGAGGTGTTCGAGCAGCATCCGGTATTGCGCGCTGGTGGCGGCCAGGGTCAGGTCGATGACCGGCGTTTCCCGGATGCGCAGCCCCTGTTCGGCGATGCGGCGCACGAAATCCGCCGGCGGCGCCGCGGCCACCATGCCGTGCAGCCCCAGGTTGTCGACCACGGTGGCCGCGCCGCCGCCGGTGGTGGTGATCACGGCGACGCGGGCGGGACCGCCGGCGCCGGGGCCGGCCGGCCGGGCGCCGGCATGCCTGGACGCCAGCGGCGCCAGCTCGAACAGCGTCTCCAGGTTGCGCACCCGCATGACGCCGTAGGCCCTGAGAAAGGCGTCCACCGCGACGTCGTTGCCGGCCATGGCCCCGGTATGGGACTGCGCGAGCGCGTCGCCCTGCTCGGAGCGCCCCAGCTTGTACGCGATCACGGGCTTGCCGGCGGCGCGGGCGCGCGCCAGGGCCCGGGCCAGCGTCGGGGCGTCGCGCAGGGTTTCGAGGAACAGCAGGATCACTTTGGTGCCGGCATCGTCCACCAGCGCGTCCAGCACTTCGCCCACGGTGATGTCGCTTTCGTTGCCGACCGACACCGATTTGGCGAAGCCGAAGCCGCGCGCCGCCGCGCGCGACAGCAGCGACCCCATCATCGAGCCGCTTTGCGATACCAGGCTGATGTCACCGGGCAGCAGGGTGTCGGCTTCGAACGCGGCATTGACCGAGAGGATGGCGCCGGTATGCAGGTTCGCCGTCCCGATGCTGTTCGGTCCCAGCAGGCGCAGGCCCAGGGCGCGGGCCCGCGCCACCAGGGCGGCCTGGCGCTCCTGGCCTTCGGGGCCGGTCTCGCCGAAACCGTCCGAATAAATGGTCACCACTCGCGCGCCGGCCCGGGCGCAATCGTCCAGCATGGCCGCGACGTCGCTGCCCGGAATCATGACGAAGACGTGGTCTACCGGGCCGGGCAAGCCGACCAGCGAGGGATAGGCTTTTTCACCGAGGATTTCGGCCCGCCCGGCGTTGATGGGATAGACCGCGCCGGGGAAGCCGTGCTTGCGCATGAAGCGCAACGGCCGGGCGGTGTTCTTGCGGGCGTCGCCGGAGGCGCCGACCAGGGCGATGGACCGGGGGGAAAGGAGCGCGTCTGCGAAAGAGGTGTCAGGCATGGATGAGGCGGATGTCATGGATGGGCGTTGGGAAGGCATCAGGATCGGGGCATGTCGGCGGCCAGGCGCAGCGCGCGCACCGGCATGGCATCCAGGCGCCAGACGGCGTCGCGGAGGGTCTGGGCCCGGGCGCGGCCCAGCACCGGGCCCGCGAGTTCGTCGAATTTGTCGTTGAGCTCGGCGTCGGACAGCGGGGATTCGGGGTCGCCCTTGCGATAAGGCGCAAAGTGTTCGAGCACGTCGCCCGCGGCGGTGGTGACCGCCACGCGCGCCGCGCGCATCTTCGGAAAGCCCGCAGTCAGCGCCGGGTCGGCCTGAAGCGCCAGGCGGCGCATCAGCCGGAGCACCCGCGGGTCCGCCAGGCGCGCAGGCGCGAAGGCGTCCAGCCGCACCGAGCCATGGACGAAGGCGTGCGCCACGACGTAAGGCAGGCTGAATTTGGCTTCGAAGGCGGTGGCGGGCGCGAAGTTGCCGGTCACGTCCAACGCCGTTTGATAGGTATCGACGCGGATGGCGGCGATATCGTCGGCGCCCGCTCCGCGCTCGCGCAGGGCCAGGGCGGCGTCGATGGCCGCGAAGGTGTGGCCGCAGCAGCCGTGGTTCTTCTGGGTGATGGACAGGATGTTGTAGCGCTCGCCCAACCCGGCCGTGGCCACGTTCCAGTCCGGGTCGCGCGCCAGCGCCGCGCCGAAGCCGACTTCGCCTTCCAGGATGTCGGGCACGCCGGTGATGCCGTGGGCGGCGCCCTGCCCGGCCCGCACCCCGACCGCGGCCGCGTGGCCGGCATGGAGCGCCTTGCTCATGGCGTCGGAGCGGAAAGCCTGCTGCAGGCCGCTGGCCAGGGTGCCGGCGGTGGCCAGCGCGTGCAGCATCGCTTGCGCGTCGCCCGGGGCGCACAGCGCCGCGGCGGCGGCGGCGCTGCCGAAGCAGCCCACGGTGCCCGTGGTGTGGAAGTAGCGGTAGTGGGCGGGCTGCACTGCGGCGCCGATGCGGGTCGAGATTTCGTAGCCGACGACGATGGCGTTGAGCAGTTCGCGCCCGCCGGCGTCGGCCTCTTCGGCCAGGGCCAGCGCGGCGGCGATCGTCGGGCAGCCGGGGTGATAGATCGCGTCGCGGTAGATGTCGTCGAACTCCACTGCGTGCGACACGCTGCCGTTGATCCAGGCGGCGGTGGCCGGAAAGGCGGTGGTGGCGCAACCGGGCAGGCTGGAGCTGCCGGCGCCCAGTTCCGCCCCGTGAGCGCCCAGGAGCTGCAGGCAGGGCTGAGTGCGCGTGCCCGGGTACAGCGCCGACAGCCAATCCAGGAAGGCGCGCTTGGCGTGGTGGATGACCTCTTCCGGCAACCTGGCCTGCGTATCGCGGGCGCCATAGGCGGCAATCGTGTCCAGCAGCATGCGTGTCTCCATCGGTTGTTGCGGCGCGTCAGCGCGCCTTTCGCTTCTGCCGATCACTCTAGGCTTCCCGGGCCGCGCAGCATTGATAAAAAGGAAAAGGAGCGTTCTTGTTCCCGGGGGGCGGAATTGGAGAAGGTTGCTTTGCCAATTTTTCATACCGGCGGCGCGGCGCGCTACGTAAGCTGCATGCAACAACAACACACACACGCAATGCAAAGGAGGAAGTAATGAGCGAGACAAAGACCCCGCTGGGGTTCATCGGCCTGGGCGTCATGGGTGAACCGATGTGCGCCAACCTGGTCCGCAAGTCCGGGCATCCGGTGTATGTGACCGACATCAGCCCCGCGCCGGTCGACCGTATCGCGGAGCTCGGCGGCCATGGGTGCGCCTCGGTGGCCGAGGTCGCCCGCAATGCGGAGATCGTGTTCCTGTCCCTGCCCAGCATCGCGCAGGTGGAGCAGGTCTGCACCGGGCCGGGCGGACTGGTCGAGGCCGCCGGGCGCGTGCGCGTCGTGGTGGACATGAGCACCAGCGACGTGGCGCGCACCCGCCAGTTGGCGCAGACCCTGCGCGGCCACGGGATCCTGCTGATCGACGCGCCCGTCGCCCGCATGCGCGAAGCCGCCCGCCAGGGCACGCTGATGATCACCGTGGGCGCCAGCCAGGAAGACTACGAAGCGGTGCTGCCCTACCTGTCGTGCATGGGCACGGACGTGCTGCTGTGCGGCGGGATCGGCAACGGCCAGGTGGTGAAGATCATGAACAACATGGTGGTGTTCATGACCGTGCACGCGCTTGCCGAGGCGATCACGATCGGGCGCAGCGCGGGCGTGGACGGCAAGCTGCTGCTGGACGCGCTGAGCAAGGGGTCGGCGGACAGCTTCGTCCTGCGCAATCCCGGACAGAAGGCGCTTGCCGCCGAAACGTTCCCGGAAAAGACCTTCCCCACCGAGTATGCGATCAAGGACATCCTGCTGGCGCTGGAGCTGGCCAGGCAGGGAGAGGTGGACGCGCGCGCCGCCTCCCTGACGCACGACCTGCTCGAACGCACCCGGGCCGCCGGTTACGTCAAGGAGTACTACCCCGTGATGGTCAAGCTCATCGAGCGCGGCTACGCGTAAGGCCCCCAAGTTCTTCCCGGCGGCGCCTCGCGCGCCCCGCTTCCGATCCGAGACAACCATGACCTCACGATTTGCCCGGTGGGCGCTGCCCGCGCTCGCCGCTCTCAGCCTGAACGCGGCCGCGGCCGATTATCCCGTCAAGCCCGTCACCCTGGTGATCGGCTTCACCGCCGGCGGCCCTACCGACGCGGTCGGCCGCTATCTGGCCCGCCAGCTCGAAGCGGAGCTCGGCCAGACCATCGTCGTCGAGAACCGCGCGGGCGCCAACGGCGTGGTGGCGGTCCAGTCCGTCAAGCGCGCCGCCGCCGACGGCTACACCCTGATGCTGGGCAGCAGCGGCACGCTGTCCATCGAACCCGTCTACAAGCAGAAGGTCGACTATCAGGTGCTGAAGGACTTCCAGCCGGTCGCGCTGGTCGCAAGCTACCCCTACCTGCTGGTGGTTCCGGCGAATTCGCCGTTCAAGAGCGTGGAGGAACTGATCGCGGGCGCGCGCAAGACGCCAGGCGCCCTCACCTTCGCGTCGGCCGGCAGCGGCGCGGTGAACCACCTGGCCGGCGAGTGGTTCAAGAGCGCGTCCAAGGTGGATATCACGCACGTGCCCTACAAGGGCGACTCGGCGGCGATCGCCGACCTGGTCGCGGGCCGGGTGGACATGGCCTTCCTGAGCGCCATCGCGGCCATGCCGCAGGTCCAGGCGGGCAAGATGCGCGCGCTGGCGGTCGCCAGCGCCCAGCCTTCCGCCGTGGCGCCGGGGATCCCGACGGTGGCGCAGGCCGCCGGCATCCCGGGCTTCAGCGCCGAGCCGTGGAACGGCGTGCTGGCGCCGGCCGGCCTGCCGCCCGACGTGACCCGGCGCCTGAACGCCGCGATCAACAAGATCATGAGCACCGAGGAATCGCGCGAGGCCCTGCTGAAGCTGGGCCAGTTCCCGATGACGGGCAGCGCGGACGATTTCGCGCAGCACATCCGTTCCCAGACCGAGCGCTGGGCGCAGGTAATACAGGCCGGCAACATCGCCAAGGCGGATTGAATGGAACAGACCCTGAACTACCCCGAACTCGCCCTGTGGATCGACGGCGTCCCCCGCGCCGCCGGCAACCGCCGCACCCTGGAGGTGACCGATCCGGCCACGCTGGCCGTGCTGGGGCGCCTGCCCGTGGCGACCCCCGCCGATATCGACGAAGCGCTGGACCTGGCCCGGCGCAGCTTCCCGCGCTGGCGCGACACGCCGCCCCTGGAGCGCGCCGCGATCCTGCGCCGGGCCGCGGCCCTGATGCGCGAGCGCGGCGCACTGCTCGCGTGGCTGATCACGCGCGAACTCGGCAAGCCGCTGCCCGAATCGGAAAAAGAGGTGGTGACCGCGGCCGAGATGTTCGAATGGGCCGCCGAGGAGGCCCGCCGCACGTACGGCCGCATCATTCCCGGCCGGGTCGCCGGCATCCGCCAGATGGCGATACCGGAGCCGGTCGGCCCGGTCGCGGCCTTTTCGGGCTGGAATGCGCCCGCCATCACGCCGTCGCGCAAGATCGCCGGCGCGCTGGCGGCGGGCTGCTCCATCGTGATCAAGCCGTCGGAGGAAACCCCGGCGATCGCGTTGGAGATCGCCCGCGCCCTGGCGGACGCCGGGCTGCCGGCGGGCGTGCTCGGCATGGTGTTCGGCGATCCCGGCGAGATTTCGCGCCGGCTGATCGAATCGCCCGTGACCCGCATGGTCACGTTCACCGGGTCCACCTCCATCGGCCGCGAACTGGCGACGCTGGCCGCGGCCGGGCTCAAGCGCGCCACGCTCGAACTGGGCGGGCATGCCCCGGTGCTGGTATTCGACGATGCCGATCCCGAGGCGGCGGCGGACGCGGTGCTGGCCGCCAAGCTGCGCAACTCCGGACAGATCTGCACCTCGCCCACGCGCCTGTACGCGCAGCGCGGCGTGTACGAGCGCTTCGTCGAACGCCTGGCCGAGCGCGCGCGCGGCTGGCGCGTCGGCAATGGGCTGGAAGCCGGCGTGCAGATGGGGCCGCTGGCCAATCCGCGGCGCCTGGCGGCGATGGAATCCATGGTGTCGGACGCGCTGGCGCGCGGCGCGGGCCTTGCCGCCGGCGGCGCCCGGCTCGACCTGCCCGGCTGGTTCTGGGCGCCGACCGTGCTGCGCGATGCCGGCAACGACTGCCTGGCGGCCAATACCGAACCCTTCGGCCCGCTGGCGCTGGTGCAGCCCTTCCAGGACCTGGAGGAAGGGCTGGCGCTGGCGAACCGCCTGCCGTTCGGACTGGCTTCCTATGTGTACACGCGGGATTCGGGCATCGCCCGCCAGGCCACCGAACGCATCGAAAGCGGAGTCGTCTGCGTGAACCACTGCCAGGCCTCGCTGCCGGAGACGCCCTTCGGCGGCGTCAAGGACAGCGGGCTGGGCAAGGAAGGCGGCGTGGAAGGCCTGCAGGAGTTCATGCAGGTCAAGTACGTGAGCCAGATGTGAGCCAACCCAAGGAGAAGACCATGAATAAGAAGATCACGCTGCTGATGGCGCTCGCGGCCTGCGCCGGCGCGGCGCAGGCGCAGCCGTCCGACGGCATTTCCGATGGCATCGTGCGCATCGGGGTGCTGACGGATATGTCCGGCGCCTATTCGGGCAACGTCGGCCCCGGTTCGGTGCTGGCCACCAAGCTGGCTGTGGAAGACTTCGGCGGCAAGGTGCTGGGCAAGCCGGTGGAAATCGTGTCGGCGGACCACCTGAACAAGACCGACGTGGCCGCCGGCCGCGCCCGCGAATGGATGGACCGCGAGAAGGTCGACGTGGTGACCGAGCTGGGCAACAGCGCGGTGGCGCTGGCCGTCATGAACATCGCCCGCGAGAAAGGCCGCATGACGATGGTGACGGGCGCGGGCGCCACCCGGATCACGGGCGAGGACTGCTCGCCCAACAACGTCCAATGGGTGTACGACACCTACGCCCTGGCCAAGGTGGGCACCCTGCCCCTGGTCGAGGCCGGCGCCAAGAAGTGGTATTTCGTCACCGCGGACTATGCCTTCGGCCATTCGCTGGAGGGCGACGGCATGCGCTTCGTGAAGGATGGCGGGGGCGCGGTCGCCGGCTCGGTCCGCTACCCGTTCCCGGGGACGGACTTCGCCTCCTTCCTGCTGGCCGCGCAATCCAGCAAGGCGGATGCGGTGGCGTTCGCCAGCGCCGGAGCCGATCTGCAAAACGAGATCAAGCAGGCGCGCGAGTTCGGGCTGGCGGAACGGCAGAAGCTGGTCGCCATGCTGATGAGCATTACCGACGTGCACGGCGTGGGCCTGGAGGCCGCCCAGGGCATGACCTTCGCCGAGACCTTCTACTGGGACATGGACGACGAGACCCGCGCCTTCGCGCAGCGTTTCTTCAAGGCGTCCAACAAGATGCCGACCGCCTTGCAGGCCGGCCAGTACTCGGCCGTGCTGAATTACCTGCGCGCGGTGGAGAAGTCCGGGTCCGACAACGTGGACGTCGTCATGCGGACGTTGCGGACCATGCCCATCCGCGATGCCTTCGCGCGCAACGCGCGGCTGCGCGAGGACGGCAAGCTGATCCACGACACCTATGTGGTCGAGGTCAAGGCCCCCAAGGAGTCCAAGGGCGCCTGGGACTACTACAAGGTCGTCAAGACGGTGCCGGGGGAGCAGGCCTTCATGCCGCTGTCGGAAAGCCAGTGCAAGCTGGTGAAGGCGCCGTGAACGGGACGCCGGCCGAGCCGGCCGCCCTGCCCGTCTACGAGGTATATGCGATCCGCTACGCCAGCGTGAACCGGCGGGCGGCCGACAACTTCCTGACGCGCGCCGACGAGCACGACGGACCGATGGCCCTGGACTTCTATTGCTGGCTGTTGCGCGGCGCGGGCCGCACCGTGCTGGTGGACACCGGGTTCAGCGCCTGCTCGGCGCGCGCCCGGGGGCGTGAATTCAGCCTGCCGCCCGAAGCCGCGCTGGCGCGCCTGGGCGTGGCGCCCGAGGCGGTCGAGGATGTGGTCCTGACGCATCTGCACTACGACCACGCGGGCAACGTCGACGCCTACCCGCGGGCGCGAATCCACCTTCAGGAAGCGGAAATGCACTACGCCACGGGGCGCTACATGTGCTTCGAGGCGATGCGGCATTTCTTCTCGGCCGAGGACGTGCAGGCGGTGGTGCGCCGCGTCTATGCCGGCCGGGTGCGCTTCCATGACGGCGATTCGCGCCTGGCCCCGGGCCTGGAACTCTACCGGATAGGCGGCCATACCCCCGGGCTGCAGGTGCTGCGGGTGCATACCGCGAGGGGCTGGGTGGTGCTGGCTTCCGACGCCCTGCACTATTACCGCAACTACACGGACAGCAATCCCTTTCCCGCCATCTTCCATGTGGGGGATATGCTGGAAGGCTATGCGCGCATCCGCTCGCTGGCCGATTCGGACGCCCACATCGTGCCCGGCCACGATCCCCTGGTGGCGCAACGCTATCCGCCGGCCGACGCCGGCGGCGGCATCTACCGGCTGCACGAGCCGCCGGCGTGACGAGGAACGCACTATGCAAGAAGACGACTTCATTCTTCATCGACTGGCCGACGCCGTGAACGGGCGCGAGCGGCTGGTCTGGCGGGGCCGCCACCTGAACACGGTATTCCTGCTGGAGTCCGGCGAGTCGGCCCATCTGATCACGGTGGCCGGCGGCCGCATCGCCGAGGTGCGCCGGGGGCCTTTCGTCATGCCGCGCTGGGATTTCGCGCTGCGGGCGCGCGCCGAGGACTGGGCGGTGTTCTGGACGCCCGCTCCGCCGCCCGGTTTCCATGACCTGATGGCGATGATCAAGTTCCGCCGCCTGCGCGCGGAAGGCGATCTCTACCCCTTCATGTCCCATCTGCTGTATTTCAAGGAGGTGCTGGCCTGCCCACGCACTCAAGGAGCATCCTCGTGAATCCGCAACACGCCGCATTCGAGCCCATCGTCGGCCGCTACCTGCAACTGCCGCTGGGCGGGCGCGCCCATCGCGTCTACGTCGAGGAAGCCGGCAGCGGGACGCCCCTGCTGTGCCTGCATACCGCCGGGGCCGATACGCGCCAGTACCGGGCCGTGATGAACGATCCGGAGATCCTCGGCCGCTTCCGCGTCATCGCCTTCGACCTGCCCTGGCACGGCAAGTCCTCGCCGCCCGAGGGCTGGCACGAGGAAACCTATCGGCTGACCTCGCAGGACTATGCCCAGGCCGTGCTCGGCGTGGCCGATGCGCTCGCGCTCGAACGGCCGCTGGTCATGGGCTGCTCGATCGGCGGCAGGATGGTGCTGCATCTGGCGCTGGAGCACGCGCAGCGTTTCGGCGGCGCGATCGGCCTGCAGTCCGGCGCCCACGTGGACCCCTACTACGATCTGGAATGGCTGAACCGGCCCGACGTGCACGGCGGCGAAGTCTGCGCCGGCATCGTATCGGGGCTGGTGGGCCCCGGCAGCCCCGACCGGCACCGCTGGGAAACGCTGTGGCACTACATGCAGAGCGGGCCGGGCGTATTCAAGGGGGACCTGCACTTCTATACCGCCGACGGCGACATCCGCGAGCGCGTCGCCGACATCGATACGCGGCGCTGCCCGCTCTGGCTCCTGACCGGCGAATACGACTATTCCTGCACGCCGCAGGATACCGAGTTCCTGGCGGGCCGCATCGCGGGCGCGAAGTGGCAAATCATGGAGGGCATGGGGCACTTCCCGATGAGCGAGGATCCGGACCGCTTCCTGGCTTATCTGCGCCCGGTGCTGGCGGAGGCGGCGGCCGCCCGCCAGGCGGGGAGTATGAACAGGCCCTAGCCTTGCCGTCCGGCGGCTATGCCGCCGGCTCGGCCTGCGCGGTCAGCGCGCGCAGCAGGTCTTCCACGGGCCGCGCCAGTTGCGCCGCGTCGCGCACGCAGACGTAGAACTGGCGCTCGGCCCATTCATCGCGCAGGCGCAGCAGCACCAGCCCCATCGACGCCAGGTAGTTGCGCGCGATGCCCTCGGGCACGATGCCTATCCCCAGCCCTTCGCGGATCATGCGGCAGCGCGTCTCGAAATTGGAGACCTGCAGCTTGACGTTGGGCGGACGAGAAAGCGTCTGGCCCGCGTAGGCCAGGAACTGGTCCAGCGAATGGCGCGGAAAATACCCCAGCAGGTCGTAGTCCAGCGCCTCTTCGAGCAACAGCTCGCCGCGGTCGGCCAGGGGATGGCCCACCGGGACGACCAGGCCTACCCGGTCGCGGCGGAACGGAAACGATGCCACGCCCGGCATCGGATGGTCGGCGTGATAGATGCCGATATCGACCGCGGCTTCCGCCACCATGCGCGGGATGTCGTAGCTGTGGGCATCGAGCAGATCCACGCTGACGTCGCTGCGGCCCGCCAGGAAGCGGCCCATCACGCCCGGCAGGAACTGCAGGATGGTGGAAGGATTGGAGGCCAGCCGGATCTTCGCCTGGCCGTTGAGGGAGTATCCGTTGATGGCCTGTTCGGTCAGTTGCACGCTGCGCAGGATGGCCTTGGCGCGCTGGTAGAGCAAGGTGCCCGCGGGCGTCGGCTCCACGCCGCGTCCGTGCCGGTGCAGCAGGGTCCGGCCCAGGTGGCGCTCCAGTTCCGCCACGCGCTTGCTGGCGGCCGAAGTGACGAGGTTTTCGCGTTCGGCCGCTTTCGACAGGCTTTTCTCTTCGACGGCCGCGACGAAGATCTCCAGGGCGGGAATGTCCAGCTTTTTCATACCGGCAATATACCGTGGCGCCAGGCGCTCAGCGACGCTTCCACGTGGGCGACCTCTTCCGCTGTCATGCCCGCGATGTCGTAGAACCGCTGGCGCTGCGCCACCACCTCGCGCACGTGTTCGAGTATCTCGCGGGCGGCGGCTTCCGAGCGCAGGCCGAAGCGCCGGTACTCGCTCAGGCAGTTGTCGAAGGAGCTCTCGCGGCCGGCGGCCCCGATGTGCAGGTAGTGGCGCGCCGATCCCTCTTGCGTCACCACGTCGAACAAGGGCGCGAGCCGGTAGCTGTGCGCGCCCTCGTCTTTCAGGAAGCCGACGTTCTTGAGGTGGTCGTCGGTGTTGTGCACGGCCACGTTCAGCACCATGCGGGCATACAGTTCCTTCAGGTCCTGCACGGGGTTGGACGACACGCGGCGCGTGACGTCCGCCAGCCGGGCGTAGGAATATGTGGCCTTGCCGCGCGGCCCGTCGAGCTCGCGCTTGCCGATCTGCACGGACGGGCTGATGAGCGAGGCCCCGCTGAGGAAATGCCGGCGCGCGACGACCGGCTCGGCGCCCGCCGCGGCGGGAAGCCGCTCGCGGTCGAAGCGGTGCGTCAGCAGGACCGCGCCCAGGCGCGTTTCCGCCAGGCGGATTTCCGGCACGGTGAGACCGATGGCCTTGGCCATCTGCAGATTGGCGTATTCGACCCGCTGGCGGTCGTAGGAATCGCCCTTGCGGGGGAACTTGGCGATCCATATCTCGCCTTGCTCGTCGCGCACGATGGTCTTGGGGCGGGCGCCGCCGATGTCCCACGAGCTGCCGAGGATGTCGCGGTACAGCCCCTTGGGCTTGACGCCCTGGTCGATGTCGGTGATGAGGCCGGCCAGCGATTCCAGCTGGCCGACCTCGGGAAGGCGGTAGGTCTTGCGCATATTGGGCGTGAGCTGGCGGGCGCTGAAGAACAGCGCGCCCACGCCCATGCCCCTGCCCTTGAGCAGGACCTCGTCTTCCGTGACGCGGGCGCCGGCGTTGTCGATGCGCATGACGTTGCGCCCCCAGGCATCCGGGGCCGCGTCGAAGATCGCGCCCAGTTTTTCGTAGCGGCTCTCGGTGCGGAACGTGGTGCGGGAGTCGACCAGCGGCAGATTCAGGGGATCGAGCGCGAAGGCGCGCGGATCGGCCGCGTAGGATTGCACGTAGGTGAATTCGGCGAAAAAGTGGTTTTCGTCCGAGTCGTCCAGCGTGAGGATGCCCGCCAGCACCGCCTCGCCGCGGATGTCGACGTAGACGTAGAGCTCGCTTTCGACGGATTTCTGCCGTTTGGATCGTGCCATGTCCGGGGCCCGCCCTTATAACCGGGAGGGATCGACGCGGTGCGTATGCAGCGTGCCGGCGCTGCCGCGGCTGGGGCGACGGACCGCGTCGAGCCGCTTGCCCACGCCGTCGAGCTCCGGATCGCCCAGCGCGAAGACCTGCTCGGCATAGCCATACTGCAGCAGGGCTTCCAGCGCGAGCGCGAGCGATACGCCGCCGTCGCCCCGCTCCAGGCGGGCAATGGTGGCGCGCGATACGCCCAGGCGGTCGGCCAGCGTGGATTCCGTCTCGCCGCGGCGCAGGCGCGCGGTGCGGAGGTTCGCGCCGATGCGCGCCAGTGCTTCAGCGCCATCGAAACTGGGTTCTAGCTTCTTTTTCATGACTCAATAATAGTGCTTTAGGACAAAAATTGCACTATTAATGAGTCAATCAAAAATTAAGAATGCGCTATTTATGAGTCATAAATCGACGATTTGACTTATATATAGAGCATTCGTGGGGAATCAGACGGCTACCGCCTGCTCCAACCGTAGCGCGCCCCGCCCCGTGTCCAGCGTGACGCGGGCGCCCAGCGGCAGGGTCAGGTTGGGGTTGCCGTGCCCGCTGGGCCAGCCCGCCAGCACCGGGATGCCGCGCGCGCGGAACTGGTCCAGGATGAGCGGATACAGCATGCCCTGCGCCTGGGCGTCATCCCCCTGCACGCCCAGGATGCGGGTGAAGGTGCCGACCAGCACTCCCTTGAGGCCGTCGAACTTGCCGGCGGCCGCCAGCTGGCTCAGCATGCGGTCGACCCGGGGCAGCGCCTCGTTCACGTCTTCGATGAAGAGGATGGCGTCGCGGGTATCGATCTCGTTGGGAGAGCCGATCAGCGCGGCGATCAAGGCCAGATTGCCGCCGACCAGCCGGCCGGTGGCGGTGCCCGGGATCAGCTCCGTGGCGATGGCATCCAGAGGCGGCTCGATCCATGCGCCCTGCCCCACCTGTCCGCCGATCATGGCCAGCAGGTGCGACTCGGTGGGTTCGCGTTTGCCGGCCAGCAGGTCCTGCGCCAGCATCGGGCCGTGGAAAGTGACGAAGCCGGCATGCCGCTGCATGGCCAGATGCAACGCCGTGATGTCGCTGTATCCGATGAAGGGCTTGGGGTGGCGGCGGATCAGGCCGAAATCCAGCTGGTCCAGCAGGCGCCAGGATCCGAAGCCGCCTTGCAGGCACCAGACGGCGCCGATGTCGGGCGAGGCGAAGGCGGCATGGAGGTCGGCCAGGCGCTCGGCGTCGGTGCCGGCCAGGTAGTCGTAGGGAGCCTCCAGCCGGGTGCGGGAGGCCGGCATGACCTGCGCCGCGTAGCCGCGCGCTTCCAGCCATTCGGAGGCCAGGTCGCTGGCGTCCGGCGCCGCCGAGGCCGGGGCCACGATGGCGATGCGCGCGCCCGGCTTGAGCGCCGGCACGGCCGCCGCCGCGCCGGCGGGTGTCGGGGGCGCGGGCCGGACGGGCGCGGCGGCCGGCGGCCGCGAAGTCGTCGGCGCGCGGCTCGCGCAGCCGCCCAGCATGGCGGCCGACAGGCCCCAGGCGCCGGCGCCGATCAGGAAATGCCTGCGTCCGCCATCGGGCTTGCCGCCCCGGCCCGGTGCCGAATCCGTCATCGTCATTGCTTCCCCTCAGAATCGTTCGTATGCCAGCCGGTAGCGCCATTGGCCGACGGCCAGGCCCGCCATCGGCAGGCGGCCGATGCGGATGCGGCGCAGCGCCTGCAGGCGCAGGCCCGCGGTGTCGCACGCGTATTCGATGAAACCGGGATCCGGCGTCTTCAGGGCGAAGCGCAGGTGGGATTCGTTCTGCCAGCTGACTTTCATGGGCGTCGCGGGCCGGCCGCCGTAAGCCAGGCCGCGCTGCAGCCGCGCCAGCCCGCCTTCGTCCAGGGTGCCCGACACCTGCGCCACGTATTCCTGCTCCACGTGGCGCGCTTCTTCCCGCAGCTTGCGCGCCACGGGGTATTCCTGCGTGTACACGAGCAGCCCGCTGGCGGCGCGCTCCAGGGGAGTCACCAGCCTCAGGCCGTTGAACATGCGTTTCAGGTAGGGCTGGCCCGAGCGGTCGCCCGGCATCAGGTTCTCGGGCAGGATCAGGTCGCGGGCGGAGCCCGGTTCATCGTTGGCGTACAGGCCGGCCGGCTTGTGCACCAGCAGCGTGACCGGGCGCGCTTCTTCCAGGCGAGCGCCGGGCAGGAGCGTGACGGCCTGGGCCGGCGTGACCCGGCAGCCGGGTTCTTCCACCCGCTTGCCGTCCACGGCGACCCAGCCGCCCTCTATATAGCGTTCCGCGTCGCCGCGCGAGCATCGCTGGTCCTCGGCCACGCGCTTGGCCAGGCGCACGCTGTCGCTCATTGCCGCCCCCGTTTGCCGGCGGACGCCGCGAGAACCTGGGGATCGGAGGGAGCGCCGGGGGCGCGGGCTAAGGGGTGCATCGTCATGGGTATGGCTGGGTGGCAGTGCGTGAATGGCGGGCGCCCGGGCCCGCGTCGTGAGGCAGATGTTACGCCTAGGGTTCCACCTGATGAGATCATCATGCATAAATAGGATAATGACGTAATCATCATTCTTATAAAGAATCATAAGCCATGGATATCAAAGCGCTGGAAGCGTTCTCCGCCGTCATGCAGGCGGGCAGCATCACCGCCGCGGGGCGGTTGCTGGCGCGCTCCCAGCCCGTCATGACGCGCCTGATCCAGGAACTGGAGACCGAGGTGGGCTATCCGCTGTTCGTGCGCAACGGCCCTCGCCTCGCGCCCACGGAACAGGGCTTCCTGCTGTACGACGAGGTCGAGCGGGCGCTGTCGAGCCTGAAGCAGCTGGATGCCCAGGCCGCGGAAATCGCCCGGGGCCGGAGCAAGACGCTGCGGGTGGCGGCCACGCCGGCGCTGTCGGCCAACCTGTTGCCGCAGGCATTGCGCACGGTGGATGCGGGCGACATCGCCGGCAATATCTATCTGCACAGTTATCCGGCCGAGCGCGTGGCGCACGCGGTGCTGACGGGCAACGCGCAGCTCGGCGTCACCAGCCTGCCGGTGGAGCACGACGCCTTGCGGGTGCATTGGGCGGGCCAGGCGGCCTGCGTGGTGGTGCTGCCCGAAGCGGATCCGCTGAGCCGGCTCGACGTGGTGCCGCTGCAGGCCCTCGCGCGGCGGCGGCTGGTCACCATGTCGAATCCCTACCGGCTGCGCCGCCAGATCGACGCCGCGCTGGCGCCCGCCGCCGTGCTGGAGACGAATTCATCCATCAACGCCCTGACCTGCGTGGGCGCGGGGCTGGGGGTCTGCGTGATGGAACCGCTGACCGCCCGCAGCATTCCGCTGGCGGGCACGGTGGTCAAGCCGCTGGACACCCTCATCCCCTTCCGCTTCGGCGTCATCAGCGCCCAGTCCGCCCTGCTGAGTCCGGCGCTGGAGCGCCTGGTGCGGACGGTGCGCGCGGTGGCCGAGCAATTGCTGCCCGACTTCGCCGACATCCCGTCGGATGCCGCCGTCTGAACGCCGGGCCGGATCCTGAACGACATCGCGCCATGAGTACGTCCACTACGTTCCATCCCGACAAGATCGACCGCCGCCTGCTCGAACTGCTGCAGCGCGACTGCAACGCGCCGCTCGCCGATATCGCCGAGCAGGTCAACCTGTCGGTCACGCCGTGCTGGCGCCGCATCCAGCGGCTGGAGAAGGAAGGCTATATCAAGCGGCGCGTGGCGCTGCTGGACGCGGAGAAACTGAATGTCGGCGTCACGGTTTTCGTGCTGCTGAAAACCAACCGCCACAGCGTGGAGTGGTACAGCAGCCTGCAGACGGCCATTTCGCTGATTCCGGAAGTCGTCGAGTTCTACCGCCTGAGCGGCTCGATCGATTACCTGCTGCGCATCGTGGTGCCGGACATCAAGCATTACGACCAGATCTACCAGAAGCTCATCCGGAACCACGAACTGCTGGACGTCTGCGCGGGCTTCTCCATGGAGCAGATCAAGTCCACCACGATGCTGCCCATGGATTATCTTTAGGGCCAGCCGCGGCCTGCCAGGCCGCGGCCGCGAGGTTCAGGTGGCGGCCTCGGCGCTCACCACCTTCTTCCAGCGGGCGCTGTCCGCCGTGATCACGTCTTTGAGGGCGGCGCCGCTGGCGCAGGCGGCCACGGCGCCCTGCTCTTCGAAATACGCCTTGGTCTCGGGCTTCTCGCAGATGGAGAGGATCTCGCGTTCCAGCTGCGCGCGGCGCTCCGGCTTCATGGCGGACGACGCCATGAAACCCACCCAGATCGGCACGTCCATGCCGTCCAGGCCCGTTGCCTGCGACACGGTGGGCGGATCGCCGAGCTTGGGCAGGTGGGCCTTGGAGAACGTGCCCAACACCCGGGCCTTGCCCGATTCCACCAGCGGAAGAATCGAGCCGGCGCTGGTGAAGACGGCCGCCACCTGCCCGCCGATCAGGTCGATGTTGGCCGGCGCCGCGCCGCGGTACGGCACGTGCAGCAGGTTGATGCCGGCGGCGTGGGCGAAGAGCTCGCCGGTCAGGTTGGACACCGTGCCCGCGCCCGTGGAACCGTAGCTGAGCAGGCTGGGGTTCTGCCTGGCCGCGTCGATCAGCGCGCCCAGCGTCTGGTAGGGGCTGCCGGCGCTGACGGCGATGGACATCGGCGTATCGGCGACGAGCGCCACCGGCGCCAGGTCGCGGTCGACGTCGTAGGAAAGCTTCTTCTGCACGAAGGGCGCGATCGAGATGGCGCCTCCGGTGGCCAGCAGCAGCGTGCGGCCGTCGTCCTTGCTGCGGGCCACGCTGTCGGCGGCGATGATGCCGCCCGCGCCGGCCTTGTTCTCGACGATGACGGGCACGCCCAGCCTGGCGCCCAGCTTTTCGGCCATGTACCGGCCCACTGCGTCCTGCGAGCCGCCCGCCGGGAACGGCACCACGATGGTGACCACCCCTTCCTGGGCTTGGGCGCAAGCCGCCGCGCCCGCCGCCAGGGCGCACGCTGCGACGAATTTGAAAAGATTTCCCCGTGACATTTTTTCTCCGATTGGGATTGCGATTCTACTTGGCACTGCTTTGATGAATGGGTCAGGACAGCTCGTTCATGACGATGTTCACGCCGGTCGAGATTTCGGCCGCGCGCACGCCGTACACATGCAGGGAAATGGCCACGCCCTCGCCGCCGTTGCCGAGCCGGTGGATCTGCGAGATGCCCGCGCTGGCGGTGGTGACGTCGCCCGGACGCCGCGCGCGCTGCCCGGTGCGGCGCACGCCGCCGGACGCCGCGCAGGCGTAGAACTCTTCGGTCAGCTCGCCCGCCAGCACCTTGTAGACGCACCAGGTCTTATGGCCATGCACGGGCGAGAACTGGCCCGGACGCCAGACCAGGAACATCATGGCGAATGCGCCGTCGTCCGAGGCATGCAGCAGGTGGCGGGCATACGTGCCCTCCTCTCCCTTGCGCTTGTCCTCGTCCAGCCATTCGAGCCAGTTGTCCACGCGCCCGAGTTCGCGGCGCATGTCGTCCAGGTAGCGGGTGGCGGCGACGGCCTGCGCCTCGGAAAAGCGCGCGAGCGGCGGCGCGGCCGGCTGGCGCTGCGCCAGCTGTGGAAAGGCGGGCATCTGGAATCTCCTCATTCGTCATCCTGGTGCCTATCCTAGGCCCGCGGACGCGAAAAAAAATTCCAGATGCGCGGCTCCTGCGCGCGGACTTTGGAAGTTTTTTCTAGTTGCCCGTTCCTACCATCCCTCCGTACCTGAAACGCCGTCGGCGCTCGCCCTTGGGCGCGGCCGGCGGCCCATCGCAAGCAGCAAGGAGAGGATCGGCATGAACAAGGTGGAACGTATCCGGACAGCATTGGGCGGCGCCGCGCCGGACCGCATTCCGTACAGTTTCTGGACCCATTTCCCGGGCATCGACCTCGACGCGCGGCGCCTGGCGGACACCTCCGCCGCGTTCTGCGCCGACTACGGCCTGGACTTCCTGAAGGCCATGCCCAACGGGTTGTATTGCGTCCAGGACTGGGGCGCGGAGTGCGATTTCAGCGGTATCCAGGCCGGCGGCGTGGCGCGGGTATCGGCCCCGCGCATCCGCCGCGCCTCGGACTGGGCGGCGCTGGAGCGCCTGGACGTGGGCGCCGGCGCGCTGGGTCGCGAGCTGCGGCACCTGGAATACCTGCTCGACGCCGTCGGGCCCGGCACGCCGGTCATCGCCACGGTGTTCTCGCCGATGACGGTGGCGGCCAAGCTGTCCGGCGATCTGCACCGCCAGCATGCCGCGCAGGATGCGCCTTCGCTGCGGCGCGGCCTGGAGACCATCGCCGACGTCACCGGCGACTTCGTCCGGGCCGCGATCGGCCTGGGCTGCGCGGGGGTGTTCTTCGCCGCCCAGGACGCCGCGCCGGACAAGTTCAGCGCGGCCGCGTACGCCGAACTGGGCCGCCCCTACGATCTCCAGGTGCTGGCTGCGGCGCGCGAGGCCGGCGGCTGGTTCAACGTGCTGCACATGCACGGCGACGACGTCCATTTCGACCTGCTCAGCGCCTACGAGGTCTCGGCCCTGAACTGGCATATCGGCGAAACCCCGACCCGCATCGAGGACTATCGCCGCGCCGGCGGCACGCGCCCCATCGTGGGCGGACTGCGCCGCCAGGACCTGACCGAGTCGCGCCTGGACGGCATCCGCCGCAGCATCGGGCAGACGGTGGCCGAGACCGACGGGCGCGGCCTGATCCTGACGCCCGCCTGCGTGATCCGTTATCCGGTGGTGCCCGACACCCTGCGCCACGCCGCCAGGCTGATCCGGGAATGGCCGATCGCGCGCGCCCTGTCGCCGGCGCGGGCCGAACGGCCTCACGCGTTGGCGTTGTAACGGCGCAGACCAGGCAACCAGCCGATGCGGCCGTGGCGCTCAAGCGGCCCCGGCTCAGGCGGGGGGAGCATCCCGATCCGCGGCGGCGGATGCCTGGGCCGGCGGTTGCGGCTCCAGGTCCTGGGCGGCGGACGCGGGCGTCTCGTCGATCCAGGCGCGCAGCAGCGTCTGCGTCACGGCCAGGATCACGGGGCCGATGAACAGTCCCACGATGCCGAAGGCGAACAGCCCGCCCAGCACCCCCGCCAGGATCAGCAGCAGCGACAGGTTCACGCCGCGCTTGATCAGCAGGGGCCGCAACAGGTTGTCCATCATCGCGACCACTATCGCCCAGACCAGCAGCACACCGGCGGCCAGCCTCATGTCGTTCTGGAACAGCCAGGCCACGCCGCCCAGCATCGGCAGGAACGGGCCCAGCTGCGCCAGGCAGAGCATGACCATCAGCGCGGTCAGGACGCCGGCGGCGGGCACGCCCGCGATCCACAGCCCGATGCCGCCCAGCGCGGACTGGACGACCGCCGTGACCACGATGCCCAGCGCCACGGCGCGGACCGCCGCGCCGGCCAGCCGCACCGCCGACATGCCGCGCTGCCCCGCGAGCCGGTTGAAGAAGCGCAGCACGAATTCGGCGGCCACGTCGCCCTTGACATACAGAATGCCGGCGATGACGACGGTGACCAGCATGTGCAGCATGAACACGCCCACGATGGCGGCGTGGCCGAGCAGCCAGCGCGCCGCGCTGGTGAGATAGGGTTCCAGCCGGGCCAGCAGCCCGCCGGCGCCGGCATCCGACAGCGCCTGCCATTCCGTGGCGACCCGCTGGCCGACCAGCGGGATGCTCCGGACCCAGGACGGCGGCGCCAGCAGCGCGTAGTCCGGCAGGCTCTTGATCGCCGCCATGATGGTGCCGCCGTGCAGCGCCAGGGTGGAGATCGCCTGGTACAGCGGCAGCACGATGACGAACAGCAGCAGGAACAGCATGACGATGGTGGCGATCCAGCGGCGCCCGCCGCAGCGGCGCTGGATCCCCAGCAGCACCGGCCAGGTGGCGACGACGATGGTGGTCGCCCACACCAGGCCCGGCAAAAATGGCCGCAGGATGTAAAGACTGCCTATCATCAGCCCGGCAAGGATGACGATGACGAGCAGGATGCGGGCAATATCGACTGATTGACGTGGTGGGTTCACCCGCAGCTCCTGACAGGGCCGGCCGCCCTGGATGGTGGCGCATGGCGACCAGCGGGCGCCCGCCCGGGTGATACGCGCCGATGCGTACCCGATGAATTTATCCGAAATTGCCGCGTTCCAGTGCAAACCTCGTCGCCGGGCACGCAACTTGCCGGCGATGGGTCTCCGCCGCGTTGGCGGCGGACATCTCTATGGAGGTACGCCATGAGGATCCTGACCACGGCCGGCTTGGTGCTGGCCCTTATGCTCGCCGGCTGTTCCGGGACCGGTTCCTACAGTTCGAGTTCGCCGCGCTCCGGCGCTTCGATGTCGGCCAATCCCGCCAACTACCATTCCTCCAGCTTCGGCGAGCCCAACAACGAGCCGTTCCAGGGCGTGTATCCGGGCCATTAGGCGCTCTGCCCCGTCTCGGCCCTAGTTCGCCGCCTGCGCCCCCTGCGCGCGGATCAGCGAGTACGCGATGTAGTACTTGTAGATGTTGCTGACGTACTGCACGGTTTCGCGTCCGATGCGCTGGGCCGCGACGCGCTCGACGTTGTCGAACCAGACGTTGGGATCCAGCCCCTTGGAAGCGGCCTCCTTGCGCAGCTGGCCGATGCGGGCCGGCCCGGCGTTGTACGCGGCGAAGGCGAACAGCCCTTTGTTCAGGTCCGTCATGGATTCGCGCGCGTAGTACTGGTCGATCATGAAGCGGATGTACTTGACCCCGGCGTGGATATTGGCTTCCTCGACCCGGATGTCGCCCACCTTCAGGTCCTTGCCGGTGGCCGGCATGATCTGCATGACGCCGATCGCGCCCACCGAGCTTTTGGCCTGCTGGTCCAGGCGCGATTCCTGATACCCCTGGGCCACCATCAGCAGCCAATCGATGCCGTACTGGTCGCCGTATCTGTGGAAGAACTCAGAGAGGCGGTGGAATTTGTCGATCTCGCCCGGATCGGCCGCGGCCTTTACCCATTTCACCGACTTCAGGTACTTCGTCAGCTGCTGGTTGCCGAACGACGTGCCCACGCGGTGCTTCTCCATGAACGGGTTGAGCACCGCCGCGAACTTCGGCGAGTCCTTCCGGAAGGCGAAGGCGATGTCGCTGCCGGTGTCGATTTGCAGGTTTTCATAGACGCGCAGCTCCAGGAATATCTGTTTCCAGAAATTCGCCAGGTAGCGGTCGGCCACGGTGTATTTCACCAGGTCCGCGTTGGCCATCTCCAGGATGTCGTCGGTTTCGAAGTTCCCGGGCGCGTCGCGGATAATCACTGGCTTCAACCCCCTGGCCTGAAGGTCTTCGTTCAGTTTTTTGACGCTGCCGTAATAGCTGCTGACCGGGTTGAGGAACACCTCCTGCCCGCTCAGGTCGTCCAGCGACTTCAGTTCGGGCGCGCCGGGCGAGGCCACGACGACCTCCGGCACGCCGCTGGCCAGCGGCGCGGAGAAATCCACCGACTTGGCGCGCTCCGGCGTAACCGTGAGGTTGGCGGCGATCAGGTCGCCCTTGCCCGCGAGCAGGTCCGGAATGAGCCGCTCGCGCGAGGTGGGCAACAGCACCACGTGCACCCGGATGTTGCGGTTCTTCAGCTGGGCGTTCAGGTCGTTCTCGAACGCGGTCATCATGTCGGCGATGATGCCGCGCTGGGCGCCTCCCTTGTCCAGGAAGTACAGCGTCCTGTTGTAGGGCACCAGCACCCGGACCTGGCGGCGCTTGATCATGCCGTCCAGGTCGCCCGTCCAGGGCTTCACGTTGTAGGCCAGCGACAGCGGATCGCCCTTGGCCTTGGCCTGCTGGGCCGGCGCAGGACCGGCCGGCATCAGGAGCAGCGCGCCGAGCAGCGCGGCAAGAACACGGAATGACATGGTTCCCTCCGGACGAGGAGCTTGCTTGTCAATCGCGCCGCCGAATCGGCAGCCTGATACGTGTGCTTACGATAATCCGAACGGAGCGGTTTGGCTCATGGGCGTGAAAAGAAATTCTGGCGGGCGGCGGGATTCGGCCACATGCGGGTCTAGCTCGCGCCTTTGAGGGCCTGGTCGGCGGCGTCCCTGGCCGCCACCCCCGCGCTCAGCGCCATCAGGTGCCGGGCCATTTCTCCCAACTGCCCATCCTTTGCCTTCAACTGCGCAAGGAGATCTTCCGACCGGGCTTCGGCGGCGGCCAGCCTTGCTTCCTGCGCCAGTTCGCGTTCCCTGGCAGCGGCCGTGCCGGCGCGGATTGCAGCCAATTCGGCTTCCAGGCGCGTCCGGTTCTCCTGCGCCTCGGCGCGCAACGCCTGAGCGCCCTGCTCCGCCTGGCGCCGCTGTTCCTGTTCCTCGGCCAGCGCCTTGCGCGCCTGGGCCAGCTGTTGTTGCGCAGCGGCCTGCGTTTCGTCCAGGCGGGCCTGCAGCCGCTTGACCGCGCCGCGCTCGGCATCCAGTTCGTTGAGCCAGCGGCGTTCGTGGGCCGCGTGGCGGGCTTCCACGGCTTCCAGCGCCTGGGCATGCTGGTTGCGCGATTTCTCCGCTTCGGCCAGCAAGGCCTGCGCTGCGTCGCGGGCGGCGGCCAACTGGCGCTGCTGCTGTTCGAACTGCTCGTCACGCTGGCGCCGTTGCTGCTCGGCCGCCAGCAGCCGGTCTTCGGCGGCCGCCAATTGCGAGGTGGCGACCCTGAGGGCTTCCTGCAGATCCTGCTCGCGCTGCGCCAGCCCGGCTTCGCGCCGTTGCAGCCGTTCGGCGTCGGCCGCCAGCGTTTCCCCATCCCGCGCCAGCGCTTCCAGGCGCTCGCGATAACGCTCGGCCTGCTCGGCGCGCGCTTCGGCCATGGCGGCTTCCCAGAAGTGCGCGGCCGCCTGGGCGACCGGATCGGGCACGGCCGGCGCCACGGCGAACGCGCCGGGATCCTTGATGCGCGCGCCCAGCGACCGGAACCAGGTTTCCAGGTAGGGGCTGACCGTATTGGGCGAGCCGCGGCCGATTTTCTGGCGCACGCGCTCGATGGTCGGGCGGGCGCCCTCAAGCAGCAAGGCGTCGGCGGCGCTCCAGACGTCTGATTCGGTGATTCCGCTGGCCATGGCCCGGCTCCGTCGATTTTTCGGGATTCAAGGGTTAATTACTCACGATAATGGAACCTTATAGGGAGTAAACTTCAATCTACGTTAGATATCATACACAATATGTATGATTAATTATAATGCCCGGATCGCGATTGCGATTCCGGCCGCATACCATTCGGATTTCCTTTTTTTGCGTCATGCACCTATGTCCCTGACCCTGCAACGCTCGCTCCCCGCGCTGGATCCCCAGCTTCTGGACGCGCAGGCCGACGCCGCCGCGCGCGATCTGATGCGCGAAGGCAGTTCGGCCAATACCGCGGCGAGCTACCGCGCCGCGATCCGCTACTGGACGGCCTGGTTCGAGCTGCGCTACGGCCAGCCCTTTGCCCTCCCCCTTCCGGAAGCCGCGGTCATCCAGTTCGTGGTGGATCACGCCCAGCGCTCGACGGGCGAAGGCTTGAAATGGGAGCTGCCGCTGGCGCTGGACCAGGAGCTGGTGCGCCTGAAGGCCAAGGGCAAGCTGGGCCCGCCCAGTCTGAACACTCTGTTGCAGCGCCTGTCGGTGCTGTCCAAGGCGCACGAGTTGCATGGCCATCCCAATCCCTGCCGCGGCGCGCGGCTGCGGGAGCTTTTGGCCCGGACCCGGCGCGCCTATGCGCGGCGCGGCGTGGCGCCGGCCAGGAAGGCCGCGTTGACCCGCGAGCCGCTGCAGGCCTTGCTGGCGACCTGCGACGATTCTTTGCGCGGCCTGCGCGACCGCGCGCTGCTGCTGTTCGCCTGGGCCAGCGGCGGGCGGCGGCGCTCCGAGGTGGCGAGCGCCACGGTGGAGAACACGCGGCGCTCCGCCGACGGCTTCCTGTTTTCCCTGGGGCAGTCCAAGACCAACCAGGCGGGCGCGAGCCGCGCCGACGACCAGAAGCCGATCGCCGGCATGGCGGCGCAGGCGCTCGATGCCTGGCTGCGCGCCAGCGGCATCCAGGAAGGCCCGCTGTTTCGCCGGGTGCGCCGCGGCGACGTGCTGGGCGAACCGCTGGCGGCGGCGGCCGTGCGCGACATCGTGCGGGAACGCTGCAAGCTGGCCGGCCTGCCCGGGGATTTTTCGGCGCACAGCCTGCGCTCGGGTTTCGTGACCGAGGCCGGCCGGCAGAACGTGCCGCTGGGCGACACCATGGCGCTCACCGGCCACGCCAGCGTGGCTACCGTGATGGGCTACTTCCGGGCCGGATCCGCGGCCCGTTCGCCGGCGGCGCGGCTGCTGGACGAGCCCGATTCCGGCCCACGGTAAAATCCCGCCCAGCCTTCCCTGCCCGACCCGGTCTCTCCATGCGAATACACCTACGCGGGCTTGTGCTTGCGCTCACCATATTCAGTGCCGTCGTCGCCACGGCGAACGCCCTTTATGCCAGCTACCGGGTCCAGCGCGAGCAGCTCATCGCCAACACGCTGGAATCCAATCGGGTCTACGCCTCGAAGCTGGCGGAGAGCGCCGGCACCTTCCTGCGGACGGCCCAGCGGCAACTGGAGTACAGCGCCCGGCACCTGGCTGGCCGCTTCGACGTGCCCGAGCTGCTTGCCACGGAAGCCGACCGCCTGCAGCAACAGACCGACAGTTTCAATACGGTGGCCATCATCCGGGCCGATGGGACCATCCTGGCCGCCTCGCAGACGCTGCGCGGGTTCGTGGGCACGCGGGTGGACAATCCCGGCAGCCGCGCCGCGCTGCAGGGGCGCAAGCCCTTGATCAGCAAGCCCTATGTTTCGCTGACGGGCAATCTGCTGATCAATGTTTCCCACCCCATCCACGGCGACGAGGGCCGTTACCTGGGCTATATCGCCGGCACTATCTACCTGCGCAACGAAGGCGCCCTGCACACCCTGCTGGGCAGGCATCCCTACCAGGACGGCTCCTATCTCTACGTGGTGGATAGCGAAGGCAGGCTGATCTATCACGAAGACGGCAGCCGCGTGGGGGAAGACGTGACCGCCAACCCGGTGGTGGCGGCCGTCATGCGCGGCCAGGCCGGGGCGCAGCGCCTGGTCAATACGCGGGGCGTGGACATGCTGGCGGGCTACGCGGGCGTGCCGCTGAGCGGCTGGGGCGTAATCGCCCAGCGCCCCGCGAAGGCCACGCTGGAGCCGCTGGAAGAGTTGATCTGGTCCCTGATCCGCTATGCCGCGCCGTTCGCGCTGGCTTGCCTGCTGGCGATCTGGTGGTGCGCGCGCAAGATCTCGCAGCCGCTGTCGCAGTTGGCCACCAATGTCGAACATCGGGAAGTGGGCGTCGCGATGCAGCGGGTCCAATCCGTGAAGGCGTGGTATTTCGAGGCCCAGCGCCTGAAGGGTGCCGTGATCCGCAGCTTCACGAGCCTGCAGGACGAGATAGGCAAGCTGAACCAGGCCAGCATCACCGACCCGCTGACCAGCCTGCACAACCGGCGCGGCCTGCAGGCCGCGGTGGATCGGCTGCGGGCGGCGGGCGCGCCCTTCTCCGTCATCGCGCTGGACATCGATCACTTCAAGCAGGTCAACGACACCTACGGCCACACGGTGGGAGACGAGGTGATCCGCGGCGTGGCGCAGTTGATGCGCGATTGCTCGCGCCCCTCGGACGTGCTGTGCCGCAACGGCGGCGAGGAGTTCCTGATGCTGCTGCCCGCCGCCGGCGCGCAGGAAGCGGCCAATGTGGCGGAGCGCCTGTGCAAGCGCCTGGCAACGAACCGCCTGCACGGCACGGCCGGCATCACGCTGTCGGCCGGCGTTGCGCAATGGCCCTCGGCCGGCGCCGAGGTCGAGGCGGTATTCCAGGCGGCCGACCAGGCGCTCTATGCGGCCAAGCAGCAAGGGCGCAACCGCGTGGTGACGCACGCGGCGGCCTAGCCGGCCGCCGGGCTCAGTCCAGCAGGTGCCAGAGCCCGGGCGCCAGGCGCGACCACAGGTCGGCGCTCATGCCCTCGGGCTTGCGCGTGGGCAGCCCGGTGCTGCGCTTGAGGCGTTCGCCCTTGCACGCGAACACGATGCGGTGCGCCAGGGACGTGTCGCTCACTTCGATGACCGAGCCGGCATAGCGCTGCCGGATGCGGCTCAGATAGCGCGGGTAATTGAAGTTCGACGCGTGGAAGTTGCACACCATCACGCCCGCCGGGGCCAGGGCTCGCCAGCAGCCCTCGTAGAACGCGTCGCTCGTGAGCTGCGCGGGGATGCCATTGATGTCGTAGCCGTCGACCAGCACGGCGTCGTACTCATCCTGGTAGCGCTGGATGAGCTCGGCGCCGTCGCCTTGCAGCACCGCGAAGCGGTCGTCGTCGTGGGGCACCAGGAACGAATCGCGCAAGGCGATGACGTGCGGGTTGATCTCGAAGACGTCGATGCGCGCCGACGGCAGATAGTGGTAGCAGAACTTCGCCAGGGACCCTCCCCCCAGGCCGACCATCGCAATCCGACGGGGCTCGGGGTTCAGCAGCAGGAACCCCATCATGAGGCGCGTGTATTCCAGGTTCAGCGCGTTGGGGTCCTTGGTCCACATGCGGCTCTGTATTTCGTCGCGCGAGAACATCAGCGACCGCGACGTGGTCGTGGCGTAGATGAAGGGCCTAACCGGATACGGACTCGAAGTGCTTTCAGGCATTCCAGGGACTCGCTGTGAGAAGGCGCGCGCCGGCCGGAAGCCGGCGCGCGGGGGCAGGCCGCCGCGCGGGGGCATACGGCGGCTGCGGGAGAAACATGCGGGGAAAGCGGGACTGCCTCGGCGGGCGCGCGGGAAGCGCGCCGCCTCGGGCATGTCGAGGGAGACGCCGCGCGCGGGCGCGGCGGGTCAGGCCTTACGCGGAGGAACGCAGGACTTCGGTGTCTTCGACGGATTCGGCGTCCGCCGGTACGGAGTTGATGTCAGCGTCTTTCTTGGCCTCGGGCGCCTTCCAGTCCAGGGGAGGAATCTCGAAGCGCCACTTCTTGCCGACCAGTTGATGAGACATGAGCGTTCTCCTATTCAGGGCGCATGGCTTCCCCCGCACAAGCGCGATACGCAGGATTCAAGCGTGCCTTCGATGCGGTTCCATGGTGGGAAGCGGGGGGACATACGCGCGGGCAACGCTGGCAAAACCGGACAGGCCGCTGGGCCTGCCCGCCGGGTTTTATCCCTTGGGTTTATTCTTGGGTCTGTTTTTGGTTTTTGTTTTTTCCGGCAGGAATTTATTGTTATTTTGCTGCTAGATGGCGTATTTTAGCATAGTTTTGACAGAAATAGAACCCCTGTCGCAATCGCCCCGCTTTGTGCCGCGATTCCCTCTGCCGCCGCGTCCGGCGCGCCGATACACTGGCCTCGCCCTTTCCTCTTTTCCGGAAGACGCATCGTGACCGGATCCCTCATCGAAGGCGGCTGCGGCTGCGGCGCCGCCCGCTACCGCCTCGCCAGCCCGCCCCTCTTCGTGCATTGCTGTCATTGCACCGTGTGCCAGCGGCATTCGGGCACCGCGTTCGCCATGAATGCGCCCATCGAGTCCGACCGCCTGATGCTGCTGCAAGGCGAGCTGAGCCGCCACCCGCCGGACCGCAGCGCCGACGACGGCGAAACGTCGGTCGTCGTGCGCTGCAAGGCCTGCGCCGGGTTGCTGTGGAGCCATCATCCCGCCTATGGCGAAGCCGTCGCGCTGGTGTACGCGGGCACGCTGGACCGCGCGGCCGATTTCCCGCCCGGCGCGCATTGCTTCGTGCGCTCCAAGCACCCCTGGCTGCGCCTGCCCGAGGGCGTGCCCGCGGCCGAGGGCTACTACGACATGGATGCTTGCTGGCCCGAGGCCAGCAAGCGCAGGCTCGCGGCCGCGCTTGCTCGCGGCCAGCGCAAACCCTGGGTTCCCAAGACCTGAGCTTTTCCTCGCAATCCGCGAAACCCCTCCTCCCCTTCCTAGGGATTTCCCCCGTTTTTGCAGAAATATGGCTGTGAATGCCGCCTTCCGAGCTGTCTGAAAGCTGAACGGAAGTTTGGATTTTTAGACTCCCGCATTCATTGCACAGTCAGCTTTTGTTCAGACGCAAGTCAGGCAAAGCGCAACAACGGGAGGACAAGACAATGCAATCCAAACGCAGCGCCGTGCGGCGCGAGGCGTGGGCCGCGGGCACGATGATCGTGCTCGGCCTGGGCGCCATCGCGCAGGCGTCCACGTACAGCCTGGGAACCTTGGCGCGCATGGGACCCGGGATGTTTCCGGCAATCCTGGGCGCGTTGCTGGTGATGCTGGGCCTGATGATCGCCAGGATGGCCGTAGCGCCGGAGGCCGCCGATGATGATGCCGAAGATCTTCCGCCGCCCGAGTGGCGCGGCTGGGGCTGCATCATCGGCGGCCTGCTGACGTTCATCCTCATCGGGAAATTCGGCGGCCTGGTGCCCGCGACTTTTGCGCTGGTGTTCATCTCGGCGTTGGGCGACCGGCAGCACACGCTGCGCAGCGCCGCCCTGCTCGCCGCGGGCGTGACGGTGCTGGGCGTGGCCGTGTTCTCCTGGGCGCTGCAATTGCAGTTCCCGCTGTTCCGCTGGGGTTGAGTCATGGAAATCTTGAACAACCTGATGCACGGGTTCTCCATCGCCTTCGCGCTGGACAATCTGATGTGGGCCATCTTCGGCGTCTTCATGGGCAACCTGATCGGCGTGCTGCCCGGCATGGGCGTGCTGGCGGCGATCTCCATCCTGCTGCCGCTCACCTACACCATGACGCCCACGGCGGCCCTGGTGATGCTGTCCGGCATCTACTACGGCTCGCAGTACGGCGGCGGCATTACGTCCATCATGCTGAACCTGCCCGGCACCGCCTCGCACGCGGTGGCCTGCCTGGACGGCAACCCGCTGGCGCGCAACGGCAAGGCCGGCTCCGCGCTCTTCATGCTGATGTTCTCGTCCTTCTGCGGCGCGTCGGTCGGCATCCTGGCGATGATCCTGTTCTCGCCCATGCTGGTGGACGTGGCGTTCAAGTTCGGCCCCGCCGAGTACTTTTCGATGATGATGCTGGGCCTGCTGGCGGGCGCGACGCTGGCCAAGGGATCGGCGATCAAGGGGGTGGCCATGGTGGTGGTGGGCCTGCTCCTGGGCGTGGTCGGCACCGACGTCAACACGGGCACGATGCGCTTTCACTTCGGCATCCTGGAGCTCTCCGACGGCCTGCAGATCGTGGCGCTGGCCATGGGCCTGTTCGGCGTGGCGGACTTCCTGAAGAACATCAACCGCATCGGCGACGGCGGCAAGGTCACCGCCGGCAAGATCAGCATGAAGTCGATGCGGCCGGAAGCGGGCGACATCAAGCAGTCGCGCGGCGCGCTGGTGCGGGGCACGGCGATCGGCGCGGCGTTCGGCATCCTGCCCGGCACCGGGCCGACCATCGCCTCGTTCATTTCGTACGCCACCGAAAAGAAAGTCGCGCGCGACCCGAAGCGTTTCGGCCGCGGCGCGATCGAGGGCATCGCCGGGCCCGAGGCCGCCACCAGCGCCTCGACGCAGACCAGCTTCATCCCGACCATGAGCCTGGGCATTCCGGGCGATCCCGTCATGGCCCTGATGCTGGGCGCGCTGATCATCCACGGCATCCAGCCGGGGCCGCAGATGATGGTGGAGCACGCCGACATGTTCTGGGGGCTGATCGCCAGCTTCTGGGTGGGCAACGTGCTGCTGCTGCTTCTGAACCTGCCGCTGATCGGCATGTGGGTGCGCCTGTTGACCGTCCCCTTCCGCTACCTGTTCCCCGCCGCGCTGTTCTTCGTCTGCGTCGGCGTCTACAGCACGAACAACAACCTGTTCGACGTGGCGATGGTGACGGTGTTCGGGGCGGCCGGCTATGCGCTGATCCGCATGCGCTTCGAGCCCGCGCCGCTGCTGCTGGGCTTCGTGCTGGGGCCGATGGTCGAGGAGAACTTCCGCCGGGCGCTGCTGCTGTCTCGCGGCGACCTGTCGATCTTCGTGTCGCGGCCCATCAGCCTGGGATTCGTCGTGGCGTGCGTCGGGCTGATCGGCCTGTTGGCGGCCTCGGCGTTCCGGCAGCGCAAGGCGCGCGAGGCGCTGCGTTCCGAACCGGCGGCCTGATCAGGCCTCGGGCGTGAACAAGGGGCCGGCCGTGTGGCCATCGATATGGCCCAGCGGCCGGCCCGGATCGAGCCGGTCGCGCACGCGCTGCTTCAGGACTTTGGCTTCCGGGAAGCCGCCGTCGCTCTTGCGGTCCCAGATCAGGTCGCCGTTGTAGGTGATCTGGAACACGCCGCCCGTGCCGGGCTGCAACACCACTTCGCCGAGATCGGTCGAGAAGGTGGACAGCAGCTCCTGGGCCATCCAGGCGGCGCGCAGCAGCCATTGGCACTGGGTGCAATAGAGGATGACGATGCGGGGTCGGAGGGCGGGCGCGTTCATGGGCTGATTCTACTTCCGTTCATGGATAATATCGGGTTTTCCCGGGTTCGCAACGAACCCCGAGCCTGCTCATGAAGTCCGCATTATCTCCCCGTGGCCAACGTTGGCTGATCGGCCTCCTGATGGGGCTGGTCACGCTCACGCCGATGGGCATAGACATTTATCTCCCTTCCCTGCCCGCCATGGCGCGGGATTTCGGCCGGCCGGTCACGGCGCTGCAGGCCAGCATCACCCTGTTCATCTTCGCGGTGGGCGTGGGGCAGATGTTGATCGGGCCGCTGGCCGACCGCTATGGCCGCCGGCCGGTGGCGCTGGGCGGCGTGCTGGCCTATCTGCTGGGGTCGGCGCTGGGCGCGGCCGCCAGTTCGCTGGACGTGTTCTACGCTGCCCGCGTCATCCAGGGCCTGGGCGCCTGCTCGGCGTCGCTCGTGGCGTTCGCCGCGGTGCGCGACTGCTTCAGCCCGGCCGTGGGCGCGCGCGTCTACAGCTATCTGAACGGCGCGCTGTGCACCGTGCCCGCGCTGGCGCCGATGGTGGGCGGCGCGATGGCGGTGCATGCGGGCTGGCGCAGCACCTTCGTCTTCATGGTGCTGTTCGCGCTCGCGCTGGCGGGCCTGCTGGCCAGCCGCTTCGAGGAAACCCGCGCCGCGTCCATCCGCGCGCCGGGCGCGCTCTACAGTCTGCGCCGCTACTGGCCCATCGTGGCGAGCGGCCGCTTCCTGTACTTCGCGGCCTTCGGCATGGCCGGCATGGCGATGATCCTGGTGTTCGTGTCCGCGGCCCCCGTGGTGCTGGTGCAGCAGCTGGGCTATTCCGAACTGGGTTTCTCCGCCTGGTTCGGCGGCAACGCGGCCATCAATATCGGCGCGTTCTTCCTCGCGCCCGCTTTCATCGCGCGCTTCGGGCGCCACACCATGGTGCGCGTAGGCATGGCCGCCCTGCTGCTGGCCGCCGGCATGCACCTGGCGGCCTGGCTGTGGCTGCCCTTGTCGGCCTGGGCGTTCATGCTGCCGGTCGCGGTGCTGACCGTGGGCTTTTCGCTGGCGCTGGGATCGGGCCTGAGCCTCGCGCTGGAGCCCTTCGCCGAACGCGCCGGCACCGCGGCCGCGGTGTACGGCCTGTTCCAGATGAGCGGATCGGCGCTCATCGCCACCGTCCTGCTCGACAGCGACATGCCGCCGCAGCTGGCCATGGCCGCGATCGGCGCGGCCATCGTGGCGCCGCTGCTGTGCCTGTCGGCCGGCATGTCGCGCCGCTTGGCGGCGGGCTGACCGGGCCCCGCCGCGCCCGGTTCCTTTTGACGGGCGCAGGCCGTAGTATCCAGGGATACCAACCTGGAGGCGACATGAACATCGATGAAACGGCGGAACAGCCGATCCTGGCGCGCACCGACGAGAGCGGCGTGGTAACGCTGCGCCTGAACCGGCCCGGCCAATTCAACGCCCTTTCCGAAGCCATGCTGGCCGCGCTGCAGGCGCAGATCGACGCCCTGGCCCGCGACACGCAGGCGCGCTGCGTCGTGCTGGAATCCACCGGCCGGGCATTCTGCGCCGGCCACGACCTGCGCGAAATGCGCAGCCAGCCGTCGCTGGACTACTACCGCGAACTCTTCAGGAAATGCGGCAGCGTCATGCAGGGCCTGCAAGCCCTGCCCGTGCCCGTCATCGCCAAGGTGCGCGGCATCGCCACGGCGGCGGGCTGCCAATTGGTGGCCAGCTGCGACCTGGCGGTGGCCGCCGATTCGGCCACCTTCGCGGTGTCGGGCATCAACGTGGGGCTGTTCTGCTCGACGCCCGCCGTGGCCCTGAGCCGCAACGTCTCGGCCAAGCGGGCTTTCGAAATGCTGGTGACGGCCCGGTTCATCGACGCGGCGCAAGCCCGCGACTGGGGCCTGATCAACGACGCCGTGCCGGACGCGGCGCTCGACGGGCGCGTGCAGGCGCTGGTGGACGACATCCTGGCGAAAAGCCCCACGGCCATTCGCTATGGCAAGCGCATGTTCTACAAGCAGCGGCAGATGGCCCTGGCGGACGCGTACGACTACGCGGGCGACGTGATGGCCCGCAACATGATGGAGGCCGACGCCTGCGAAGGCATCGACGCCTTCCTGCAGAAACGGCCCGCGCGCTGGCAGGCCTGAGGCGCCGGGGCCCCGCGGCCCGCGGTCGCCGGGACGGGCGCGGGCCCTAGGCCAGCCAGCCCAGCGCCCAGCCGCCAGCCGCGGCCGTCAGCACCACCCATACGGGCGACCACCGGGCATAGACCAGCAGCGCGAACAGCAGCAACGCCAGGGCGAAGTCGGCGCGGCCCAGGATGCCGCTGACCCAGACCGGGTCGTACAGCGCCGACAGCAGGATGCCGACCACGCTGGCGTTCACGCCGGCGATCATATTGCGCACCCCCGGCCGGCGCCGCAGGCTTTCCCAGAACGGCAGCGCCGCCGCCACCAGCAGCGCGCCCGGCAGGAAAATGGCCACCAGCAGCGCCAGGCCGCCCGCCCAGCCCGACAAGGGCCCGGAAGACATGGCGCCCAGGAACGCGGCGAAGGCGAAGAGCGGGCCGGGCATGGCCTGCGCCGCGCCGTAGCCGGCGAGGAAATCGGCATTGGAGACCATGCCGCCGGCGACCGACGCGGATTCCAGCAGGGGCAGCACCACGTGGCCGCCGCCGAACACCAGGGCGCCCGCGCGGTAGAAGCCGGCCAGTTGCGCCGCCAGCGGCTCTCCGCTGAGCGCGGCCCAGGCGGGCAAGGCGGCCAGCAGGAAGACGAACAAGCCCAGGGCGATATAGCCGGCGCGGCGGGACACGCCTTGCGGCTCGGCCGTGAGCGCGGGCCGCGCGGGCACCTGCAGCGCCGCCGCGCCGATGACGGCGCCCAGCACGATGGCGCCCAGTTGGCCAAGCGCGGTGGGCAGCGCCACGGTAATCAGCGCGGCGGCCACCGCCAGCCCCGCGCGCGGCCGGTCGGGGCACAGCGAGCGGCCCATGCCCCAGACCGCTTGGGCGATGATCGCCACCGCCGCGACTTTCAGGCCATGGATGGCGGCCGAGCCGGACAGCCAGCCGAAATGCGCCAGCCCCAGCGCGAACAGCACCAGCGCCACGGCCGTGGGCAGCGTGAACGCCACCCAGGCGGCCAGCATGCCCGCCCAGCCCGCGCGCCGCAGCCCGATGGCCATGCCGACCTGGCTGCTGGCCGGCCCGGGCAGGAATTGGCACAGGGCGACCAGGTCGGAATACGCGTAATCGTCCAGCCAGCGGCGGCGGTCCACGAATTCGGTGCGGAAATACGCCAGGTGGGCCACCGGCCCTCCGAAGGACGTCAGGCCCAGCCGCAGGAAGACCAGGAAGACTTCGAGACAGGAGCCCGGGCCGGACGGAGCGCGGGTCGACGTCGCGGACGGGCTGGCGACGTGTTCGTCATGGGGAGGAGGCAGCGGCATGGGACTGGGCTTCATCGGCAGGCGGGGCATGCGTATCCTGCCCCTGTTCAAGCTTATAGCCGGGCGGCGTTGCGGATTCAACCGCTACGCCGCCGGACATGGCCCAGGCCGAAATGTCATTCTTGGCACTTCCGGACTAGGCCATTACGCCGCATCCTGGCGCTATCGAGATGGTCTCGACTATACGGATAGGTAGGAACATGACTCAACGATTGAATTACTTCGAAACCTCGGCGGAACTCACCAAGAAGTACCTGGAATTCAGCACCGCGGTCAAAAAGACGGCGATGGCGCGGGAATTCGGCCACCTGGTCGACATCCGCGCCTCGCAGATCAACGGCTGCGCCTTCTGCGTGGACATGCACGTCAAGCAGGCCAAGATCCACGGCGAGCGCGAATTGCGCCTGCATCACCTGGTGATCTGGCGCGAATCCACCCTCTTCTCGCCGCGCGAGCGCGCCGTCCTGGCCTGGACCGAGGCCGTGACCACGCTGGGCCCCGAAGGCGTGCCCGACGCGGTCTTCCAGTCGCTGCGCGAACAGTTCTCGGAAGCCGAGATCTCGGACCTCACGCTGATGGTGATCGCCATCAACGGCTGGAACCGGCTCAGCGTGTCGTTCCGGAACGTGCCCGGTTCGGCCGACGCAGCCTACGGACTGGACAAGGCCGGGCTGAAGTAGGCATACGACCTGGGCGGGCGCGCGCCGCCGCCGGGCGCCACGAGCGGGTCCGCGCACATTTCCGGGTATCTCTCCGGGCGCTACATCAGCGCCCGGATGCGCAGGCCCAGCTCGCGGGCCTGCGCCTGGGACGCGATATTGGTGAAGCCGAGCAGCAGCGCCTGCTGGCCGTCCGGAGACGCGGACCAGCGCGACAGCGCTTCGGCGTACAAGCCCTGCTCCAGCATCCGCGCCGCCAGTTGCCGGTCGCCCTGCCCCGGTTCCATCCGCGCCACCAGGTGCATCCCGCCAGGTTGCGGCTCGATCCGCAAGCGGCTGCCGAGCGCGTCGGCTAGGCCCGCGGCGGCCGCGTCGCGCCGTTCCGCGTACAGCTTGCGCATGCGCTGGATATGGCGGCCGAAATGCCCCTCGGCCATGAAGGCGGCCAGGATGGCCTGCGTCAGGGCCGGCGCGCCGCCGGACAGCCAGCATAGCTGCTCGAAGCGCGCCGCCTGCGCCTCGGGCACCACCAGGTAGGCCAGCCGCAGGCCGGGAAACAGCACCTTGCTGAAGGTGCCGGCATACAGCACGCGCCCTTGCGCGTCCAGGCTCTTCAAGGCCGGCAGCGGCCGGCTGACGTAGCGGTACTCGCCGTCGTAATCGTCCTCCACGATCCAGGCCCCGCAGCGTTCCGCCCAATCCAGCAGCGCCTGCCGCCGAGGCAGCGACAGCGACATGCACAAGGGGCTCTGGTGGGCCGGCGTCACCACCGCGCCGCGCGCGCCCGGCGCCCGATCCAGGCCGGCGCCGACCAGGAGCCCGTCCTGGTCCACGGGAACGGGGACCGGCCGCAGGCGCGCCTGTTCCAGCAGCATCCGCGTGGGCGGATAGCCCGGATCCTCCATCCAGACCTCGTCGCCCGGCTCGAACATGGCCTGCAGGACCAGGCGCATCGTGTGGTTGTAGCCCGAGGTGATGAACACCTGCGACGGCTGGCAATGGATGCCGCGCGCCACTTGCAGGTAGGCCGCCGTCGCGCCGCGCAGGGCCGGCAGGCCGCCAGTGGGCGGATAGGCCAGTTCCGGCGCCTGCAAGGCGCGCAATTGCCTCGCGCCCAGCCGGGCCCAGAGCTTGCGCGGGAACGCGTCCAGCGCCGGCACGCCCATCTGGAACGGCAGGACGCCGGAGGACCGCGGCCAGGGGGATTCGTCGGCCGTGGCGCGCGCGGGCGGCGGCGCGCTGGCCGAGGCCTGCGGCTGCAGGTCGGGCGACACCACCGTGCCGGCCTGGCCCCGCGGCTGGAGGTAGCCCTCCGACACCAGCAGCGAGTACGCGACTTCCACCGTGCCCCGGGCCACGCCCAGTTCCCTGGCCAGCGCCCGCGCCGACGGGATGCGGTCGCCGGGCTTGAGCGTGCCCTGGGCGATGGCGTTGCGGAAGCGCTCGTAGACCTGCCGGTACAGCGGTTCGGCGCCGGCGGCCGAGGGCGGCGCGGCGGGCGGGGTAGCGTGAATCATGGCATAGTCAGAAAATCAATTTATGGCCCTTCTAATTATGTCATGCGCCTCCTACCATGGCAGCCATGACATACCCCGACGACACCCTCTTGCGCCACCTCGACACGCCGGACGCGCTGCGCGCCTGCCTGCCGCTGATGCGCGAATTGCGCCCGCACCTGCACGAAGAAGCCGATTTCATCGAACGCATCGGCCGCATGCGCCAGGAGCGCTACCGCCTGCTGGCGGCCGTGCCGGAAGGCCATGCGGTGGCGCTGGCCGGCTACCGCTTCCAGGAAAACCTGATCTACGGCCGTTTCCTCTACGTGGACGACCTGGTCGTCTCGCCCGACCGCCGCGGCGAGCGCTGGGGCGCCCGGCTGCTGCAGGCGCTCGAAGACATCGCGCGCGAGCACGGCTGCGCGCGGCTGGTGCTGGACACCGGCCTGGCCAACGCCCTGGCCCAACGCTTCTATTTCCGGCAAGGTCTATTGACCGGCGCCATCCGCTTCGGCAAGACACTCGACACCTCCATCGCATGAGCATCCTACGCATCATCTGCAGCCCCCGCGGCTCCGCCTCCGAAAGCTATCGCCTGTCGCAGCGCATTGTCGACCGTCTCGTCGAGACGGCGGACGGAACGCCGCCGCCCGTGGTCGACATCGACGCCAACCTGCTGCCGCACGTCGATCCCGGCTACGCCATGGCCTTGGGCTCGCCCCAGGATCCATCGGAAGACGAGCTCGGCCGCGGCGCGCTGCGGCAGTCCGCCGACCTGATCCGCGCGCTGCGCGAGGCCACGCATCTGGTCATCGCCACGCCGATGCACAACTTCACGGTGCCCTCTTCCCTGAAGGCCTGGATCGATCACATCGTGCGGGTGCGCCACACCTTCTGCATCACGTCCGAGGGCAAAGTCGGCAACCTCGCCGACCGCCCGGTGTACGTCGCGATTTCCTCGGGCGGCGATTTTTCGGGCGGCGCCCATGCCCAGCCCGACTTCCTCACGCCCTATCTCCGCCACGTGCTGGGCACGATAGGCCTCACCGACGTGACCTTCTTCTCGGTCCAGGGCACCGCGCGCAGCGCGGAGGCGCTCGCTGCCGCGCGGGCGCGGGCCGAGGCCGAAATCGCCGGGCATGCGTTCGGCGCGCGCGCGGTCGAGGCCTGGTAGGCAGGCGCCATTGCGGGCGCACCAAGCCGCTCTCATCCTTACGGATACCCCCTCCTGCAAGCGGCTCCGGCCGTTTGCGGGATTAAATCGGGGCGCATTGACTTTGCCGAATGGCGGGCACTACGCTTTTCGCGGAACGCTTTCCGCTTAGGGATTGCGGCCTATATCCGCCCTTCGGGCTTTCGTGCTGGAGCGCGCCATGACCTTGCCGTATCGACCGGGCTTTCTCGCCGCCGCCGTCCTGGCGCTGTATGCGCTGATGGCGCCGAGCGCGGAGGCGGCCTGCGCCGACAAGAAGATACTGGCGATGGCGAAGGACGGGCGTTCGGTGCAATCCATCGCCAAGGCCTGCAATATGCCCGCCGCCAAGGTGCGCGGCGTGATCGACGGCGACGATGCCGACAAGGCGCCGCCGCCGTCGTCCAGGGCGGCGCCCTCCTCGTCCGCCACATCGTCTTCCCCGTCCTCCGCGCCGCCCGCCCCGGCCACGGCGCGGAACGATCGCGCGGAGCGGAAGGACAAGACCGCCAAAGGCGAGCTGTTCGACTCGCCCGACATCTCCAGGAAGCTGCCTTCGGGCGCGGGGCTGGTGCTGTGCGACTGCCAGGGCTCGGTGCCCTACGGCGAGAAGGCGCCGGAACTGCGCTGCCAGAGCGGCACCTCGATCGCCACGCCCTGCGCGGGCTATTGCCCGCCCACCGGCATCGCGCCGTGGCGGCGGATATGCAGCTGACGCCTGGGGCATGAGCTGCGCTAGCGATCGATGCGCAAGGCGTCGGACGCGCGCGGCAACGGCGGTTCGACGCGCAAGGCCAGGCGCGGCGGCCGCACCCGCAGCGTTTCCCTGGCCCGCCCCTCCCGGTTGGTGCGCCGCCAGTCTCTGCCCTATTGCTGGACGGCGTCGAGGACCAGGCTGGCGCGCACCTGGTCGATGCGCAGGCCGTCTCGCCGCGTGACCTCGAAACGCCAGCCGCGCCAGGAGATGGCCTCGCCCGTTTCGGGGATCCGGCCGCCCGCGCGCAGCAGGCAGCCCGCCAGCGTCGCGTCGGGATAGTCGTCGGCCAGCGCCGGCGCTTCCAGCAAGCGCGCGGCCTCGTCCACCGCGAGGCGGCCGTCCAGCAGCCACGACCCGTCCGACAGGCGCAAGGACTCGGCGTTGTCTTCCAGATGCTCGGGCAGGTCGCCGGCCACCGCCGTCAACACATCCATGGGCGTGACCAGGCCCTCGCACACGCCGTGCTCGTCCACCACGATCAGCATGTGGTCGCGCGAGGCGCGCAGCTCGTCCAGCACCTTGAGCACCGGCATGGTCTCCATCACGTAGCGCGGTTCGCGCGCCAGCTCCACCAGGTCGATCGGGCCCGGATTCTGCAGCAACGGCAGCACGTCCTTGAAGTGCAGCACGCCCAGCACGTTGGCGGGGTCGCCCGCGCACAGCGGCAGGCGCGAGTGGCCGCTGCCGAACTTGCGCACGATGGCCTGCGGCGTATCGGCCACGTCCAGCCAGGTGATGTCGCCGCGGGGCACCATGATGGACCGGACGTCGCGCCCGCCGATGGACAGCACGCGTTCGATCATGGTGCTTTCCTCGGGCGCGAACGCGGGCTCGTCGCCCACGCCGTCGACCAGGGCGACCACCTCGTCCACCTGCCCGCCCGCCTGGCCGGCGGGCCGCGCGCGCAGCAGGCGCAGCACGGCTTGCGCGGTGCGCTGGCGGCGGCCCAGGGCGTGCGTGCCCTTGGCGCGGTTGCGGCGCGCCAGCTGGTTGAACAGCTCGATCAGGATCGAGAAGCCGATGGCGGCATAGAGATAACCCTTGGGCACGTGGAAGCCCAGGCCTTCGGCCACCAGGCTAAAGCCGATCATCAGCAGCAGGCCCAGGCACAGGATCACCACCGTGGGGTGGCGCGCGACGAAGCCCATCAACGGGCGGCTGGCCAGCATCATCACGGCCATCGCCACGACCACGGCGATCATCATGATGCTCAGGTCCTGCACCATGCCCACGGCGGTGATCACCGAGTCCAGCGAGAACACGGCGTCCAGCACCACGATCTGCAGGATCACCTGCCAGAACACCGCGTGCTGCGGCTTCTGGCCCGAGTCGTGGCTGGCGCTGCCCTCGACGCGCTCGTGCAGCTCCATCGTGCCCTTGAAGAGCAGGAACAGGCCGCCCAGGATCAGGATCAGGTCGCGGCCGGAGATCTCCGCGCCCATCAGCGTGAACAGGGGCGCGGTAAGCGTCACCACCCAGGCGATGCTCGCCAGCAGGCCCAGGCGCATGACCATGGCCAGCGTCAGGCCGATCATGCGCGCGCGGTTGCGCTGTTCGGGCGGCAGCTTGTCCGCCAGGATGGCGATGAATACCAGGTTGTCGATGCCCAGCACAATTTCAAGCACGACCAGGGTCGCCAGGCCTAGCCAGGCGGTGGGGTCGGTCATCCAATCGAAAATCATCAAGGTTCCACGGAAAGCGTGTCGCGACGCCGAATGGCGTCGCCAGGATCAAGGGGAAGCAGGCGCGGGCGCGCGCGGACGGCGGCGGGCGGTGCGCGGCAGCCCAGGCGTGGCGTGGGCGCCGTGGCCAGGATGAAATCGTGGGACGGACGCGCGGCGCGGGCCGCGGCGTCGCGGGGAGTGGGCGTAGGGCGCCAGCTGGGTGGCGCCGCCCTAGGAGGAGGGTCTTCGGTCATAGATGGCGGACGGCCGGGGCTGCCTGGGGCAGCGTTGAGGCGGCGCATCCACCTTGCTCTCTTTCTTACTGAAACCTGAATATTACCTGAAATCGGGGGCCTGCCTGGTCGGCCCCCTCGCGTGTTTTCCGATTTTTATTGGTGTTTACCCCTAGGGGACGGTATACTCGCCGCACTTTCAACCCTTTAGAGATCAACGTGGACAACGACGGATGTAGTCGCAACACGACTGCACGCGCCGCTTGACGCAGGATCCGCGGACCTGATCCGCGCCGGTCCTGCCCAGAGCCAGGATCCGGCACCCCGGCCCCGATGCACGCGCATCCCGGCCGCCGCCCTTCCCCGTACTGCTTACCGACCCGATACGCCGGCATCGCCGCGCGCGTTTCGGACCGGTTCGGCTGCGCGTGCATGTGGACCTTCCACCGTACTCCCCCGACAAGGAGACGAGCATGCGCGTCAAGAAATTCCTCCCCTATCAGTTCACCATCGTGAGCCTCGGCGCCACGCTGAACGTCCTGCGCAAGCAGCTGTATTACGAGCTGCGCGAACTGGATCTGCGCGTGCTGGCCGTGCGCATGTCGCGGACGGAGTCCGACCAGCTGGCCTCGACGGTCGTGACGCTGGAGTGCCCGCCGCACCAGCGCCCGCAGCTGGGCGCGATCGGGCTGCGGCTGGGCCGCAGCCCGGACGTGCGGCGCGTGCACTGGCAGCACGAGTCGGGCGCCGCCATCGCGGTGCTGCCCGCCTGAAGCCCCGCCGGCCCGGCCGGTGTCATCAAGAATCCGCATCTATCACCGATGATGGCGCGCGCCGCCGTCATCGCAGGAGTCCCCATGAAGAATTTCGAAAACATCCAGTACCTGACCCTGGCCAACACGCTGGTCAGCCTGCTCACCGCGTTCGTGCTGGGCGCCATCGTCGGTTTCGAGCGCCAGTTCCGGCAGCGCACGGCCGGGCTGCGCACCAACGTGCTGGTGGCGGTGGGCGCGGCGATCTTCGTCGACATGGCGTTCCGGGTGGGCGGCTCGGACGGCGGCGCGCGCGTGATTTCCTACGTGGTGTCGGGCGTCGGCTTCCTGGGCGCGGGCGCCATCATGCGCGAAGGCGGCAGCATCCGCGGCCTGAATACCGCGGCCACGCTGTGGGGGTCGGCGGCCATCGGCGCCTGCGCCGGCGCCTCGCTGATGCTGGAGGCCGTGGCCGCCACCGCCTTCGTGCTCGCGGCCAATACCCTGCTGCGCCCCGTGGTCAGCTACGTCAATCGCCAGCCGGTCGACGCCCAGACCACGGAAGTCACCACGGTCATCCACCTCATCGCGAACGTGGAGCAGCGCCAGGCCGCCATGACGGTGCTGGAAGACGTGCTGGAAGCCGAACAGCTGCCCCTGTCCGAACTGAAGATCGATCAGTTCGGCGAGAACGAAGTGGAGATCGAGGCGGCGCTGAGCGAGGCCTCGGTGGACGAGCTGGACCTGGACCGCGTGGTCGCCAGCATCGCCGCCTCGCCCGCGGTGCGCACCGCCTTCTGGGCGGCCCGCACCGTCTGAGGACGCGCCGCCCGGCGGCTCGACGGCCCTGCCTCGGCTTCAGGCCGCCTGGCGCAGGGCCGCCGCGGCCGGATCCCAGCCGCGGCCCGGCACGGCGGCCAGCAACGCCTGGGTATAGGGATGGGCGGGCCGGCTGAACACCTCGGCGCAAGGCCCCTCCTCCACCACGCGGCCGTCCTTCATCACGGCCACGTCATCGCACACCCGGGCGGCCACGCGCAGGTCGTGCGTGATGAACAGGATGGACAGGCCCAGCTGTTCGCGCAGCTTCGCCAGCAAGGCCAGCACCTGCGCCTGAACGGACACGTCCAGCGCGGACACCGGTTCGTCGGCGATCAGCACCCGAGGCCGCATGGCCAGCGCGCGCGCCAGGCCGATCCGCTGGCGCTGCCCGCCCGAGAACTCGTGCGGATAGCGCCGCAAGGCATCGGGCGACAGGCCGACGAGTTCGAACAGCTCGCGGACCCGCGCCAGCGCCTCGGCCCTGGGCGTGCCATGCACGATGGGCCCGCGCGCGACGATGTCGCCCACGCGCTGCCGCGGGTTCAACGACCCGTAGGGATCCTGGAACACCATCTGCACGCGCCGGGCGTGCGCCCGCCGCGCGGCCGTGCCGTGGAACGCCAGCGGCTCGCCGTCCAGCGTGATGCGGCCCGCGTCGGGCGGGGCCAGGCCCAGCAAGGCGCGCGCCAGCGTGGATTTGCCCGAACCGCTTTCGCCCACGATGCCCAGCGTGGCGCCCTGGCGCAAGGCCAGGGTCACGCCGTCCAGCGCGCGCGTCTCGCGGGCCGGACGGCCCAGCCAGCCGCGCTTGCGATACGTCTTGGAAAGCGCCTGCGCGCTCAGGATGGCGGGCGCGCGGACCTCGGAAGCCGGCCGCGCCGCGCCGGCCGACAGCGGCGGCACCGCGCCGATGAGCGCGCGCGTATAAGCATGGCGGGGATGCTCCAGCACCTGTTTCGCCGTGCCGCTTTCCACCAGTTCGCCGCGTTGCATGACCGCGACCCGGTCCGCGATCTCGGCCACCACGCCGAAGTCGTGGGTGATGAACAGCACGGCGGTGCCCTTGCGGCGCTGCAGGTCGTGGATCAGGCTCAGGATCTGCGCCTGCGTCGTGACGTCCAGGGCCGTGGTCGGCTCGTCCGCGATCAGCAAGGCGGGCTCCAGCGCCAGGGCCATGGCGATCATGGCCCGCTGCCGCTGCCCGCCGGACAGCTCGTGCGGATAGGCGCCCAGCGCCCGCGCCGGGTCCGGCAGCCGCACCGAATCCAGCAGCGCCAGGGTGCGGCGCCGGATCTCGGCGCGCGCGAGACGGGCATGGGTGCGGAACACTTCGGCGATCTGGTCGCCGATGGTGCGCAAGGGATTCAGGGCCGTCATCGGTTCCTGGAAAATCATGCCGATGCGCTTGCCGCGCAGGCGGCGCAGCGCGTCTTCCGGCAGCCGCAGGAGATCCTGCCCTTCCCACAGGACCTGCCCGGCGCCGGCGCGCACGCCCGGCGGCAACAGCCCCAGGATGGCGCCGGCCGTGAGCGATTTGCCCGATCCGCTTTCGCCGACCACGCAGAGGATTTCGCCGGCGTTCACCGACAGCGACAGGCCCTTGATGGCGTGCGGACGGTCCGCGCCGGGCGGCAGGTCCACGGTGAGGTTGTCGATGCGCAGCAATTCGGCCATGAGCGTTCCGCAGAAATGAAGCAGCCGATGATAGGCCCGCGTGCACCCGTCCCGGAAATGCCCATTTCTCATTTGCTCATGCCGCCTTGCCCCCGCGCGCCAGGCGGGCGTTACGCCTTTTTACCTGCCGGGCACGGGGCTTGCTCCCCACGCGGGGATCGCATTCTCCGGAACGCCCCATGCCCGCCTCGCACTATATCGACGCCACCACGCTGACCGTGCTGACCGTAAACACCCACAAGGGCTTCACCAGTTTCAATCGCCGCTTCATGCTGCACGAACTGCGCGACGCCCTGCGCGCGGCGGGCCCCGACATCGTCTTCCTGCAGGAAGTGCTGGGCGAGCACCAGGGGCATGCGGAGCGGCATCAGTCCTGGCCCGCCCTGTCGCAATACGAATTCCTGGCCGACACGCTGTGGACCGATTTCGCCTACGGCCGCAACGCGGTCTATCCGGCCGGCCACCACGGCAACGCGATCCTGTCGCGCTATCCCATCGAACGCTACGAGAACCACGACGTCAGTCTGGACGGACATGAACGCCGGGGCGTCCTGCACTGCGTGTTGCGGCTGCCTTCGATGCGCGCGCCCGTGCATGCCATCTGCGTGCACCTGGGGTTGCTGGAGCGGCACCGCAGCCGCCAGCTGGCGCGGCTGTGCGAGCTGGTGGCCGACGGCGTGCCGGCCGACGAGCCCTTGCTGATCGCGGGCGATTTCAACGATTGGCGGCTGCGCGCCGACGGCCCGATGCGCGACTGCGGCACGCGCGAAGTCTTCACCTCGCGGCTGGGTCGGCCGGCGCGCACCTTCCCGGCGCGCTGGCCGCTGCTGCGGCTGGACCGCATCTACGTGCGCAGCGTGCGCGACTGGCAGCCCGTGCCCCTGGCGCCGCGCGTGTGGTCGCGACTGTCGGACCACGTGCCGATCTGCGCGGAGATCGCGCTATGAACCTGAGCTGGCGCGAGTCCAATCGCTATACGCTGCTGGAGAACGGCAGCGGCTACTTCCCCGCCGTGCTCGAAGCCATCGCCGGCGCGCGCGAGGAGGTGCTGGTGGAGACCTTCATCCTGTTCGACGACGCGGTCGGCCAGGAGATCCAGCGCGCCCTGATCGAGGCGGGGCAGCGCGGCGTGAGCGTGGACCTGACCGTGGACGGCTACGGCTCCGACGAACTGGACGAGGCGTTCATCGGCGCCATGACGGACGCCGGCATCCGCGTGCACATCTTCGATCCGCGGCCGCGCTTCCTGGGCGTGCGCACGAACGTGTTCCGCCGCATGCACCGCAAGATCGTGGCCGTGGACCGCCGCTGCGCCTTCGTCGGCGGCATCAATTTCTCGGCGGACCACCTGCCCGACTACGGCCCCGAAGCCAAGCAGGATTACGCCGTCCGGGTCGAGGGGCCGCTGGCCGCCGACATCGCCGACTACGCCCGGGCCGCGCTCGCGGGCGGCCGGCCGAGGCGGCTGGTCAGGCGGCCCGCCCGCTGGGACCCCATGCCCGCGGGCGACGGCGGCGGCCGCCTGGTGGTGCGCGACAACGTGGAGCACCGGACCGACATCGAGCGCTACTACCGCGCCGGCGTGCGGGCGGCGCGCCACGACGTGCTGATCGCCAACGCCTACTTCTTTCCCGGCTACCAGCTGCTGCACGACCTGGCCAACGCGGCGCGCCGGGGCGTGCGCGTGCGGCTGTTGCTGCAGGGCGAGCCCGACGTGCTGGTCGCCCGGCTGGCGGCCTCCATGCTCTACGACTATCTGATCGACGCCGGCGTGGAGATCTACGAATACTGCAAGCGGCCGCTGCACGGCAAGGTGGCCTGCGTGGACGAAGACTGGACGACGATAGGCTCCAGCAATCTCGATCCGTTGAGCCTGGCGCTGAACCTGGAAGCCAATGTGGTGGCGCGCGATAGCGGGCTGAACGCGGCCCTGCGCCGCAGCCTGGACCGCCTGATCGAACAGGATTGCAAGCAGATCGAGCTGCCGGCGCATTCCACCCGGCGCCTGCGGCGCCTGTGGATCGGCGTGGTGGTCTTCCACTTCCTGCGGCGCTTCCCCGCCTGGGCGGGCAGCCTGCCGGCGCACAAGCCGCGCCTGCAATCGCTGCCGATGACGACGGAAAGGGAGACGGCATGAGAGTGTTCCGATCTTCCCTGACGCGGGCCTTGCGGCACCGCTGGCCCCGGCTCAAGCGCATCCTGCCGGCCCTGGTGCTGGTGGTGGTGGCGGCCCTGCTGATCCATTTTGGCCGAAGCGTGGACTGGCCGCAGGTCTGGGTGTCGATGCGCCGGATTCCCGGCGGCAGCATCGCCCTGGCCTCGGGGCTGGTGGTCGCGGGCTATCTCGCCTACGGCGCCCTGGACCTTCTGGCCAAGCGCTATACGCATCACACCCTGCCCTGGCCCAAGGTGCTGGGCGTGGCGATGACGAGCTACGCGCTGAACCTCAATCTCGGCGTGCTGCTGGGCGGACTGGGCGCGCGGCTGCGCCTGTATGCCCGGCTGGGTTGCCGCAAGTCGGTCGCCACCCGCGTGGCGCTGTTTTCGGCCGCGTCGAACTGGATCGGCTACGGCTGGCTGGCCGGCGCCCTCCTCGCCCTGGGCAGCGTGCCCGTGCCGGAAGGCTGGGGGGTGGGCACGGCCGTGCTGCGGCTGGCGGGGGTGGCGATGCTGGCGCTGGCCGCGGCCTACCTCGCCTTCTGCGCCCTGTCGCGGCGCCGGACCTGGACCTGGATGGGCCAGCACGCGGCCCTGCCCGGGACCGGTATGGCGCTGGCGCAGAGCGCGGTGGCCGCCACATCCTGGGCCATCATGGGCGCCATCGTCTACGTGTTGCTGCAAGGCAAAGCGAGCTATCCGGCGGTGCTGGGCGTGCTGATGTGCACCAGCTTCGCCGCGGTGATCATTCGGGTGCCGGGCGGGCTGGGCACGACGGAAGCGATTTTCGTGGCGGCGCTGGCGCCCCGCATTCCAGCGCCGGAGGTCCTGGGCGCGGCGCTCGCCTACCGGGCGCTGTATGCCTTCGCGCCGCTGTGCCTGGCCTTGCTGGCCTTCCTGATCATGGAATGGCGGCTGCGGCACCGGCGGCGTGCCCCCCCGACGACGGCGGCAGCCGCCAAGCCGCCGGCGGGGCCGGAAAAGCAGGCCGGCCAGGCGTTCAGGGCTTGGGACTGAGCAGGTCCGACAGCGCGTTCCCCAGCTCCTTCACCGCGCCGGTCACGCCTTCGGCCGCCCCTTCCGCGCCCACCCCGACAGCATGCGCGAAGCCCTGGGCCACCTGCGCCGAGAAGCCGCGAGTGACGGAGAACTTGGGGTTGTCCAGGTTTCCGGCCAGCGCGAAATCGAAGCGCAGCACGCCGGTGTTGTCCTTCAGGGCCGCCAGCACGGCCTTGCGCGGCAAGGAGAACAGCGAGCCGTCGCCGCTGAATTTCAGGCCATGCAGGGCCACGGTGCCCGAGGCCCGAAGCTCGCGGTCGGCGATCGAGGTTTTCATGTCGAGGTCCATCGTGCCGGCGGCCAGCGATCCGGCGCCGTTCTCGGCGAGATAGGGAGCCGCGTGGCGGATGCCCATATTCCGCACCGAGACGGTCATGTCCGCGTCCGTTCCGCCCACCACCAGCCAGCCCTGTGCCCGCACCACGCTCTTGACGCCGCGGTCCTCGTCCAGGTTGCCGCTGAATTCCATCTCGCTGCGGGTGCCGTCGCCGGGAATGGCCATGGGATGCAGGCGCGCCTGCACGCTCGTGAACGGGATTTTATGGGGCGGCCGGGAGATGGCGGCATCCTCGAACACCAGTTTGCCGTCGCGCAGTTGCAGGTCGGCGACGTGTATGGTGTTGCCCCGGGCCGCGCGACCCTGGCCGCGCTCACCGGTGCGCAGCGCGGCCTGCAGGGCCGGGGCGATGTTCATATCGCCGTTGGCCTCGCGCACGACCGCGAAGTCGAATCCTTCGACCACCACCCGCTTGAATACGGTTTCCTGGCCCAGCAGCGAGGACCACTCCGGTTCCAGCACGACGCGGCTGGCGCGCGCATCCGCCTGGCCGGTCGCGCCGCTCACGATCACGTCGGTGAGCACCACCTGGGTGAATCCGACCCGGACGTCCGCCACCTGGCCGCGCGGCCCCAGCATGTTGGCGATGCGCTGCTCCGCGATCCGCACGGCGGCGAAGGCCAGCACGGCCGCCACCGCCGCGAGCAGGACCAGCACGCCCAGGGCGTTGCCCCAGGGCGACCGGCGGCCCGGCGCGACCGCGTTCATGCTCATCGTGCGCTCCCGAAGTGAGGGGTGGGACCGGTACTCCCGGCCCCGCCCTCGCGAAGCCTTGCGCCCGGCACAACCTGTGCATCGTCCTGGATCCGTGACGGATCATCAATGGGCAAAAAGGATGAGGCGCCCTCAGCGGCGCCAGTGGTCGGACATCAGGCAGGCGCCGGCCAGCAGGCCGATCAGCGCCGCGCCGGCCACGCTTTTCCAGGCGTTCTCGTGCACGTATTCATCCGCCGCGTGCGAGGCGTCCTTGGCGCGTTCCCAGGCCACCCGCTCCCAGCCCTTCGCCTGTTCGCGCGCGGCCTCCAGCTGCTGCTTGAGCCGGTCGCGCGCGGATTCGATCTCGGAGCCGCCGTAACTGGCCGTGCTGCGCAAAAGCGCTTCCGTCCCGGAGATCAATTCCCGGATGGTGCGCGCGGAGCTGTCCGCCGGATGGAACATGTCGCGCAATCGTTCATGCTTGCTCATAAGGTCTCCTTGAAAAAGTCCGCTTCCAGCCCTGTCCGGCGCGGACGCGGATGGCATCCGCAAGCGCCGTGCCCGAGAGCCGGTCTATGCCCGGGGTCTGTTGCGGATCCAGTCCGGGCAAGGGATTGGGCAGGCTGTCGGGCGGCCAGTGGCCGTTCTTGTCGGGCTTGCGGCCCGCCGGGTCGGGCGGCGGCTGCTCGGCCGGGCTCTGGTCCGGGAACGGCAGATTGCCTTGTCCCGGCTGGGACGGCGTGGGCGATGGGGGCTTGGCCATGATGGACTCCTGAATGGGTTGCAAACCCTGGAAACTGGCGTGGGCGGGCCCGGCTTCAGCCCGCCCACCATTGCTTGATCGTGGCGCGCAGCGCCGCGCCGCCCGCCGCCGCGTCTTCCTTGCGCAGCGCGCGCAGGTAGGCCCCGACCTGCTTGGCCGGTATGTGCGGGGGCAAGGGAGGCATCTCGGGGTCGGTCACCATCTCCAGCACCACGGGCCTGGCGGCGGCCAGCGCGCGGTCCCAGGCGGGGCCGACCGCGTCCGGGCTGTCCACGCGCACGCCTTCCAGGCCCAGCAGGCGGCCGTACTCGGCATAGGAGAACGAGGGCAGCCATTGGGAATCCGCGAAGCGCGGGTCGCCGCCCATGACGCGCTGCTCCCAGGTCACCAGGTTCAGGTCGCCGTTGTTCAGCACCATGACGATCAACCTGGGATCGGCCCAGTCCTTCCAGCGATGGGCGATGGTGATCAATTCGTTGATGCCCAGCATCTGCATCGCGCCGTCGCCCACCAGGGCGATCACGGGCCGCTCGGGATGGGCCAGCTTGGCCGCGAGCGCGTAAGGCACGCCGCAGCCCATCGTGGCCAGGCCGCCCGACACGGAGGCCATCATGCCTTCCTGCAGATCCACGTCGCGCGCATACCAGTTGGCGGCCGAGCCCGAATCGCAGGTAATGATGCTTTGCGGCGGCAGGCGTTGGGACAACTCCAGGAAGGGGCGCTGCGGATTGAGCGGCCGGGCATCGACCATGGCGCGTTCGCGCACGGTCTGGCGCCAGCGCGCCACCTGCTTCTCGATGCGCTCGCGCCAGCGCCGCGCGGTCTTGCGTTCGAGCATCGGCAGCAGCGCCTGCAGCGTCAGCCGGCTGTCTCCGACCAAACCCAGTTCGACCGGATAGCGCAGGCTGAGCTTGCGCCCGTCGCGATCGATCTGCACCGCCCTCGCCTGCCCGTCCTGCGGCAGGAACTCGGCGTACGGGAACGAGGTGCCCACCATCAGCAGCGTGTCGCACTCGTTCATCATGTCCCAGCTGGGCTGGGTGCCGAGCAGGCCGATGCAGCCCGTGACGTAAGGCAGCGCGTCGGGCAGCACCGCCTTGCCCAGCAGGGCCTTGGCCACGCCGGCGCCCAGGCGTTCGGCCACTTCGCGGACTTCGGCGCCGGCGTCGAGCGCGCCCGCGCCCACCAGCATGGCGACCCGCTCTCCGCGGTTCAGGATATCGGCCGCATTGCGCAGCGCCGCCTCGCCGGGCACGCCCGCATGCGACGTCAGGCCGATGCCGGTGCGCACGGTGCCGTGTTCGCGCGGCGGGGTTTCGACCGCCGGCAAATCCTGCACATCGTTTGGAAAAATGACGCAGGTAACCGCGCGCCGCTCCATCGCGATGCGCAAGGCGCGGTCGATCATGTGGCGCGCCTGCTCGGCGCTCGCGGCCATATGCACGAAATCGTGCGCCACGTCCTTGAACAGGCTGATCAGGTCGACTTCCTGCTGGTAATCGCCGCCCAGCGCGCTGCGGGCCTGCTGGCCCACCAGCGCCACCACGGGCTGGTGATCCAGCTTGGCGTCGTACAGGCCGTTGAGCAGGTGGATGGCGCCGGGCCCCGAGGTCGCCAGGCACACGCCCACCTGTCCGGTGAACTTCGCGTGCGCGCAGGCCATGAAGGCGGCGCTTTCCTCGTGGCGGGTCTGTATGAATTCCAGCGGCGCTTCCGTCCGGCCGAAGGCGCCTATCAGGCCGTTGATCCCGTCGCCGGGATAGCCGTAGACCCTTCTGACCCCCCATTGGGATAGTCTTTCGAGGACGAAGTCCGACACTGTTTTCATACTTTGCTCCCGTTACTTGCGTGACTTCCGTTAGCTATTTGGGGCCCGTTGCGGCCCGCGGCCATGGGAGAAAGGGACAGCAAGCCCCATGCCCGCGCCCGGAAATCGGCGCGCGCATCGTCCGGGCGCGAGGTTTGGGCACGGCACTTGCGCCTTGCAAAGCTTCGGCGGACGCGTCGCTTTTTTCCCGGCGCCCCGCAACTCACCGGGAGCAGGCATGGCCAAAACGAGAATCCTGATAGTGGCGGGCGAAGCCTTTCCACTGGCCAAGACGGGCGGCCTTGGGGACGCCATCACGGGTATGGCCCGCGCGCTGGCGCAGGCGGGCCTGCCGCTGGCCGTGCTGCTGCCCGCCTACCGGGGCGTGCGCGAGCGCCTGGAGCGCGTCCGGCTGGTTGCCGAGCTGCCCGGCCTGCCTGGCGGCGATGCGCGCCTGATCGCCGGCAGATGCCCGCAATCCGGCCTGGATTTCCTCTTGCTGGAGAACGACGCGCTGTACGACCGCGCCGGCATCTATCTCGATGAACAGGGCCGCGAGTATGCCGACAGCGCGCTGCGCTACGCGGCGCTGGCCCATGCGGCGGCGCGCGTCGCGGGCGGCCTGCCCGGCGTCCTGCACCCTACGCTGGTGCACGCCCACGACTGGCATGCGGGTCTGGTGCCGCTGTTGCTGCGCGCCCAGGGCCTGCATGACGTGCGCAGCGTCATGACCATCCACAACCTTGCCTTCCAGGGCCGGTTCCCGATGGAGTGCGCGGCGGACCTGGGCATCCCCGAGCGCTACCGCGGCAGCGAGAGCGTGGGCGCCTGGGGCCAGTTGAATTTCCTCAAGGCCGGCATCCGCTATGCCGACCGCGTCACCACCGTCAGCCATACCTATGCGCGTGAAATCATGACGCCCGCCTTCGGCTGCGGGCTGGACGATTTGCTGCGCCGCCGCGCCGACGACCTGCTGCCGATTCCCAACGGCATCGACAACATCCTGTGGAATCCCGCCCGCGATCCGCACCTGGGCACACTGCGCTTTTCGGTCCGCGAACTGGCCAACAAGGCCCGCTGCAAGGCCGCGCTGCAACGGGAGTTCGGCCTGGACGTAGATGCGGGCGTGACGCTGATGGCCATGGGCAACCGCCTGACCGAACAGAAAATGGCCGACGTGGCCGCGCAGGCCCTGCCCGACGCGCTGGAACGCCACCCCGGGCTGCAGGTCGCGATCCTGGGCCAGGGCGACCACGGCCTCGAACAGGCCCTGCAAGCGCTGGCGGACCGCTATCCGGGACGTTGCGCCGCCCACATCGGCTATGACGAGGCGGCGGCCCACCGCCTGCATGCCGGCGCCGACATCCTGCTGCACGCCAGCCGCTTCGAGCCCTTCGGCCTGACGCCGCTGTATGCCATGCGTTACGGCGCGCTGCCGATCGGCTCGCGGGTCGGCGGCATGGCCGACACCATCGAGGACCCCGGACCGCGCGCCCCGCTGTCGGCAATGGCATCCGCCAACGGCCTGCTGTTCGACGGCGACAGCCCCGCCGCCATGTGCGAGGCCATCACGCGCGCGGTGCATCTGCGGGGCCACGCCATGCTGTGGCGGACGATGCAGCGCAACGCCATGAGCGCCGACTTCGGCTGGCGTTCCGCCATCGGGCTGTACGCCAGCCTGTACCGCTCGCTGGCGGAACCGGACACCCACGACGCCGTGCCGGCGCGCGCGGAGCGTGCCATCGGCGCCGCTCCGCCGGCGGCGCGGCAACGCTCGGGCGGCGCCATGCCGGCGCCCGTGTAGGGAGGGTAGCGGTGCCGACCTCGACCGCAGCCATCCCCGTCCAGGCGCCCTTGCGCCTGTACCGCGTCCTCGGCGACGCGCAAGACCGGCTGCCTCCGGGATCCGTCGCCCGGCCGGACGCCGCGCTGTGCGCCCGCCTGCGCCGCCGCGGTTTCAACGCCCTGCTGCTGCCGGCGCCCTGGCTGCTCGCCCCTGGCGGCGGCACCCGGGCGCCGGTGGACGCGGACCGAGCCCTGCTCGACGCAAGCCCGGTCCCCATCACGCAATGGTTCGACGGCGCGGCCGAGACCTTGTCGAAACAGGGACTGGCGCTATACGTGGACGTGGCGCTGGACCGCTGCGCCCGCGGCGCCGTGGAAGGCACCGCGGGGCCGGACTGGTATCTGCCCCCCGCCGAAGATCCGGCCCGCGATCCGCGGCAACCGGTAGAGGCGCGGGAAGTGCGCACCCTGCGCGACGGCCCGCTGCCGCCCGGCTTCCTGGCGGCCTGGACCGAGCGGCTGGAGCGCTGGGCCCGCCACGGCGTGACGGGATTCATGTTCCAGGCGCCGCACAGCCTGCCGGGCGAGGACTGGGCCACCCTGGCCGCCACGCTGCGGCGGCATCATCCCGGGCTGCGCTTGCTGGCCTGGGCCGCCGGCCTCACGCCGGCCAGGCTGGCGGGCCTGCGCGACGCCCGCTTCGACGGCCTGTGCTCGTCGCTGCCCTGGTGGGACTATCGATCGGAATGGCTGGCCGAGGAAGACGCCCGGCTGCGCGACATCGCGCCGGTCATTGCCGCGCCGCCGGGCGCCGGGGACGCCGGCCCGGCGGCCTCGGCCCGGGGCCGGCGGGCGATCTGGAGCGCCGCGCTGTGCGCGGACGGTCTGATGCTGGACGAAGCGGACGAGCACACCCTGCCCGACGTGGAAGCCGTGAACCGCTGGCTTGCCGACGCTCGCCCGCAAGGGCCCCTGCGCATGGCGGGCGGACGGGACGGCCGCTGCACCGTGCTGCTGCGCGACACGGTCGAAGGCGCGACGGCGGCGCTGGCCCTCAACCCCTCCGCGCACGCCGAGGCCCTGCTCGACTGGGATGCGCTGGCCCCGATGCTGCCGCCCGCCGACATCGTGCCGTTGGCGCCGCCGGTGGGCGACACCGCTGGCGGACACATCCTGGCGCCGGCCGACTGCGCCCTGTTCCTGCTCGAACCCACGCAGCCCGTGCTCGAACCGTCGCGGCGCCTGCGCGCGCGCCCGGACGGCGCGGCGAGCCCGCGCATCGCGGTCGAGGCCGTCAGCCCCACGGTGAACGGCGGAGAGTTCGCGGTCAAGTGCATCCCGCATGAACGCATCGCGGTGCGCGCCGACATCTATATGGACGGCCATGAACAGTTGGCGGCCGAGTTGCGCTGGCGGGCGATCGACGAAACGCGCTGGCGAGTGCAGCCGTTCGTCCGCGGCGAGAACGATCGCTGGGAGGCCGCCTTCCGGCCGCGCCGCGTCGGCGCGCACGAATTCGTGGTCTGCGCCTGGTTCGACGCCTGGGAAACCTTCCGCCACGACCTGGAGCTCAAGCATAAGGCGGGCCGCGACCTGCGCCTGGAGCGGATGGAGGGCGTGCTGCTGCTGCGCGCCGCGTTGGCGCGGGCCGAGGCCGAAACCGACGCCGGAGCGGATCCCGAGTCCGGCTCCCGTCCGGCGCGAGACACGCTGCAAGACGCGCTGGGCCGGCTCGCTGGGCCTTCCGCCGACGAGGGAAGCGCTGCGGATATGGAAGGCTCGCCGCCGGACGAGGAACAAGTCGCCCTGCTGCTCGACGACGGCCTCGCGCGCGCCATGCGCGCGCTGGACGACCGGCCGTTCGAGGCCGTCAGCCCGCAGCCCTACCCGCTCTGGGTGGACCGCCGCGAGGCCTGCTTCTCCAGCTGGTACGAGCTGTTCCCGCGTTCGCAATCGCCGCAGCCGGGCCGGCACGGTACCTTCGACGACGTGATCCAGCGCCTGCCCGACGTGCGCGCCATGGGCTTCGACGTCCTGTACCTGCCGCCCATCCATCCCATCGGCCAGCGCAATCGCAAGGGCCGCAACAACAGCCTGCGCGCCGAGCCGGACGACGTCGGCAGCCCCTATGCCATCGGTTCCCCGGACGGCGGGCACGACGCGATCGAGCCGCGCCTGGGCAGGCTGGAGGATTTCCTCAGGCTGGTGGAAGCGGCCCGCGGCCAGGGCATGGAGATGGCGCTGGACTTCGCGATCCAGTGTTCGCCGGACCACCCCTGGCTGGCGCAGCATCCTGACTGGTTCTCCTGGCGCCCCGACGGTTCGCTGCGCTATGCCGAGAACCCGCCCAAGAAGTACGAGGACATCGTCAACGTCGCGTTCTACGGCGCGCCGCCACGGCGCGTGCGCAAGCTGGCCTTGTGGCGAGCCCTGCGCGACGTGGTGTTGTTCTGGGCCCGGCACGGGGTGCGGATCTTCCGGGTCGACAACCCGCACACCAAGCCGCTGCCGTTCTGGCAGTGGCTGATCGCGGACGTGCACGCCCAGCATCCGGACGTGATCTTCCTGTCCGAAGCCTTCACGCGTCCGAAGATGATGTACCGGCTGGCGAAGATCGGGTTCACCCAGTCGTACACCTACTTCACCTGGCGCAACGACAAGGCGGAACTGGCCGCCTACCTGAGCGAGGTGTCGTCGTCGCCCGCCGCCGACTTCTTCCGGCCGCATTTCTTCGTCAACACGCCCGACATCAACCCATATTTCCTGCAGACCTCCGGACGCCCCGGCTTCCTGATCCGCGCCGCCTTGGCCGCGCTGGGGGCCGGCCTGTGGGGCGTCTACAGCGGTTTCGAACTGTGCGAGGCCGCGCCCCTGCCGGGCCGGGAGGAATACCTGGACTCCGAGAAGTACGAACTGCGCCAGCGCGACTGGCACGCCGAGGGCAATATCCGCGCCGAGATCGCCCGCCTGAACCAGATCCGGCGCGCCAATCCAGCCCTGCAAAGCCACCGCGGGCTGACGCTGGTGGACAGCGGCAACGACCGCGTCCTGGCGTTCTACAAGAGCACGCCCGGCCATGGAAACGTGGTGCTGGCCGCCATCAGCCTGGATCCCTTCACCCCCCAGCCGGCGCGCATCGAGGCGCCGCTGTGGCTGTTCGGCCAGCCCGATACCGGCGCGCTCGCCGCCGAGGACCTGCTGGCCGAAGGCCGCGACACCTGGCAGGGCAAGACCCGCGAGCTGACCCTGCTCCCCGATCAACCCTATCGCGTGTGGCGCCTGTCGCTGCGCGGATGACACCGAATTCCCTGCCATGATCAGCGAAACCCAGCCCATCCAGGACGACGGCCTCTGGTACAAGGATGCGGTCATCTACCAGTTGCACGTCAAGTCCTTCTTCGACTCGAACGACGACGGCGTCGGCGACCTGCCCGGCCTCGTCTCCAAGCTGGACTACATCGCCAACCTGGGCGTCAACACGATCTGGCTGCTGCCCTTCTATCCCTCGCCGCGCCGCGACGACGGCTACGACATCGCCGACTACCGCGGCGTGCACCCCGACTACGGCACCGTGGCCGACGTGCGCAAACTGATCCGGGCGGCGCATGCGCGCGGCCTGCGCGTCATCACCGAACTGGTCGTCAACCACACTTCCGACCAGCACCCGTGGTTCCAGCGCGCCCGCGCCGCCCGGCCGGGCTCCGCGGCCCGCAACTTTTACGTCTGGTCCGACAACGACAAGGCCTACGCCGACACGCGCATCATCTTCTGCGATACCGAGAAATCGAACTGGACCTGGGACCCCGTCGCCAATGCCTACTTCTGGCACCGCTTCTACTCGCACCAGCCGGACCTGAACTACGACAACCCCCAGGTGCTGAAGGAGGTGCTGTCGGTCATGCGGTATTGGCTGGACATGGGCGTGGACGGGCTGCGCCTGGACGCGGTGCCCTACCTGGTGGAGCGCGAAGGCACGAACAACGAGAACCTGCCCGAGACGCACCAGGTGCTCAAGCAGATCCGCGCGGTGATCGACGCCGAGTATCCGCAATGCCTGTTGCTGGCCGAGGCCAACCAATGGCCGGAGGACGCGCAGGAGTACTTCGGCGCGGGCGACGAATGCCATATGTCCTTCCATTTCCCGCTGATGCCGCGCATGTACATGGCGATCGCGCAGGAAGACCGCTTTCCCATCACCGACATCATCCGCCAGACGCCGGACATCCCGGCCTCGTGCCAGTGGGCCATCTTCCTGCGCAACCATGACGAACTGACGCTGGAAATGGTGACCAGCCGCGAGCGCGATTACCTGTGGAACGTGTACGCGGCCGATCCGCGCGCCCGCATCAACCTGGGCATCCGGCGGCGCCTGGCGCCGTTGCTGGAACGTGACCGCCGCCGCGTGGAACTGATGAACAGCCTGCTCCTGTCCATGCCCGGCACGCCGGTGCTCTACTACGGCGACGAGCTCGGCATGGGCGACAACGTGCACCTGGGCGACCGCGACGGCGTGCGCACCCCGATGCAGTGGTCGCCCGACCGCAACGGCGGCTTTTCGCGCGCCGATCCCGAACGGCTGCCGCTGCCGGTGCTGATGGGGCCGCTCTATGGCTATGAGGCGGTCAACGTCGAAGCGCAGCAGCGCGATCCGCATTCGCTGCTGAACTGGACCCGCCGCCTGCTGGCCCAGCGCCGCCAGAGCCGCGCCTTCGGACGCGGCTCGCTGCGCTTCATCGTCGCCGGCAACCGCAAGATCCTCGCCTACCTGCGCCAATGGCAGGACACGACCATCCTGTGCGTGGCGAACCTCTCCAACGCCGCGCAGCCGGTCGAGCTGCCGCTGCAGGAATTCGCCGGCCGCGTGCCCGTCGAAATGCTGGGCGGCACGCCGTTCCCGGCCATCGGCGAGCTGCCCTATCTCCTGACCTTGCCGCCCTACGCGTTCTACTGGATGGATCTGAGCGTGGACGCCGCCCCGCCGGACTGGCACGCCACCCTGCCCGCGCAGATGCCCGAGCTCATCACGCTGGTGCTGCGCGCGCGCGGCGGCGCGGCGCTGACCGACGCCTCGCGCGAGATGCTGGAGCGCGAGATCCTGCCGCAGTACCTGGCGCGCCAGCGCTGGTATCCGGCGAGCGAGCCGCCCGCCCGCGCCCGGCTGGCGTACGCCACGCCGTTCCGGGCCGCCGAGGGCGAGTACTACTGGGCCGAGGTCGAGCCCGAGGACGGCGTGACCGGGCTGCGCGCGCAGGCGCCGTTCGTGCTCTCGTGGGACGAGAGCGCCGTCATCCAGTACGCCATCGCCCGCGTGCGGCGCGGCGCCGAGGTCGGCCTGCTGGCCGACGCCTTCCTCCAGCCGGGCTTCGTGCGCGGCGTGCTGCAAGCGCTGCGCGCCGGCGCCGAACTGGACGGCCGCAGCGGCGGCAAGCCCGGCGACAAGCCGGGCGTCATCCGCTTTCTGCCCGAAGCCGGCCTGGCCGGCCTGGAGATCGCCCCGGACGCCGAACTGCAATGGCTCACGGCCGAACAATCGAACAGCTCGGTCATCGTCGGCGGCCAGCTCATCCTGAAGCTGATCCGCGCCGTGCAGGCCGGCGGGTCGCCCGAGGCCGAGATGACCCGCTACCTGACCCGCGCGGGCTACGCCAACGTGCCGGCCCTGCTGGGCGAAGTGCAGCGCGAGGACGCGGACGGCGTGATCCACACCCTGGCGGTCGCGCACCAGTACGTGGCCAACGAAGGCGACGCCTGGAGCTGGACGCTGGACACGCTGAAGCGCACGCTGGCCAACGCCTTGCTGGTCGGGCAGGACCCGGCCGAGTTCGAGGAAAGCCTGCAGGGGTACGCCGCCATGGCGGCGACCATCGGCGAGCGCCTGGCGCAGATGCATGCGGCGCTGGCGCAGCCCACGGACGATCCGGCCTTCCGGCCGCGCCGCGCCAGCCAGGCGGACGCCGAGGCCCGCGCCCGCCACGTCCAGCGCCTGCTGGACCGCGCCGAACAGGCGCTGCGCGCCCGCTACGACAAGCTGGAAGCCCCGTCGCGGGCGTGCGCGGAATGGTACTTCGAACATCATGCCCGGCTGGCGTCCCATGTGGCCGCCATGGCCCAGGCCGAAGCCGGCGTCCTGTGCCTGCGCACCCACGGCGACTTCCACCTGGGGCAAGTGCTGGTGGCGCAGGCCGACGCCTACCTCATCGATTTCGAGGGAGAGCCCGCCAGCAGCCTCAAGTCGCGCCGCGCCCTCGCCTCGCCCTACCGCGACGTGGCGGGCATGCTGCGCTCGTTCGACTACGCCGCCGCGACCATGGCGCGGACCGACGCCATCGGCGGCCCCGCGGACGCCAATGCCGGCGCGGGCGAGACGCCCGGCGCCCCGGCGGCGGCCGCGGAACTGCGCGACGCGCTGCTGGCGCGCTTCCGGCAGCGCGCCGCCGAAGCCTTCCTGCAAGGCTACCGGGACGCCCGCGCCTCGGCGCTGATCCCCTCCGAGGACCAGGAGGCCTCGCTGCTGGCCCTGGCCCAGCTGGAAAAGGCCGCCTATGAAGTCAGCTACGAAGCGGCCCACCGCCCGGACTGGATCTCGATTCCGCTGTGCGCGCTGACGGAACTGGCCCGCAATCTCCTGCTCTCGGCCGCGATCGACGCGGAAGGGAGAACGCGATGAACCAGGATGCCCGCCCCGATGTCCACCCCGACGCCGGCGCCGCGCCGGGACGGCTCGACGCGGCCGCCCTGGCGGCGCTTGCCGGCGGCACGCATGCCGATCCCTTCTCCGTGCTGGGCCCGCACGAGGGCTGGCTGCGCGTCTACGCGCCGGGCGCCCTGGGCGTGGATGCGGTGGGTCGGGACGGCGCGCGCACGCCGCTGCGCGAGCAGGCGCAGGGCCTGTACATCGGGCAGGCGCCGCGTGCGCGCGCCGGAGACGGCGCGTCGTACCGCCTCGCCATCCGCTGGCCCGGCGCGCAACAGCTGACCGCGGATCCCTATGCCTTCGGGCCGCAACTCGGCGAAGACACGCTGCGCGCCCTGGCCGACGGCTCCTGGCGCGATGCGGGCGAGGCCCTGGGCGCGCGCCTGACCGAAGTGGACGGCGTGCCGGGCCTGCGCTGCGCCGTGTGGGCGCCCAATGCCCGCCGGGTGGCGGTGGTGGGCGATTTCAACAGCTGGGACGCCCGCCGCCACGGCATGCGCCTGCGCCACCGCGCCGGCGTGTGGGAGATTTTCCTGCCCGGCGTGCAACCCGGCGACCGCTACAAATTCGCCATTACCGACGCCGTCGGCCATCAACGGCTGAAGGCCGACCCCTACGCGCGCCGCAGCGAGGCCCCGCCCGCCACGGCCTCCGTCGTGGACGATCCCGCTCCCTATCCCTGGAAGGACGACGCATGGATGCAAGAACGCCGCGCCCGGCACGCGCCCGCCGCCGCGCTGTCCATCTACGAAGTGCATGCCGGCTCCTGGGCCGCGCCCGGCGCCGGCGCCTGCCTCTGGGACCAGCTGGCCGACAAGCTGCCCGCCTACGCGCGCGCCATGGGCTTCAGCCATGTGGAACTCATGCCCATCATGGAACATCCGTTCGGCGGTTCCTGGGGCTACCAGCCTTTGGGCATGTTCGCGCCTACCGCCCGGTATGGGCCCCCCGCCGCCTTCGCCCGCTTCGTCGACCGCTGCCACGATGCCGGCATCGGCGTCATCCTGGACTGGGTGCCCGCGCACTTTCCCGATGACCCCCACGGGCTCGCGCGCTTCGACGGCACCGCGCTGTACGAGTACGAGGACCCGCGCGAAGGCTATCACCCGGACTGGCACACGCTGGTCTACAACCTCGGCCGCACCGAGGTCAAGGCGTTCATGATCGCCAGCGCCCTGCATTGGCTAAGGCATTACCACGTGGACGGCCTGCGGGTCGACGCGGTGGCCTCCATGCTGTACCGCGACTACAGCCGCCAGCCCGGGCAATGGATTCCCAACCGCTACGGCGGGCGCGAGAACCTGGAAGCCGTGCAGTTCCTGCGGGAACTCAACAGCGCGGTGCGCGAGGAATGTCCGGACGCCATCATGGTGGCCGAGGAATCCACCGCCTGGCCCGGCGTGACCGCGCCCGTGGCCGAGGGCGGGCTGGGATTCCACTACAAATGGAACATGGGCTGGATGCACGACACGCTGCGCTATCTGGCGCAGGACCCGGTGCATCGCAAGCACCACCACCACGACATCACCTTCGGCATGGTGTACGCGTACAGCGAACGGTTCATCCTGCCGCTCTCGCATGACGAGGTGGTGCACGGCAAGGGCTCGCTGCTGTCGAAGATGCCGGGCGACGCCGCGGCCAGGCTCGCCAATCTGCGCGCCTACCTGGGCTTCATGTGGGCCCACCCCGGCAAGAAGCTGCTCTTCATGGGCGGCGAGCTGGCCCAGCCCGCCGAATGGAACCACGACGCCACGCTGGACTGGAGCCTGCTGGACCAGCCCGGGCACCGCGGCATGCAGCGGCTGGTCGCGGACCTGAACGGCCTGTACCAGGCCCTGCCCGCCCTGCACGCGCTGGATGCCGACCCCGCCGGATTCGCCTGGACCATCCTCGACGACCGCGACAACAGCGTGGTCGCATTCGTGCGCAGCGACGGGCGCAGCCACCTGCTGGCCGTCTCCAACTTCACGCCCGTGGTCCGCCACGGCTACCGCATCGGCGTGCCGCAAGCGGGCCGCTGGGCCGAGAAGCTCAACACCGACGCGCTGGACTACGGCGGCGGCGGCCAGGGCAACCGCGGCGGCTCCAGCACCGCGGACACGCCGGCCCACGGCCAGCCCCAGGCCCTGTCGCTGACGCTGCCGCCGCTGGCGACCCTCTTCCTGCTACACGAAGGCTGAACGCATATGGACCCCTCTCAATTGACGCGCATCCAGGGCGGCCAGCCCTATCCGCTGGGCGCGGTCAGCGACGGGCTGGGCGTGAATTTCGCCGTATTCTCGGCCAACGCCACCCGCATCGAACTGTGCCTCTTCGACGCCCGGGGCCGCAAGGAACTGCGCCGCTTCACCTTGCCCGAATGCACCGACGAGATCTGGCACGGCTACCTGCCCGACGCGCATCCCGGCCTGGTCTACGGCTATCGCGCCCACGGCCCGCACGATCCGCGCAACGGCCACCGCTTCAATGCGCACAAGCTGTTGCTGGACCCCTACGCGCGCCAGCTGACGGGGCCGCTGCACTGGAGCGACGCGCTGTTCGGCTACCGCATGAACCATGCCCGCGCCGATCTCAGCCTGGACCGCCGAGACAGCGCGCCCGCCATGCCCAAGGCCATCGTGGCCGAAGAGGCGCCGTTCATCTGGGGCAACAGCCGGCCGCCGGCCACGCCCTGGAACGACACCGTCATCTACGAAGTCCACGTGCGCGGCGCCTCGATGCTGCGCGAGGATTTGCGCCCGCCGCTGCGCGGCACCTGCTCCGCGCTGGCCGACCCGCGCTTCATCGAGCACCTGCAGCGGCTGGGCGTGACCGCGGTGGAGCTCCTGCCCATCCATGCCTTCCTGCAGGACCGCTTCCTGACCGAGCGCGGCCTGCGCAACTACTGGGGCTACAGCACGCTGTCCTTCTTCGCGCCCGAGCCCGCCTACCTGCAGCACAACCCCAACGAACTGCGCCAGGCGATCCGCCGGCTGCACGCGGCGGGCATCGAGGTGATCCTGGACGTGGTCTACAACCACACCTGCGAGGGCAGCGAGCTGGGCCCCACCCTGTCCTGGCGCGGCCTGGACAACGCCAGCTACTACCGCCTGGTGCCGGGCGACGAGCGCTACTACATCAACGACACCGGCTGCGGCAACACGGTCAACCTCTCGCATCCCCGCGTGCTGCAGATGGTCACGGATTCGCTGCGCTACTGGGCCGAGTCCTATGGCGTGGACGGCTTCCGCTTCGACCTGGGCGTGACCCTGGGCCGCGAAGGCACGGGCTACGACCCTGGCTCGGGCTTCTTCGACGCGGTGCTGCAGGACCCGGCGCTGGCCCGGCTGAAACTGATTTCCGAACCCTGGGACGTCGGCCCGGACGGCTACCAGCTGGGCAACCACCCGCCCGGCTTCGCCGAATGGAACGACAAGTTCCGCGACACCGCTCGCCGCTACTGGCGCGGCGACGAGGGCACGCGCGGCGACATGGCGGCCCGCCTCTGCGGCTCGCGCGACCTGTTCGACCGCCGCCATCGCCGCCCCTGGGCCAGCGTCAATTACGCGGCCTCGCATGACGGCTTCACCCTGGCCGACATCGTGGCCTACGACGGCAGCCACAACGAGGCCAACGGCGAAGGCGGCAACGACGGCCATGCCGAGAACTACAGCCACAACTGGGGCGAGGAAGGCCCCACGCAGGACCCCGCCATCCTGGAGACGCGGGCGCGCGTGCAGCGGGCCCTGCTGGCCAGCGTGCTCCTGTCGGACGGCACTCCCATGCTGCTGGCGGGCGACGAGTTCGGGAACAGCCAGGAAGGCAATAACAATGCCTATTGCCAGGACAACCCCCTGTCGTGGCTGGACTGGACCCAGGCCCAGGGCGACGCCGGCCGCGAACTCAGCCGCTACGTCGCGCGCCTGCTGGCGTTGCGGCGGGCCCATCCCAGCCTGCGCGCCGCCCGCTACGGCGACGCGAATCGCGAGCTGAGTCCGGGCGTGGCGGCCATCGCCTGGTTCGACGCCGTCGGCGCCCCGCTGGACGAGGCCGCCTGGGCCTCGGAGCAGGAGCGCGTGCTGGCCCTGCGCCGCGCCGCGCCGCGCGAGGACGGCAGCGCCGACGTGACCCTGCTGCTGCTGAATCCGGGGCCCGAGGCGGTGTCGTTCCAGTTGCCCGAGCCCGCCGCCGCGTGGATCCGCGAACTGGATTCGGCCACGCTGGCGCCGGCCGCGCCGGTGGCCGACTCCAGCGTCGCGGTGGAAGCGCGCAGCGCGGTGCTGCTGGCGGCCGCGCAAGCGCCGGGGGAGGCGCCATGACATCGTCCCGGTCGCAGGGCGCCGTGCTGCTGGACAGCGGCGTCACGCGCTTTCGCCTGTGGGCGCCCACGGCTCCCGCCGCCCTGGCCCTGGAAGTCGAGGGCCATCCGCCGATCCCGCTGCGCCCCGACGCCGACGGCTACGTCCAGGCCGACGTCGATTGCCCGCCGGGCGCCCGCTACCACTACCGACTGGACGCCGGGACGGTGGCGCCGGATCCGGCCTCGCGGCTTCAGGACGGCGACGTGCACGGCGACAGCGTCGTGGTCGCGCCGGACGATTACCCGTGGCGCCACCCCGACTGGGTCGGCCTGCCCTGGGAAGCCAGCGTGATCTACGAAACCCACGTCGGCCTGGAAGGCGGCTACGCCGCGCTGGAGGCCCGGCTGCCCGGGCTGGCCGCGTTGGGCGTCACGCTGCTGGAGCTGATGCCCATCGCGGATTTCCCCGGCCCCCGCAACTGGGGCTACGACGGCGTGCTGCCCTATGCGCCGGATACCGCGTACGGCACGCCCGAAGCACTGAAGCGGCTGATCGACACCGCGCACGGCCTGGGCATGGGCGTGATGCTGGACGTGGTCTACAACCATTTCGGCCCCGACGGCAATTACCTGCCGCGCTATGCCGCGCCCTTTTTCCGCCACGACGTGCCCACGCCCTGGGGCGACGCCATCGACTTCCGCCAGCCCGCCGTCAGCCAGTTCTTCAAGGACAACGCGGTGTATTGGCTGAGCGAGTACCGCTTCGACGGCCTGCGCCTCGATGCCGTGCACGCGATCGCCGACCACGAATGGCTGCGCGAGCTGGCCGCCGACGTCCACGCCCGCATCGCGCCCGAGCGGCGCGTGCACCTGGTGCTGGAAAACGACGACAATCGCGCCAGCCTGCTGCGCGGCGACTACGACGCGCAGTGGAACGACGATGCCCATCACGTGCTGCATCACCTGCTGACGGGCGAGACGCAGGGCTATTACGCCGACTATGCCGAGCAGCCGGCCGAGGCGCTGGCGCGTTGCCTGGCCGAAGGCTGGCTCTACCAGGGCCAGCGCTCGCGGTATCGCGGCGGCGAGCCGCGAGGCGAACCCAGCGCGGAGCTGCCGCCCACCGCCTTCGTGCTCTTCCTGCAGAACCACGACCAGACGGGCAACCGCGCCCTGGGCGAAAGGCTGGCCAGCCTGGTGGACGACCCCGAGCGGCTGCGCGCCGCGATCGCGCTGCAATTGCTGGCGCCGCAGATCCCCTTGATCTTCCTGGGCGAGGAATGCGGATCGCGCGCGCCCTTCCTCTATTTCACCAGCCATGCGGATCCCGCCCTGGCGCAGGCCGTGCGCGACGGCCGCCGTCGTGAATTCTCGCGCTTCGAGGCCTACGCCGACGGCGCGGCGGCCGACCTGCCCGATCCCAACGATCCCGCCACCTTTCTTGCCAGCCGCCCCGAACCCGGCGCCGATGCCGATGCCTGGCTGCGGGAGTACGCGGCCTTGCTGGACCTGCGAGCCCGCCTGATCGCGCCCCGGTTGGCCGGCGCCGCCAGCCTGGGCGCGGCGGCCATCGGCAGCCATGCCGTCTTCGCCCGCTGGGAACTGGCGGACGGCGCGCGGCTCACGGTCTATGCGAATCTCGGGCCGCGCCGCGAGCCGGTGCCCGAACCGCTGCGCGCGGGCGCCGACGTGTACGCCACGCTATTGTTCGAATCGCAGCCCGGCGGGCGCGACGGCGTGGCCCGCGACGAGCTTTGCGGCGACACCACGGTCTGGCTGCTGGAGGATCCGTCATGAGCGCCGCCGGCCCGCAAGATCCCGAGCTGTCGGCGCTGGCCGCCATGGCCGGCATCGCCGAGTACTGGACCGACGCCCGCCAACGCCCGCAGCGCGTGTCCGCCGATACCCTGCGCGCGCTGCTGGCCGGCCTGGGGCTGCGCGCGGGAACCCCCGCCGACATACGCGAGAGCACGCGCCGGCTGGCCGAGAGCGAGGCCGGGCTGCCGCCGCTGCTCGCGGCGCGCGCCGGCACCCGCCTGACGCTGCCGTCCGCGGCGAGCGGCGCCTACCAGATCGATTGCGAATCGGGCCGCCGGCTGGACGGCACGGCCAGCCCCGGGCAGGCGGGGGCCGCCTTGCCCGTGCCCGACGAACCCGGCTATCACGCGCTCAGCTTTGCCTCCGGACAGAACGCCGTGCTGGCCGTCGCGCCGCGCCACGCGCCCGGCCTGTCCGACCTCACCGGGCAGGCCGATCCGCGCTGCTGGGGCCTGTGCGCGCAGGTCTACAGCCTGCGGTGCGCGCGCGGCGCCGTGGGCGCGAACGACGACTACGGCGATTTCGCCGCGCTGCGCGAACTCGCGCTCGCGGCCGCCGCCCACGGCGCGGACGCGCTGGCGATCAGCCCGGTGCACGCCATGCGCGCCGCGCAACCTGGCCGCTGCAGCCCCTACTCCCCGTCCAGCCGCCTATTCCTGAATACGCTCTACGCCAATCCGCTGGCCGTCCTGGGCGCCGCGGCGCTGCGCCGCGCCCAGGCGGAAGAACCCGGCGGGCCGGACGGCGGGGCGTGGGTAGACTGGCCGCGCGCGGGCGCGAAGCGCCAACGCCTGCTGCGCGCCCTGCACCGCCAATTCCAGGCCGTGGCGCCCGCCGATCTGCGCGAACGGTATGCGCGCTTTCTCGACGCCCAGGGGCAGCCCTTGCGGGACCACGCCGTATTCGAAGCCCTGGATGCCGCGCGCGGCGGCGATGATATGCCCTGGACGCAGTGGCCGGCGCCGTGGCGCGATCCCGCCTCGGCCTGCGTGCGGCGCTTCGCCCGCCTCCATGCCGGCGAGGTCGACTTCCACCAGTTCGCGCAATGGCTCGCCGCCGAAAGCCTGGCCGGCGCGCACGCGGCGGGCCGGGAAGCCGGCATGCGCATCGGGCTGATCGCCGATCTGGCGGTGGGCGACAGCCCCGACGGCAGCCACGCCTGGGGACGCCAGGCCGACCTGATGCCGCGCATGTCCATAGGCGCTCCGCCGGACATCCACAATCCCATGGGCCAGAACTGGGGCTTGACCGCGTTTTCGCCGCGCGCGCTCGCCGCCTCGGGCTACGCCGCCTTCATCGATATGCTGCGCGCGGCCCTGGCCCACGCGGGCGGCGTGCGCATCGACCATATCCTCGGAATGGCGCGGCTGTGGCTCATCCCCGACGGGGCCTCCGCCCAGGGCGGCGCCTATCTGCGCTACCCGCTGGAGACGCTGCTCGCGCTGACGGCGCTGGAGGCCTGGCGCCACCGCGCCCTCGTCATCGGCGAAAACCTGGGCACGGTGCCCGAAGGGTTCAACGCCACGCTCGCCAACCATGGCATGCTGGGCATGAACGTGCTGTGGTTCATGCGCGAGCCGCCGCCACCCGCCCCGGCCGATACCGCCGACGCCCTGCCCGAGGCGCCCGCCGCCTTCGCCGCGCCCGCCTCCTGGCCCATCGAGGCGGCCGCCATGACCACCACGCACGATCTGCCCACCCTGCGCGGCTGGTGGGCGGGCCGCGACATCGATTGGCGCACGCGGCTGGGCCTGCTCGGCCCCGAAGACACCGAAGACGGGCTGCGGCGCGCCCGCGCCGCCGACCGCGCGCTGCTCTCGCAAGCCATGGGCCGCGCGGACGTCGCGCCGCCCGCCGAGCCGCCGCTGGCGGACTTGCTGCGCTTCGTGTCGTCCGCGCCCTGCCCGCTCATGCTGGTGCCCATGGAAGACCTGGCCGGCGCGCTGGACCAGCCGAACCTGCCCGGCACCATAGACACGCATCCGAACTGGCGCCAGCGCCTTCCGCTGGACAACCACGCCTGCTTCGCCGACCCCGCCGCGCATTCGCGGCTGGAGGCGATCCGGGACGGCCGGAGCCGGCCGTGAGCGCCCCGCGGGCGACGGTCCGGTTGCAGCTGCATGCCGGCTACACGCTGGACGACGCGCGCGCGCGCGTCGATTACTACGCGGACCTGGGCGTCAGCCATCTCTACCTGTCGCCCATCACCCGCGCCCGCGCCGGCTCCACCCACGGCTATGACGTCATCGACCACGCCACGGTGAACCCGGAACTGGGCGGCGAGCCGGCCCTGCGGCGGCTGGCGCAGGCCGCCCGCCGCCGCGGCCTGGGGCTGATCGCGGATATCGTGCCCAACCACATGGCCGCGGATCCGGCCAACCCGTGGTGGCGCGATGTGCTGGCCCGCGGCGAGGCCAGCGCCTGGTCGCGGCATTTCGACATCGACTGGCAGCCGCCCGATCCCGCGCTGCGCGGCAAGGTGCTGCTGCCGGTGCTGGCCGAGCCTTATGGCGATGCGCTCGCGAACGGGAGCCTTCGCCTGCTCGTCGATCCGGCAAGCGACCAGGCCGAGCTGGAGATTCCCGGCGGCCGCTATCCGGTGGCGTCCGCCTCGCTGCCGCGCGGCGTCGCCGCGCGGGACTTGGCGGCGCTGCACGACCCATCCACCCAAACAGGATGCGAGCGGCTGCATGCGCTGCTGGAACGGCAGCACTACCGGCTCGCGTGGTGGCGCACCGCGCCCGACCGGATCAACTGGCGACGTTTCTTCGAAATCAGCGAACTGGTGGGCGTGCGGGTGGAGGATGAAGGCGTGTTCGACGCCGTCCATGCGCTGGCACTGCGCCTGTACGCCGAAGGTATCCTGGACGGCCTGCGGATCGACCACATCGACGGGCTGGCGTCGCCCGGCGCCTATCTGCGCCGCCTGGACCGGCGCCTGGCCGAGGCCGGCGCGGCCCGCCCCGCCGCCTGCGCGCAGGCGCAAGCCTATGTGGTGGTGGAGAAGATCCTGGCGCCCGGCGAAGTGCCGGACCCGCGCTGGCGAATGGACGGAACCACCGGCTACGACTTCATGGATCAGGTCGGCGCGCTACTGCACGCGCCCGCCGCCGAAGCACCCTTGCAGGCCTTCTGGCAGGACCTGTCGGGCGACACGCGCCCGGCGCGGACGCAACTGGTGGCGGCGCGCCGGCGCATGCTGACGCGGCATTTCGCCGCCGAGCGGCTGGCGCTGGTGCGCAGCCTGGAGCGCATCGCCCGCCTGGATGCGCGCAGCCGGGACTGGAGCGCGAACGCCATCGATCGCGTGCTGTCCGCCCTGCTCGCCGCCTTTCCGGTCTATCGCAGCTATGCCGAGGATGGCGGGCGCGGCGCGGCCGACCGCCGCGCCTGCCGCCTCGCTCGGCGCCGGGCCGCCGTGTTGCTGGCCGCCCGCCCCGGCAGCGCGGACGCCACGCTGCTCGCGCAACTCGACCGCTGGCTGGACGGCGCGGATCCGCAGCCGCCCGATGCCCGTGCAAGCGAGGCGCGCGCGCTCGCGCTGCGCCGCTTCCAGCAACTGACCCCGCCCCTGGCCGCCAAGTCGCTGGAAGATACGCTGCTGTACCGCTACGGGCCGCTGCTGTCGCGCAATGAAGTCGGCGCCACGCCCGACGAATTCGCGCTGGCGCCGGAGGCCTTCGACGCCCGGGTCCGGGCGCGGGCGCTTGCGTACCCCCGCGCCATGCTCGCCACCGCCACCCACGACCACAAACGCGGCGAGGACACGCGGGCGCGCCTGGCCGTCCTGAGCGAAATGCCGCAGGCGTGGCGCGAAGCCGCCACCCGCTGGCTCCAGGCGATGCCCGGCCGCGGCGCGCCCTCCGCCGCGGACCGCTATCTGCTGCTCCAGACGCTGGTCGGCGCGTGGCCGGCCGACTGGGACGCGGATCGCTGCGCCCGGCCCGACGCGGCCTTGGCGCAATGGCTGGAGCGCATCGCCGAATGGCAGTTGAAGGCCCTGCGCGAAGCCAAGCTGCATACCAGCTGGACCGACCCCGACCCCGTCTACGAGGCGGCCGCGCGCGCCCTGGTCGGGTCTCTGCAAGACGCACCGGCCGGCCGCGCGCTGTTGGGCGCGATCGCCGGCTTCGCGTCCGGGTTGGCGCCCGCGGGCATGATCAACAGCCTGGCGCAAACCCTGCTGCGCAATACGCTGCCGGGCGTTCCGGATCTGTACCAGGGCTCGGAGCTGTGGGACTTCAGCCTGGTCGACCCCGACAACCGGCGGCCAGTCGACTACGCCCGGCGCGACGCGGCGCTGGCGCGGGCGCGTAGCGCCCCGGAGGCGGACCTGTCGGCGTCCGCGTGGCGCGACGGCTCGGTCAAGCTGATGCTGATCCAGCGGCTGCTGGCGGCCCGCGCGCGCCTGCCGGCATTGTTTGCCGAAGGCAATTGCGTGGCCTTGCCCGTCCACGGCCCGCGGGCCGGGCACGCGCTGGCCTGGCTGCGCCGCCACGAAGGGCTGAGCGCCCTGATCGTCGCGCCCCGACTCAGCGCGCTGGCGCTCTCCGGCTACGCGGCCGGCCAGCCGGCGCAGGCGCGCGGTTATTGGGAGAACACGACGCTGCGCCTGCCCGCGCCTGTCGCGGGCGGCGCCTGGCATGACGCGGTGCATGGCCGGCGAACGCACGTGTCGGCCGACGGCAGCGTGGCGCTGGCCGACGTCCTGCGCGAGTTGCCCGTTGCGCTTTGCCTGTCGGTGCGCAGCTGAGGCGCGGCGGCGGCCGGGCATGCGAAAGGCCCTGCCCGCGCCCTGGAATGGACGCGGGCAGGGCCAGGTAAACCGCGTTCCCGCGACGGACCGGGAACGCGGTCCAGGGCGTCAGCGCGGCATCTTGCTTTGCTGCCCCGGGGCATGGCCCTGCTGCTGGCGGTCCTTTTCGACCTGCTGGCCTTGTTGGCCGGATTGCTGACCCGGCTGCCGGCGGTCCTTCTGGTCCTCCTGGGCCTGCTGTTTCTGGGGCTGCTTCTGCTGATCGGGCTGGTTCTGAGTGGACATTGCAAGTCTCCTGATAAGCGGACACACTCCGCTGGACTATCAAGAGCAACCGGCGTGCCCAAAACCGCCGCCGGGCGCGCGGCGAGGGCGGGCCCGCGCTGCGTGCGCGGACGGACCGGTAAGGGCCGGATCGCTGCGGTAAATTCTGCGCTGGCTGTGGCGCCGGCTTGGGGTATGCGTTACGCGGGGACGTGTCGCCGCCAGGCGCTATTGCGTGGTGACGTGGCGCGGGCGGCGGATCGGCCTGGCTTCCTGGGTAACGTCTTCGTAGGCGTCCAGCCAGGGCGAGGCATAGGGAGCGGGCGCCGCCAGGGCGTCGCCGCGGTCGCGCTGCGTGCGCAGGCGCATCATCAATTCATCCAGCGGCATCGGGCGGCCCAGCGCGAAGCCCTGGCCGTAACGGCAGCCGGCGGCGCGCAGCGCGGGGATGTCCGCCATGTTCTCCACCCCTTCCGCCACCACGCGGCGGCCGAGCCGGTTGGCCAATTCGGCGGCGGTGCGCAGCACTTCGAACGCCACCGCGCTGCGGCGCATGCGCGTAACGAAGTACTGGTCGATCTTCACCTCGGACAGCGGAATCGCCGACAGCATCTTGAGGGACGCATGGCCGGTGCCGAAGTCGTCGAGGCTGACCTCGCAGCCGGCGTTTTCCAGCTTCAGCAGCGCGGCGCGCAGCACGTCCAGTTCGCGGATGGGCTGGTCTTCCGTCAATTCCACGCGGATCAGGGAGGCCGGCAGTTCGGCGGCGTGGATGCGGCCCAGCAGAAAATCCACCGCGCGCTCGTCGGACAAGGTGGACGCAGGCGCGTTGACCGCCACCGGCACCGCGATGCCCGCGCGGCGCAGGGCGAGCAGCATGTCGATCACGCGCAGGCAAACGCGCTCGAAGAAGATTCGGTCCAGGCCGAGCCGGTTGACGGCCGGTATGAATTCGCCGGGCATGATGATGCCCAGCCGGGGGTGCTGCCAGCGCGCCAGCGCTTCGGCCGACACGATCCTGCCTGTCATGAGGTCCACCTGCGGCTGCAAGAGCATGCGCAGGCCATCCTTGCCTGTAACCATGGCGGCGATCTCATCGTCGCTTGCCACCGAGCTTCTGGAAGCCTCGTGATTCGACGTCATTCCGACGCTCCTTGCGTGCCCCTGGGCAAAGCCTGCGCTGTCCGGGCGCAGATAGAGGCACATTGGACGTGAGTATTCCCAGCTAAGGGATTTTTATGCGATTTCGTACGTTTGTTCCAGGCAAATCTTTTGCAATTGAGGCCCCGAACCTACACAAACGTAACTATTCGTATGCGCCTTTCGTCACGGCCGAACCGGCAGCGGAAGGGCCGCGACGAGACGCCTTGTCGACATGGTAGGGTTGGCGCTTCGCGCCTTGCGGCGCCCTTCCTGCTTCGATTCCTAGCGTGACGAACCTGCTTTCCCGTTGGCGCGCCCTGGCGCGCAATGTCCTGTGGCTCGACGCCCTGCAAGCCGCCGCCATCAGCGCGGCGCCGGTCATCCTGGCGGTGCTGGCCGATGAGCCCCGCCTGGGCTGGACCGCCATCGCCGCGTTCTGGGCCTGCTTCGGCGACCCCGGCGGGCCGCTGCGCCAACGCGCCGGCGCCATGCTGGCGCTGGGCCTGATCGGCGCGCTGTTCTGCTTCCTGGCCAGCGCTAGCGCCGGACACCTTTTGTTGCTATTGCCTCTGACATTTCTTTGCTGCACGTTTGGCGGTTTGCTGCGCGTGCTGGGGCCGGCCGCGGCCATCGTCGGCACCCTGCTGTCGGCCGGTTTCGTCGTCGCCGCCGAACTCCCGGTGCCCACGCTCGCGGCCAGCCTGTCCTATACCGGCTTCTTCCTGGCGGGCGCGATCTGGGCCATCCTGATGACGGCGCTGGTCTGGCGGCGCCGTCCGTGGAAGGACGCCACGCTCGCGGTCGCGCATTGCTACCGGAGCCTGGCCGATTTCGCCGCGGCGCTGGCCCACCTGTATTCGGGCCTGGCGCCCGCCGTCGGGCCGCAGGCCTGGAGCGCGGTCACGCGGCCGCAGCGCGGCGCCTTGCGGGCGGCGCTGGAAGCCGCCCGCGGGCGGATCCGCGAAGTGCAGGACGCGCGGCCGTCGCGGCGGGCCCGCGCCCACCAGCTGCTCTATCTGCTGGACAGCGCGGAAGACAGTTTCATCGGGCTGGTGGCGGCCGCCGACCTGCTGGAATCGAACGCGCCGCGCTGGCTGGGCCGCAGCGCCGGCGCGCATCTTTCGCAGGCGCTGCACCGCTACGCGGCCTTGTGCAACGCCATCGCCAGCACCTCGGACGTGAACGACGCGAGGCAGGCCGAATGCCTGCGGGAGCGGCTGGCGCATTACGGCGCGGGCTTGCGCGAACTGCGCGGCAGCGCCCTGGCGCATGCGCCCGACCTGGCCAGCATGGCCCCGGTTCTGGACCGCCTGGAACAGACCGCCCAGGCCGTGGCGCAATCGCTTTTCGATCACGGCGAGGCGCCTGCCCTGCCCGCGCGCGACCGGATGGCGGAAACGCCCGCCCGCGGCGCCTGGCGCACGCTGCGCCAGAACCTGCGCTTCGAATCCGACGCTTTCCGCCACGCCCTGCGCGTGGGCATCGGCGCCACCATCGCGGTGGCGCTGTCCAAGACCTTCGCGGTGAACCACGGCTACTGGATGTCGCTCACGCTGGTGTTCATCCTGCAGCCCTACTTCGCCACCACCTGGCAGCGCACGCTGGAACGCGTGGCGGGCAGCGTGGCCGGCGCCATCGGCGCGTCGCTGCTGGGCCTGTTATTGAGCAGCCCGCTGTCGGTCGCCCTGGCCGTGCTGCCCATCGCCCTGGGAACGTTCGCCGCCCGCACCATCCATTACGCGCTGTTCACCTTTTTCCTCACCTCGCAATTCGTGCTGGTGACCCATATCCAGCAGCCCGAGATCTACGAGCCCATGCTGGCCGCGCTGCGCGCCTTCAACAGCGTGCTGGGCGGCATCCTGGCCCTGCTGGTGGGCTTTCTGGTGTGGCCCGAGAAGGAGCCGCGCCTGTTGGCCGGGGCGCTGGCGCGCGCGCTGGAGCGCCATGCCGCCTACGTGCTGGCCCTGAGCCGGCGCAAGGCCGGCGACGGCGGCGCGCCGGACGTGGTGGCGCTGCGCCGCGAGGCCTGCCTGTCCGCCGACAATGCCCAGGCGTCGCTGCAGCGGCTGCAGCAGAATCCGGTGCACCGCGACCGCAACGTCGACACGGCCGTGAACCTGCTCAACGCCATGCGGCGCATCACGGCCGCCGGCACGGTGCTGGAAATCCAGCCGCCGCTGGCCGCCGATACGGCGCCCGCGGCCGCGCTGCGCGAGTATGGCGAGGCCCTGGCCGGCGCGCTGCATCCGACCGACGACGCGCCGGCGCCCGGGGCGCGCTCATTGGCGCCGCCCGCGGCCGTGGCGCGGGCCAGCGCCGACCTGGCCGGGCCGCTGGACCGCATCGCCCAGCAGGCGCGGCAGATACGCCAGCTGCGGGAACGCGTGGAGCGCGCGCCGCCCGCGCCTTGAAGCGAATGTTTGCGCGCCGTCCAGGAAACTGGCGGCAGGTTGACGCGTATCAAGGGCCTTTCCGGCGGAACGCGCAACCATGTCATGAACGAACGCCAAACCAAGGAGGCCCGTATGTACCGCCGCATTTCCGTCCACCTCGACCACGGATTCGACTGCAAGCGCCGCACCGATGCGGCGATCGCCCTGGCCAAGCGTCACAAGGCCGAGCTGGTCGGCATCTACGCCAACGCCGCGCCGCCCCAGTATTACTACGGCGAATCCGTGCTCATGTCCCGCGCGACCGCCGTGATGAAGGAATTGCAGACGCAAAGCCGCGACGCGGTGCAGAACGGCTTCCTGGCGGCCGCCTCCTCCGCCGACGTGCCGGCAGTGGTGCGCGCGGGCAATGCATCGCCCAGCGCCACGGTGGCCGCGCTCGGCCGCGCCAGCGACCTCATCATCGTCAGCCAGGAAAACCGGCAGGACGTCGAAGCCGCCCATGAAATCGAGTTCGTCGAGCAGACGCTGCTGACCGCCGGCCGCCCCGTGCTGGCGCTGCCGTCCAGCGGCGACTTCCCCGTCATCGGCGACCGCGTGCTGTGCTGCTGGGACGGCAGCCGCGAGGCCGCCCGCGCCCTGGCCGACGCCGCGCCCATCCTGCGGCTGGCCTCGCACATGATCGTGCTGACCATGGACGAAGGCGAATCCGCCGGCAAGGGCGAGATTCCCTTCGAGGACCTGGCCTCCTATTGCGTGGCGCAGGGCATGCCGGCGCCCGACCACGTGCGCCGCGACATCAAGGGCGTGGGCGTGGGCAGCACCATCCTGAACGCCGCCGCCGACCACAGCGCGGACCTGCTCGTCATGGGCGCGTACGGCCACAGCAAGTTCCGCCAATGGGCCCTGGGCGGCGCCACCGCGTCCATCCTGAAGAGCATGACCGTGCCGGTCATGTTCTCCCACTAGCCTGCGGGTTCTCCTGGCCGGCCACGCCCGGGGCGGCGCTCGCCGCCACGGGCGTCAGCACGGGCCGGCCGGCGAAATGCGCGCCGGCATTCTCCAGGAACAGCGCCACCGTGGCGTCCACCGCTTCCGGGGACCGGCCCGCGCTGTGGGGCGTCAGCACCACGTTGTCGAGACGCTTGAGGGCTTCCGGGATGACCGGTTCGCCATCCACCACGTCCAGGCCCGCGCCGGCGATGCGGCCCGCGGCCAGCGCCGCGATCAGGGCCTGGGTATCGACGACGCTGCCGCGCGCGATATTGATGAGGTAGCCGCCCGGCCCCAGCGCTTCCAGCACCTCGGCATCGACCAGATGCCTCGTGCCCGCGCCGCCGGGCGTGGCCACCACCAGGAAATCCGACGCCGCGGCCAGCGCGCGCGGGCTGTCGAAATAGGTATGGCCGCAATCGGGCCGGGCGCGCCGGTTGTAATAACCGACCTGCATGCCGAAGCCGTTGGCGCCGCGCCGGGCGATCTCCAGCCCGATGGTGCCCAGGCCCAGGATGCCCAGCCGCTTGCCGGTGATCTGCGGGCCCATGAAGCCGCTCCAATGGCCCTGGCGCACCCAGGCGTCGGCCTGCGGCAGGCGCCGCGCGGCGCCCAGCAGGAGGGCCATGGCGTGGTCGGCCACCGCCACCGCGTTCGCGCCGGGGCCGTTGGTCACAACGATGCCGCGCGCGGCCGCCGCGGCGAGATCGATGTTCTCGTACCCCACTCCCAGCGAGCAGATCATTTCGAGCGCGGGCAGCGCCGCGATCTCGTCGGCGTAACAGCCGGTGGCGCCGCGCGTGAGCACGATGCGGATCTCGGCCGCATGGTCGCGGATGGCCTGGGCCCGCGCTTCGGCGGTAGGCGCATAGATGACGCGGAAACCGCGCGACTCGAACGCGGGCAGGTAGTCCTGCACGCTTTCTATGAGGATAAGCAGGGGAATGGTCATGGGGGGTGCCGCGGAGGGCGAAGCTGCGCAAAAACCCGGGCATCTTACGCTTCGCCGCCCGCGCGCGCCACCCGCCGGCCCTGGCCGGCGGGCAAGGCGCGCACCCGCGTGCCGGCCCCCGCTTGCGCGGGGCGCCGGCGGGGCAGACGCTATAAGCGGCCGGTCAGCAGCATCACGATCAGCACGATCAGCAGGATGCCCAGGATGCCGCTGGGGTAGTAGCCCCAGCCCCGGCTGTACGGCCAGGCGGGCACGGCGCCCAGGACCAGCAGGATGAGGATGATCAGCAGAATGGTCGACATGGCGACTCCTCGTCTTTATCGATTCGAGTTATTGGATGGCTCGCGGTCATCACTTCCCTGGCGGGGTGATTTCCTTGCCGGGCGGGGAAAGCGGGGGCAGATCGACATCGGGCTCATCGGTGTCGGGATCCACGGGCAGGTCGCCCGGTGGCGAGCCCGGCGGAATCGGGTCCGGCTTGGGTGGAACGTGCAGGTGTAGAACGGCTTGCATGAAGGCCTCCTTGGGAATCCTCGCCCTGATCAGCAAGCGCCGTTCCCACCAGCGGACCGCGGGCACGCCGGATGCTGAGCGGGCGCCGTCGCCCGAGCCTACGGAGACCGGATGAAACCCTCCTCCCCCGCCCCGCCCGCCTCCGTGGACGCGGGACTCGTCTATGTGGACGACACCCAGGCCGGCTACGCGCGCGTCCGGGTCAACGGCAGCGCGTTCGCCTACCTGAACACCCGCGGCAAGCGCATCCGCGACGCCCGCGAGATCGCGCGCATCGAGGCCCTGGCCATTCCGCCGGCCTACGAATCCGTGTGGATCTGCGCCACGCCTCGCGGCCACTTGCAGGCCACGGGGCGCGACGCCCGCGGGCGCAAGCAGTACCGCTACCATCCCGACTGGACGGCGGTGCGCGACGCCGACAAGTACCAGAATCTGGTGGCTTTCGGCCTGGCGCTGCCTCGCATCCGCCGACAGGCGGAACGCGACATGCAGGCGCCCGGGTTGTCCCAGGAAAAGGTGATTGCCGTTCTGGTGAAGCTGCTGGAATCCACGCTCATCCGTATCGGCGCGCGCGAGTACGCGCGCAGCAACCGTTCCTATGGCCTGACGACACTCAAACGCCGCCATGCCAGCGTGGCCGGCAGCCGGATACGGTTCCGGTTCAAGGGCAAGAGCGGTGTGGCGCACGACGTCGCGGTTGCCGATCGGCGCGTCGCGCGCGTGATCAAGCGCTGCATGGACATCCCGGGCCAGCAGCTGTTCCAGTACGTGGATGAGGAGGGAGGAATTCATCCGGTGGATTCCGGCGCGGTCAATGCCTATCTGCGCGGGGCAGGCGCGGGCGACTTCACGGCCAAGCACTATCGGACCTGGGCCGGATCGGTGCTTGCCTACTCGGCCTTGCAGGGGCGGCCCGCCGCCGATTCGGGCCAGGCGCGCCAAACGGTGGTGGATGTCATCCGCGAGGTGTCGGCGCGCCTGGCGAATACGCCCGCCGTATGTCGGGCCTGTTACGTGCATCCCGCCATTCTGGCGGCCTATCTGGATGGCCGTCTGCCGGCCCGGGCGGCGGCCCCTTCCGGCCCCAGGGGGCTGAGCGCGGACGAACGCCGCCTGCTCGCCTTCCTGCAGGAAGAATCCGCGGCCGCCGCGCAGGCGCCGGCCTCAAAGAATCGATGAGCGCGCGTTCTTCGCGCGCGGCTGCGGCGCCGAGCCGTCCGCCCAGTTCGATTCGTTGCTGTTGTCGACCACGGGGCGGGCGTCGCGCGCAGCTTCGTCCGGGGTGGAGGGGTCTGGTTTATCCGGCATGCGTGGAACGTCGACGGGACCGCTTGGCGGCAGTATCTTAGCGTTGTCTTCCGGTTGTTTCCGGTCGTGGCCAGGCTGGCGTCGCGCAGGCTTGCTTGCGGGTTTCATACGGGTCTCCTGGGTGAAGTCCGGCCTTTCATCCTACGGCGGCCCGACGCGCGAAAAAACCCCCTGCCCCGTCAAATTGCAAGCGGATGTGCCCGCTCCCGCCAGGCGCGCCGGTTGCTGGCCGGCACGGCGACTCACAAGGAGATGCAATGCGAGACTCAAATTTCGAGCAATGTGTGCAAGCCTGCTACGAATGCGCCGTCGCTTGCGACGTGTGCGCCGCCATGTGCCTGGAAGAGAACCCCGGGCACATGAAGCATTGCATCGCCCTGTGCACCGATTGCGCTTCGGTATGCAGGCTGTGCGCGGCCATGCTGGCGCGCAACGGCGAATTTTCTACCGCGCTGTGTACTTTGTGCGCGCTGGTCTGCGATGCCTGCGCGCGCGAATGTTCCCCGCATGAGGCGCGGCACTGCCAGATCTGCGCGGGCGCCTGCCTGGGCTGCACGCTGGCCTGCCGAGACATGCTGGAGCGCTGATGCCCGCCAAGCCGCGCGGCCGCCCGGGCCGGCCCGCGCAGGCGTATTTCCCGCCCGACCGTCAGGAGCTATCGATGGCCACTACGAACACCCCCCTGCCTTCCGACTTCCCCGAGAACGGCCCGGACAACAGCAGCGCGCGCCGCCGCTCGCGGCACCCGGAATCCTGGATCGACGAACTGGAGGCCACGCTCAACGACAAGGAGGCCACCGATCTGGAGGCGCTCAGGGCGAGGTTGTCCGAGCAATTGCATGCCACGCGGCGCAGCCTGCGCGACGCCTCCGACAACGCCACCGACCTGATGCGCGAAACCATAGACTGCACGGAGGAGTACATCCACGCGCGGCCGTGGCAGGCGATCGGCCTGGTCGCCGGCGCGGCGTTCCTGTTGGGCGTGGTGGTGGGCCGCCAATAGCGGCCCCGGGGTTCGGCGCCGCCGGCCCCTCCCTCTTCCGTCCCCAGGCGGCGGCGCGCCCACGCCGGGCATGCCGCTTGCTGCTCATTGCGTCCCCCACAAGCAGGAGACGGCCATGGCGCGAACCATCTGGAAGGGCGCGATTTCGTTCGGCCTGGTGCACGTGCCCATCGTCGTCCACGCCGCCACGCGGCCGCACCGGCTCGATTTCGACTGGATCGACCGCCGCGACGACGCGCCCGTCGGCTACCAGCGCATCAACAAGCGCACCGGCAAGGTCATCGCCTCGGAAGACATCGTCAAGGGCTACGAGTACGAAAAAGGCGAATACGTCTACCTGAACGAAGAGGATTTCAAGCGCGCCAACGTCGCCGCCACCCAGACGGTGGAGATCCAGGGGTTCGTGGACGCAGCCGAAGTCCCCATCTATTACTACGACACCCCCTATTACCTTGCGCCGGACCGCCGCGGCGAGAAAGGCTATGTGCTGCTGCGCGAAGTTCTCAAGGAGGCGGGCCGCCTCGGCCTGGCGCGCGTGGTGCTCCACACGCGGCAGTACCTGTGCGCGCTGCTGCCCCAGGGCGATGCCCTCATGCTCATCACGCTGCGCTATGGCGACGAAATCCTCTCGGCCGACGACCTGGAGCTTCCCGGCGGCAAGACCGCCGCGCCTGCCGCGCGCGAGCGCGACATGGCCTTGCGGCTGGTCGAGGACATGACCGGCCCCTGGGATCCCCAAGCCTACCGCGACGACTACCGGGAAGACCTGCTCGATGCCATCGAGAAGAAGGTCAAGGCCGGCAAGACCCACGTGCTGACCGAGGCCGATGAGACCCAGGGGCCACGGGAATCGGCCAAGGTGATCGACCTGATGTCGCTGCTCAAGCAAAGCATCGAACAGCGCGGGGCGCCCAAGAAGACGGCCACGAAGAAAACGGCGGCCAAGAAGGCCGCGCCCGCCGGGAAGAAGGCGCCCGCGGCGCGGCGACCGGCGGCCGCAAAGACGCCCGCGCGCAAATCCGCCGCCACCCGACGCAAAGCCGCGTAAGGAAGCCTCATGAGCGAACCGCTAGCCCAGTACCGCAAGAAACGCGACTTCACCGGCACCCGCGAGCCCGCCGGCAAGGCTCCGGCGGCGTCCGCCGCGGGGCCGTTGTCTTTCGTGGTGCAGCGCCATCAGGCCCGCGCCCTGCATTACGACTTCCGGTTGGAACTCGACGGCGTGCTGGTGAGCTGGGCGGTGCCCAAGGGCCCCAGCCGCGACCCGGACGTGAAGCGCCTGGCCATCAAGGTGGAAGACCATCCGGTCGAATACGGCAAGTTCGAAGGCGACATTCCCAAGGGCCACTATGGCGCGGGCCACGTGGACATCTGGGACCACGGCTCCTGGACGCCGGATGGGGACGCCAGGCGCGGTCTGGCCAAGGGCCATCTGCGCTTCACCCTGCGGGGCGGCACGCTCAAGGGCGCCTGGGCCCTGCTGCGCCTGGGCAAGGAAGACAATCAATGGCTGCTGCGCAAGCTGGACGACGAGGATGCGGTGGAAGGCGACGATGCCGAGGCCGCGCTCGCCCGCCGCGGGCGCGCTTCCGCGAAGTCTGCCGCAGCCAAATCCACCGCGTCCCGATCCGCTGCCACGAAATCGGCTTCTGGCAAGTCCGCCTCCACCAAAGCTGCTTCCGCCAAAGCCGCCGCCACTAAGTCCACCTCCTCTGAATCCACTTCCGGCAAGTCCGGCTCCGCCAAAGCCGCGAAGCGCGCCAGATCGGCCGGCCGCCGCGCCGCGCTCCCCGCGATGCTGGAGCCGCAGCTCGCCACCCTGGTCGACGCGCCGCCGCAGGGGCCGGGCTGGTCGTATGAAGTGAAGTACGACGGCTACCGCATCCTGTGCCGCTTCGCGCAGGGACGCGCGCGCCTCGTCAGCCGCAGCGGCAAGGACTGGACGGCGCGCATGGCCGCGCTGGCCGACGCGCTGGGCGCCCTGGACCTGCCCGACGGCTGGATGGACGGCGAAGTGGTCTGCCTGGACGAGCGCGGCATCTCCGATTTCCAGCTGCTGCAGAACGCGCTGGACGGCCGCACCGCCGACCTGTCCTTCATGGCGTTCGACCTGCCCTGGTGGGACGGCGAGGACCTGCGCGCCCTGCCGCTGTCCGAACGGCAGTCGCGCCTGGAAGCCGTGCTGGCCGGACTGCCCGACGGTGCGCCGCTGCTCATGACGCAGCGTCTGGAAGTGGCGGACGGCACCGAGGGGCGCGCGGCCTGGTCCGAAGCCTGCCGGCTGAGCCTGGAGGGGCTGATCTGCAAGCGCCTGGACTCGGCCTACGTAGCGGGCCGCGGCAGCGCCTGGCTGAAGCTCAAGTGCCGGCCGCGGCAGGAGTACGTGATCGGCGGCTACACCTCGCCCGCCGGATCGCGCAAGCACTTCGGCGCGCTGCTGGTGGGCCTGCGCAAGGGCCGCAAGCTGGCGTATGCCGGCCGGGTGGGCACCGGCTTCACCGCCGCCACCCTCGCCTCGCTCTACAAAAAACTGCATGCGCTGGAAACGGACGCCAGCCCCTTCGCCGGCCCGCTGCCCGGCCCCGGCCGCTACGGCCAAAGCGCGGGCGACGTCCATTGGGTAAAGCCGGAACTGGTGGCGGAAATCCGGTACGCCAGCGTCACGCAGGACCAGTTGCTGCGCCAGGCCTCGTTCGTCGGCCTGCGCGAAGACAAGCCCGCCAGCGAAGTCGGCGGCGAAACGCCCGCGCCGCCTCCGGGTTCGGCCAAGCCCAAGGCCGCCGGCGACAAAGCGGGCAACACGCGCATCACGCACCCGGGGCGCGTGATCATCCATGATCCGGACACCACCAAGCTCGACCTGGCGCGCTACTACGAGGCCGCCGGCCCGCTGATCCTGCCGCATTTGCAGGGCCGCCGCATCGCCCTGCTGCGCTGCCCGGACGGCACCGACGCGACCTGCTTCTTCCAGAAGCACATCAGCGGCCGGTTGCCCGAGGGCCTGGAACGGGACGGCGAGCATCTGCTGATCGGTTCGGTCGAGGGCGTCCTTGCCCTGGTGCAGCGCGGCGTCATCGAATTCCACACCTGGGGCGGCCGCGCTCCCCGCCCCGACGAGCCCGACCGCATCACCATAGACCTGGATCCGGGCCCCGACGTGCCGTGGAAGACCGTGGCCGAAGGCGCGCAGCTTGCGCGCGGGCTGATGCAGGAGATCGGGCTCGCGCCGTTCCTGAAGACCACCGGCGGCAAGGGACTGCACCTGGTGGCGCCGATACGCCCCGAACAACCCTGGGACACCGTCAAGGGCCTGGCCCGGGCGCTGGCCGACGAACTGGCCCGCGTGATTCCCGAGCGCTACACCTCCAATATGTCCAAGGCCCGCCGGCAGGGGCGCATCTTCGTGGACTACCTGCGCAACGGCAACGGCGCCACCGCCATCGCCGCCTTCTCGGCCCGCGCCCGGGCCGGCGCGCCCGTGTCCATGCCCGTCGCCTGGGAGATCCTGGATTCGGGCGAGGATTTGCGCGGCCCCGCCTACAACATCCGCAATGCGGTCGCGCTGGCCCGGGATCGGGACGACCCCTGGCGGGACTACGAGGCGGCCCGCAAGACGGTGGGCCCGCGCATGCTGAAGAAGCTGGGGCTCTAGGGCCGGTCGCGGGAATGCCGTTTGCTCGTTCTTGGCGACGAGGCGCCCGCCGCGCCTGACGACCAGGAGAATCGCATGAGCAAACCGACGCAAGACAACACCGGCGCGCGGCCTCACCCCACGCCGCCCATGCCCGCCCAGCATCTGGAGAAGCCCGGGGAAGAAGCCGACATGGCGCTCAAGCCCCAGTACCAGGCGCCCGCCTATCGCGGAAGCGGAAAGCTCGACGGCATGGCCGCCATCGTGACGGGCGGCGATTCCGGCATCGGACGGGCCGTCTGCGTGCTGTTCGCCCGCGAAGGCGCGGACGTGGCGATCGTCTACCTGAACGAGCACGAAGACGCCGAGCAAACCCGCCGCGCCGTGGAGGACGAAGGCCGGCGCTGCATCCTGATCGCCGGCGACGTGCGCGACCCATCCTTCTGCCAGGACGCGGTGGACCAGGCCGTGCGGGCCTTCGGCAAGCTGGACGTGCTGGTGAACAACGCCGCCTACCAGCAGCACACCGACACGCTGCCGGAGATCGACGACGACAAATGGGACAAGACGCTGCGCACCAACATCACCGGCTATTTCTACATGGCGCGCTCCGCCCTGCCCCACTTGAAGGCCGGTTCGGCCATCATCAACACGGGGTCGGTCACGGGCCTGCGGGGCAGCGCCAAGCTGCTGGACTATTCCGCCACCAAGGGGGCGATCCACGCCTTCACCCGCTCGCTGGCCGCGAATCTCGCCGGCCAGGGCGTGCGCGTGAACGCGGTGGCGCCCGGCCCGGTCTGGACTCCGCTGAATCCCGCCGACCAGGATGCGCGAAAAATCCAGGAATTCGGCAAGCACACCGACCTGGGGCGGCCCGCGCAACCGGAGGAAATCTCCCCCGCCTACGTGTTCCTGGCCTCGCCGGCCTGCGCCAGCTACATCACCGGCATCGTCTTGCCCATTACCGGCAGCGCGGGCGATTGATCCCGGAACACGCCGGCCCCGCGGTCAACGGGCCGGCGCGATGGATGCCGGGGCCTCGCGCGAGGCAGGCGACACGGCGGGCGGCTCACCCTTGACGGCCGGCTGGATCTTGTCGGGATCGGCGGCGGGCGGGCCCTGGCGCAGCGCGCGGCTCATGGCGAGGTGCTCGGCCACCGTCGGCAAGGCGCGCACGGCGAAGTCCCGGACCTGCGGATCCTCGGCTTCCTTTGCCGCGGTCTCGTACAGCCGATTGGCCATCACGTGCGCGTCGATGGCGGCCTTCTGGATGTAGAGCGCGTCGAAGTCCGCGCCCTGCCGGTCGCCCAACTGATCCAGGGTGCGTCGATCCGGTTCGGCCGGCTGCTCGGGCAGCGTGACCTGCTTGCGCAGCGCCAGCGCCTTCAGGTCGCCGTTCATGGCGCGATGCTGTTCCAGCATCCTGGCCGCGTAGGCCTTGACCGCGCCGTCGTTCGAGCGCTGCCGCGCCAGTTCCGCGGCCTCCACCTCGAACTGGCCGGAGCCGGCGGCCGCCTGCAGGAAGCGCGCGTCGGCCTCGGCCAGCCCTTGGGCGTGGGCCGGCCACAGGATACAGGGCAGTGCAAGCAGGCAGGCCGAGGCCAGCCCGCGCAGCCATCCGGTTGGTTTCATGCTGCTCTCCTTGGCACGTTGCGCCTGCCGGTTCAACCCGCCATCGACGGCGCGTCCACGCGCCGCGGCGGGGTCAAGGGATCGAAGTCCTCCCACTTCCCGTCCAGCCAGCGACCGTTCGCCCGTTCGATATCCTGGCCACCGGCCGCTTTCAGCACGCTCCGCGCGAGGGCGTCACGGTCCGGCGACACGTGCAGCGCCAGCATCACGCCCGCCTGCCGCAATTCCGGATGCACGTCCGGCGCGGGCGGGCGGCCGGGCCGGCGTCGTCCCCGGCCCACCACCCACAGGGCGCCCGCGAGCGCGCCCAGGTAGGCGCCCACGCCGGCGGCGGCGATCACGATCAGAAGAGAGGCCGCCAGCCGGGCGGCAATCAACCCGCCCAGCAGCGCGAACAGCAGGCCGAGCGCCGAGGCGCCCGCCGCGGCGCCGAAATGGCCGCCCTTGGAATCCGGATCGGCCACCCGGTCTCCGCCGATGGGAAAGCGTCCGTGCTCGCCCGCGGTATTGATGTAGAAGGTATGGATGTCGTCTTCGGTAAAACCTTCGGCAAAGAGCTTGCGGGCCGCCTCGGCGGCCTCGTCGAAGGTGTCGAATCTGGCTGCGACGATCAAGGACATAGGGGTCTCCGGTGCATGAATGGCATGCGGACCTGCGCAGCAACTGCCATGCCCGCGACGGGCACGGGGCTTGCTGGAGCGAGGACGGCGGATTTCCGCCCTCAAGCAGTCGGCCCTTGCAAGGACACCAGCATGGATATGCCCGGCAACGACGAAGACTTCTCCATATCCCAGGACGAACCGCCGCCCGCTACCTCGCCGCAAGCCAGCGGGCTGTCCGTTCTGGACTGGGCCGCCCTGATCGCCATCGTGGCCGGCGGGCTGAACAGCGGCCTGATCGCGGCGGTGGACCTGGACGTCTTCGGCCGGTTCCTGCCGGCCGGCTTCGTCACGCGCGCCGTCTACGGCCTCATCGGCCTGGCCGCCCTGCACTGCGTGGTGCTGCTGTTCCGCCTGGGCGAAGGCGGCGACTGAGGCGCGGCGCGGCCGCTACTTGCCGTCGGGTCGCTTGCCCGGATACTGGCCGCCTTCCTCGTACTCGGGCCCCTTCTCGTTGTGCTTCTTGTCCGAGGCGCGCCCGGGATGCGCGGGCGCCTTGCCGAAGCCCGGTTTGTCCGCCCCGAACTGGCCGCTGCGATGCGCGGTTTCGGTCTCGCCTTGCGGCGCATTGGCCTCGGGGCCGCCCGGATCCCGCTCGGCATCCTGGCGTTCGGTGTCGCGTTTCTTACCGGTATCCATATCGATTTCTCCCGTCTGTGTCGCCGCGGCCGCGCGGACCAGGGCCGCGGCCGGCAGCCCTGCGCCGAGCAAGCGCCGTGCCCGACGGGGCCGGGAATGCCGCTTGCTTCAGTGTTGCCGGGTCCGCCTCGACCGGACCGCCATCCAAAAGGAGTCAACCATGAATCTGTGCAAAGCCGTTCTCCCCGCCGTGGCGCTGGGCCTTTCCGCACTGGCCTTCCAGGCCCCGGCGCAGACCGCGTCGGGCGGCGCCACCGCCGTGCGCACCGACAAGCAGATCAACGACCAGTACAAGATGGACAAAAAGCACTGCGATGCGATGAAGGGCAACCAGAAGGACGTCTGCCAGCAGCAGGCCGAAGCCACGCGCGACAAGGCCAAGGCGGATGCCAAGGCCTCCAAGGAAAAGGCCGAGGCCACGCATGACGCGGCCAAGACGCGCAACGACGCCGACTACAAGGTCGGGAAGGAGAAGTGCGACGCCCTGTCCGGCAATGCCAAGGACACCTGCATGGCGGACCTGAAGACCCGCTACGGGAAGTAAGGCCTGCCCTCAGCTCCCGGACGGTTCGTCCGTCCGGGACGGAGGCTCGCCCGGCAGCGCGTAGCCCGCCGCGGCGTACTCTTCCAGCCGGTTGTAGAGCGTCTTGGGGCTGATGCCGAGCATGGCGGCCGTCTGCTTTTTCACGCCGTTGCAACGTTCCAAAGTGGCCAGGATGAGCCGCCGGTCGGCCTCGGCCAGCGTTTCGCCCACGGGCACGCTCACCTGCCCGACCGAGCCGCCGCCGGAAGGCGACACCTGCGGCGCCAGCATGTCGGCTTCCAGTTCGTCGCCGTCGGCCATGATGAAGGCGCGCCTCACGAAGTTCTTCAATTCCCGCACGTTGCCGGGCCACGCGTACTGCGTCAGCACCGCCAGCGCGCGCGACGAAAACGCCTTGCGCTTGCCGGACTCCAGGTTCTGCGCGTCCAGGAAGCGCTGCGCCAGGAACGGGATGTCCTCGCCGCGCTCGCGCAGCGGCGGCAGCTCGACCGGGAAGACGCTCAGGCGGTAATACAGGTCTTCGCGCAGCTTGCCTTCGCGCACCGCCTCCTCGGGATTGCGGTTGGTGGCGGCCACGATGCGGATGTCGCAGGCGATTTCGCGATTGGTGCCCACCCGCATGAACTGGCCCGTCTCCAGCACGCGCAGCAGTTTCACCTGCAGGTCCAGCGGCATTTCCGTGACTTCGTCCAGGAACAGCGTGCCGCCGTCGGCGCGCTCGAAATAGCCTTTGTGCTGACGGTCGGCGCCGGTGAAGCTGCCGCGCTCGTGCCCGAACATTTCGCTTTCGATCAGGTTCGGCGAAATGGCGCCGCAATTGACCGCGATGAACGGCCGCTGCCGCCGCGGGCTGAGTTCGTGGATGGCATGCGCCGCCAGTTCCTTGCCGGTGCCGCTTTCGCCGATCACGAGCGTGGTCACGTTGGTGGGCGCCACGCGCCCGAGCTGGCGGTACAGCGTCAGCATGCGTTCGGACGCGCCGTACATCTTGCCGAAGCGGCCCGGCTCCTCGAAGGGCATCCCGGGCAGGTCCCCACCCGCGCTGGACGCAATGCGCGCGAGGATGTCGTTCAGGCGCTCCATGCAGATCGGCTTGACCAGATAGTCGGTGGCGCCGAGCCTCAGCGCCTGCACGGCATTGTCGACCGTGCCGTGGCCGGTCATCACCACGACCTCGGCGCTGGCGGCCGCCGCGTTCTTGAAGATATCCATGCCGCTGCCCTCGGGCAGGCGAACGTCGGTCAGCACCAGGTCCGGCGCCTGCCGTTCGAGCTGGATCAAGGCATCCTTGATGCTCGCCGCCAAGGCTACCGAAAAGCCGCTGTCCCGGCCGAGCTCGGCCAGCGTTTCGCGTATCGCGGCATCATCGTCGACGATCAGCAGATGGGGCATGTCCTTCTCCCTGTTGCGGCCCACTCTTGAGAATAGCGACTCTAGCCACCGCGGAGGCAATTATTCGATACTTTCCAACAATGTTTTCGAATGCTTGCAACTGGTCGCAAACACGGACGGCCTCGCCCTCTACCATGCACCTAATGCGACGGCCCGCGGCCGGGCCAAGGACACAGCATGGCAAACCGCAGCACCAGCACCGGACGCGAGGCCGCGCCTGCGTCTCCCAACGTCCTGATGGACGTTTCCGCCCTTTCCCCCGCGATGCAAAAACTGGACGCCCAGCTGCGCCTGGCGGCGGCGAGCGACGCCAGCGTCTTCATCGTGGGCGAAAGCGGCACGGGCAAGGAAATCGTGGCGCGCGCCATCCACGACGCCAGCGAACGCCGCGAGCAACCCTTCGTGCCCGTGAACTGCGGCGCCATCAGCGGCACGCTGGCGCACGCCGAGCTGTTCGGGCACGAAAAAGGCAGCTTCACCGGCGCGGTGGCGCAGAACGCGGGCTACTTCGAATACGCCAGCGGCGGCACCCTCTTCCTGGACGAAGTGACCGAGATGCCGCCGGACATGCAGGTCCACTTCCTGCGCGTGCTGGAATCCGGCACGTACCAGCGCGTGGGCGGCTCCGACCTGCTGCGCGCCAACGTGCGCGTCATCTGCGCGAGCAATCGCGATCCGGCCGAGGCCGTGGCCGAGGGCCGCCTGCGCCAGGACTTCCTCCACCGGCTTCTCGTGATCCCGCTGCGCGTCCCCCCGCTGCGCGAACGCGAGGGCGACGCAGTGGTCCTCGCGCACTGGTTCCTGGATACCCTGAACCGCGAGAACGGCACCCGCAAGACCTTCTCCCGCCGCCTGCTGGACGCCATTGCCGGGCATGATTGGCCGGGCAATGTGCGCGAGCTGCGCAATGCGGTGCAGCGGGCCTACATCATGGCCGATGGCGAACTCGACGCCGACGTCCTGGCGCGGGCGCGCGGCGTGCCGCGCGGCGAACTGCGCGAGGGCGCCCTGAACTTCGCCATCGGCATGCCGCTGGGGCGGGCCCAGCGCGAGTTCATTCTGGCCACGCTGGCGCACTACGCCGGCGACAAGCGCCTGACCGCCGAAGCCCTGGGCGTGAGCCTGAAGACGCTCTACAACCGGCTGGACGCCTACGACCGCGACGCGGCGGACGCGTCGGGCGCGTGAAAAGCACCTCCACCGAGCCCCCCCTCCCAGCAATTATTACCGCGCGCTTGTAAGACCGGCGCGGCATCGCGCGGGCGGCCGGCCTTTCTCCCCGCGGAAAAGCTGGCACGAACTTTGCATGTATTTCCTGGAGTAAGCCGCCTTCCCGGCGGCCTCGTCCGGAGATTCGCTTGGGCTACCCTACGCAAGAATTGCGCCTGCGCCAGCAGATGACGCTGGCGCCCCGCCTGCAGCAATCCGTCAAGCTGCTGCAGATGTCCGCGCTGGAATTTACGACCGCGGTGGAACACGCGCTCGCCACCAATCCTTTTCTTGAGGAGCCCGAAGAGGAACAGGAAGGCGCGCAGCCGGGCGAGGCGACTGCCGCGGCTCCCGAGGCGGCCTTCCCCTCCGACGAGGGCGCGCCGGAAATGCCGGCGCCCGCCGCGGAGGCGGACCTCCCGCCGCCGGACGCCCCGGCCTATTCCGGCGATTACCCCACGCGCGCGGCCGGCGACGGCGGCATGGACCAGGCCCAATGGGTCTGCGCCTCGCTGTCGATGCGCCAGCGCCTCTCGGCGGAACTGGGCAACTACACCCTGGAGCCGCGCGACCGCCTGCTGGCGGAGTTCATCGTCGATGCGCTGGATGACGACGGCTACCTGCGCACGCCGCTGTGCGGCCTGTGCGACAACGCGCCCGAGGATTTCGACCCGCCGCCCGAAGACGCCGAATGGATGACCGCCCTGCGCCTGGTGCAGCAGTTGGACGCGCCGGGCCTGGCGGCCCGCGACCTGGCCGAATGCCTGACCTTGCAACTGGCCGCCGCAACCGGCGCCGATCCGGCGATCCGGGCGCTGGCGCTGGACATCGTGCGCGAGCACCTGCCCCGGCTGGCCAAGAATGACTGCGCCGGGCTGCGGCGCCTGCTCGGCTGCACCGACGACGCGTTGCGCGAGGCCTGCGCGCTGATCCGCGGCCTGGACCCCAAGCCGGGCACGCGCTACAGCGCCGAAGCGCCCGCCTACGTGATCCCCGACGTGTTCGTGGACAAGTGGCAGGCGCGCTGGCGCGTGCTGCCGAACCGCCATGCCATGCCCCAGGCCCGCCTGCACCGCACCTACGCGGACCTGTTCCGGCGCGCGCGGCTGGACGACCGCAGCCCCATGGCGCAGGAATTGCAGGAGGCCCGCTGGCTGGTGCGCAACGTCGAGCAGCGCTACATCACCATCCAGCGAGTGGCGGAGGCCATCGTCAAGCGCCAGCAGACCTTTTTCGAGTATGGCGACGTGGCCTTGCGGCCGCTGATGCTGCGCGAAGTCGCCGACGACCTCGACATGCACGAATCCACCGTGTCTCGGGCCACCGTGGGCAAATACATGGTGACGCCGCGCGGCGTGTTCGAGTTCCGCCATTTCTTTTCGCGCGAACTGGCTACCGAATCGGGCGGCTCCTGCTCCGCGGCGGCGGTGCGGGCGCTGATCAAGGAAATGGTCGACGCCGAGGATCCTTCGATGCCGCTATCGGACGTGGCGCTGACCCAGCAGCTGGCGGCCAGCGGCATCCTGCTGGCGCGCCGCACCGTGTCGAAGTATCGCGGCCAGCTGCGCGTGCCGCCCGCGGAGTTGCGGCGCCAGCACTGAGCGCGCGCGTGTTCCGCTTCCCGGAGGGCCAGCCGGCTACTGCGGGGCTTCGGCATCCCCGTCCAGCATGCGCTGCACGCGTTCCCCCAGCGCAACCAGCGAGAATGGCTTGACGATCAGTTCGATGCCGTGCTCCAGGAAATCGCGATCGCGCACGGCGTTGCCCGCATAGCCCGTCATCAGCAGCACCTTCAAGCCGGGATAGACGGTGCGCGCGGCGTCGGCCAGCTGCCGGCCGTTGAGGCCCGGCAGGCCGACGTCGGTCACCAGCAGGTCGATGTCCGGCGTGGCCCGCACCAGGTCCAGCCCGGCTTCGCCGTCCGCCGCCGACAGTACCCGCAAGCCCCGCTCGGCCAGGCACTCGTAAACCATATCGCGCACGTTCGCATCGTCCTCCACCACCACCACGACCGCCTGGCGCAACAGGTCGGGCGCCGGCGCCGCCGCGGGGTGCTCGCGCTTGGGCGAACGTTCCGGGCTGCCTTCATGCCGCGGCAGGAACAGCCTCACCGTCGTGCCCACGTCCAGCTCGCTTTCCAAGGTGGCCACGCCGCCGGCCTGCTTGGCGAAGCCGTAGATCATGGACAGCCCCAGGCCGGTGCCTTCTCCCAGCGGCTTGGTGGTGTAGAACGGATCGAAGGCATGGGCCAGCACGTCGGGCGTCATGCCGCAGCCCACGTCCGACACCGAGACTTCCACGAACGGCCCCGGCGGCGCATCCAGGACCTGCCGCAGCGAGGGCGCGTCCGCCTGCGCGCGCACGTTGCGCGCCGCGATGGTCAGCACCCCGCCTTGCGGCATGGCATCGCGCGCATTGATCACCAGGTTCAGCATGGCGTTCTCGAACTGGTTCTTGTCGCAGCAAACGGTCCACAGGCCCGGGGCGAGGTCGAACACCAGCCGCACGCGCTCGCCGGTATAGCGGCGGAACAGGTCGGCCATGGATTGCAGGGCCGAGGCGACGCTGAAAGGCTTGGGATCGATGGGCTGGCGGCGCGAGAAGGTCAGCAGCCGCTGCGTCAGGTGGGCCGCCCGGTTGGCCGAGTCCATCGCGACCGAGACGAAGCGCAGCGCCTGCTCGGGCGAGCCCGCGCCCAGCTTGCGTTCGATGAGGTACAGGGCGCCGGTGATCCCCTGCAGCATATTGTTGAAGTCATGCGCGATGCCGCCGGTCAGGCGCCCCACCGCCTCCATCTTCTGGGATTGGCGCAGGGCGTTCTCGGTCTCGCGCAGGGCCTCGGCCTGCATCTTCAGGTCGGTGTCGTCGCGGCCCGTCATGTACAGATTGTCCTGCGACCAGGACATGCTCCAGGTGATCCAGGAATAGCCCCCGTCGCGCCGGAGCACGCGGTTCTCCAGATGCCGCGTCGCCTGCGGCGCTTCGCCATTGGGCGCCCAGGCCCAGGCCGCCAGCGTGGCCGCCAGGTCTTCCGGATGGATCAGCTCCGACAGGCCCGTCGACAGGAACTGCTCGGGACTCCAGCCCAGGATGGGCCGCACCGCGGGATTGACGCTGATGAAGCGCCCCTGCCGGTCCACCACCGCCAGCAGTTCGGGAGACAGGCGCCAGATGCGGTCGCGCTCGGCGATCGCGTCCTCGACGCGCTGCTCCAGCATGCGCGCGTACAGCGACCGTTCGACGGCGCCGCACAGGCGTTCCGCCACTTCCTCGATGAAGGCGATATCGCCGTGCCGCAGCCGTGTGCCGCCCTGCGGCCGCGCCAGCAGCGCCCCGCCCGGCCGGCCCCAGCGGCGCAGCGGCACCACGATGGCCCAGGGGCGGATCTCGCCCTGCGCCTCGGCCAGCAAAGGCTGCAGATAGGTGGTGCGCCCGCCTTCGAGCGCGGCGTAGTATTCCGCGCCCAGCCGGTCCACGGCCAGCGGCTGCTCGTTGTCGCGGTCCTGCCCGGAACGCCAGCAGGTCGACAGCACCGCCCGCCCGTTCTCGGCCGCCGAATCCAGCACCGCCACCAGGCCCAGCGCCAGGTGCTGGCCCAGGCCTTCGCAAGCGGCCTCTTCGATCGCCGGCTGCAGGTGCAGTTCGCGCAGGCTGTCGCCCAGCGCCAGCAGGAAGTTCTTGCGGTGCTGGCCTTCCCACAACTCGGATTCGGCGGCCTTGCGCGCGCTCACGTCGAGAAAGAGCGCCATGATGCGCTCGGGGCCATCCTTGCGCACCCGGGCTTCGTACCAGGCCTCCTTGGGCGCGGGCACCGCGAACTCGAACTGCGCCGGCTCGCCGGACTCCACGACCTGGGCGAACGCATCCATGATCTGTCCGGGCACGCCCGGTATCATCTCGCGCAAGGTATGGCCCAGCGTGTCGCCTTCTTTCATCCCGCTCTGGCGCTCGAAGGCCGGATTGACCTCCAGGAAGCGGAAGTCGGCGATGCGCCCGTCGGCATCGCGCAGCGCTTCGCTGAGGAAAAAGGCTTCCTGCATGCCCTCGAACATGGTGCGCCAGCGCTCACCGCTTTGCCGCAGCGCCAGTTCCGTCAGATGGCGCTCGATCGCCAGCGCGGCGCTGCGCGTCACCAGCGCGATCGCGTCGATGTCGTGCGCGGAAGGCGAGCGCGCGGTGCCGTAGTAGTTGGAGAACACGCCCAACAGACGGCCGTCGGGCGCCTTGATCGGCGTGGACCAGCAGGCCCGCAGGCCGTTCGCCAGCGCCAGGTCCCGCCAGCGCTCCCAGTCCGGATGCGACGCGATGTCTTCCGTGTAGACCGGACAGCCGGTATAGGCGGCCGCGCCCCAGGACGCCATGGCCGGCCCGATGGGCGCCCGGTCCACGGACTCGTTATAGGCATCGGGCAGGCTGGGCGCCGCCGCGTGCCGCAGGCAGGCGCCGGTTTCGTCGACCAGGGCGATCGACGTGCGCAACTCCACGCTGGATTGCGCTTCGATGGCATGCAGCACGTGTTCCAGCACCTGCGCCAGCGGCACGCCGGCGGCAATGCGTTGCAACATGATGCGCTCGTCCTCCAGACGGGCCAGCGTGTCCGTCCAGGGTAGCGCGACGCGGTCTCGCTTTTTCAGCATCTCTGCCCCCTCACCAGCACGACTGTATTGCGCGGCGGGACGCGCTGCCGAAACGCTAGGTAACGCGACGCTACGGTTCCCGCTGAAGCGGGAGCGCGCCGGCTTCAACCGCCGGCGTTCGACGGCTCGCGTTCCAGGCGCAGCGCGTTCAAGGCTTCGGGTTTGTCGACCAGCACGCACTGCTTGCCGGTGCGGGCGCAATGGTCTTTCACGCGCCAATAGGCCCCGTGGCTGACGCAGCCGGTCTGGCAGATCACCAGGTCGGCTTCGACCAGGCTGGCCTCCAGCGCCTCGCCGTCCGCGTCGCCGCCGCCGCTGTGGCCCAGATACCGCCCGCCCGCCATTTCGACCACCTTGCGCGTCAAGGCCAGGGCCATGGCGTCCTCGCCGACGCAGAGCACCGACTTGCGCCGCAAGGCGATCGCCACGGGCGCCGGCGCGCGCGCGGCGGGCTCGACGGCGGGCGGCGCGGCCCTGTGCCCGCCGTCGCCCCGGCCTTGCCAGGCCAGCCGTTCACGCATCAGCGTCTGCACCCGCTCCATCAGCTGCGTCACACTGCGGGCCAGCGCCACGCGCCGCGGCAAGCCGGGAATCGAGAGCTCCAGCGCCTTGCGGTCCTCGCGCGCCCAGGCCAGGGCCGTGTCGCGCTGGATGACCGCCGCGCGCAGCCGCATGGATTCGGCCTCCAGGTAGAGGATCCGCGCCGCCTGCGCGGCCAGCAGCCGGCTGCAATGCGATTGGGCCTGCCCGTAGGCGGCCAACAGCGCGGCGTGTTCGCGGCGCAGGTTCTGGCTTTCGGAGGAAGAAGGATGCATCGCGGCCCTCGAAGCGGATAAGGGAGCGGCGCGTCTTGCGCGCCCGGTCAGTCAAGATGATAAATGAGAACCACTCTCTTTTATACCTATGCCCCTACGCTTCGCATGGCACCGGGAAATCCACTACTGACGCAACCAAGTCGCTTAAATATGATCGACAATCGGCACGCCGGCCCGCTCCCGGGTTCGGACCAGACGCCTCCTGCGAGGGCGCCACGCGCCTTCTTTCGCCGTCGCCATGCCCCGGCAGCGGCCTTAACGACGTCTGGGGTGTCCCATGCCGAAATCCACCGAACTGCTCCGCGACATACACGAAACCAATCTGATGTACCTGCTGCTGTTGCAGCGCCTGGCGCGCGCCGGCGACCCGGCGTCGGCCGGCGTGCCGATGTCGGACCAGGCCTGCCGCTGGCTGGCGGGACGCGGCCACGAAGAGCTGGTCAAGCTGGCGCAGTCCAGCGTGCTGCTGGCCCAGCTGGACCTCTCCCCGGACATGCTGCTCTCGGCCCTGAGCCGAGGGCTCGATGCCACCCTGGCGGGCAGCGCCGCGGCGCCGGCCTTGAATCGCCATTGAAGCGCCATTGAAGCGCCTTCGAGGTGCCCTCTAGCGGCACGCCGGGCAGGCGCTCGTATCAGGAAGCGCGCCCGACGGCGGCGGCGGCCGCCACCCGGCTAGTCCGCCAATACAGCCCGGCGCTGATCGCCAGCGCGAGCGCCAGCAGGCCGCCCGTCATCTCGGCCACGCCGCGCCAGGCGCCCGTCGTCCAGAACTGGCCGCCCAGGGCGCCCAGCACGCTGGAGCCCACGTAGTACACCAGCAGGTAGAGCGAAGCGGCCAGCGCCTTGTAGCCGCGCGCCATCTGCCCGACCCAGCCGCTGGCCACCGCGTGGGCGGCGAAGAAGCCGAAGGTGAACACCACGATGCCCGCGATCAGCACGGGAAGCGAATCCGACAGCGTGAGCAGCAGGCCCGCCAGCGCCAGGCCGGTCGCGGTGCCGAGCATCGCGCCACGGCCGTGGCGGTCCGCCAGCCGGCCGAAGTAGGTAGAGGCGAAGATCCCCACCAGATACACCACGAAGATGAATCCGATGAAGGTCTGGCTGAGCGAAAACGGCGGCAGCAGCAGGCGGAAGCCGACGTAGTTGTAGACGGTGACGAACGCGCCCATCAGCAGGCCGCCCAGGGCGAACAGGCCGCAAAGCGGGCCGTTGCGCAGATGGGCGCTGGCGCCGGCGCGCACGTCGCCCCAGACGCCGGCCCATCCCCTGCCCCGCTGCGCCACGAAGCGGCGCGAGGCGGGCAGCAGCCATACGAACATCACGGCCGCCGCCATGCCGAGCACGCCCAGCGTGCCCAGCGCGGCGCGCCAGCCGTAGTGGTCCGCGACCAGCCCGGTGATGACCCTTCCGGACAGCCCGCCGAAGGCGCTGCCGCTGATGTACAGCCCCATGGCGAATCCCAGGGTCTCGGGTTCGACCTCTTCGGCCAGGTAGGCCATGGCGACGGCCGGCACCCCGCCCATGGCCACGCCTTGTAGCGCGCGCAGCGCCAGCAGGCTGTGCCAGTCCGGCGCCATGGCGGCGACGGTGCCCAGCACGGCCGAGGCGAACAGCGACAGCGCCATGACGCGCTTGCGCGGCAGCGATTGCGAAAACAGGCCCACGAAGAAGATCGCCACCGCCAGCAGGCCGGTGCACAGCGACAGGACCAGGCTGCTTTGCGCGGGCGACACGCCGAAGGCGCGGGTGAACAGCGGCATCAGCGGCTGCACGCAATACAACAGCGAAAACGTGGAGAAGCCGGCCGCGAACAGCGCCCATTGGGCGCGGCGCAGCCCGCGCGTGCCGCGGGCAAGGTATTGGGGAGAGTCGGAATCGGTGGCGGAAACGGACGCGGCCGACGCCGCCGCAGGCGCGGCGAGGTCGGAGGAGGAATGGGCAGCAGGGGTAGACATCGGGAATTCTCGGAAGGCAGCGGGAGGCGGACCGGCTCACGCCGTAAACGGCGCCGCGGAGGCTTACACCCGCCCAATCAAGGTAGACTTTTCCGCTCCATATGTCCAATATATGAAACTACTATCTAGCATATTTAAAAACGATGGAGCCGCGCCGCCATGGAATTGCGCCACCTGCGTTACTTCACCGCCGTCGCCGAAGAACTGCATTTCACGCGGGCGGCGGCGCGGCTGGGCATCGGCCAGCCGCCCCTGAGCCAGCAGATCCAGCAGCTTGAGCGCGAAATCGGCACGCCGCTATTCCTGCGGCTGCCGCGCGGCATCGCCCTGACCGAAGCCGGCACGCAGTTCCTGGAAGACGCGCGCGCCATCCTGGCCAGCGCCGACCGCGCCGTGGACACGGCGCGCCGTCTGGGGCGTGGCGAACGCGGCGCGATCGCCGTGGGCTTCACGGCCTCGGCCGTCTTCCATCCCTACCTGCCGCGGGCCATCCGCGCCTACCGCGACCGCTATCCGGGCGTGCGAGTCACGCTCACCGAAAGCAACACGATCTCGCTGCTGCGCGGCCTGCGCGCGGGCGACGTGGACGTGGCCTTCGTGCGCCCGCCCTACGTGCTGGATCCGGAGTTCGCATCCGAGCGCGTGCTGGACGAACCCATGCTGGTCGCCCTGCCCCCGGACCACCCCCTTAGCCGCAAGCGCGCCATCCCCATGGCCGCCCTGGCCGACGAGGACTTCGTGCTGTATCCGCGGCCCATCGGCGCCGGCCTGTACGACGCCATCCAGTCCGCCTGCCAGCGGGCCGGCTTCCTGCCGCGGGTCATCCAGGAAGCGCCGCAGATGGCCTCCATCGTCAGCCTGGTCGCCGCCGGCGTCGGCATTTCGGTGGTGCCGGCGGCCATGCGGCACATGGGCGCGCAAGGCATCGAATACCGGCCCATCAAGGGCGACGCGCCGCATGCGCTCCTGGACATGGCCTACCGCCGCCACGACCGCTCGACGGCGGCGGGCAACGCCGTCGACATGCTGCGCGAACTGGCCCATCCCGAAACCTGAGGCGTGGCAGGCAGTATTGCCCTGTCGCGTTTGACACCTTCTGTAAACCGGCTGTCGGGACGGCAATGTAAATTGTCGCGCTCGCCGGTCCCGCCCCGGATCCGGCGGCCCTCCAAGATTCCAACCGCGTTCCAACTGCGTAAAAGGTGACCCCGTGCGACGTACCCTCCTGGCCTTGGCCATCGCGACGATTCCCGGCCTGGGCTCGGCCGCCGGGCTGGCCTCTTCCATCGGTGCCGTGACCGTCTACCAGGACCGCGCCGTGGTGACGCGGGCGGCCAGCAGCGAACTGCCGGCCGGCGAACACGAACTGGTGCTGGAAAAGCTGCCGGCCTCGCTGCAGGACAATTCCCTGCAGGTGTCCGCCAAGAGCACCGGCCAGGCCACCCTGCTGGACGTGAAGGTGCGCGACGCCTATCAGGCCGACACGCCGAACGAGCGCGTTAAGCAGCTGGAAGAACGGCTGCGCCAGCTGGAAGCCCAGCAGGCCTCGCTGGACGACGAGGCCGCGGTACTGGACAACCAGCGCGAACTGGTGCTGATGATGCAGCGCGGCGCCACCGAGCCCGGCAAGGACGCCGGCCGCCTCACCCTGGACGAGCTGAAGTCCATCCAGTCGCTCAGCGCCGACACGCTGTCCAGGACACTTGCCGGGCTGCGCCGAGTGGCCGAGCAGAAGGCCGCGCTGGACCGCGACATCGCCGCGCTCCAGAACGAGCTAGGCCAGCTGCAGAACGCGCTGGGCCGTCGCACCAAGACCGTGACCTTGCGCGTGAACCTGGCGCGCGCCGGCAAGGTCGACCTGAACTTGTCGTATGCCGTGGCCGGCGCGCGCTGGACCCCGGCCTACGACGCGCGCCTGCGCCTGGCCGACCGCAGCGTGGACCTGGGCTATTTCGGCGTGATCCGCCAGAACACCGGCGAAGACTGGAACAACGTCAAGCTGACGCTGTCCACCGCCAGGCCGTCGCTGGGCGGCGGCGCGCCGTCGCTGCAACCGTGGATCGTGGACGTCGCGGCGCCGCCTCCGCCGCCGCCCTCGCCCGCTCCCCGCTCCGCCGCCTCGCCCTCCGCCAAGATGCAGGCCGAGATCGCCGCCGAGCGCCGGGCGCGGCACAGCCCCGCCTTCGCCGACGCCGCGGCCGAACCGGTGGCGGAGGCCGTCGAGCTGTCTACCGCGCAGGTGCAGAACGAAGCCACCAGCGCGTCCTTCCAGATCCGGAATCCGGCCACGCTCCTGTCCGACAACGCCACGCAGCGCGTGGCCATCGCGACCGCCAAGCTGCCGGCCACGCTGCAATACCAATCCACGCCCGCGCTGCGCGAGGCGGTCTACCTGACCGCGCAGGCCAGCAACACCACCGACTTCCCCTTTTTGGCCGGCCCCCTGAACACCTTCCTGGACGACGCGTTCGTCGCGTCCGGCAGCCTGAAGGCCGTCATGCCGGGCGAAAAGGTCGAGCTGGCCATGGGCGCGGACGAAGGCATCTCCATCAAGCGCCAGCTGGTGAACCGCTATACCGAGAGCACGGGCTTTTCGGGCAGCGGCAAGCGCGTGACCTACGAATACAAGATCACCGTGAAGAACAACAAGGCCACCAAGGAGCAGGTGTCCTTCAAGGACCGCCTGCCCGTCTCGCGCAACGAGAAGATCGTGGTCAAGCTGCTCTCGCCCGCCGACCGCGAGGTCAAGCGCGAAGAAGACGGCCGGCTGGCCTGGGAGTGGGAGATGGAGCCGGGCAAGTCGCGCGAGACCGTGCTCAAGTTCTCCGTCGATTACCCCGGGGACATCGAGGTTTCGGGCCTCTGAGAGCGGGCCCCGGCGCGGCCGGGGCGCCCTTAGCGCATCTGGAAGGCTTCCTGGTGGAACAGCTCGCTCACCGGCATGCCGCGCCGGTGCAGGCCGTCCTTCAGCGCATCGGCAAAGCCCATCGGGCCGCAGAACCACACGCTGGGCCAGGGCGTGCCGGGCTTGTGCTCGGCCGCCAGCTCGGCCGCCGTGAGCGGCCGCTGGGTATCGCTGTAGCGCACGCGCAGCGTCACGTTCGGCACGCGGGCGCACAGCGCTTCGAGGCGCCGCGCGAACGGCGCGTCGTCGGCGTTGCGGGCACAGTAATACAAGGTGGCCACCGGCGCGCTGTCGGGCTGCGCCTGCAGCGCTTCCATCCATGAAATGAACGGCGTGACGCCGATGCCGGCGGCCACCCAGATCTGCGGGCGGCCATCGTCGCGCTGGAAATCGAAACAGCCGTAGGGCCCTTCTATCGTGACCGCCTGGCCCACCGTGAGGTTCTTCTGCAGGCGCCGGGTGTAGTCCCCCAGCGCCTTGATCGAAAACTCCACGCGTCCGGTGCCGTCGTCCGCGCCCGACACCGTGAACGGATGGGCGCCTTCGCGGCGATCGGCCGTCAGGAAGGCAAACTGGCCGGCGCGGTGATGCCAATTGCCCTCCACCCTACAGGTCAGCGACAGGATGTCGTCCGACAGCCGGTTGATGGCGAGTACCTGGCCCCGGTAGCGCCGCCCGCGCCCGATGTTGCCGGTCAGGGCCATCAGCGCGCAGACGCCGCCCAGGGCGGTGCAGGCCCCCACCAGCCAGCCCGCCGGCTGCCACCACCAGGCCGCGGGCGTGAGCACCACGCCATGGAACGCGACCACCAGGAAAATCACGGCGGAAATGCGGTGGACCTGGCGCCAGATGTGATACGGGAAGCGGCTCCACAGCGTCAGCAGCACCAGGGCCACCAGGATCCACACCGCCCATTCGCCGATATCCTTGGCCGAGCCCCGGAACGCGTCGAGCAGCGCGGCCGCGCGCGGCGTCTTGGCGACGGGATCGAACATGGCCAGCAGCACGGGCTTGCCCACCTTGATCAGGTAATGCGCCGCCGCCAGCACCGTGGCCAGGATGCCGCTCCATTTGTGCAGCCGGTACATCTTGTCCAGCCCGCCCACCCGCGTCTCCAGCCACATCGGGCGCACGGCCAGCAGCATGATCAGCGTCATCAGCGCATAGGCGCCCAGGCCCGTCAGCAGGATGAGCTGGTCGCGCGCGGTCCAGATATTGAGTTCGGCGGGCGGCTGCGCCCAGTAGGCGCCGGCCCAGGCCAGCAGGGAAACCAACAGTACGGCGGCCAGGATGCGTCGCATCGATTCATCGCTCCATCTCGAACCGGCGGCCCGCTCATCCGGCCTGGCCGCCACGGATCAATGGTAGTTCCGCCGGACGGGGGCTGGCCCCGCTTGAGGCGGCCTGCTTGATACGGGTCAAGCCCGTGCGCAATCGAAGCGGGCCGCAATCGTCCGGCAAGCGCCAGCATACCCGATGCCCCGCCCGCCGCGGGTCAATGATTGCGGCAGAACTCGATGAAGGCGTCGGGTTCGAGCGGCATGGAAATGCCGTAGCCCTGGGCCACGTCGCAGCCCAGCTCGCGCAGCAGCTGCACGTCGCGCTCGTGCTCCACGCCCTCGGCCACCACGCGGCGGCCCAGCACCCGCCCCATTTCGATCGCGGCGGCCACGACCGCGCGCGAGGCCGGCTCGCGGTGCATGTGCACGATGAAGTCGCGGTCGATCTTGAGTTCGGTGAAAGGCATGGCCGAGAACAGGCGCATCGACGCGATGCCCGCGCCGAAATCGTCCATCGCCAGTTCGAAGCCCCGCACCCGAAGCAGGTTCAACACCGACGACAACGCCAGCCAGTCGGTCACGGGCTCGTCTTCCGTCAGCTCGACCTTGACCAGCCGGGCCGGCAGGCCGGCCTGCCCGACGCGCTGTTCCAGCAGGCCGGGCAGGTCGCGGGTGCAGAGCGTGGACGCGGACGCGTTGATGGCGATGGGCACGGCGATGTCCTCGGCGTACATGCGGCGCAGCACGTCGATGACGCGGTCCGTGACGCGGCTGAACAGCATGCGGTCCAGCCCCAGCCGGTGCGCCGCGGGCACGAAATCGACCGCCGAGATCACGCCCAGCTCCGGATGATCCCAGCGCGACAGCGCCTCGGCCGCCAGCACGCGGCCGGTGGACAGGCTCATCTGCGGTTGCAGCACCACGCTCATGCCCTTGCCGGTGATGAGCGCATGGCCCAGCGCCACTTCCATCAGGTCGCGGCGCACGGCGTTCTGCCGGGGCGACGCGGCGTCGTCTTCGTCGATGCTGCGCAGCGCGGTCTTGATCGCCTGCTGCATGCCGGTGCGCGACACCGGCTTGGACAGCGCCTGGGCCGAGGGGCACCCCGCCTGCAGCGCCAGCCGCACGTGCGATTGCAGCAGCTCGTCGCTGAGGCTGCTGATCCAGATGATGGGCGGCATGCTCTTCAGCCGGCCGGCGTCGACCAGTCGGCGCAGTTCGTTGGGCAGGCGGGTGCCGTCGCCCTCGCCCATGACGATGTCGCTGACGACCACGTCGTAGAATTGCCGCGTCAACGCGCCGATGGCCTCGGTGCTGCTGCCCACGCCCGCCACCCGCCGGTAACCGAGCGCCAGAAGCATGTTCTGGAGGTAGGCGCGTTCGACCGGATGATCCTCCACCAGGAGAATTCGTCGGGTCGCGCCAGCGTCGGTCTTAGGCATCATCTACCGTCCTAGTCATATAGGGCGGGCCCTTTGCAGGCGGCCGCGGGAACTCTGTAGCCCTCATGCTACGGCATCCACGCGGTGGCTGTCCTTATCGCTAACGGGTTAATGCAGCAACGTCGCCGATAGGCGTAGGAATCGGCTGATCAACCGGACGGAGGCAACCCGCCGTCGCGCCCGCCTCGGCGCGGTGCGATAATGGCGGTCTTTCCCGCATCTACGGCACGGAGCTTCCCTTGACCCGCATTGATGATCCCCTGCACGACCGCGAGGTCGGCGCGGCCGACTCCACCCAGGACAATACCCGCACGGACGACACCCGCATCAGCGCGGTGCGGCCCCTGATCTCGCCCGCGCTGCTGCAGGACGAACTGCCCGTCGCCGCCGAGATCCAGAACCTGGTCGAACGCAGCCGCGCGGAAATCGCCGACGTGCTGCACGGCCGCGACGACCGCCTGGTGCTGGTGGTCGGCCCCTGCTCCATCCACGATCACGGCCAGGCCATGGAGTACGCCCGCCAGCTGCGCACCGCCGCCGAGCAGCACAGGCAGGACCTGCTGATCGTGATGCGCGTGTACTTCGAGAAGCCCCGCACCACGGTCGGCTGGAAGGGCTACATCAACGACCCGCGCCTGGACGGCAGCTTCCGCATCAACGAAGGCCTGCGCCGCGCGCGCGAACTGCTGCTGGACATCAGCGGCCTGGGCCTGCCCATCGCCACCGAATTCCTCGACCTGCTCAGCCCGCAATACATCGCGGACCTGATCTCCTGGGGCGCCATCGGCGCGCGCACCACGGAAAGCCCCAGCCACCGCCAGCTCAGCTCCGGCCTGAGCTGTCCGCTGGGCTTCAAGAACGGCACCGACGGCGGCGTCCAGATCGCCGCCGACGCCATGGTCGCCGCCAGCGCCAAGCATGCCTTCATGGGCATGACCAAAATGGGCATGGCGGCCATCTTCGAAACCCGCGGCAACCAGGACACCCACGTCATCCTGCGCGGCGGCAAGCAAGGCCCCAACTACGACGCCGCCAGCGTCGACGCCTGCTGCGCCGCGCTGCGCGCCGCCGGCCAGCGCGAGCAGGTCATGATCGACTGCTCGCACGCCAATTCCAACAAGTCGCACCTGCGCCAGGTCGACGTGGCCAACGACATCGCCGCCCAGCTCGCCCAGGGCGACGCCCGCATCACCGGCGTCATGATCGAAAGCCACCTCGAAGAAGGCCGCCAGGACCTGAAGGCCGGCCAGCCCCTGCGCCACGGCGTGTCCATCACGGACGCCTGCCTGGGCTGGTCGCAGACCGCGCCGGTGCTCGACACGCTCGCCAGGGCGGTGCGCCAGCGCCGCGAAAAAGCGGCGGCCGGCGCTCAGGCGTAGCGGTCGGCGCGGTAAGGCGCCGGATCCACGTCCGGCGCCTCGCCCGTGATCAGGCTGGCCAGCAGCCTGCCCGTCACGGGCCCCAGCGTGAAGCCGTGATGCGCGTGGCCGAAGGCCAGCCACAGGCCCGGGTGGCGCGGCGCGGGGCCGATCACGGGCCGCATGTCCGGCATGCACGGCCGGCACCCCATCCACGGTTCCCGTTCCACCGCCTCGCCCAGGGGCAGCAGTTGTCCGGCCAGCGCGCGCGTGCGCTGGATCTGGATGGGCGACGGCGGCGCGTCGCGCGCCGCGAACTCCGCGCCTGTCGTCAGGCGCACGCCCAGCGTCATGGGCGTCACCACGAAACCGCTCTCGATGTCCGCCACCGGATGCGACAGGCTCGCGCCGTCCTCCAGCGCGAAATGCTGGTGGTAGCCGCGCTTCACCGCCATCGGCAGGCGATAGCCCAGCGGCCGCAGCACGTCCGGCGACCACGGCCCCAGCGCCACGACCGCGTCGCGGGCCTCGATCGGCCCGTTCTCTCCCTGCGCCCGCCAGCCCTTGCCCTCAGGCCTCAGGCTGCGCGCGTCGCCGCGTTCCAGCACGCCGCCCAGCCGCAGGAACAGGTCGGCATAGCCCTTCGTCACCGCGCCCGGATCCGACACGTTGACCGGGTCCAGCCAGTGCACCGCGCCCGCCATGCGCGCCGACAGCGAGGGTTCCAGCGCCGCCAGCGCCTGCCGGTCCAGCACGCGGTAGGACAGGCCGTAAGGCGCGAGCGCCTCCGCCTCGGCCACGGCGCGGGCCAGCCCGGCTTCGCTGCGCGCGCCGTCGATCCAGCCGTTGCGGCGGAACAGATGGGAGATCCCCGCCTCGTCCTTGAGCGCGTCGTGCTCGGCCACGCAGCGTTCGATCAGCGGCAGCATGGCCTCGGCCGCGCGCGCCAGGCGCCGGGGCGCCGAATGCCACCAATAGCGCAGCAGCCACGGCGCGACCGCGGGGAGAAAGCGCGGGTGGTAGCTGACGTCGGGCGTATCGTTCCTGGCATAGCGCCACAGGCTGCGCCAGTCGCGCGGAAACGCATAGGGAATCACGCTGGCGCGTTCGATCAGCCCGGCGTTGCCGTAGCTGGTTTCCTCGCCCGGCCCGCGCCGGTCCAGCAGCACGACCGAACGGCCGCGCCGCGCCAAATGCAGCGCCGTGCTGACGCCCACGATGCCCGCGCCCAGGACCACCACGTCTGTTTTCATGCGCGGCATTCTGCGCCCGGCAGACAGGTTTGGGCAAGCGCGCCCAGGCGTAGAATTCCCGGCAGCGCGGGGCGCGGCCTCGGCGACCCGAAGGAATGCCCATGACCTTGCCTGCCCTGCAACCCGTCACGCTCGCCGGCGCGATCGTGCGCCTCGAACCGATGGCCGCCCGCCACGCCGACGACCTCGCCCGCGCGGGCCTGCACCCCGAGCTCTGGCGCCTGCAGCCCGAGCCGGTCGAGACCCCCGACGACATGCGGCGCTACGTGGACCGCGCGCTCGCCGGCCAGCGCGAAGGCACCTGCCTGCCCTTCGCCATCGTGCGTCAGGACAACGGCGAGGTCATCGGCGCCACCCGCTACATGGACATCGCGCTCGCCCACAAGCGGCTGGAGATCGGCGCCACCTGGCTCACGCCTTCCAGCCAGCGCTCCGGCGCCAATACCGAAGCCAAATTCCTGCTGTTGCAGCACGCTTTTGAAACAATTGGTATCATACGCGTCGTGTTCAAAACGGAGTTGAGCAATGCGCAGTCCCGGCAGGCCATACTCCGCATCGGCGGCGTCGAGGAAGGCGTGTTTCGCAAGCACCTGATCGCGCAGTCCGGGCGTGCCCGCGACATGGTCTACTTCGCCATCCTCGACGAAGACTGGCCCTCGGTCAAAGCGCGCCTGCAGGCACGACTGCGCCGTTCCGCCTAGGCGGCGCCTTTCGTTCTTTACGCAGCCAGTCCGGGCCCGACACGCCCGCCCCAGCACTATTTTCGTCAGGTATGGATCGCACACCCCCCGCCCCGCCCGCGTTCGCGCGCCCCACCATTTTCCTCTACACCGAAGAGCAGCGCGGCAACCAGCTGGTTGAATCGCAGGTGATCGGCATGATGTCCGACGTGTCGGGTTCCGACAAACTCATCGTGGTGCAGGATCCGCACAGCGGCTTGAAGTTCATCTATCGGATCGACCACGAAAGCAGCAACCTCGACGCCGCCGCGCTCACCGAGCAGGAAGCGTCGCTGTTCGACGGCAAGCATGCCGTCCAGATCGACGCCACCTCGTACCGTCTGGGCACGGCCGACAACGCCATGAAATTGCTGCGGGGCAAAACCCAGTGGATACAGGACAAGGGCGCGGTGCTGTCGGTGCTGCTGCAGAACGCCGCGGCCCGCAAGACGCGCTTCGCCGCGGTGCGCATCGAGCGCGACCGCCTGCGCAAGGTGCCGCCGGGCGTTCCGATCGAACGGCTGCCTACATAAAAAAGACAGTACCGGGCGCGCGGCGCTTATCCACAATTTCTGTGGATAAACCCGGCTCCAACACACGGCCGATGGCCGTTGGGGCGATGCCGCCCGGGCTGCTCAATTTTTGACCACCCCCATTTTCGCGCGCGGACGGATGAGATCCTTGATCCATGGCGCGGCGCCGCAACGGGGTTGATGATATTCTCCGCAAGCGCGAGCGCGCGGCGCCAAGCGGCCCGAGCGGCGGCGGGCCGCGCGAACGAACCCCAATAAGAAGCCCTACCTGAAAGGAGCGGATAGCGTGTTTGTCCTTGGAGCGCCCCGCGCGGAACCCCTGGCGCCGGCGTCCCCGTGACGATCATCATCGTCGACGACCACGGAGACTGGCGCGACACCATCGCCGAATACATCCGCGATCTCGGCCTGGACAACGCCATCCTCACCGCGGGCTCCCTGGCGGAGCTGGACCGGCTGTTGCTGACCGTCAACCCGGGCATCCTGGTGCTGGACGCGATGCTGCCCGACGGCGACGCCCTGACCCGCGTCTCTCATCTGCGCACCACCTTCCCATCCATGGGCATCATCATGCTCACGGGCAGGCTGCTGAGCGAAGACAAGGTGTCGGGCCTGAGCCTGGGCGCCGACCACTACCTGACCAAACCCGTCAACCTCGCCGAGCTGGGCGCCACGCTGGTGTCGCTGTCCCGCCGCCTGCGGGTGGTGCCGGCCGGCGCGCCGGGCCAGGCCCAGCCCGACGTCTGGCGCTTCGATCCCGCGCGCCGCGTCCTGCTGTCGCCCGAGCAGGTCTGCGTCGACATCACCGATACCGAAAGCCGCCTGATCGGCGCGCTGATCCAGGCCGCGCCCCTGCCGCTCTCGCGCGGCCGGCTGGTCGAGGCGCTGGGCGCCAGCGCCGAGGCCTACGACACGCACCGCCTGGATGCCCACGTTCACCGACTGCGCCGCAAGCTGCGGGCGCAGGCCGGCGGCGACATGGGCCTCCGCACCGTCTACGGCGTCGGCTACGTCTGCACCGTTCCCGTGCAGATCGTGGGCGGCGCCCCATCGAGATCCACGCCATGAATGCCGCCATTCGCCCTCGCCGTTCCGTCCTGTACATGCCTGGCGCCAACGCGCGCGCGCTGGACAAGGCGCGCACCCTGGACGCCGACGCGCTGATCCTGGACCTCGAAGACGCCGTCGCGCCCGACGCCAAGGCGCAGGCCCGCGAGCAGGTGGCCGCCGCCCTGCGCGCCGGCGGCTACGGACGCCGCGAATGCGTGGTGCGCATCAACGCCCTCGACACCGCGTGGGGCCATGACGACGTGCGGGCCATCGCCCCGGCGGGCGCCGACGCCGTGCTGCTGCCCAAGGTGCAGTCGGCCGCCGAACTCGCCGCGCTGGCGCAGGCCCTGGACGCGGCGGGCGCGCCCGCCTCGCTGCCCCTGTGGGCCATGGCGGAAACACCGCTGGGCTTTCTGCGCCTGGATGCCATCGCCGGCGGCCACCCCAGGCTCGCCGCCATCGTGGTCGGCACCTCCGACCTGGTCAAGGACCTGCACGCGCGGCACACGCCGTCTCGCGAAGAAACCCTGCTGGCGCGTTCGATGGCCGTGATGGCGGCGCGGGCCCACGGCCTGGCCGTGCTGGACGGCGTGCACTTGGACCTGAACGACGACGCGGGCCTGCTGGCGGCCTGCGCCCAGGGACGCAACCAGGGCTTCGACGGCAAGACGCTCATCCATCCGAAACAGATCGCCGCGGCCAACGCCGCCTTCGCGCCCGCGCCGGAGGAACTCGCCGCCGCCCGCAAGCGCCTGGACGCCTGGCGCGCCGCGCAGGCGGCCGGCCTGGGCGTGGCCGTGGTCGACGGCGCCCTGGTGGAAAACCTGCACGCCCGGGAAGCCGAGCGCGTGCTGGCGCTGGCCGACGCCATCGCCCGCGCCTAGCGCGTCGCTTGCGGACAGCGTCGGCAGCAGTAATATCGGCTTTCAAATGTATATTGTCGGTAACGCGCCGCCCGGCGCGGGGCCGGTGAATCGGGGAGCGTTCGTGGCGCGGGTCTTGCGGCAACTAGCGGTGTCATTCTGCGCGGCGGCGGTCTGGGCCGTCGCGGCCGGCTTGCCGGCGCCGGCGCAGGCCCAGGCCGCCAATTTCCACCCCTGCAATTCCCAGCCCTCCCTGCCCATGTGCCAGCACGGCTACGGCAAGCGCATCGCCGTCCAGCGCTGGGGCGCGCAACCCGATCCGCTGGATCCGGACGCGGCCGCCAACGCCTCGCTGGTCACGCGCAACCCGGCCAAGGAAATCGAGCAGCTCAAGTCCACCACGATCCTGGTGCAGGACATGGACACGTCCGAAGTGCTGTTCGCGCGCAACGAGGGCGTCGTGCGGCCCATCGCCTCCATTACCAAGTTGATGGCGGCGTGGACGCTGGTGAAGGCGGGCCTGCCGATGGACGAGATAATCACCGTCGACGCCAGCGACACCCGCTCCACCAGCGAGTTGCCCTCGCGCCTGACGGCCGGCACCAGACTGAGCCGCGGCGATCTGCTACGCCTGGCGCTGATCCCTTCCGAAAACAGCGCCGCGCAGGCCCTGGGGCGCACCTACACCGGCGGCACCGCCGCCTTCGTCGCGGCGATGAACGCCGAAGCCCGGGCGCTGGGCATGACCGACTCCAGCTTCGCCGAACCGAGCGGCCTGTCCAACGACAACCAGTCTTCGGCCCGGGATCTGGCCAAGCTGCTCCAGGCGATTTCCGCGCAGCCGCTGATCCGCCAGTACACGGCCGAAACCAGCTACCAGGCCGCCGGCCAGACCTTCCGCAACACCAACATCCTGGTGGGCCGTCCGCAATGGGAAATCCTGGTCTCCAAGACCGGCACCACCCGCGAAGCCGGCGACTGCCTGGTGATGGCGGTCAAGGTCGGACAGCGCAACCTGGCCATGGTGCTGCTCAACGCGCAAGGCACCAGCGGCTCGCGCTTCGGCGACGCCGTCCGCCTGCGGCGGGTGCTGGATAGCCGGCTCGCGTCGCGATAAGCAGCCCCCTCGCGCGACGAGCGCGCGCGGCCCGGTACAATAACGCCCTTGACGCGGACGGACGCCCGTCCCATCCGCCTGTCGCGCCACCCGCGCGCGCCCTCTTCCCCGATGACTTTTCACCGCGCCCGGCCGGCGGAAATACTGCCGCCTCCCCTGCCGCACCATCCATGATCCGCTTCCAACAAGTTTCTCTCGCGCGCGGCGTCAAGCCCCTGCTCGATAAAGTCGACCTGCTTCTGAACCCCGGCGACAAGATCGGGCTGATCGGCGCCAACGGCGCCGGCAAATCCAGCCTCTTCGGGCTGCTGCGCGGCACGCTGCACGCGGACCAGGGCGACCTGGACTTCCCGGCCAACTGGCGCATGGCCTACGTCGCGCAGGAAACGCCGGCGCTGGACCGTCCCGCGATCGAATACGCCATCGACGGCGACGTCACGCTGCGCCGCCTGGAGGCGGAACTGGCGGCGCTGGAAGCCGAACCCGAAAGCGTGGAGAACGGCCTGCGCATGGCCGACATCTATGCCGCGCTGGCCGACGCCGACGCCTACACCGTGCACTCGCGCGCCGAGCAGCTGTTGACCGGCCTGGGCTTCACGCAGGCGCAGATGCAGCTGCCGCTGACCAGCTTCTCCGGCGGCTGGCGCATGCGCCTGAACCTGGCGCAGGCGCTGATGTGCCCGTCCGACCTGCTGCTGCTGGACGAGCCCACCAACCACCTGGACCTCGACGCCATCATCTGGCTGGAAGACTGGCTCAAGCGCTATCCGGGCACGCTGATCGTGATTTCCCACGACCGCGATTTCCTCGACGGCGTGGTCAACGTGATCGTCCACATCGACGAGCGCAAGCTCAAGCGCTACTCCGGCAACTACTCGTCCTTCGAGCGCCAGCGCGCCGCCCAGCTGGAACTGGCGCAAGGCATGATGGAAAAGCAGATGCGCCAGCGCGCGCACCTGCAGTCCTTCATCGACCGCTTCAAGGCGCAGGCCAGCAAGGCGCGCCAGGCGCAAAGCCGCATCAAGGCGCTGGCCCGAATGGAAGAAGTGGCGCCGCTGCGCGCCGCCGCGGAGTTCTCGTTCGAGTTCCGCGAGCCGCTGCGCGCGCCCAACCCGCTGCTCACCATGGACCGCGTCAGCGCCGGTTACCGCGGCGCGGATGAAGAGGACCAGGCCGCCGCCGACAAGATCATCATCTCGGGCATCAATTTTTCCTTGCAGGCCGGCCAGCGCATCGGCCTGCTGGGCATCAACGGCGCCGGCAAATCCACCTTCATCAAGACCATCGCCGGCGAACTCGACGGCCTGGCCGGCGAGACCCAGTTCAACAAGGGCCTGTCCATCGGCTACTTCGCCCAGCATCAGGTGGAAATGCTGCGCCACGACGAATCGCCGCTCTGGCACATGACCAAGGCGGCACCCACCGTGCGCGAACAGGAACTGCGCAACTTCCTGGGCAGCTTCAACTTCAACGGCACCATGGCCACCAGTTCCATCGCGCCTTTCTCCGGCGGCGAAAAGGCCCGGCTGGCGCTCGCGCTCATCGTCTGGCAACGCCCCAACCTGCTGCTGCTGGACGAGCCCACCAACCACCTGGACCTGGAAACGCGCGAAGCGCTGACCCACGCGCTGGCGCAGTTCGAGGGCACGCTGATGCTGGTCTCGCACGACCGTCACCTGTTGCGCGCCACCACCGACCAGTTCGTCATCGTGGCCGACGGCAAGGTCAGCCCCTTCGACGGCGACCTGGACGACTACAAGGACTGGCTCTACAAGACCAAGCTGTCGGCGAAGGCAGCCTGAATCCAGGCCGGCGCGCTGGGACAGGGGCTGGTGTCGACGTGCTCCGGCGCCTCCTGGACCCGCCGTTCCATCAGCCGCGCTGGTAGCCCAACAGCACGCTCGCGGCCTCGGCTTCCCGCCGCACGGCCTGGGCGATGGCGCCGTCCGGCGCGGCGTCGAATCCGCCGGTCGCGCCCAGGGCCGTCAGCGCCGCGCAGGGCCGCCCGGCGTGGTCGAGCAAGGGCGCGGATACCGCGCTGATGCCCTTCAGATTGGTATCGCGCACCATGGCGCAGCCCTGCGTCAGCACCTCGCGCCGCAAGCGGCCGATGGGATCGGCGGGATCGAGCTGCGCGCGCAGTTCGCCCGGGGCGTCCGCCAATTCCGCCTCGGCCAGGGCGCGGACCCGGGCGTCGTCCTGCGAGGCCAGGAACACGCGGCCGGTCGCCGACCAGAGCAGCGACAGCACCGAGCCCATCCGCACGTTCACCGTCACCGGCAGGCCCGGCTCCTCGAAGCGCACGATGGTCGGCCCCTTGTTTCCCATGACCGCGACAAAGCAGGTCACCTCCAGGCTTTCGCGCAGCCGGATGAGGCTGGGCTCCGCCAGCCGGATGGGGTCGGCCTGGCGCAAGGCGGCCAGCCCCAGCAGCATCGCTTCCAGCCCGAGGAAATACTGCTGGCTGGCGGCGTCCTGGGCCACCAGCCCTTCTTCCATCAGACTGACCAGATAGCGGTGCACCTTGGCGGGACTCTCGCCCAGCTGGGTGGCGAGCAGCGTGAGGCTGGCGCGGCCGCCCAGCCGGCCCAGGCTCTTCAGCACCGCCATGCCGGTCTCGGCGGCCTGCACGCGCTGGCGGCGCTCGCGCGGGCGCGGGGTCGCGGCGGCGGGTGCGGGAGGGGAATCGGAGGTCTGGTTCATGGCGGCGCTCTGGGGGCTATCCGCCGGCGGCGGGAGCCCCGGAGATTACCCCAATTGATAAATTACGCAATGCGTATATGATTTACGCAATTGTAATCCGGAGCGATCGCCATGGCGCACCCCACCCAGACCGAACCCGCGGCCCCCGCCAACGCCGGCGGCTGTCCCATCGACCACGCCGCGCTGGCCAGGGCCCAGGGCTGTCCCGTCAGTCCGCGGGCCGCCGAGTTCGACCCCTTCGGCGACGGCTACCAGCAGGATCCGCCCGAGTACGTGCGCTGGGCGCGCGAGCAGGAACCCGTGTTCTACAGCCCGAAGCTGGGCTATTGGGTGGTCACCCGCTACGACGACATCAAGGCCGTCTTCCGCGACAACCACACCTTCAGCCCCTCGATCGCGCTGGAGAAGATCACCCCGACCGGCCCCGAGGCCAACGCGGTGCTGGCCACCTACGGCTACGCCATGAACCGCACGCTGGTCAACGAAGACGAGCCGGCCCACATGCCGCGCCGGCGCGCGCTGATGGACCCGTTCACGCCCGAGGCGCTCAAGCATCACGAACCCATGGTGCGCCGCCTGACCCGCGAATACGTGGACCGCTTCATCGACGACGGCCGCGCCGACCTGGTCGACCAGATGCTGTGGGAAGTCCCGCTGACGGTCGCCCTGCACTTCCTGGGCGTGCCCGAGGAAGACATGGACCGCCTGCGCGAATACTCCATCGCGCACACGGTGAACACGTGGGGCCGGCCCAAGCCGGAAGAACAGGTCGCGGTGGCCCACGCCGTCGGGAATTTCTGGCAGCTGGCGGGCAAGATCCTGGACAAGATGCGCCAGGATCCGGACGCGCCGGGCTGGATGCAATACGGCATCCGCAAGCAGAAGGACTATCCGGACGTCGTCACCGATTCCTACCTGCACTCCATGATGATGGCCGGCATCGTCGCGGCGCACGAAACCACCGCCAACGCCTCGGCCAACGCCATCAAGCTGCTGCTGCAGCACCCCGACGCCTGGCGCGAGCTGTGCGAAGACCCCGGGCTGCTGCCCAACGCGGTGGAAGAGTGCCTGCGCCACAACGGCTCGGTCGCCGCATGGCGGCGGCTGGCCACGCGCGACACCGAGATCGCCGGCGTGCCGATTCCGGCCGGCGCCAAACTGCTGATCGTGTCCTCGTCGGCCAACCACGACGAACGCCATTTCGCCGACGCCGATTTCTTCGACATCCGCCGCGAGAACGCCAGCGACCAGCTCACCTTCGGCTACGGCGCGCACCAGTGCATGGGCAAGAACCTGGCGCGCATGGAGATGCAGATCTTCCTCGAAGAACTGACCCGGCGGCTGCCGCACCTGCGCCTGGCCGAACAGCGCTTCACCTACGTGCCCAATACCTCGTTCCGCGGGCCGGAGCACCTGTGGGTGGAATGGAACCCCGCCGACAATCCCGAGCGCCGCGATCCCTCCCTGCTGGCGCAGCGCCAGCCGGTGCGCATCGGCGAGCCGTCCACCCATGCCATCAGCCGCAAGCTGGTGGTTGCGTCCGTGACGCGCGCGGCCGACGGCATCGCGCGGATCCGGCTGGAATCGCCCGACGGCAAGCCTTTGCCGCGCTGGACGCCCGGCTCGCACATCGACGTGGAATGCGGCGACACCGGCCTGTCGCGCCAGTATTCGCTTTGCGGCGATCCGGCGGTGCCCGGCGCCCTGGAAATCGCGGTGCTGCGCGAAGCCGACGGCCGCGGCGGCTCGGCCTGGATCCACGAGCACCTGCGGCCCGGCGGCACCGTGCGCGTGCGCGGCCCGCGCAACCATTTCAGGATGGATGAAAGCGCGGCCCGCCTCATCTTCATCGCGGGCGGCATCGGCATCACGCCCATCAGCGCCATGGCCCGCCGCGCGCGCGAACTGGGCCTGGACTACCAGCTGCACTACAGCGGCCGCGCGCGCGGCTGCATGGCGCTGCTGGACGATCTGGCGCAACTGCACGGCGAGCGCCTGCACCTGCACGTCAGCGACGAAGGCGGCCGCAACGATTTCGCCGCCCTGCTGGCGCAGCCCGACGCCGGCGCCCAGATCTACGCCTGCGGCCCCGAACGCATGCTGGCCGCGCTGCAGGAGGCCTGCGCGGGCTGGCCCGAGGACGCCCTGCGCGTGGAGCATTTCCACTCCACGCTCGCCACGCTGGATCCTTCCCGCGAGCACGCGTTCGAGGCCGAGCTCAAGGATTCGGGCATCGTGCTGCAGGTGCCCGCCGACCAGACGCTGCTCGCGGCCTTGCGGGCCGCCAACATCGACGTGCAGAGCGATTGCGAGGAAGGGCTTTGCGGTTCCTGCGAAGTGCGCGTGCTGGGCGGCGCGGTCGACCATCGCGACGTGGTCCTGACCCGCGCCGAACGCGAAGCCGGCACGCGCATGATGGCCTGCTGCTCCCGCGCCCAGGGCGGTCGCATCGTCCTCGAACTGTAGGCCGCGCGCGCCCGCCCGCGGCGCGCGATCCGGCCGCCTGAAGTGGCCCTGAACGCGTTACAATTCCGCCTTTCCTTACGACGACGTCCCGCAACAAGGCGGGACGCGTTTTTTCCGTCGCCGGACCGCGCCAGATCTCCTATTCGACACTCGTAGATGCCGATCAAAGACCAGTTATTTCTCGCCAGCCAGTATCTTGCGCCCCACCACCTGGTGTCGCGCCTTTTCGGATACGCCTCCGACTGCCGGGAACCCGCGGTCAAGAACTGGATGATCTCGCGCTTCGTGCGCCGCTATGGCGTGGACATGCGCGAGGCCTTGCAGGAAGACCCGCTGGCCTACGACTGCTTCAACGATTTCTTCACCCGCGCATTGAAGGACGACGCGCGCCCGCTGGACGACGAGCCGGGTTCGGTGGTCTGCCCCGCCGACGGCGCCATCAGCCAGATGGGCGCCATCGAGCACGGCCGCATTTTCCAGGCCAAGGGCCACAGCTACGGCCTGGCCGACCTGCTGGGCGGGGACGCCGAGCGCGCCGCGCCCTTCCAGGGCGGCGAGTTCGCCACCATCTACCTGTCGCCCAAGGACTATCACCGCGTGCACATGCCGGTTGCCGGCACGCTGCGCGAAATGATCCACGTGCCCGGCCGGCTGTTCTCCGTGAACCCGCTCACCGCCCGCAACGTGCCGCGCCTGTTCGCGCGCAACGAGCGCGTCGTCTGCATCTTCGACACCGAGCACGGCCCGATGGCGCTGGTGCTGGTGGGCGCGATGATCGTGGCCTCCATCGAAACCGTGTGGGCCGGGCTCGTCACGCCGCATAAGCGCCGCGTCAAGGCCGTGCGCTACGACGACGCCGCGCGCGCGCCCATCCATCTGGCCAAGGGCGCCGAAATGGGCCGCTTCAAGCTGGGCTCGACCGCCATCGTGCTGTTCGGCCCGGACAAGATCCGTTGGGCCGACACGCCCTCGGTGCTGGGCCCCGTGCGCATGGGCGAACTGATGGCCCTGCCCGCATAGGGCCACTTATTCTCCAAAAGCGAAATTGGATGTCTGGATTTATTCGCTTTATGCGATGAATCGGCGTTGCTAGATTACGGGCTTTTACCGGCCCGCCATGACATCCCTGCTCTCGTCCACTCCCGCCCCCGACGCCGCCGCGGCGCCCGCCGCCCGGCCGCTGCCGCGCGCGCTCGCGCGCCTGCTCTCGCTGGATGACTTCGAGGCCGCGGCGCGCCGCCGGCTGCCGCGCCCGATCTTCGGCTATGTGGCCGGCGCGGCCGAGGACAACCAGTCCCTGGGCGCCAACCGCCAGGCCTTCTCGCGCTATGCCTTCGCGCCGCGCGTGCTGGTGGACGTATCGCGCCGCACTCAGCAGATCGAACTCTTCGGCCGGCGCTATGCCTCGCCCTTCGGCATCGCGCCCATGGGCATCAGCGCGCTGTCCGCCTATCGCGGCGATATCGTGCTGGCGCGCGCCGCCCGCGAGCAAGGCATCCCGGCCATTCTCAGCGGCACCTCGCTGATTCCGCTGGAAGACGTGATCCAGGAGGCCCCCGGCACCTGGTTCCAGGCCTATCTGCCCGGCGATCCCCAGCGCATCGATGCGCTGGTCGAGCGCGCGCGGCGCGCCGGCTACGAAACGCTGGTGCTCACAGTGGACATTCCCGTGTCGGCCAACCGCGAGAACAACGTGCGCACCGGCTTCTCGACCCCGCTCAAGCCCGGGCTGCGCCTGGCCTGGGACGGCCTCACGCGGCCGCGCTGGCTGGCCGGCACCTTCCTGCGCACGCTGCTGGCCCACGGCATGCCGCATTTCGAGAACTCCTTCGCCACGCGGGGCGCGCCGATCGTGTCGGCGTCGGTGCTGCGCGACTTCTCCGCCCGCGACCACCTGAACTGGGAGCACGTGGCGCGCATCCGGCGCCAATGGCCCGGCACCCTGATCATCAAGGGCATCCTGCACCCGCAGGACGCGGCGCTGGCGCGGCGCCACGGCGCGGACGGCGTCATCGTATCCAACCATGGCGGGCGGCAGCTCGACGGCGCGATCTCGCCGCTGCGCGCGCTGCCCGGCGTGGTCGACGCGGCCGGCGGCATGACGGTGATGATGGACAGCGGCGTGCGGCGCGGCGGCGACGTGCTCAAGGCCCTGGCGCTGGGCGCCCGCTGCGTCTTCGTCGGCCGGCCGTTCAACTATGCCGCCGCGGTCGGCGGCGAAGCCGGCGTCTCGCACGCCATCGGCCTGCTGCGCGCCGAGGTCGATCGCAACATGGCCATGCTGGGCATCAACGGCCTGGGGGAGATGGACGCGAGCCTGCTCGCGCGCGAGGAACTGCCGGGGGGCTGAAACGCCGGCCGGCGCGGCCCGGCATAGAATGGCGTTTCTCTTGCCCAGCGCGTCCCGGCCCTGGCGGCCGGGGCGCCTACCGAGCCGCCCGTGTCCCTACGCCAATCCTCGTTTTTCCTGCGCTTTCTGACCCTAGGCGCGCTGGCTCACGTCTACGTGGGCGCGCGCCTGATCCCCGACGCCCTGCTCGGCGGCGCGGGGTCCGCCGCCGCCATCCTCGTCCTGGCGCTGTCCTGCATCCTGATTCCGCTGGGCATGCTGGGCCGCTCGTCCGTGCACCCGCCCTGGGGCGACCGCATCGCCTGGGTCGGGCTGTTCGCCATGGGCCTGTTTTCGTCTTTGTTCGTGCTGACGGTGCTGCGCGACGCGCTGCTGCTGGCGGCCTGGCTGCTGACGCTGCCGCTGGCTGCCGCGCTGCCGTGGACCGTGCTGCGCCAGGCCAGCGCCTGGGCCGTCGCCGGCCTGGCGCTGGCCGGCACCCTGGCGGGCCTGTACAACGCCAGGCGGCGCGCGCGCGTCGTCGACGTGGACGTGCCCATCGCCGGGCTGCCCGCCGACCTGGACGGATTCACCATCGTGCAGATCAGCGACATCCACGTCGGCCCCACCATCAAGAAGCGCTACGTGCAGGCCATCGTCGACGCCGTGAACGAGCAATTGCCCGACATGATCGCCATCACCGGCGACGTGGTCGACGGCAGCGTGGAACACCTGTCCGAGCAGGCCAGTCCGCTGGGCCAGCTGCGCGCGCCCTACGGCGTCTACCTGGTCACCGGCAATCATGAATACTATTCGGGCGCCGCGCCCTGGGTGGCCGAATTCCGGCGCATGGGCCTGCGCGTCCTGATGAACGAACACGCGGTCATCTATCCTTCCGGCCTGCCCGTGGTGGTGGCCGGCGTGACCGACTATGGCGCCGGCGCCTTCGATCCGCAGCAGCGCAGCAACCCGCTCGCCGCGTTGTCCGGCGCGCCGGCGGACGCCCTGCCGAGGATCCTGCTGGCGCACCAGCCCCGCAGCGCCGCCGCGGCCGAGCCGCTGGGCTATACGCTGCAGCTCTCGGGCCACACGCATGGCGGGCAGTTCTTCCCCTGGGGATTCTTCGTGCGCTTCCAGCAGCCCTACACGGCGGGCCTGCACCGCCTGGGCAGGATGTGGATCTACGTCAGCCGCGGCACGGGCTATTGGGGCCCGCCCAAGCGCCTGGGCGCGCCGTCCGAAATCACGCGCCTGCGCCTGCGCGCCGCCAGCCGCTGAGCGCGCGGCTCGATACGGGCCCCGTCCGGCGGTGCGCCGCGTTCCGTGCCGGCGCCGGATGAGGTCGATTCAGGCGTTGTCCGGCAGCGGTCCGCGTTCCAGGTAGCTGGTCAGCGCGATATCGCTGGTGGTGCTCGTGATGCCTTCGATCTGGTGGATGCGCGCGAGCAGCAGTTCCAGCGCCTGGGTATCGCGCACCCTCACCTTGAGCAGCATGGCGCTCTTGCCGGTGATGGTGTGGATCTCTTCCACTTCGTTCAGCTCCGCCAGGCCCAGCACCTGCTGCGTGATGCTCCAGTTGGCGGTGTCGACGTGCACGAAGGCCAGCAGCGGGCGTCCGATGCGGGCCCCGTCCAGCCGGGCGGCGATGCCCTTGATCAGCCCGTCGCGCTTCAGGCGCTTGACGCGCTCATGCACCGCCGGGGCCGACAGGTTCAGCATTTTGCCCAGTTCCGCGTAGCTGGGGGTGGCGTCGCCGGCCAGCAGCGTTAATAGTTTTCGGTCGCGGTCGTCCAGGTCTGACATTGGAATTGCATTCTGCCTAACGGCATTCGAACTTTGATGGAATAAGGGAATATAAGCGTTAACCCTTATTTTATTCCAATAAAATTCGGGGATGCATAACCGTAGCACCGGCAGTTCCCGCCCCGCCTCATCCGTCCCCGCCTTGATGTTCGCCGTCAGCGTCGTCGGCTCCAACGGCCTGGCGCTGAGCCCCATCCTGAGCGACGTCGCCCGCTCCTACTCCACCTCCGCGCTGACCGTCAGCACCGCCATCTCCGCCTACGGCGCCGCGACGGCGGCCAGCGCCTTCTTCCTGGCCGCGCGCATCGACCGCATCGGCATCCGGCGCGCGCTGCTGGGCGCGATGGCCCTGCTGATCGCCGCCCTGGCCTTGTCCGCGGCCGCGCCCCACTGGATCGTGCTGACGCTGGCCCAGGCCCTGGCCGGCCTGGCCGCCGGCGTGATCCTGCCGGCCGCCTATGGATCGGCCTCGCTGGTCGCGCCGGCCGGCCAGGAGGCGCGCACGCTGGGTCGCGTGATCTCGGGCTGGTCCGTGTCGCTGGTGGCCGGCGTTCCGCTGTCGGCGCTGATCTCCGACGCCGTGGGCTGGCGCGCCACCTACGCGACGCTGGCGCTGTGCGCCGCGATCGCGGCGCTGGGCCTGCGCAGGCTGCCCGAGCGCCGCGCCGCCAACCCCGCCCCGCTGCGCCTGTCGCGGCTGCTGGCGCCGCTGTCGTACCGCGACGTGCCGGCCCTGCTGCTGGGGTGCCTGGCGTTCTCCTCGGCGTTCTATGGCGTCTACGCATTCCTTGCCGACCACGTGCGCGCCCTGCTGGCGCTGTCCGCCGGACAGGTGGGCTTCATCGCCTTCGCCTACGGCGCCGGATTCCTGCTGGCCGGCATGGCCGGCGCGCCGCTGATCGAGCGCGCGGGCCCGCGCCGCGCCCTGCCGGCCGCGCTGGGCGTGATCGCGCTGGTGTACCTGGGCCTGCTGCCGGCGGCGCACTCTCTGGCCGCGGTGCTGGCCATCGCCGTCCTGTGGGGCGCGGCGTCGCAGCTCAGCCTGAACCTGCTCGTGCTGCTGCTGTCCCGGGCCCGTCCGGACGAGCGCGGCGCGGTGCTGGGCCTGAATACCTGCACGACGTATCTGGGCGCGAGCCTGGGCACGGCGATCGCCGGCACCCTCTATGCGCATGCCGGCTTCGAGGCCCTGGGCCTGGCCGCGGCGCTCGCGCTGGCCCTGGCCGCCGCCGGCCTGCACTGGCGGCTGAACGGCCGGCGTTCCGCGCGCGGCGAAGCGGCCGCCTGACCCCGAAGCCGGCGCGGCCGGCCGTCAGGCGCGGTATTCCACCGCGCAGTCGCGCCCGGCGCGCTTGGCCTGGTAGAGCGCGAAATCGGCCCGGCGCAACACGTCCGAGGCGCTCATATCGCTCTCGGCGAAGCGCGCGATGCCGCCGCTGACCGACAGCGCCACGGCTGCGCCGTCGATATCGGCGGGATGCTGGCGCAGGCTGGCGCGCAGGCGGTCGCAGATCGCATGCGCCACGTCCACGTCCGAATCGGCGAGCAGCACCAGGAATTCCTCGCCCCCCAGGCGGCCGATGGAATCCTGCTCCCTCAGGCAGGTGCGCAGCACCTCGCAGAAATGGCGCAAGGCGGTGTCGCCGCCCAGGTGGCCGTAGCGGTCGTTGACCTGCTTGAAATAGTCCAGGTCCAGCATCAGGGCCACATTGGGGCCGCCCTCCCCGCGGCGGGCGGCGGCCAGCCGATCCTCCACGCGCTTGAGGATCTCGCCGCGGTTCCAGCAGCCGGTCAGGCTGTCGATCCGCGCCATGCGCGCCAGCGCCGCTTCCGCGCGCCGGCTTTCGGTGATGTCCATGCCGATATTGACGACCTTGCCGTCGGGCAGGCTCACGTTGGACCACAGGACGGCGAGTTCCTCGCCGTCGCGCGTGCGCGGATGCCATTCCCGGAACGACCGGCTCGGCCGCGGGCCGACGCTGTCGACCACTTCGGCCCGGACCTGCGGCTCGGGATAGAACAGCGCGAACGGATCGCGGCAGGCCTTGATCTCGGCCTCCGACCAGCCGAAACGCCGCTCGCAGGCTTCGTTCCACAGCGTGCAGCGGCCGTCGGCGTCGAAGGCGTTGATCAGCACGGGCGCGGCGTGGAACAGCGCTTCGTACTGCGCCACCACGTCGCGCAGGCGCGCCAGTTCCCGCTCGCGCGCTGCCGCGCCCGCCATGGCGGAGTCGGCGAATCCGCCCAGCATACGGACGTTTTCCACGGTCGGCGCCGGGACGCTGGCCGCGACATTGGACGATGAACTTCGCATGGCTTTGCAATCGAGGGTGGGACGGCCGGGGTGCCCGGCCGAGACGCGCCGGGTCGGCGACGGCGGTGCAGGCGGCGCCGGGCCGCCTGGATCGGAATCGGGGCCAGTATACGTGCGATGGCCGCCGTCGATTGCCAAGAATCGTCAACGCCCGCCTGACGGCGGGCCGACGCGGCTTACCAGGGAAAAGCGATCAGATCGCCGTAGAGACTGCGCAGCTTGGCCTTCACTTCGGGCGACTGCTGGTAGAGCGCGATGAACTTCAGCAGGCGCGGATCCTGCGCGCCGGCCGGCGTGGCCACCCAGCGGATCGCGTAGCGGCGCACGTTGACCGGATCGGTGTTGTCGAATGCCAGGCCGTCCTTTTCATTGATGCCCGCCTGCTTGGCGAAAGTGGTGTAGGTCACCGAGGCCGTCACGTCGTCGAAGGTGCGGGCCGATTGCGACCCTTCGATCTGCACGAACTTCAGCTTCTTCGGATTCGACACCACGTCCTCCAGCGCGGCGCGGTGCGCCACGCCCGGCTTCAAGGTGATGAGGCCGATGGATTCCAGCAACAACAGCGCCCGGCCGGTGTTCACCGGGTCGTTCGGCACTGCGATGGTGGCGCCGTCGGGCACCGGATCGCCCTTCTTCAACTTCTTGGAGAACAGGCCGATGGTGGTGGAATAGCCGTAGGCCACCGGCACCAGGTTGGCGCCGCGGCGCTGGTTGAACAATTGCAGGAAAGGCTCGTGCTGGAAGAAGTTGGCGTCCACCGAACCGTCGGCCACCGCGATGTTGGGCAGCACCCAGTCGTTGAATTCCACCAATTCGACGTTCAGCCCTTCCCGCTTCGCCTGGGCGATGGCCAATTCGGTGGCCGCGTTCGCGACGCTGGCGATCACGCCGATCCGCAATGGCTTTTCCTGCGCCATCGCGCCCGTGGCGCCGGCCAGGCCCAGCGCGGCGACGGCCGCGCCGCGCGTCAGTGTCGAAAACAGTCGTTGCAAAAGCATGAACACCATCCAGAGAGGAAAAACGGGGCCTCGCCCGAAGCAGCCGCTATTGTGCAGCAGGCGGGCGCCGCCGCCCGTAAAGGCCTTGGTCCCCCTATGGCAATCCCGCGGGCCCGCCGGCGGCGCTAAGATGAGATCAAACCGTCCTCGGGAGACGCTCATGAGCGCCGTATTGGATACCCCGTCCGGCCCGCCGTCCGCCGCCAGCCATCGCGACCAGGTCGAAGACCAGCTGGGCGCGCACAACTACCATCCGCTCGACGTAGTGATCGCCCGCGGCAGCGGCGTCTGGCTCTACGACGTGGAAGGCCGCCGCTACCTGGACTGCCTCTCGGCCTATTCGGCCGTCAACCAGGGCCACTGCCATCCCGCCATCCTGGCCGCCATGACGGAGCAGGCGCAAAAGCTCACGCTGACTTCGCGCGCCTTCCGCCACGACCAGATGGCGCCGTTCTACGAGGACCTGGCCCGCCTGACCGGCGCCCACAAGATCCTGCCCATGAACAGCGGCGCGGAAGCCGTGGAAACCGCCATCAAGGCCGTGCGCAAATGGGGCTACGAGGTGCGCGGCGTGCCCGCGGAGCGGGCCGAGATCATCGTCTGCGCCAACAACTTCCACGGCCGCACGCTGGGCATCGTCGGCTTCTCCACCGACCCGGACGCCTACGGCAACTATGGCCCCTTCGCCCCCGGCTTCAGGATCGTGCCCTTCGGCGACTACGCGGCCTTCGACGCCGCCATCACGCCCAACACCGTCGCCTTCCTGGTCGAACCCATCCAGGGCGAGGCGGGCGTGGTGCTGCCCCCGGCCGGCTATTTCACGCGGGTCCGGCAGCGCTGCACGGAGCTGGGCATCACGCTGATCCTGGACGAGATCCAGACCGGCCTGGGACGCACCGGCAAGCTGCTGGCCGAAGAGCACGAGGGCATCGAGGCCGACGTCACCCTGATCGGCAAGGCCCTGTCCGGCGGGTTCTATCCCGTCTCCGCGGTGCTGTCCAACGCCGACGTGCTCGGGGTCTTCCAGCCCGGCCAGCACGGCAGCACCTTCGGCGGCAATCCGCTGGCCTGCGCCATCGCGCGCGCGGCGCTGCGAGTGCTGACGGAAGAAGGCATGATCGAGAACGCCGCCGCCATGGGCGAGTATTTCCTGGAGCGCCTGCGCGCCCTGCCCGGCCCCGTGCGCGAAGCGCGCGGGCGCGGCCTGATGCTGGCGGTGGAACTGGAGCCCGACGCGGGCGGCGCCCGCCTGTGGTGCGAACGCCTGCAGGCACGCGGCATGCTGGTCAAGGACACGCACGGGCACACCCTGCGCCTCTCCCCGCCCCTGATCGTGACGCGCGAGCAGATCGATTGGGCCTGCGACCAGCTTGCCGCGGTACTATCCGCCCCTCGATGACGCACCTCGCCCGGAGTCCGCAACTTGCACAACACCGCCAGCCTGCCCAACCGCATCACCCTCATCGGCGCGCCCACCGACATCGGCGCGGGCGCGCGCGGCGCCTCGATGGGGCCGGAAGCCTTGCGGGTGGCCGATCTCGGCCCCGTGATCGAGGCCCAGGGGTTCCAGGTCACCGACCGCGGCAACCTCTACGGCCCCGCCAATCCCTGGCAGCCGCCCGTGGACGGCTACCGCCACCTGGACGAAGTCGCGGCCTGGAACCGCGCGGTGCATGACGCCGTGCACGAGGAACTCAGCCAGGGCAATCTGCCCATCCTGCTCGGCGGCGACCACTGCCTGGGCATCGGCTCCATCAGCGCGGTGGCGCGCCATTGCCGCGCGGCGGGCAAGAAGCTGCGCGTGCTGTGGCTGGACGCGCACGCGGACTTCAACACCCATGCCCTGACCCCCACCGGCAACATCCACGGCATGCCCGTGGCCTGCCTTTGCGGCTACGGTCCGGCGCAAATCACCGGCCTATCGGGCCAGACGCCCGACATCGAGCCGGGCTGGGTGCGGCAGATCGGCATCCGCAGCGTGGACCAGGGCGAGAAACGCCTGGTCCACGAAGCGGGCCTGGAAGTCTTCGATATGCGCTACCTGGACGAAATGGGCATGCGCGCCACCATGGAGGCCGCGCTGGCCGGGCTCGATGCCGACACCCACCTGCACGTGAGTTTCGACGTGGACTTCCTGGATCCCGAGATCGCCCCCGGCGTGGGCACCACCGTGCCCGGCGGCCCCACCTACCGCGAAGCGCAGCTCTGCATGGAGATGATCGCCGACACGGGCCTGATGCGTTCGCTGGACGTGGTGGAACTGAACCCGGCCTTCGACGTGCGCAACAAGACGGCGGAGCTGGCGGTGGACCTGATAGAAAGCCTGTTCGGCAAGTCCACCCTGATGCGCCGCGGCGCCTAGGGCCTGTTGACACTAAAAGAAGCCTCGCACAGGCCCTAGCCCTCCCGTTCCTGCCGGATGGCGTCGGCCGCGGCCTGCAGGCCGAGCAAATGCGCTTCCCGGCGTTCCCGCAGGCGCGGCGTCGGCCCGGCCATGCACAGCGCGTACCATTCGCCGCCCAGGTCCAGCGCGACGGCCAGCCCGGTCAGGTCCGCCACGCTCTCGCCCACGTTCTCCGCCCAGCCCTGCTCCGCCACCCGCTCGACCTCGGCCAGCAAGGCCTCCCGGCTCGTCAGGGTGCGGTCCGTATAGCGCGTGTAATCCGCCTCGGCCAGCGCGCTGTCGCGCTCGGCCGGCGGCAGGCGCGCCAGGATGGCCTTGGCCACGGCACTGGTATGCAGGGGCCGGTGGGCGCCGGGCTTGGCGGTGTAGCGCACGGGCTGGGTGGCTTCCACCACGTCCACGTAAAGCACGTGGCCATCCTGGATCTTGCCCAGCATCACCGTCTCGTCGGCGGCGTCGCGCAAGGCGACCAGCCGCGGGCGCACCTGTTCCAGCCAGGGATCGCCCGTCAGGATCTGCGCGCTCAGGGCATGCAGTTTCGCCGTGGGGTAATAGCCCCCGCGACGGCGCACCTCGTATAGATAGCCGCGCGCCACCAGCGTGCGCACCAGCGCCAGGCAGCTGGACATCGGCGCGCCCAGGCCCTGCGCCAGTTCGGTCAACGGCAGCGGCCGCCGCACCTGGGCGAACAGTTCGATCAGTTCCAGCGTCCTAGCGACGAGCTTGACTTCCATGGCACCCACCCCTGTCCGGATTCCCGGGCCGGATCGCGCGATCGTCCTAGGTAATCCACCCTGTTGACTTTCCCTATATGTGAACATAAATTCTTGCACAGGAATTTTTATTCACCAACTAGAAATCTCTTTCAGCCGGCTGGAGAACTGGCGAGCAGGCAGATACACCGCGTCCTCACGAACACCGATAATTCGGCCCGCCCGCGGGCTGGGAGACAAGCAGATGCGTATCAAACCCCTGTTGGCGGCCCTGGCCGCCGTCCTGGCCGCCAGCGCGGCCCATGCCCAATCCGACGTGGTGCGCCTGGGCGTATCCAACGACCGCTCGGGCATCTACTCCGACCTGGGCGGCCTGGGCTCCGAAATGGCCGTCCGCATGGCCGTCGAGGATTTCGGCGGCAAGGTCGCCGGCAAGACCGTGGAAGTGATCGGCGCGGACAACCAGAACAAGGCCGACGTGGCCTCGGCGCTGGTGCGCCGCTGGTTCGATACGCAGAACCTGGTGGCCGTGGTGGATGGCGGCGCCAGCTCGGCCGGCCTGGCCGCGCAAGGGGTCGCGCGCGAGAAAGGCGGCACCGCCCTGATCAGCGGCGGCTTCGCCGGCGACTTCAGCGGCAAGCAGTGCAGCCCGCTCAGCACCCAATGGGCGCCCGACACCTACGCGCTGGCCAACGCCGTGGTCAAGAGCGTGGTGGAAAACGGCGGCAAATCCTGGTACTTCATCACCACCGACTACGTCTTCGGCAAATCGCTGGAAAGCAACGCTACCCGGTTCGTGCAGGGCGCGGGCGGCACCGTGCTGGGCAGCACGCGCCACCCGCTGGGCGCGATGGACTTCGCCTCCTTCCTGGTGCAGGCGCAATCCTCCAAGGCCAACGTGGTGGGCCTGGCCAGCGCCGGCGGCGACCTGGTCAACCTGATCAAGCAGGCGCAGGAGTTCGGCCTCACCGGCGGCAAGCAGCGCATGCTGACCTTCCTCACCTTCATCAACGACGTGCAGGCGATGGGCCTGCCGGTCGCGCAGGGCCTGACCTTCCCCACCGGCTTCTACTGGGACGCGGACGAGGACACCCGCGCCTGGACTCAGCGCTGGCAGAAGAAAATGGGCGTGACCCGGGCGCCGTCCATCGTGCAGGCCCTGAGCTACGTGGCCACCACGCATTACCTGCAGGCGGCCCAGGCGGCGGGCTCGTTCGAGGGCGCCGTCGTAAATCAGAAGATGCGCGAGTTGCCCATCACCACCAAACTGATCAAGAATGCGCGAGTACGTCCCGAAGACGGCCGCGTCATCATGGACCTGTATCTGGTCGAAGTGAAGAAACCCGCCGAATCCAGGTATTCCGGCGACTTCTACCGCATCCTGTCCACGGTGCCCGGCGAAAAGGTCTTCGTGTCCCTGGCGGACAGCGAATGCCCGTCCGTCAAGAAGTAATGCGAACGACACATCACAAGGAGACAACCCATGAAGTGCTATTGCGTCGTGAACTTCCGCGAGCCCCTGCAGGAAATGAACCCGCCCACGCCCACGCCGCAAGGGTCGCAGGTGCTGCTGAAGGTCCGCGCGGCTGGCGTTTGCCACAGCGATATCCACTTGTGGGAAGGCGGCTATGACCTCGGCCAGGGCCGCACCCTGTCCCTGAAGGACCGCGGCGTCTCGCTGCCCCTGACCATGGGCCACGAAACGGTCGGCGCCGTGGTGTCGGCCGGCCCGGACGCCCAGGGGCTGCCGGCCGACCGCAACTACCTCGTCTATCCGTGGATCGGCTGCGGCGATTGCCCGTCGTGCCGCGCCGGCATGGAGAACCATTGCTCCGCCCCGGCCTGCCTGGGCGTGCACCGCGCCGGCGGCTACGCCGACCACATCCTCGTGCCGCATCCGCGCTACCTGATCGACATCGGCGACCTGGACCCGGCGCAGATCGCGCCCTACGCCTGCTCCGGCCTCACCACCTATTCGGCGCTCAAGAAGATCGGCGCCGACATCTACCGTGAACATCCGGTGGTGATCTTCGGCGCGGGCGGGCTGGGCCTCATGAGCCTGACGCTGATCAAGGCGCTGGGCGGCGCCGGCGCCATCGTGGTCGACATCGACCCGGCCAAGCGCCAGGCCGCGCTGGAGGCCGGCGCGCTGGCGGCGATCGACGGCGCCGCGCCCGATGCCGCCCAGCAGATCATCAAGGCCGCCGGCGGCAAGCCCGCGCAGGCCGCGATCGACCTGGTCGGCGCGCCCGCCACGACCTCGCTGGCCTTCGATTTCCTGACCAAGGGCGGCAAGCTGATCATCGTGGGCCTGTTCGGCGGCGCCTCGTCCTGGCCCATCGCGCTGATCCCCATGAAGGCCATGTCCATCATCGGCAGCTACGTGGGCAACCTGACCGAACTGCAGGAATTGATGGAACTGGTGCGCGCCGGCAAGGTGCCGCCCATTCCCGTGCGCCGCCACGCCCTGGCCGAGGCCGACAGCGTGCTCGCTTCCCTGCGCGCGGGCAAGGTGGTGGGCCGGGCGGTCCTCACCGCCTGATCCGGCGGGCCGGGCGCCGGCCGGCGCCCCTATCCCCCCTTCAGGCGCGGGTCGTAGACGAAACGCTCGCGCCTGACCACTTCGATGCGCGGCGCGTCGGGATGCGCGGGATTGATCATGAGGTTGCAGTCGGGCACTTCGCGGCATGCCACGATGGCGCTGGGCACCTGCAGCAGCGCCGACACCCCCGACGCCACCCAGTAGTCGCCCGCGCCCTGGGCCGCCTCGGCGAACGGCACCGCGTCCCAGAAGGGGTAATCCTCCTGCATCTGGTCCAGCGTCAGGATCTGCCTGCCGTCGTACACGGCGCGCGGCACCGACAGTTCGATGAGGTAGCGATTCGCCTGCTCGGAGGCCCGGGCCGCGAAATGCACCACCGTCTCCAGCACCGCCAGGGCCACGCAGGACGAGGTATAGACCACCGGCGTGCCCGGGCTGTTGTAGCGGCCGCCCACCGCGGCCGCGCCGCCGCCGCTCAGGTCGTCGGCCCGGTACTTGCCCGCCGTGGTGCCGATGCGCCACAGCGAAACGCGGTCCTCCGCCGTGCCGTCTTCTTGTTGCGCGCTGCCCGGTTCGCCCTTGGGGCGCCCCGACGGGCTCATGCGTAGACGCCGGCAGCCGCGCGCGCCAGCGTGTCTTCGACGATGCGGCTGCTGGCGTCGGACGTCAGCAGCGACAGCGGCTTGACGTTGCCCAGCGCCGGCACCGGCGTATTGAGCCATTGCACCGCGTCTTCCTCGCTGCCCAGCACCTGGCGCGCCACCCGCACGACCCGCGCCACGCGGGCCAGGCGATCGGATTCGCCCAGGGGCAGCATATGGCCCTCCCGCGTCCAGCGCGACAGCGAAGCCGCCTTGACCTCGGTGATCGCCATGATCTCCGACTTGGGCACTTGCAGGTAATCGGCGGCGTCATCGACCATCTGCGCCGGCAGGCCGCGCCGGACGTCGCGGGCCATGTCCATCAGCGGACTGTCGACCAGTCCGCGGAACAGCTGCTTGGCGCGCGCCGGCGCATGGCGAGGCGGCCGCTTGGCGGTGGCGCCGCGCTTGGCGGGGGATTTGTCGGCGATGGCAATGGTCATGGCAGGCTCCGGGAGGGCCGCGACCCCAGGTCGCGGGTATTACCAAATTGAATTCATGATATCCCATTTGGAAATCCCCGGGCAAGGCCGGGGGGCCTGCGACCAGGAGCCGCTGCCGCGCAAAACCGACCCCGATTTGGGCCTATCATAGGCGGCTGTAACACGATTAATCAGACTCTTCCAAGGACAGGCAATGACGGACCGTCAGCTCACGATACTCGCGGCGTTGAATCTCATGGTGGCGGTGGGCGCCGGCGCTTTCGGCGCGCACGGGCTCAAGCGCATGATCACGCCCGAACTGCTGTCCGTCTGGCAGACCGGCGTGCTGTACCACCTGATTCATGCGCTGGGCCTGTTCGTGGTGGCGCTCCTGGGCGCCCGCTACGGTTCGCCGCTGCTGTCGGCGGCCGGCCTGGTGATGTTCGTCGGCATCGTGCTGTTTTCGGGCAGCCTGTATATCCTGTCGCTGACCGGCACGCATTGGCTGGGCGCCGTCACGCCCTTCGGTGGGGCCGCGTTCCTCGCCGCCTGGGCCATGGTGGCGCTAGCCGCCTACCGCGCCCAGGGCTAGCCGGCCGCCCGCCGGCCCCCCCGCTTTTTTCCCTCACCCCCACGGCGGCAGGAACCGCCGCTTTCCCAGGCTGTAGATGTCCACCTCCACCGCATTGCCCGCCGCTCCCCAACACTCCGCCGCCGCAGGGATCGCCTGCGTGGTGGGCGGCATCTTTTTCCTGACCCTCAGCGACGCCAACGCCAAGTGGCTGGGGTCCAGCTACAACCCGCTGCAGATCCTGTTCCTGCGCGCCCTCATCGCGCTGCCCTTCGTCGCCACGCTGGCCTTCTGGCTGGGCGGACGGCGGGTGCTGCGCACCGCGCATCCCGGGCTGCACCTGATCCGCGGCGCCATCAACGTGGTGTCGGCCTATTGCTTCTACCTGGGCCTGCGCCTGCTGCCCCTGGCCGAAGCCACGGCCATCGCCTTCGCGGCCCCGCTGTTCGTGACCGCCCTGTCCGTGCTGATCCTGAAAGAGCGCGTGGACGCCAAACGCTGGCTGGCGGTGCTGGCGGGCTTCGCCGGCGTGCTGATCGTGGTGCGCCCCGGCACGGACGCGTTCCAGGCGGCCACGTTGCTGCCGCTGGTCACCGCCCTGCTCTACGCGGTCATGATGATCACCGCCCGCGGCATCGGCCGCGGCGAAGGCATGCTGACGACCACGCTCTACATCGTGCTGGGCCAACTGGTGTGCAGCGCGGTCGCCCTGCCCTGGGTCTGGGTCGCGCCCGCCCTGGACGACCTGCCGTACTTCGGCGCGGTGGCGTTGTTCAGCACCCTGGGGCTGGCGCTGATCACGCAGGGCTTTCGCATCGGCCCGGCCTCGGTGGTCGCGCCGTTCGACTACACCGGCCTGATCTGGGCCACGATCCTGGGCTGGATCTTCTGGCGCGAGGCGCCCGACGCGTACGCCTACCTGGGCGCGCTGTTCATCGCGGGCAGCGGCGTCTACATCGCCGTGCGCGAGTCGCGCGCCAAGACGAAGGGCCGCCGGCCCGGCAAGGGCTGAGGCGCGCTATTCGGTGGGCGGCGGGAAATTCCGCCGCAACACGCGCGCCACGTTGGGTTCCTGCGCCGCCTCCCGCGCCACCGCGCTCAAGGCCGGGCAGGTCGTATCGAACCACGCCGGCCCCGGGCGCCAGTGCGTCATCACGGTGACGTACAGGTCCAGCGCCGAAAACCGGCGGCCCAGCATATGCGGCGCCCCGGCCTGGCGCTCCAGTTCCTGCCACAGCTCGGCGCGCCGCGTATGCACCCGCTCGCGCAGCAGGTCGGCGGGAGCGCCGGCGGTGGTCCATTGCGGCGGATCGTCGCCATAGGTGAACGTGGGATAGATCGCGCCCACCAGGCGGATCAGCAGGTTCAGGAAGCGGGCCCGCTCCGGCTTGTCCGGCGGCGGCGCCAGCCCGGCCTGCGGCGCCACGTCATGCAGGTGCAGGATCATGGCCGCGCTTTCCGTCATGACCTCGCCGTCGGGCAGGACCAGCGTGGGCACCTGCCCCAGCGGGTTCAGTGCCAGCAGCCGGTCGCGTTCGGGACCGGGCTTCAGGTAGGGAATGTCGGTCAGCGTGTGCGGCACGTCGGCCAGCACCAGCGCCATTTCGACGATGGCGGATCCGCAGCCCGCGGAACCGATCAGCTCATACGGTTTCATGGCATTCACCCTCCCGAATCCGCCGGCGCCACCCGCAGCACTTCGCCGGGCGAGGCATCGGTCAACACGTAGACGTAGCCGTCGGGCCCCAGCCGCACGTCGCGGATGCGATTCTTGCGGTCGGCCAGCAGCCGCTCCTGCGCCACCACCCGATCGCCGTCCAGCGTCAGGCGGATCAGGTCCTGCGTGGCCAGCGCGCCGATGAAGACGGAATTGCGCCACGCCGGAAAGCGGTCGGCGTCGTAGAACGCCATGCCGCTGATGGCGGGCGACTTGGGCCACCAGTACAACGGCGGCTCCATGTCCGGCAGGGTCTCGCGCTTGGCCTCGGGGATGGGCAGGCCGGAATAATTGATGCCGTGCGTCTGCAAGGGCCAGCCATAGTTCTTGCCGGGCTGGATGAGGTTGATCTCGTCTCCGCCGCGCGGGCCGTGCTCGTTTTCCCAGAGCTCGCCCGACCAGGGGTTCAAGGCCATGCCTTGCGGATTGCGGTGCCCGTAGGACCAGATCTCCGGCCGCGCGCCGGCCCGGCCCACGAAGGGATTGTCGGGCGGCACGGTGCCGTCGGCATTGAGCCGCACCACCTTGCCCTGCAGCTTGCCCAGTTCCTGCGCGGTGGGGCGCTGATTGTTCTCGCCCAGCGAGATGTACAGGTAGCCCTTGCGGTCGAAGACCAGGCGCGACCCGTAGTGCAGGCCCGACGACAGCTTGGGCTCCTGCCGGAACAGCACGCGGAAGTCCTCCAGGGCCGAGCCGTCGCCGGACAGGCGCCCGCGCCCCACGGCGGTGCCGCTGCGCGAGCCGTCGGATTCGGCGTAGGACAGATAGACATAGCGGTCCGAGGCGAAGCCGGGCGAGAGCGCCACGTCGAGCAGGCCGCCCTGGCCCTGCGCAGCCACCTTGGGCACGCCGGACAGCGGCTTGGACAATCCGCCCGCCGCGCGCAGCAGGCGCAGGTTGCCGGAACGTTCGGTGATGAGCGCGTCGCCGCCGGGCAGGAAGGCCATCGCCCAGGGGTGGTCCAGCCCGCGGGCGACCACCGTGACGCGGGCCGCCGCCGAAGGGGGATCGGCCGCCCGGGCGGGCGGCGCGCAGGCCGCGGACAGCGTCAAGAGCAGGACGAAAGCGCGCGTGCTCGCGGCGAGGCGTGGCGGCATGGACATCTCCGGCGGCAACGGTTGGGTGGCGTCAGGACGGCCCGGCACGCCGGCATGCGACCCGCGGAAGGACGCGCGGGTGGCGTACCATATCGGCCAGGGACGGGGTCTCCCGTCCTTCCTCCCAGGAGCCTCCATCACATGAAACTGTACTACATGCCCGGCGCGTGCTCGCTCGCTTCCCACATCGTCCTCGAATGGATCGGCAAGCCCTACGAAGCGCACAGGCTCAGCCGCGACGAGCTCAAGGCTCCCGAGTTCCTGAAGGTCAATCCGCTGGGCGCCGTGCCGGCGCTGTCCGACGGCGACTGGACGGTCACCCAGAACGCCGCCATCCTCGAATACCTGGCCGAGCAGGCGCCCGAATCCGGCCTGATGGGCGACGGCTCGGCGCGTTCGCGCGCCGACGTGCGCCGCTGGCTCGGCTTCATCAACTCCGACGTCCACAAGACCTTCTCCATGATCTTCGGCGCGCAGCGCTTCCTGGCCGAAGAAGGCGCGCAGAAGCAGCTGGCCGGCTCCGCCTCCAAGCTGCTGACCCGCCTGTTCGCGCAGCTCGACGCGCAACTGGCCGGCAAGTCCTACCTGACCGGCGACACGCCCACCATCGCCGACGCCTATCTCTACGTGGTGCTGCGCTGGGCGCACGCCAAGGAAGTGGACCTGTCGGGCCTGGACAACCTGGCCGCCTTCTTCAAGCGCATGGAAGCCGACCGCGCCGTGCAATCCGCCCTGGCCGCCGAAGGCCTGTAATCGGCAACCCGCGAGGCCGGTCTCAGGCCTCGCCGGACGCCGCCGCCAGGCCCTCCTCCAGCGTCTTTTTCACCGCCGCCAGGAAGCGCCGCGCCAGCAGCGGCGGCGCGCTCAGGTTCGAGTGCGTGGCCCAGATCTCCACGAACACCGGCGGCGATATCGGCCGCAGCGCCATGTGCGCGGCCTGGTCCGGCGCGACGCACCAGGCGTCCACCAGCGCCGGCCCCAGCCCCTGCTGCACGAAGGAACAGGCGGTCACGGGCGAATGCACCTCGACCGCCGCCGGACAGGCCGCCCGGTCGCCGAAGAACAGCTTGAGCGCGCGGCCCAGCGGCGTGTCCTGCGGATAGCCGATCCACGCGGCCGTCGAAAAATCCTCCGGCCGCACCACGTCGCGGGCGGCCAGCGGATGCGCGGCGGGCAGCACGCAGACCACGGGCACGCGCGCCAGCCGCAGCGAGGTCAGGTTGGGATGATCCGGCGGCTGCATCGAGATGCCGATGTCGGCCTGGCCCGAGAGGAAATACGCGGCCAGCTCGTCGAAGGTCACGCTGCGGTAATCCACGCGCGCGTTCGCGTTGCGGCTGCGGAAGCGGTCCAGCGCCATCGGGACCAGGCGCTGGCCGAAGCTGGCGCTGGCGACGATCTTCAACATGCCCGCGCCCGATTGCGCCAGGCTGGCGGCCAGGTCGTTGACCCGCTGGATGCCGCCGTACACCTGCTCCACCTCGGCATACAGGCGCCGCGCCTCGGCCGTGGGCGACAGCCGGCTCTTGACCCGCTCGAACAGCCGGTAGCCCAGGCGGCTCTCGGTCAGCGCGAGCACGCGGCTGACGGCGGGCTGCGACACGTGCAGCATCCGCCCGGCGCCGCTGATCGAGCCGGCCATCATGATGGCCCGGAAAACCTCGATCTGCCTCAGGTTCAACGGCCGTCCGGCAGTTGGCCCGACCTCGTCCGCGTAGGCGTCCGCATCCATTTTTTCCCCTGTGCCAATCACGCCGAATCGATAACGCCTGATTATAGGTTTTCGACATTTTTCGATGACGGGCGCGCGCGGACCCGGGTGTAACCTGCCGGCGTCAACCACAACAGAACCAGGGGAATCCATCATGCGCAACCACCTTTTCCGCGGCCTTTCCGCGCTGGCGCTCGGCGCCGCGCTGTCGGCCACCGCCGTCGCCGGCGCCTATCCCGACAAGCCCATCACCTTCGTCGTGCCTTCGGCCGCCGGCGGTTCGCCCGACGTGCTGTCGCGCCTGATCACGACCCAGCTGGCCCGCGACACCGGCGCCACCCTGGTGGTCGAGAACCGCCCCGGCGCGGCCGGCAACATCGGAATCGCGCTGGTCAAGCGCGCCGCCGCCGACGGCTACACCGTGGGCTACGGCAACATCAACACCCTGGCCGTGAACCGCTCGCTGTTCAAGCGCCTGCCCTACGACGTGGACCAGGACCTCACGCCCGTGGCCCATCTGTTCGACCTGTACAACGCGCTGATCGTGCCGGCCGACTCGCCCATCAAGAGCGTGCAGGACCTGATCGACCGCGCCCGCAAGGAACCCGGCCGCCTCTCCTACGGCGCCTCGGGCGTGGGCACCACCGGCCACATGGGCGGCGAGCTCTTCAAGAGCATGGCCAAGGTCGACGTGATGTTCATCCCGTACAACGGCGGCCCGGCCGCGATCCAGGACCTGCTCGGCGGGCGCCTGGACTACCTGTTCGTGAACACCTCCGAGGCCGCGCCCCTGGTCACCAGCGGCAAGGTCCGCGCCATCGGCGTCAGCAGCCTGAAGCGCCTGCCGCTGATGCCTGACGTGCCGACGCTGGACGAGGCCGGCGTGAAGGGCTACGAGACCGTCTCCTGGGGCGGCGTGGTCGCGCCCAAGGGCACGCCCGACGACGTGGTGGCCACGCTGAACGCCGCCATCCAGAAGGCGCTGCAGGCCCCCGACGTGCGCGCCGGCCTGGCCACGCTGGGCGCCGAACCCGCCAGCGGCTCGCCGGCGCAGTTCAAGCAGCTGATCGACCGCGAAACCGCCAAGTGGCGCCAAATCATCGAATCCGCCGGTATCGAGAAGCTCGACTGAACATGACCGCATCCCCCCAGCAGGCAGACTTCATCGTGGCGGGCGCCACGCTCATCGACGGATCGGGCGGCCCCGCAATCCAGGGCGACCTGGCCGTGCGGGACGGACGCATCGCGGCCGTGGGCGCTTTCGAGCACCCCGCCGGGGTACCCGTCATCGACGGCCGGGGCCGAGTCCTGGCGCCCGGCTTCATCGACTCCCACACCCACGACGACGGCTACCTGCTGGCGCATCCGGACATGCTGCCCAAGGTATCGCAGGGCATCACCACGGTCGTCACCGGCAACTGCGGGATCAGCCTGGCGCCGCTGGCGCGCACGGAGATCCCGCAGCCGCTGGACCTGCTGGGCCCGGCCGCGCTGTTTCGCTACGGCACCTTCCGCGCGTGGATGGACGCCTTGCGCGCCACGCCGGCGGCCGTCAACGTGGCGCCCCTGGTGGGCCACACCACGCTGCGCGTCGCCGTCATGGACGACACCTCGCGCGCCGCCGACGAAGGCGAGCGCGCGGCCATGCGCGAACTGTTGCAGGAAGCGCTGGACGCGGGCGCCTTCGGCGTTTCCACCGGCACCTTCTACCCGCCGGCCAGCGCCGCGCCCACCGACGAGATCATCGAGGTCTGCGCGCCGCTGCGCGGACGCCCCGGCATCTACGCCACCCATCTGCGCGACGAGGCGGACCACATCGTCCCGGCCATGGAGGAAGCGCTGCTGATCGGCCGCGAACTCGGCTGCCGCGTCGTGTTTTCGCACCACAAGCTGGCCGGCGAGCGCAATCACGGGCGCAGCCGCGAGACCCTGGACCTGATCAGCCGGGCCGCCGCCACGCAGCCCGTGTGTCTGGACTGCCACCCCTATCCCGCCACCTCCACGATGCTGCGGCTGGACCGGGCCCGGCTGGCCAGCCGCACGATGATCACCTGGTCCAAGGGCTATCCGGCCGCCACCGGCCGCGACTTCAGCGACGTCATGGCCGAACTGGGGCTGGACGACGAGGCCGCGCTCGCGCGTCTCGCGCCCGCCGGGGCCATCTACTTCCTGATGGATCCCGCCGACGTCGGGCGCATCTTCGCGCACCCGCTGACGATGGTGGGGTCCGACGGCCTGCCCTTCGACCCGCATCCGCACCCCCGCCAATGGGGCACCTTCACCCACGTGCTGCGCGCCATGGTGCGCGAGCAGCGGCTGCTGTCCCTGGAGGCCGCCATCCATAAAATGACCGGGCTGGCGGCCGACCAATACGGCATCGCCGGGCGCGGCAGGCTGCGCGAGGGGTATCATGCTGACTTGGTGCTGTTCGATCCCGCCACCGTCACCGACGTGGCCACTTTTTCAGCGCCCATTCAGGCAAGCCGGGGCATCCACGCGGTGTGGGTCAACGGCAAGCGGGTCTGGGACGGGGAACGAACCGGCGCCGAACGCCCGGGCCAGGTTCTGGCGCCCGGGGCGGCATTACCTCGGAGTGAATAACGTGAATACCTATTCCCAGGGCTGTTACCTGGGTGTATTGGGCGGCATGGGACCCATGGCCGGCGCGGCCTTTGCCCTACGCCTGGCGGCGCTGACGCCCGCCGATGTCGATCAGCAGCACATCCCCACCCTGCTGCGCAACGATCCCCGCATTCCCGACCGCTCCAGCGCCTACATGGCCGGCGGCGAGAATCCCCTGCCCCACATGGTCGACGGCGTGCGCTTCCTGGAGCAGGCCGGCGCGCAGCTGATCGCCATCCCCTGCAATACGGCGCATCTCTGGTACGAGCAGATCGCCGCCGCCACGCGGCTACCGGTGCTGCACATCATCCAGGCCGTCATCGAGGACCTGCGGCGCCTGGGCCTGCCCAAGGGCCGCATCGGCCTGATGGGCACGGCCGCCACGCTCAAGCTCGGCCTCTACCAGCGGCACCTGGAGGCGGAGGGCTACGAGTGCATCGTGCCCGACGACGACGAAGTCGAGCGCTACTGCATGGGCTCGATCCGCGCCGTGAAGGGCAACCTGCTCGAAGACGCCTTCGCGCCGGCCGCCGAGTGCATCGCCCGCCTGCGCGCGCGCGGCGCCGACGCGGTGGTGCTGGGCTGCACCGAGCTGCCGCTCGCCGTGCCGCACGCGCTGCGTCCCAGCCTGGGCGTGACGCTGACGGACTCCATCGACGCGCTGGCCCGCGCCGCGATCGCTCACTACCAGGCCGACCAGCCCAAGCAGAAGATCGCGGCCTGAGCCCCGCCCCGGGGCGAAAAAAAAGCGCATCTTGCGATGCGCCCGAATCTCCCTTCGCGGGGATACCGGTCAACCGCCCAGGTACGCCTTGCGCACCTGGTCGTTGACCAGCAGGTTGGCGCCGGTATCCTGCAGCACGACGCGGCCGTTTTCCAGCACGTAGCCGCGGTCGGCCACGCCGAGCGCCTTGTTCGCATTCTGCTCCACCAGGAACACCGTCACGCCCTGTTCGCGGATCTCGCGGATGATGTCGAAGATCTGCGCGATCACCAGCGGGGCCAGGCCCAGCGTGGGCTCATCCAGCAGGAGCAGGCGCGGACGCGTCATCAGGGCGCGGCCGATGGCCAGCATCTGCTGCTCGCCGCCCGACATCAGGCCGGCGCGCTGGCTGGCGCGTTCCTTCAGGCGCGGGAACAGGCCGTAGACGTGGTCGATGCCCGCCTGGATCTCCTCGCGCTTGGCGAAGAAGCCGCCCATCATCAGGTTCTCGGCCACCGTCAGGTCCTTGAAGACCCGCCGCCCTTCGGGCGAAATGGCGATGCCGCTGCGCATGATGTGGTGCGTGTCCTTGTGGGTGATGTCCTCGCCCTCGAAGGAGATGCGGCCTTCCCGCGCTCTCGGGTTTCCGCAGACCGTCATCAGCAGGGTCGTCTTGCCCGCGCCGTTGGCGCCGATGAGCGTGACGATCTCGCCCTTGTTGACTTCCACCGACACCCCGTTGAGCGCCTGGATGGCGCCGTAGTAGGTATGTATGTTCTCCAGCTTAAGCATCATTCCTCCCCGAGGTACGCCTTGATGACGCGCTCGTCGTTGCGCACCTGCTCGGGGGTGCCGGTAGTGATGGGCTTGCCGTGCTCCATGACGAGGATGCGGTCGGAAATGCCCATGATCAGGCTCATGTCGTGCTCGATCAGCAGGACCGCGACGCCGAACTCGCGGCGCAGCTGGTCGATCAGCGATTGCAGGTCGCGCTTTTCCTGGGGGTTCAGGCCGGCGGCCGGCTCGTCCAACATCAGCAGGCGCGGCTTGGTGATCATGCAGCGCGCGATCTCCAGGCGGCGCTGGTGGCCGTAGGCCAGGTTGCCGGCCTCGCGGTTGGCGAACTCGCGCAGCCCCATGAAATCCAGCCATTGGGCCGCGCGCGACAGCGCGTCGGCTTCCGACTGGCGGTAGGACTTGAGCTTGAGCAGCCCCGGCAACAGCCGCGACTCCACCTGGGTGTGCTGGGCGACCAGCAGGTTCTCCAGCACGGTCAGCTGCTTGAACAGCCGCACGTTCTGGAACGTGCGCACCAGGCCGTGGCGCGCCACCTTGTGGCTGGGCAGGCCGGTGATGGCCTTGCCGTCCATGGTGATCTCGCCCGCGGTCGGCGAGTAGAACCCGCCCACGCAGTTGAACACGGTGGTCTTGCCCGCCCCGTTGGGGCCGATGATGGCGAATACCTCGTCGGATTTGACTTCGAACGCCACGCTGTCCACGGCCAGCAGGCCGCCGAACCGCATGGTGAGCCCGGATACTTTCAGCAATGCCTCGCTCATTTGGCCAGCTCCACGTGGGGACGCTTCATGGGCAACAACCCCTGCGGACGCCACATCATCATCAACACCATCACCAGGCCGAACATCAGCATGCGGTACTCGGCGAACTCGCGCGCCACTTCGGGCAGCACCGTGAGCAGCACGGCCGCCAGGATCACGCCCACCTGCGAACCCATGCCGCCCAGCACCACGATGGCCAGGATCAGCGCGGACTCGATGAAGGTGAAGGACTCCGGGTTCACCATGCCCTGGCGCGCGGCGAAGAACGCGCCGCCGAAGCCGGCGAACATGGCGCCCAGCGTGAACGCGGACAGCTTGATGCGCGTGGGGTTCAGGCCCAGCGAGCGGCACGCGATCTCGTCTTCGCGCAGCGCCTCCCAGGCGCGACCGACCGGCATGCGGATCAGGCGCGTCGACACGAACAGCGTTACCAGCGCCAGCAGCAAGGCCATCAGGTACAGATAGACCACCATGTGCTGGTTCTGGAACGTCCACCCCATGAAGTCGTGGAAGGTCGTGCCGCCTTCGGTGCTGGCGCGGCGCGTCATTTCCATGCCGAAGACCGTCGGCTTGGGAATGCCGGAGATCCCGTCGGGGCCGCCCGTCAGGGTGTTCAGGTTGATGAGCAGCAGGCGGATCATTTCGCCGAAGCCCAGCGTCACGATGGCGAGGTAATCGCCGCGCAGCCGCAAGACGGGAAAGCCCAGGATGAAGCCGAACAGCGCGGCCATGGCGCCCGAGAAAGGCAGCGCCTCCCAGAAGCTCCAGCCGCCCCAGTGGTACAGCAAGGCGTAGGTATAGGCGCCCACGGCATAGAAGCCGACGAAGCCCAGGTCCAGCAGGCCGGCGAAGCCCACGACGATGTTCAGGCCCAGGCCCAGCATCACGTAGATCAGCACCAGCGTGGCGATGTCGACCGAACTGCGGCCGGCGAAGAACGGCCAGATCACCGCGATCGCCAGGAGCAGCAGCGCCAGCGGCTTGTGGGTCCTGGCCGGCGCGGCCGGCAAGGTGGGCAGGCCGGTCTTCAGCTTCTGGAACGGTTTGGCGATCCAGGGCCGCAGCAGCTGGAACACGAACACCACCGCGGCGGCGATCGCCACCAGCGACCAGTGCGCCTCCATGCTGGTGCGCGCGCCCTGGCGGATCAGTTGCAGGCCGAATACCGGCGTGACGATGACCGCCGTCAGCACGGCCGCCATCGTGGCGTTTTTCAGGTTGTTGTTCGACATCAGACTTTTTCCACCTCAGGTTTGCCCAACAGCCCGGTGGGACGGAACAGCAGGATCAGGATCAGCAGCGAGAACGCCACGATGTCCTTGTACTGCGAGGAGATGTACGCGGCCGCGAAGGTCTCGGCCAGCCCCAGCAGCACGCCGCCGAGCATGGCGCCCGGGATGCTGCCGATGCCGCCCAGCACCGCCGCCGTGAAAGCCTTGATGCCGGCCAGGAAGCCGATGAACGGATTGAGCTTGCCGATGGTGATGGCGATCAGCACGCCGCCCACCGCCGCCAGGATCGCGCCCATCACGAACGTGAACGAGATCACGCGGTTGGTGTCGATGCCCAGCAGGTTGGCCATGTGCATGTCCTGCGAGCAGGCGCGCGAGGCGCGGCCCATGCGGGAATACTTGATGAACAGCGTCAGCGCGATCATCAGGGCCACCGTGACCAGGATGATCATGATGCGCGAGTACGGCACCGTGACGTCGAAGTCGGATCCCATGTGGAAGGTCCAGGCGCCCGATACCAGCGAAGGCACCGCCATGTCGCGCGCGCCCTGGCCCAGGGCCACCCAGTTCTGCAGGAAGATCGACATCCCGATGGCCGAGATCAGGGCCACCAGGCGAGGACTGCCCCGCACCGGGCGGTAGGCGACGCGTTCGACGGAAAAGCCGTAGATGCCCGTGACGACGATGGCCACGACCAGCATCGCCGCGATGACGAACGGCATGGGCAGGCCGCTATTGGTGCCTATCGCGGTCAGGGTGACCAGGCCGACGTAGGCGCCGATCATATAGATTTCGCCGTGGGCGAAGTTGATCATACCGATGATGCCGTAGACCATTGTGTAGCCGATGGCGATCAACGCATAGATCGCGCCCAGAGACAATCCGTTGAAGAATTGCTGGGTAAGTTGGGGTATGAGGTCAGACATTATTTCTCTTGCTCCAAATAGTTCCGGCTCCGGTAGAGAGACCCGGAGCCGGAAACCTGGGCGTATTTTTTATAAGGGCCTGTCACCGCCCCCTGCCCGCCGCTCGGCGCTTTTGGCGCATCGCTGGGCGGCTTGCGGCAGGATTGGGACGACAGGCCCTACCCGCCGGCGAGCCGCCGGCGGGATCGCGAGTTTACAGCTGGGTCTTCTTGCCGTTCTTATCCCACTTGTAGACCGCGAACTCGAAGTCCTTCAGATCGCCCTTGGCGTCGTATTCGACCTTGCCGATCCCCGTGTTGAAGGTGGTCTTGTGCATGTAGTCGGCCACCTTGGCGGGATCTTCGCCCACCGCGTTGATGCTGTCGGCCAGGATCTGCACGGCGGCGTACGCCGGCATCTGGAAGGCGCCGTCCGGATCGCGCTTGGCGTCCTTGAACGCCTTCACGATGCCTTCGTTGCCGGGCAGCTTGGTGAAGTCGGCGGGCAGCGTGACCAGCAGGCCTTCGATGGCCGGGCCGGCGATCGCCACCAGGTCCTGGTTGGCCGTGCCTTCCGGACCCATGAACTGAACCTTCAGGCCCTGTTCGCGCGACTGGCGCAGCAGCAGGCCGAGTTCGGGGTGGTAGCCGCCGAAGTAGACCAGGTCCACGCCGGCCGACTTCAGCTTGGTAATGATGGCCGAGTAGTCGCTGTCGCCGACGTTGATGCCTTCGAACATCGCCACGTTCACGCCGTCCTTGGCCAGCGTGTCCTTGACCTGGGTGGCCACGCCCGAGCCGTAGGTCTGCTTGTCGTGCAGCACGGCGACCTTCTTGGGCTTGAGCGTCTTGGCGATGTAGTTGGCGGCGTACGGGCCTTGCTGGTCGTCGCGGCCGATGGTGCGGAAGAAGAAGTGCGGCTTGATCGTGTCGGTCACCAGCGGCGAGGTGGCGCCCGGGGTGATGCCGACGATGCCCTCTTCCTCGTAGACCTTGACGGCGGCCACGGTCACGCCCGAGCACGCATGGGCCACGGCGAACTTGGCGCCGGAGTTGACCACGCGGTTGGCGGCGGGCACGGCCTGCTTGGGCTCGCAGCCATCGTCGATGAGGATGGGTTCGAGCTTCTTGCCCTTGACCCCGCCCTTGGCGTTGATGGTCTCGATGGCGGTCAGCGCGCCGGCCTGGATCTGGTCACCGTACTGCGTGTTGGGACCGGTCATGGGCTGGGGAATGCCGATTTTGATCGTGTCGGCTGCGTGCACGGCGCCGGCCAGGGCAAGCGCCCCAAGCGCGACGGCTACCGGGGTAAGACGATGCAGAAACTTCATGCGGAGTTCTCCAGCGAGGTTTTGAGCGGCTCTGTTCGACGCGGCTTAACGGGTGGGTATCCCGTCATCCGTATCGCCCGTCGCCGGCTTCTTGGGCAAAAATACGGTGTGGCCGGTATTCTGGAAGCAAGGCGCCATACTGTCACTGCGTGTAATCCCCAATATTTTGGAGGGCGTCTTTAATCGTGACGGATTATGCCCGCAAGCCCGTGAAATCGCTGGAGAATTCGCAAATAAACCTTAATAAAACGCTGGCGCGCCGCTGGAACTTGTGCTTGTTTTATTAAATGCGCGTTGATTAATACGCCGTTTAAAAACGCATTTAAATACAGTACTTACGCAGGGCTTACGGATAATGCGGCCGGGCCCATCGCGCGCCTGCGCAACAGCGCCACGAACGCGCGGCAGGCGCGGCTCTGCGGCGCAGCATTATCGAACAGCAGGCCGGGCGTGCGCATCGGCGTCGGGCTCTCCATGGGGATCATGCGCAGCCCGGGGTCCGGCGCGATCGCGCTGGCGGCGGCGATGGCCCCCACGTTCATGCGCGCCACCATGCCCAGCATGGCGGCGATGGTATTCATCTCGGCGATCACCTCGGGCGCCGCGCCCGCCGCCTGGAAGCACTCGTCCAGCATCCGGCGCGTGGAGAAGCCGGCCGGCAGCATCACCAGCGGTTCGCGATGCAGTTCGATCATGCGGATGCGCCGACGGTCCGCCAGCGGATGGCGGGCCGACACCACCAGCACCAGCTCCTCGTTGAACAGCGGCTCGAACCGCAGCTCGCTGGGGCCTTCGGGCCGGTATGCCACGCCGATGTCGAGCCGGCCGGCCTCCAGCTGCTGGGCGATGGCGTCGGCCGGCAGTTCTTCGATCAGGACTTTCACCCCGGGGCTGCGTTGCAGCAACTGCGCCACGCAATCGGGAATGAAGTTCAGGTTGAAGGTGTGGGTGGTGCCGACCCGGACCTGGCCGGTCACCAGCGCGACGTCCTGCTTGATCGCGCCCAGCCCCTGGTCGATCTCCTTCAACGCGCGCTGGGCGTAGGCCAGGAAGGTCTCTCCCGCCTCCGTCATCACCACGCGCTTGCCGATCCGCTCGAACAGGCGCTGCCCGATCTCGTCTTCCAGCTGCCGTATCTGGTGGGACAGGGTCGACTGCGTGACGTGCACCCGCTCGGCCGCGCGCGTGAAATTGAGCGAGCCGGACAGCGCGATGAAGTACCTGAGATGCCGCAGTTCCATGGCATGCCCCCAAATCAATCGATGACATCAATGATGATGCAAGATATTAATCATTTTCATCTTTGATCGGGGATCGCTAGTCTTGCAGTTCGCAGCAACCGCAAGAGGAACTTTCATGTCCAAGGTATTGGATGGCATCACCGTAATCGAACAGGGAACGTTCATTACCGGGCCGGCGGCCGGCATGCTGCTGGCCGATCTGGGCGCGGACGTCATCAAGGTGGAGCAGCCCGGCGCGGGCGACCCCTTCCGGGCGTTCAAGGGCGGGCTCTACAGCCCCCACTACCAGACCTACAACCGCAACAAGCGCAGCATCGAGCTGGACGCCAAGAACCCCGACGACGCGCGCCTGTTCGACGAGCTGATCCGCGATGCCGACGTCTACATCCAGAATTTCCGGCCCGGCGCCGCCGAGCGCCTGAACGCGGGCGAGGCCCGGCTGCGCGCCCTCAATCCGCGCCTGGTGTATTGCGCGATCAGCGGTTTCGGCCAGACCGGCCCGGCCGCCGGGCGGCCGGCCTACGATACCGTGGCGCAGGCCGCCAGCGGGTTCCTCAACCTGCTGGTGAACCCGGACAATCCCCGCGTCGTGGGGCCGGCCATCGCCGATTCGCTCACGGGCTTCTATGCCGCCTACGGCATCCTCGGCGCCCTGGTCGAACGCGCGCGCACCGGCGTGGGCCGCAGCGTCGAGGTGTCGATGCTGGAGGCGATGTGCCATTTCAACCTGGACGCCTACACCCACTTTTTCTCGGAGGGAGAAGTCATGGGCCCGTACAGCCGGCCCAGCGTCTCCCAGTCCTATGCGCTGACCTGCGCGGACGGCAAGAAGCTGGCCCTGCACATGTCCTCGCCGGAGAAATTCTGGCGCGGCCTGGCCAACGCCATGGAACGGCCCGACATCCTGCGGGACCCGCGCTTCGCCACGCGCGAAGGCCGCATCGCCCACCACGAGCAGTTGATCGCGGTGCTCGATGGCGTCTTTGCCGGCCGCGCGCGCGAAGAATGGTGCCGGCGCCTGACGGAGGAAGACGTGCCGCATGCCCCGATGTACGACACGGCCGAAGCCCTGCAGGATCCCCAGGCGCGCCACCTTCAGCTGGAAATCGAAGGCGTCCATCCCACGCTGGGCGCATGGCGCACCGTGCGCTCGCCGGTCAGCTTCGACGGCCAGCGCGCCAGCGAGGTCACGCCCCCGCCCCTGCTGGGCGAACACAACACCCAGATCCGCGCCACGCTGGCGAGCCGCAATCCTTCCTCCCGGGACCCGTCATGAAAATAGGCAAGAACACCATCCCCCGCAGCGCCATCTGCACCTCCGACGAGCACACCATCGTGGTGCGCGGCGAAGACCTGTGCAAAGACCTGATCGGCCGCATTTCCTTTACCGACTACTTTCACCTGCTGGTCACGGGCCGCCGCCCCGACGCCGCGGCCACGGCCGTGCTGGACGCCACGCTGGTCGCCATCGCCGAGCACGGCTTCGTGCCCAGCGTGCAGGCCGCCCGCATGACGCTGGCGGCCGCGCCCGACGCCATGCAGGGCGCGGTCGCCGCCGGCCTGCTCGGCTGCGGCTCGGTGATCCTGGGCGCCTCGGAAACGGCCGGCCGGCTGTTCGCCGAAATCAAGGAATGCGCCGAGCAGGGTCGGTTGGACCTGGACGCCGCGGCGCTCCAGGTGCTCAAGCGCTACCGCGCCGAGGGCAAGGCCATCCCGGGCTACGGCCACCCCCTGCACAAGACCCGCGATCCCCGCGTGGCGCGGCTGTTCGACGTGGCGCGGGAAAGCGGCGCGGACCAGACCTACGTCGAGATCGCCGAAGCCGTGGAACGCCAGATCCCCGCGGTATTGGACAAGGCGCTGAAGCTGAATGTGTCCGCCGCCATCCCGGCGGTGCTGCTGGGCGCCGGATTTCCGCTGCAAGCCCTGCGCGGCGTGCCGTTGCTGGCCCGCACCGCCGGCCTCATCGCGCACCTCAACGAAGAGCTCCAGCAGGCGGCCGGCTTCGCGCTGTCTTACCAGGCCACCCGCGAATTGCAGTACGACGGCAAGGTTCCGGCCGGATTCGGGAAATCGGACCACTAAGCACCATGACGCCGGCGCGCCCGCCGCCGCGAGGCAGCGGGCCGCAAGCCGCGCTAAAAAACACAGGAGACACCCCCACCATGCTACCGACCCTTGCCTTCCCGCAGGCCTTCCGCAACGGTTCCGCGCGCCGCGCCCTCGCGGCGCTGGCCCTGGGCGCCTGCGCGCTGGGCGCGACCGCCCAGCCGGCGCGCGCCGCGGCCTATCCCGAGCGCCCGATAAAAATGATCGTGCCGTTCGGGCCGGGCACCACCACCGATACCGTGTCCCGGATGATGGCGGACGCCATGTCCAAGTCGCTGGGGCAGCCGGTCATCATCGAGAACCGGGCCGGCGCCGGCGGCTCCATCGGCACCGAACTCGTCGCGCGCGCCCCGGCCGACGGCTACACCCTGGTGATGGGCACCGTCGGCACGCATGCCATCAACAAGGCCCTTTATCCCAAACTGGGCTACGACCCCTTGGTCGATTTCAAGCCGGTCGCGCTGGTGGGCTACACGCCGACGCTGCTGGTGGTGGGCGCAGGGTCGCCGATACGCACGCTGCAGGACCTGCAGGCCGCCGCCGCCAAGCCGGGCGGCATCAGCTTCGCGTCCGCCGGCACCGGCACCTCCGGGCACCTGGCGGGCGAACTGCTGAAATCGCGCCTGGGCGGCACCATGGTGCACATCCCCTACAAGGAAGGCAGCCAGGCCCTGACCGACGTCATGTCGGGCCAGACCCAGTTCATGTTCTACCACCCCCTGGCCGTGCTCCCGCACATCAAGTCGGGCAAGCTGCGCGCGCTGGGCACGTCCGTCATGCGCCGCAGCGCTTCCGCGCCGGACGTGCCGACCATCGCCGAACAGCTGGGCGGCGATTTCGACCTGCAGGCCTGGTTCATGCTGTACGCGCCCACCGCCACGCCCGCGCCCGTCCTGCAGACGCTGCGCGACGCCGCCGCGGCGGCGCTGTCCAATCCGGACATCGTCGCCAAGCTGGAAGCGCAGGGGCTGGAGAAAAGCGACGTGCCCATGGCGGGCATCGATAAGTTCGGCCAGGAGGAACTGGCCAAGTGGTCGGAGCTGATCCGGCAATCCGGCGCCCAGGCCAACTAGGGACCGTCCGCGCCAACGGGGCCTTGCGCGGGCCCTCGTCAGGCCGGCGCCATCGCGGCGCCGGCGGGTCCCCTCAGGCGTTGGCCGGCCTGGCCAGGTTCCACATCAGGGCGCGGAACGGCGCCAGCATGCTGATATTGACGACCAGCTTGATGGCCAGGTCGCCCATCATCCAGGTGACCCAGGGCGTGCCGGTGGCGGCGAACGCCACGCTGAAGAACACCGCGGTGTCCAGGATGGCGCCCAACGTGCCCGACACCAGCGGGGCGCGCCACCAGCGCTGGTCGCGCAGGCGGTCGAAGACCTGGATGTCCACCAGCTGCGCGCAGATGTAGGCCAGGCCCGAAGCCAGCGCGATGCGCGGCGACGCCACCCAGACCGACACCGCCAGCGCGGCGGCAAAGCCGAACCACGCCACGCGGCGCGCGGCCGCCGGCCCGAAGCGGCGATTCAGCACGTCGGTCACGAGGAACGCCACCGGATAGGACAGCCCGCCCCAGGTGAGCCAGTCGTTCAGCGGCACCTGGACCAGGATGTTCGACCCCACCACCACCAGGAGCATGCACAGCACGGCGATGCCGAACTGCACCCGGCTCATGGGCGGGTAGCGTCTTGCCGCGGCCATCATTTGCCGAATTCCTCCGCCAGCTCGCGGGAGCGCCGCGCGGCGGCGGCGATGGCCTCCTCCACGATGCCGGCAAAGCCGGCGGCGCCGAAGGCGTCCAGCGCGGCGGCCGTCGTGCCGCCCTTGGAGGTGACGCGTTCGCGCAGCGTCGACAGCGGTTCGGTGGACTCCGCCGCCAGGCGCGTGGCGCCGGCCAGCGTGCCCAGGGCCAGTTGCTTGGCCTGGTCGGCCGTGAGGCCCACCTTCTGGCCGCCGGCCACCAGCGCCTCCAGGAACAGGAAGACATAGGCGGGGCCGCTGCCGGACAGGGCCGTCACGCCGTCGAGCGCCGCGTCGCCGTCCACCCAGACCACGTCGCCCACGCTGGAGAGCAGGCGGGCCGCCAGTTCGCGGTCGGCGTCGCTCACGCCGCCCAGCGCCGCCAGGCCCGTCATGCCCGCGCCCACCAGGGCCGGGGTATTGGGCATGCAGCGCACCAGGCGGCCGAACGGCGCCTCGGGCGTGCCCAGCCAGCCGGCCAGCGTATCGGCGCGGATGCCGGCCGCCACGCTTACCACCAAAGTGTCTTCGCGCAACCATTGACGCGTGGAAGCCACAACGTCTTTCATGTTCTGTGGCTTGACAGCGAACACCCAGACGCGGCAGCGCGCCAGGGCCTCGTCGGGGGCCACGGCGGTGGTCATGCCGCGGGCCTGCCAGGCGGCGTGCGCATCCTGGTTTATGTCAATGACATGGATGTTGCCGGCGGCGCATACTTTGCCCGCCAGGCCCGATGCCAGGGCGGCTGCCATATTGCCGCCACCAATGAACGCAATCGAAAGTTCGTTTTTCATAGCCAGCGATTGTAAACGGTAGTACTCGTAGGGAGAAAAAGGAAAAATGTTCGTTCGCGCCTAAAACGCGCAATTTGACAGGCGTTTAGACTGATGTGAAAGTCACGGTTTTGTCACAAACAATTCATAAGGTGTCGTGTTTTCCGCGCTCGGACACCCCGGCCGCGACACGCCCAACCTGGAGGAACCTCACTATGCGATCCCACCGTATTGCCTTAACTTTTGCCGCCATCATGACGGCTTTCGCAGGCGCCTCCGCGCATGCCGCCACCGAGATCCAATTCTGGCACTCGATGGAAGGCGCCCTGGGCGACCGCGTGAATGGCCTCGTCGACGAATTCAACAAGAAAAACCCCGACTACCAGGTCAAGGCAGTTTACAAGGGCAACTACGGTGAATCCATGAACGCCGGCATCGCCGCGTTCCGCGCCGGCAACGCGCCCGACATCCTGCAAGTCTTCGAAGTGGGCACCGCCACCATGATGTACGCCAAGGGCGCCATCAAGCCGGTGCAGCAGATGTCCGAGGAAGTCGGCAACCCGATCGATCCGAAGGAATTCATCGGCGCCGTGGCCGGCTACTACTCGTCGGCCGACGGCAAGCTGGTGTCGATGCCCTTCAACAGCTCGACCGTGGTGTTCTACTACAACAAGGACGCCTTCAAGAAGGCCGGCCTGGACGCCGACAATCCCCCCAAGACCTGGGAAGAGCTGGCCGCCGCCGGCCAGAAGCTGAAGGCCGCCGGCCAGGAATGCGGCTACACGACCTCCTGGCCGTCGTGGGTCCAGCTGGAGACGTTCTCGGCCTGGCACAACGTGCCCTACGCCACCAAGGACAACGGCTTCGGCGGCCTGGACGCGCGCATCGCCATCAACACCCCGCTGCACGTGCGCCACCTGGAGAACCTGGCCAAGCTGGGCAAGGAAGGCATCTTCATGTACGGCGGCCGCGGCGACGAGCCCAACTCGCTCTTCATCAGCGGCAAGTGCGCCATGATCACCGGCTCGTCCGGCCTGCGCGCCAACATCGCCAAGAACGCCAAGTTCGAATTCGGCACGTCCACCCTGCCCTACTACTCGGACGTCCAGGGCGCGCCGCAGAACACCATCATCGGCGGCGCCTCGCTGTGGGTCTTCGCCAACAAGAAGCCGGAAACCTACAAGGGCGTGACCGCGTTCTTCAAGTTCCTGGCCAGCCCGGAAATCGCCGCCCGCTGGCACCAGCAGACCGGCTACGTGCCCGTCACCAAGGCCGCCTACGAGCTGACCAAGAAGGAAGGCTTCTACGAGAAGAATCCCGGCACCGAAGTCGGCGTGAAGCAGTTGAACGTCGAAACCACCGCGCAATCGCGCGGCCTGCGCTTGGGCTTCCTGCCGCAGATCCGCGAGATCGAAGATGCTGAAATCGAGCGCATCGTCTCCGGCAAGGTTGCCGCCAAGGACGGCGCCGAGAACATCGTCAAGCGCGGCAACGAGCTGCTGGAAAAGTTCGAGAAGAGTGTAAAGTAACGCCCTTCCGAAATGCCGGCCCGGCCCTGTCAATCGGTATTTTCCATGCCGCGACAAGGACTTGGGCTCTTCGGCACCACGCAGTACAAGGCTTAAGGCCCTGCTTTTTTAGGGCTTTAAGCCTGTCGTATTTTGCGAATGCGGTTTCAGGCGGCGGTTACTCCAACCGCCGCTTTTCTGTACCTTGGGTTCCCCCTATGGAAAAACGCGTTGTATTCGGGCACAAGACCTTGCCCTATCTGCTGCTCCTGCCGCAGCTCATCATTACCGTGGTCTTCTTCTTCCTGCCAGCCGGACAAGCCATGTGGCAATCCATGCGGCTGGAAGATGCTTTCGGGCTATCGTCCGAATTCGTCGGACTGGACAACTTCATCGACCTGTTCTCGCAACAGGCGTACCTGGATTCCTTCCGTGTCACCGCCGTCTTCTCGATCCTCGTGGCGGTGGTCGGCCTGGGCGTGTCCCTGCTACTGGCCGTCATGGCAGATCGCGTGATCCGCGGCGCCGGGCTCTACAAGACGCTGCTGATCTGGCCCTATGCCGTGGCGCCCGCCGTCGTCGGCGTGCTGTGGCTGTTCCTGTTCTCCCCCTCCGTCGGCATCCTGGCCGTGGCCCTGCGCCATGCCGGCGTCGACTGGAACCCCCGCCTGGACGGCAACCAGGCCATGCTGCTGGTGCTGATCGCCGCGGTGTGGAAGCAGATTTCGTACAACTTCCTCTTCTTCCTGGCCGGCCTCCAGTCGATCCCGCGCTCGCTCATCGAAGCCGCCGCCATCGACGGCGCCAGCCCGTCGCGCCGCTTCTGGAGCATCGTGTTCCCGCTGCTTTCGCCCACCACCTTCTTCCTGCTGGTGGTCAACATCATCTATGCCTTCTTCGACACCTTCGCGGTGGTGGACACCACCACGCAGGGCGGTCCCGGCACGTCGACCTCGATCCTGGTCTACAAGGTGTACAGCGACGGCTTCCGCGGCCTGGACCTCGGTTCGTCCGCGGCCCAGTCGGTAGTGCTGATGTTCATTGTGATTGCCTTGACGGTCGTGCAGTTCCGCTACGTCGACCGCAAAGTGCAGTATTGATTTTGTCCGAGGCTACAAACAATGGTTGAACGCCGTCCCTGGCTGGATATTCTGGCCCACGTCATCCTGCTCTGCGGCGTGGCGATGGTGGCATTTCCGCTCTACGTCACCTTCGTCGCGTCCACCCAGACCGCGCAGGAAGTGGCGTCCGCGCCGATGTCGCTCATTCCCGGCAAGCATTTCGTCGACAACTACATGCAGGCGCTGTTCGGCGGCTCGTCCGGCGGTTCGTCGGGCGCGCCGGTGGGCCGCATGATGTACGTCAGCCTGATCATGGCGCTGGCGATCTCCATCGGCAAGATCGCCATCTCCCTGCTGTCGGCCTTCGCGGTGGTGTACTTCCGCTTCCCCGGCCGCATGTTCTTCTTCTGGATGATCTTCGTCACGCTGATGCTGCCGGTGGAAGTGCGCATCGCGCCCACCTACAAGGTGGTGGCAGACCTCGGCCTGCTCAACAGCTACGCCGGCCTGACCCTGCCGCTGATCGCCTCGGCCACGGCCACCTTCCTGTTCCGGCAGTTCTTCCTGACCGTGCCGGACGAGCTGATCGAAGCCGCGCGCATCGACGGCGCCGGCCCCGTCCGTTTCTTCCGCGACGTGCTGCTGCCGTTGTCCAAGACCAGCATCGCCGCGCTGTTCGTGATCCAGTTCATCTACGGCTGGAACCAATACCTGTGGCCGCTGCTGGTGACCACGCAGGAAGACATGTACCCCGTCGTCATCGGCATCAAGCGCATGATCAGCGGCGGCGACAGCGTGACCGAATGGAACATCACCATGGCCACCGCCATGCTGGCCATGATCCCGCCGGCGCTGGTCGTCATCCTGATGCAGAAATGGTTCGTCAAGGGTCTGGTCGACACTGAGAAATAAATCTCACCCGCCCTCGCCCGCCCGCACACGACTCCGAACACGAATAACACATGGCTACTCTCAGCTTCCGCAACGTCAAGAAAACCTATGCCGGCAACGTGCCGGTCATCCATGGCATCGACATGGACGTCAAGGACGGTGAATTCATCGTCATCGTCGGCCCCTCGGGCTGCGGCAAATCCACGCTGATGCGCATGGTCGCCGGCCTGGAAACCGTCACCAGCGGCGAGATCCTCATCGAGGACAAGGTCGTCAACAACCTGGAGCCCGCCGAACGCGACATCGCGATGGTGTTCCAGAACTACGCGCTCTACCCGCACATGACCGTGTTCGAGAACATGGCCTACGGCTTGAAGATCCGCAAGTTCTCCAAGGACGAGATCAAGAAGCGCGTGGACGCGGCCGCGCAGATCCTGGAACTGGGCCATCTGCTGGACCGCCGCCCCCGCGCGCTGTCCGGCGGCCAGCGCCAGCGCGTCGCCATGGGCCGCGCCATCGTGCGCGAACCCAAGGTCTTCCTGTTCGACGAACCGCTGTCGAACCTGGACGCCAAGCTGCGCGTGGCGATGCGCCTGGAAATCATGAAGCTGCATCGCCGCCTGGGCACCACCAGCCTGTACGTGACCCACGACCAGGTCGAGGCCATGACGCTGGCCCACCGCATGATCGTCATGTACCAGGGCGTGCCCGAGCAGATCGGCACCCCGATGGAAGTCTTCGAAAAGCCCGCCTCGACCTTCGTGGCCGGCTTCATCGGCTCGCCGCCCATGAACCTGATGGAAGTGAACGTGGCCGGCGACGGGACGGTCCAGAGCGCCGACGGCACCGCGCTCGACATCTCGCCGCTGGAAGTGCCCTCGCAGGTCCGCGGCCGCAAGATCATCATGGGCATGCGCCCCGAGCACATGCTGCTGAACACGCAAGGCGTGCCGGCGGAAGTGGAGATGGTCGAAACCCTGGGTTCCGAGCAGCTGGTGCACTGCCGCTGCGGCACGGCCACGCTGGTGGTGCGTTGCACGACGCGCCAGCTGTCCGAATCGCTGGCCAAGGTGGGCGCGCGCGTGAACGTGGGCTCCGACGGCCGCCATCCGCTGCACTGGTTCGAGGCCGACACCGGCCGCCGCGTGCAAGGCCTGTAAGAACATGGCGGGCGGCGCAGGCTCTGAAAGGAAGTGCCGCCATGCTAGGGCCTGTTAACACCAAAAGGGGCCTCGCACAGGCCTTAGTCAGGCGCCGCACCGCGATCTTTCCCGCTTTGTACGAAGTTTGTGAAGATTGCGGCGCGGGTTTGTGAAGTTTCTTTACGTCTCCCGACGTCAGGCGGTCTTCCAGGCGATGACGAAGCGCGCGCCGCCCAGCGGGCTCTCGGAAGCCTGCACCGTGCCGTTGTGCCAGCGCGCCACCCGGCTCACGATGGCCAGCCCCAGGCCCACGCCGCCCGTGCCCCGGTCGCGGCTTTCGTCCAGGCGGATGAAGGGCTCGAAGATGCGCTCGCGGTCCGCGGGCGGGATGCCCGGGCCGTCGTCGTCCACGATCAGCACGTACTCGCGCGCCGAGGCGCCCAGCAGGCTGACCTGGACCTGCCCGCCCGCGTGGCGGATGGCGTTCTGCAACAGGTTCAAGAGCGCGCGCGTCATGTAGCGTTGATGCAGGTGCACTTCGCGCACCCGGCACAGCGCCACTTCGCAGCGCACCCCCGACAGGCCGGCCTCGAAGCCCGCGTGCTGCACCACCGAATCGAGCCAGCCGCGCGCGTCCTGCGGCTGCAAGGCGACGCCGTCGCCCTTGTGCTCCAGGCGGGCATACATCAAGAGTTCCGACGCCATGGCGTCCAGCTCGGCCACGTCGCTCTTCATCTCTTCGACCAGGCGCTTGCGAGCCGCCGGGTCGTCTTCGCGGTCGATCATGTCCAGCTCGAAGGACAGGCGCGCGATCGGCGTGCGCAACTCGTGCGACACGGCATTGGTCAGCTCCTGCTGGTTGCCGATCAGCGCGCTGATGCGGTCGGACATCTGGTTGAAGGTGTCGCCCAGGTTGCGGATGCTGGAATGGCGCGACAGCCGGGCGCGGGCCTGCAGGTCGCCCTGCCCCATGCGCAACGCCGCCGTCTTCAGGGCCTCCAGGTCGCGCCAGATCGGCAACGCCCACACCAGCATGAAGGCGCACAGCAGCAGCCCCAGCGCGGAGTACACCGCCGCCATCACCCACGGACCGACGGGCGGCTCCGGCGGCAGCCTGACCTCCAGCCATTGATCCCCGGGGCCGGACAGCGCGGTCACGAAGGTCTGCATCTTGTCGCGCATGATGAACCGGCCGGAAGCGATCTCGGCCTGCTCTTCCGCGCTGGCCTCGTAGCTGTCGGCCGGCGCCACCTTCAGCGCCAGGCCGTAGTGCGGCGCGAGCTTGTCGCGGACGTAGGCCTCGCGCTCGGTCGGCGGGACCCGCCCCAATTCCTGCGCCAGGCTGTGGATCTGGCCGCGCACGGCTTCGCGCGTGTAGGCGCCGCTGACGGGTTCGAAAAAGTAGTTGGCGGAGCGGTCCACGACCTCGTTCGAGATCACGAACCCCACCGCCAGCACCACGAACAGCCGCAGGACGAACCTAAGCATCGCCGCCCTCGTGCGCCTTGGGCGAGAACAGATAGCCCTTGCCCCACACGGTCTTGATGCGGGCCGGATCGCGCGGATCGTCATCCAGCTTGCGGCGCAGCTTGCTCACGCAGACGTCCACGCTGCGGTCCAGCCCATTGAACTCGATGCCCCGCACCGCGTTGAGCAGGTCGTCGCGGGTCAGCACCTGACCCGCCTGGCTGGCCAGCGCCCACAGCATTTCGAATTCCATGGTGGTGAGATCGACCTCGGCGCCGGCCAGGACCACGGCGCGGGTGCGGCGGTCGATGGCCAGCGGGCCGAATTCCAGGCGCTCCGGCGGCTCTTCCACCTGGCTGTGGCGCCGCAGCAGCGCCCGCACCCGCGCCAGCAGCACGCGGGGCTCGACCGGCTTGATGACGTAGTCGTCCGCGCCGGACTCCAGGCCCAGGATCTGGTCCAGGTCGTCCTCGCGGGCCGTGAGCATCAGGATGGGCGCGGCCGAGAAGGCGCGCAGGTCGCGGCAGACCTGCAGGCCGTCGCGGCCGGGCAGCATCAGGTCCAGGATGGTGATGGCTGGCTCATGGCGGCGGAATGCCTCCACCGCGTGATCGCCGCGGTACGCCTGGGCGACGTTGAACCCGTGCTGCTCCAGGAACTGCGCGATCAGGCGCGACAGCTTCGGATCGTCTTCGACTAGCAAAGCCTTGGTCATGGTGTCCAGACAATAAAAACACGAAAAACCGGGCCGGAAGACTGTCGCTTCCGGCCCGGCCTGGTATCGAACGGCAGGCGGGTCGCGCCGCCGCCACGGGCCCGGGAGGCCCGCCTGGGATTACTTGTAGACGGTCTTGGAGCCGTCCTTGTGCCAGGTGAACACGTCGAACTGGAAGTTCGTCAGGTCGCCTTGCTTGTTCCAGGACACCTTGCCGATCGGGGTATCGAAGGAATTGGCGTGCAGGTACTTGGCGACCTTGGTGGGGTCGTCCGAGCCCGCGCCCTTGATGCCGTCCGCGATGACCTGGGTGGCCGCGTAGGCCGTCATCTGGAAGGCGCCGCTGGCGTTGCGCTTCTTGGCTTCGAAGGCCTTGACGATGTCCGCGTTGGCGGCGTTCTGGGTGAAATCGGCCGGCAGCGTCAGCAGCATGCCCTCGACGGCGTCGCCGGCGATGGCGTTGATGTCCGGGTTGCCCGTGCCTTCCGGACCCATCCACTTGGCCTTCACGCCCTGCTCGGCCGCCTGGCGCAGCAGCAGGCCCATTTCGGGGTGGTAGCCGCCGTAGTAGACGAAGTCCACGCCCTGGCTCTTCAGCTTGGTGATGACGGCGGAATAGTCGCTGTCGCCGGCGTTGATGCCTTCGAAGATCGCGACGGGCACGCCGCCCTTCTCCAGGTCGTTCTTGACGGCGGTGGCGATGCCCTGGCCATACGACTGCTTGTCGTGCAGCACGGCGGCCTTCTTGGGCTTGATCTTTTCCAGGATGAACTTGGCGGCGGCCGGGCCCTGCTGGTCGTCGCGGCCGATGGTGCGGAAGATGAACTCGTAGTTCTTGCCGTCGGTCAGGGCCGGCGAGGTGGCCGACGGGGTCACCATGACCACGCCTTCGTTGTTGTAGACGTCGGCGGCGGCGATGGTCGCGCCCGAGCACACGTGGCCCACGACGAAACCGATCTTGCTGTTGACCACGCGGTTGGCGGCGACCGGGCCCTGCTTGGGCTCGCAACCGTCGTCGATCACCACGGTTTCCAGCTTCTTGCCGTTCACGCCGCCCGCGGCGTTGATGCGCTCGACGGCGGTGTCCACGCCTTCGCGGACCATATCGCCATACTGCGTGACCGCGCCGGTGGTGGGACCGACGACGCCGATCTTGATGGTCTGCGCCTGCGCTCCCGCGGCAAAGGCCATGCCCGCGGCGACGCCCAAGGCGGCGATGACCGGGGTCAGACGGAATACTGGCTTCATGTTGGACTCCTCTAATGATTTGTAATCGTTAGTTTTGTGCACCGAGCGGACGCCGGATCATTTCCAGGCCCGGCACGCCTGCTGGACTGCCTGTTGCACGGCACTTGGCCCTGGTCACGCCCGGTTGCATTGCGATTGCAGGGCAAGCATACACTGAAAAATCGGGGATTCCGGGCCCTTTCCGGGGCCGATTTGACGCGCCTCGCCTTATTGCGCCGCCGCATTCTTTCCCGCTCCGGCTTATACCCGCCGCCATATATGCAAAAGACGATTTATTCGTTTGCGTTACTTAGGCGGCGCGGCATCATGGCCGCCATGAGACTCCAACCGATCATCGTTCCCGGATGGAAAAACTCCGGACCCGAACACTGGCAATCGCGCTGGGCGGCCATGCTGCCCCATGCGCGCCGCGTCGAGCAGAGCGACTGGGAACACCCGGCGCCCTCCGAATGGATCGCGGCGCTGACGGCCGAGGTCAGCCAGGCGCGCAGCCCCGTCCTGCTGATCGCGCACAGCCTGGGATGCGTGATCAGCGCCTCCCTGCCCGTGCCGCTGCGCGCCAAGGTCGCCGGCGCGCTGCTGGTCGCGCCGGCCGACGTCGAGCGCGACGGCGCGCCCGCGTGCCTTGCCGCGTTCGCGCCCATCTCGCGCCAGTCGCTGCCGTTCCAGAGCGTGGTGGTGGCCAGCGACAACGATCCCTATTGCCAGCTCGAACGGGCCCGCGGCTTGGCCCGCGACTGGGGCAGCCGGCTGGTGGTGGTGCCGGGCGCCGGCCACATCAATGCCGACAGCGGCCTGGGCGAATGGCCCCAGGGCCTCAAGCTGCTCGGCGCCCTGCGCCGGCGCGCGGTCTGGCGCGTCTCGCCTCCGCCCGAACGCATCGCCCCCATCCCCGCGCGGCCGCTCTCGCAACACGCATGAGCGCGCAGGGCCCGCCGGCCCGCGCTCATGACGTGTAAACGAGCTGACAACCATGTAATAAGCCGTTCCAGCTTTGCGGGCGAGGCCCCGGGCTCCCTTCGTGCGCGCCGGCGACCGGTCCCGGCACGCGCAACGTTGGCAATAAGAATGTCGGGACTTGAAATATTTCGGGGTCGTATGGCCCCTAGAATCCCCCCGACTTGAACGCAGCCGGCGGGCGCCGAAGCCTGCCACGAACCGAGCCGCGGCGCGCGCCGCGGCCTGCGCACGCCCCGCGCGCGCCCGTCCGCGGGCCCGCCCGCCGGCCTTCCCTCTTGCAGCAGAGGCCCCTCATTACGCTGTCAACCAGCTCTTGCTAGAAGGACTCCACATGGCAAAGCGTGTTGCTCTCATTGGACTCTCGTTCCGATTTCCCAGCACCGACACCGCCCGTTACTGGCCCGACCTCCTGGAAGGCCGCGACCTCGTCACCGAGGTCGATCCCACTCGCTGGGCCACGGACACCTATCTCCATCCCCTGCGTGAACACCCCGGCACCGCCTACTCGCGCGCGGCGGGCTCGCTGGGCGACGTCTCCGGCTTCGACGCGGGCTTCTTCGGCATCTCGCCGCGTGAAGCAGGCCTGATGGATCCGCAGCAGCGCGTGCTGCTGGAGCTCGCCTGGGAAGCGTTCGAGGACGCGGGCGTCAAGCCTTCGAGCCTGCGCGGCAGCGATTGCGGCGTCTATGTCGGCATCGCCAGCGCGGATTACTCGCATCGCGTGTCCGAGGACCTGGGCGTGGTCGACGCGTCGTTCGCCACCGGCAACGCCACCAGCATCGCCGCCAATCGCATTTCCTATCTGTTCGACCTGCGCGGCCCGAGCCTGGCCATGGACACCGCCTGCTCGTCTTCCCTGGTGGCCTTCCACCACGCCTGCCGCGCGATCGAAACCGGCGAGATCTCGCAGGCGCTGGCTGGCGGCATCAGCCTGCACCTGCATCCCTACGGCTTCCTGGTGTTTTCCAAGGCCTCGATGCTGTCTCGCCAGGGCCGCTGCAATGTGTTCGACGCGTCGGGCGACGGCTACGTGCGTTCCGAAGGCGGCGGCCTGTTCCTGCTCAAGGACCTGGACCGCGCCCTTGCCGACGGCGACCGCGTCCTGGCCGTGGTGGCCGGCACCGCGATCAATACCGACGGCCGCAAGTCCGGCCTGACCGTGCCCAGCGCCGAGGCGCAGGCCGACCTGCTGCGCGCGGCCTACGCGCGCGCCGGCATCGCGCCCGACGAGATCGATTACCTGGAGGCCCACGGCACCGGCACGCCAGTGGGCGACCCGATAGAAACGCGCGCGATCGGCGTAGCGCTGGGGCAGTCTCGCCCCGCCGACCGGCCCCTGCCCATCGGCTCGGTGAAGAGCAACATGGGGCACCTGGAAGCGGCGTCCGGCGTGGCCGGCCTGGTCAAGGCCGTCTACAGCCTGAAGCACCGCCTGGTGCCCGCCACCATCGGCATCCGCGAGCTGAATCCGGCGATCCTCGCCGAGGAATGGAATCTCGACATCGTGACCCGGCCGCAGCCGCTGCCGGCCTCCGGACGCCTGGTGATCGGCGTGAACTCGTTCGGCTTCGGCGGCGCCAATGCGCACGTGATCCTGCATAGCCCCGACGCGGACACCGAAGCGGCAGCCGGCGCCAACGCGCCCGGCGCCGAACGCTTCCCGCTCATCGTATCGGGCCGCAGCCCGCAGGCACTGCGCGCCGCGGCGCGCGACCTGGCCGCGCATCTCGACACGCTGGACCCCGAGACCCGCTACGATGCCGCCTACCAGGCGGCGCGCCGCCGCGACTGGCACGAGTACCGCGCCCTGGTGAACTGCGACGGGCAGGCCAACGACGCCGCGGCCGCGCTGCGGCGCTACGCCGACGACGAGGCCGGCGCCGCCCTCGATACCGCCGAGCAACTGCCCGACGCCCACGGCCCCGTCTTCGTCTATTCCGGCAACGGCTCGCAATGGGTCGGCATGGGCCGGCGCCTGCTCGACGATGCCGACTTCCGCGCCGCCGTCGACGAGGTCGACGCCCTGTTCCAACCGTTGGCCGGTTACCGCCTGGCCGAGGAACTGGCGGGCGGCCTCGACCCCGCGCGCATTGCCCGCACCGAATTCGCGCAGCCCGCGCTCTTCGCGCTGCAAGTGGGCATCACCCGCATGCTGGCGCGCCAGGGCATCGAACCCGTCGCGGTGATGGGGCACAGCGTCGGCGAGGTCGCCGCGGCCTGGGCCTGCGGCGCGCTGTCCCTGCCCGACGCGGTCCGCGTGATCCACCACCGCAGCCGCCTGCAAGGCCTCACCAAGGGCAGCGGCCAGATGAGCGCCGTGGGGATCGACGGCGCCAGCGCGCAGGCCCTGCTGGCCGAACTCGGACTCGTCTCCGACCTGTTCGTGGCGGGCTACAACAGCTCGCGCGGCGCCACCATCGCCGGCGACAAGGCGGCGTTGTCGCGCCTGGAGTCCGCCCTGCAGGAGCGCGGCGTGGCGAGCAAGCGGCTGGACCTGGACTATGCCTTCCACAGCCCGGCCATGGACGGGCTCCAGGCCGAACTGGCCGAGGCGCTGGACGGGCTGCGGCCCGGCCCCGCCGCCTGCCCGTTCTATTCGGCGGTGAACGGCGCCGAACTGCCCGGCGAGCAGCTCGACGCCGGCTACTGGTGGCGCAACATCCGCCAGCCGGTCCGCTTCGAGCAGGCGGCCGCGCGCGCCGTGCAGGACGGCTGCAACCTCTACATCGAAGTCGGCCCCCACGCGGTGCTGCGCGGCTACGTCAACGACGCGCTCAAGCGCGCCGAACGCGCCGGGCGGGTGCTGGCCACGGCCGGCCGCGGCGAGGACGATCCGGCCAGGATCCGCGCGGCGGCGGCCCAAGCCCTGCTCGCGGGCGCGGAAGTGCGCTGGGAACGGCTTTTTCCGCGCCCCGGTCGTTTCCATGCCTTGCCGGCCTACCCCTGGCAGCGCGAGCGCCACTGGCATCCGGACTCCCCCGAATCGCTGGGCCTGCTCCAGCGCCACCGGGTGCACTCCTTGCTGGGCTACCGCCTGGCCCAGCACGAAGCGGCCTGGGAAAACCAGCTCGACACGCATGCGCAGCCGGCGTTGGCCGACCACGTCGTGGGCGACGCGGTGGTCTTCCCCGGCGCCGGTTTCGCGGAAGTGGCGCTGGCCGCGGCGCTCCAGCGGCACCCGGCCGAATACGCCGAGCTGGAAAACCTGGAGATCCACGCTCCGCTGCTGCTGGCGGCCTCGCCGTCCAAGCTGGTGCGCACCGCGATCGAAGCCGACGACGGGCGGATCCGCATCCAGGCCCGCGAGCTGGGCGGCGAAGACGGCTGGACCCTGCATGCCAGCGCCCGGCTGCTCTCCGAGCCCGGCGGATCGCGGCTGCGCGCGGCCCTGCTCGCGCCGCCCGATCGCGAGCCCGATTTCCTGGCCGCCGACCACGAGACGCTGACACGCGCCGTCGGCCTGAACTATGGCCCGGCCTACCGGCTGATCGAACGCGGCTGGCGCATCGACGCGGACACCGTGCTCGCCGCGCTGCGGCCCGATGACGGGACGGACGGCGCGCACCTGGCGCCCGCGCGGCTGGACAGCGCGTTCCAGCTGGCCGCCCACCTGCTGAAGGACGAAGCCCTGGCAGGCCTGGGCCTGGCGTTCGTGCCGGTCCGCATCGGCAGGCTGTCGCTGCATGCCCACGCCGCGGCGCCGCGCTACGCGCAACTGCGCCTGCGGCGGCGCTCCGCGCATGCGCTGACGGTCGATATCGCCTTGTACGCCGAAGACGGCGAGCCGGTGGCCGCGCTTGCCGAAGTCAGCCTGCGCAGCGTGCGCCTGCTGAAGGCCGCCGGAGACCGCCTCGGCTTCGTGGAAGAGGCATTGACGCCGCGGCCTCGCGCCGGCGCCGCCTCCGGCGTCGCGCTGCGGGGGCTGGGACAGGCCCTGTCCGATGCGCTGCAACGCGCCGCCGAGGATGACTGCTACGCGCGCTACGCCGAAGAAGCCGAACCCCTATTGGACGCGTTGTGCGAGCGCTACGGCATCGAGGCGCTGCGCGCCCTGGCGGACGGGCAAGACCGGCTGGACGACGACGCGCTGGCGCGGCATCGCGCCCGCGCGCCCGGGCTGGCCGCTTTCCTGGACATGCTGCTTCACCGCGCCGAGGCCTCCGGCCACGCGGCCCGCGCCGAAGCCGGCTGGGCGCTCGTGCCCGAAGAAGCCGGCGAACCCGCCGCCGCCGACATCTGGAACACCCTGGCCCGCGAGTATCCGGAACATTTCGGCCCGGCGCTGGCCGCCGGCCGCATCGGCCTGCACCTGCCCGAAATGCTGCGCGGCCAGCATCCGGCGCAGGCGGTCGCGGCCTCGCAATTCACCCACCGCGACCTGGCCGGCCATCTGCTCGCCGCGCCGGCCCGCCAGCAGCTGGCGCAGGCCCTGGCCGGCACGATCGCGGCCGCCCAGGACGCCCTGCCGCCAGGACGCCGCCTGCGGCTCCTGGAAATCGGCGCGCACGCGCCCTGGTTCGGGCCCGACTGCTGCGCCGCGCTGGACTTCCGGCGCGCCGACTACCGCTATGCGGCCGCGGACGAAGACGGCCGCGAAGCCGCCGTCGCCAGGCTGGCCGAGCATCCCGACGCCTCGGTGCGCCTGATCGGGGATCCGGACGAGGACGACCGCGCGGTGGACTCGGCGGTGGACCTCGCGGTCGTGCAATGCAACTTTTCCAGCCTGGCCGACGCCCGCGCCGCCTTGCACGATGCCCGCGCCCGCCTCGCGCCGGGCGCCGCGCTGGTGCTGGTGGCGCACCACCCCGCGCGCTGGGCCGACTTCGCGTTCGGCACGCTGGCCGCGTGGTGGATCGACGCCGTGGACGGCGGCAAGCTTTCCATGCAGCAGACGCCGGCCTTCTGGCGCCAGGAGCTGCAAGCCCTGGGCTGCGCCTGCGAGGCGCCGCTGGAACTGGCGCCCGGCGCCATGGCGGGCGCCTACGTGCTGCTTGCCCGCGCGGGCGAACTGCCCGAGACCGCGCCCGCCGAACCGCCGCCGTCGCTCTCGGCCGAACGCTGGCTGCTGCTGGCGGACGCGTCCGGCCCCGGCGCCGAACTGGCCTCGTCCTTGACGCAGGCGTTGCGCGCCAGCGGCCGCGACGCCACCCAATTGCCCCTGGACGCGGAGGCCGGCGCCGACACCCTGCCCGCGCTGGCCCTGTCCGGCGCCTACGAGCACGTGGTCCATGCCGCCGGCCTGTACTCCGATGAGGACAGCGCGGCCGCGCATCGCTGCGCGCTGGCCGCGTCGGCCCTGCGCGCCTGCGAGCGCCATGGCCGTCCGGCCACGCTGTGGCTGCTCACGGCGGGAGCCCGTGCTCCCGCCGGCACGCCGGAGGGCGGCGCCCGCGGCATCGCCGGCGCGGCCCTGGCCGGCTATGGCCGCAGCCTGATGAATGAATCCTCCGCCGTCACGGTCCGTTTGCTGGACCTGCCCGCGGCGGCCGAGGATGCGCCGCTGGACGCGATCATGAACGAACTGCGCGAGCCCGACGCGGAGCAGGAATTGGTGCTGACGGCGGCCGGGGCGCGCTATGCGCCGCGCCTGCGCGCCGCCGCCCGGCCCCGCGCCGCGGAGGACGCCGCGCGCGGTCCGCGGGTGCGCAAGCTGGGCTTCGAACTGCCTGGCCAACTGCGCAACCTGCGCTGGGAATCGCATGAACGGCCGGCGCCCGCCGACGACGAGGTCGAGGTGCGCGTCCACGCCACCGGCCTGAACTTCCGCGACGTGATGTACGCGCTGGGCCTGCTGGCCGACGAAGCGCTGGAAAACGGCTACGCCGGCCCCACCCTGGGCCTGGAATTCGCCGGCACCGTGACGCGCTGCGGCGCCGCCGTATCCGGCTACGCGCCGGGCGACGCGGTGATGGGCTTCGGCCCCGCGAGCTTCGGCGACCACGTCACCACCGGCACCACGGCCGTGGCCGCCATCCCCGAAGGCGTCACCTTCGAGGCCGCCGCCACCATACCCAGCACCTTCTTCACGGTCTATTACGCGCTGCACCACCTGGCGCGGCTCGCGCCGGGCGAAAAGGTCCTGATCCACGGCGCCGCCGGCGGCGTGGGCATCGCCGCCATCCAGTACGCCCAGTGGCGCGGCGCCGAGATCCACGCCACCGCCGGCACCGAGGAAAAGCGCGACTTCCTGCGGCTGATGGGCGTGTCCCGCGTCTACGATTCCCGCTCGCTGTCGTACGCCGAGGAGATCCTCGAACAGACCGGAGGACGCGGCGTCGACGTGGTGCTCAACTCGCTGGCGGGCGAGGCCGTGCGCCGCAACCTGGACGTGCTCGCGCCCTTCGGCCGCTTCCTGGAACTGGGCAAGCGCGACTTCTACGAGAACACCCGCATCGGCCTGCGCCCCTTCCGCAACAACATCAGCTACTTCGGCATCGACGCCGACCAGCTGCTCGCCGGCCGCCCCGATCTAGCGCGCACGCTGTACCGCGAAATGATGGCGCTGTTCGGCGAAGGCGCGCTGCGCCCGCTGCCCCAGCGCGTGTTCGAGGCGCGCGACATCGTCGACGCCTTCCGCTACATGCAGCAGTCGCGCCAGATCGGCAAGGTGGTGGTGACCTACCGCCGCGGCCTGCCCGAAGCGGCGCCCGGTCCCCGGCCCGCGCTGGCGCTTCGCGCCGACGGCAGCTACCTCGTCACCGGCGGCCTCTCCGGCTTCGGCCTGCGCACCGCGCAATGGCTGGCCGACAAGGGCGCCCGCCACCTGGTCCTGGCGGGACGCGCGGGCCCGGCCTCGGAAGAGGCCCGCGAGGCCGTCTCGGCGCTGCGCGAGCGCGGCATATCCGTCATGGCCGAAGCCTGCGACGTGACCGACGCCGCCGCCCTGGACGCCCTGCTGGCGCGGACGCGCGCCGACTTCCCGCCCCTGCGCGGCGTCATCCACGCCGCGGCCGTCATCGAGGACGGCCTCGCCCAGGGCGCGGACGAGGCGCGGATCGCGCGCGTGCTCGCGCCGAAGCTGCGCGGCGCGGTGCTGCTGCACGAACTCACCCGCAACGATCCGCTGGACTGCTTCGTGCTGTTCTCGTCGGCGACCACGCTGTTCGGCAACCCCGGCCAGAGCGCCTACGTGGCCGCGAACGCGGGCCTGGAAGCCCTGGCCCGGCAGCGACGGGCGCAAGGTCTGCCCGCGACCTGCCCGCGCTGGGGCGCCATCGACGACGCCGGCTACCTGGCGCGCAACGAGCAGATCAAACAGGCGCTGCAACACCGCATGGGCGGCTCCGCCCTGCCCGCCGGCGTCGCGCTGGCGGCGCTGGAGGACATGCTGTTGTCCGGCGCGGACGACCTGGGCGTGCTGGAGCTGGACTGGCACGCGCTGGCCCGCCACCTGCCGGCCGCTTCGGCGCCGCGCTACGCCGATCTCGCCCGCCTGGCCGGCGATGCCCGCGACGACGGCAACTCGGCCGATGACCTGCTGGCGCAACTGGCGGAACTGGACGACGCCGAACTGGCGCCGCGCATCATCGAGCTGCTCAAGCTGGAAGTCAGCGAAATCCTGCGCGTGCCCGCTGACAAGATCGACCCCGGGCGCTCGCTGTACGACATCGGACTGGATTCGCTGATGGGCGTCGAGCTGGTGGTGGCCCTCGAAGGCCGCTTCGGCATCCGCCTGCCCGTCATGGCGCTCAGCGAAAGTCCCACGCTGGACAAGCTGGCCGCGCGCCTGATCCAGGCCCTGCGCGGCGACGGCCGCCAGGACGGCGGCGACGCCGACGGCATCGCCACGCATATCGAGCGCCTCGCCTCGCAGCACGCCGAGACGGTGGCGCCGGAGGACGTGGACGCGATCGCCCGCCGGGTCCGCGCGGGCCAGGCGGAAGCCGGACAAGGATTGACGCAATGACGCGGGACGTCACGGACAAACGCCGCCCGGGCCTGGCCGCCGGCATCAAGCAGCGGCTGATCCAGGACGCGCTGCAACGCAAGCTCAAGAGCGCGGGCCGGCAGCCGGCCGCCGCGGCCGCGAGCGGACAGGAGGTGCCCGAGCAGCACTACCGCTTCGCCCTGCATCCCGGCTACCAGCAGTTGCGGATCATCAGCGAGGGCGCGGCCCGGCTCGGCGTGAGCAGCCCGTTCTTCAAGGTGCATGAAGGCAACGCCGCCGCCGCGACCCGCATCGCCGGCGATGCGTATCTCAACTTCGCCAGCTACAACTACCTGGGCCTGTCGGGCGACCTGGCCGTCAGCCACGCCGCCAAGATCGCGATCGACCGCTACGGCACCTCGGTGTCGGCCAGCCGCCTGGTCTCGGGCGAGCGGTCCGTGCACCGGGAACTGGAAGAGGCCCTGGCCGCGCTGTACGGCGTGGACGCGGCGGTCACCTTCGTCAGCGGCCACGCCACCAACGTCTCGACGCTGGGCCTGCTGTTCGGGCCCAACGACCTGATCGTGCACGACGAGCTGATCCACAACAGCGTGCTGCAAGGCATACAGCTCTCCGGCGCCAAGCGTCTGTCCTGCCCCCACAACGACCCCGAGGCCCTCGATGCGCTGCTCAAGGCGCACCGCCGCGATTTCGAGCGCGTGCTGGTCGTGCTGGAAGGCCTCTACAGCATGGACGGCGACTACCCCGACCTGCCCCGCTACGTCGAGATCAAGCGTCGCCACCGGGTCTTCCTGATGGTGGACGAAGCGCACTCGCTGGGGGTGATGGGCGCGCGCGGCCATGGCATACGCGAGCATTTCGGCCTGGACGGCGGCGACGTGGATATCTGGATGGGCACCCTCAGCAAGACGCTGGCGGGCTGCGGCGGCTATATCGCGGGCGAGAGCGCGCTGGTCGAGCACCTGAAATTCCTGGCGCCGGGCTTTCTGTACAGCGTCGGCATGCCTCCGCCCGTGGCCGCCGCCAGCCTCGCGGCGCTGCGCCGCATGCGCGAGCTGCCCGACCGCGTGGCCGCGCTGCAGGCGCGCGGCGCCAGCTTCCTGGCGCGGGCGCGCCGCGCCGGGATCGACACCGGCACCAGCGCCGGCCTGGCCATCGTGCCGGCCATCGTCGGCAATTCGCTGCGGGCCGCCCGCCTGTCGGCCGCGCTGTTCGCGCGCGGCATCAATGCGCAGCCCATCCTGTACCCGGCGGTTCCGGAACAGTCGGCGCGCCTGCGCTTCTTCCTGTGCAGCGAGCACAGCGAGGACGATATCGCCTATACGGTGGACGTGCTGGCCGAAGAGATCGCCAGGCTGTAGGCCCGGCCCGCGGCTCAGGCCGCGGGCATCAGGCCCATGCGCGCGAGAAACGCCTGGCCGAGGTCGCTGGCCGCCAGCGGCGCGGCCGGCGCCCGCGCATCCCCCTCGGTACGCCAGATCAGATACTCGGTTTCTCCGGAAGGCGCGCCCAGGCGCCGGTAGACGCCGGGCATGATGGGCACGTGGTCCCCATAGATGCAGAGACCGGCCGGCCGCGTCAAGGCGGCCAGCGCGCGCGCCAGCATCCCGAACATGGCGTCCGCGTTGCCCAGGTGCCGGCAGTAGGCGACGAGGTCCCGGCAGTCCGCGGGCAGCGGCTCGCGGCAGACGGCGGCCTCGTCCGCCGCGTCCACCCGCTCCCAATGCAGGGGCCCATGGTTCTCCATGGTGATCACGTGCACGTACAGCGGCCCGGTGCGCGCCTGGCCCAACAGCTCGATCACCCGCGCCGCCACGTCCCGGTCGCCCACGTAGGGCTGTCCGGGCGCGCCGCCCTCGAACGCCGCGATATCGATGAATTCGTCGAAGCCGAGCAGCGGCAACACCCGGTCGCGGCCGTAGAAGCCGCGATGATAGGGATGCACGCACACCGTCCGGTAGCCCAGGCCGCGCAGATAGCCGGCCAACGAAGCCAGGCCGCTGCGCGCCAGCCGGCGGTACGGCTGGTAGCGGTGCACGCCCTGCCGGCCCGCGTCCAGCCCGGTCAGGAAGGCGAACTCGGTGCGCACGGTATTCGCGCCCCAGGACGCCACCCGCAAGGGCCCGTGCGCGCTGGCCCCGGCGCGCAAGGCGTCGAATTCCGCGAGCAACGCCGGCCGGATCTGCGGGTACAGGCTCCGCGGATCGAAGAAGGACTCGCTCTGTACCGATACCAGGTCGGGCAAGGTCTCGGGCAACGCCGCGGCCGGCGCGGAAAACGGCGTGGCCGGCGGATCTTCCTTGCGCCGTTCGCTCTTCGCATAGCGCCACAGCGCCATGGCCAGGCCGAGCCGCCGCAGATCCTTGCGCGCATCGAAGCTGATGCGCACCGGCCGGCTGCCGGCCGCGCCAGCCAGCGCCGCGCCGCCCAGCCCCAGCGCCATCGCGCCCGCTCCGGCCGGCTCGGGCGATTCCAGCATCAGGCCTGCGGCCAGGGCCGCGCCCGCGCCCGCCGCCGCGCCCAGCGCCCGCCACAGGCCCAGGAACGGCAGATACAGCCTGGGATGGCGCAGCGCGTCCGTGAAGTACTCGAAATCGGCCCACACGAAGGGTTCGCGCAGCGCCTCGTATTTGGCGTTGTTGACCACGACGATCAGGCCCGCGCCCGCCAGCGCCAGCGCCGCCGCGAAATACGGCCGGCGCACCACGGCCCAGGCCAGGGCGAAGGCCAGCATCCACAGCCCGGCGTGCAGGAACAGCGCGCTGGCCGGGCGCCGCCATGGCGGGCGCGGACGCAGCGACAGGCACGCTTCCAGCGCCCAGGACAAGACCAGCCCGCCCGCCAGCGGAACGCCGGCGGCCAGGACGAATTCCTCAAGCGCCATAGCCCAGCCAGCCCAGTATGCGCCCGGAAAGGCCGGGCGGCAGGCCCGCCAGCAGCCAGCATCCCAGGTTCAGCGGAAACGGAAAGCTGATGCGCGCGCGGTTGGCCTCCAGCCCCCGGCGCACGCGGCGGGCGGCCCGGGCGGGATCCCACTCGAAAGGCTTGGGGCCGGGCATGGCCGCGCACATGGGCGAAGTCACGTATCCGGGCATCACCACGTTGATCCGCACCCCTTGCGGCGCCATGGCGTCGCGCAGCGCCTCGCCGTAGGCCTTCAGGGCGGCCTTGCTGGCGCTGTAGCTGGGCGTGGCGGGCAGCCCGCGCCAGGCGGCCTGGGAGCTGATGAGCGCGATCTGGCCCGCGCCCCGGCGCCGCATGCGCTCGCCCAGGGCATGCGCCAGCGCCAGGGACGCCCGCACATTGACTTCCAGCAGCCCTTCGATCTCGTCCCAGTCCTCTCCCCGCCCCGGCCCGGCTGCCGAAATATTCACGCCGGCGTTGATGATGGCCAGATCGGGCGGCGCGTCCGCGGCCTGCGCGTCCAGCCACGCCCGCAGCGCCTCGCGGTCGCGCAGGTCCAGCACGGCTTCTCGCACCGAGGCGCCGCGCGCCTCGCAGCGGGCCGCGATATCGCGCAGCGCGTCCACGCGCCTGCCCAGCAGCGTCAGCGTCACGCCCGGCGCCGCGTATTCCTCGGCCAGCGCCTGGCCGATGGCGCCCGTGGCGCCGGTGATCAGCACATTGCGTGCGCATTGCGTCATAGCATCTCCTCCAGCGGGGAACGCGGCCGGGCGATCCGCTCGGCCGCGCTGTCCACGGCCAGCGAGATCCCCGGCTCGCTGTAGAAGCCGCCGTTGACCTGAGTGGCATGGACCACCGCCGCCTTGAAGTCCCGGAAGAGCGAACCGTCCGGCGGCTCGGCCGCGCGCCAGAACTCGTCGAGCGTGCCCTGGAACGTCAGCCCCTCCAGATGATAGATGGCGCTGCTCAATGCCATGGTCGGGCAGCCGTGCTCCAGCGCCGCCGCGCCCACCGTGCTGTTCACCGTCACCACCCCCGCCGCCCGCGCCAGCAGGCTGGGCAGGTGGCCGCGCTCCAGGTAGACGACGCGGTCGGCCACGCCGTAGGTCCGCGCCAGCTCCCGCACGCCGGTTTCGTGGCGGGCCACGCCCGGATCCAGCGGGTGGTTCTTCACCACCAGCAGGCTGCCCTCGGGGGCATGCCGCGCGAACGAGGCGATCGCCAGCGCGGCCACCTGCCGCATGCCGTGGAACGGCGAATGGTCCCGGATCTGCGCATCGCCTTCGAGCTGCAAGGGCAGCAGGTAGTACGGCCGCGACCCGGACGCCACGCGCGCCACCGCCATGGCGTCGGTCTGGCCGCGCCAGCGCAGCGCCGCCGCGCGCCGCACGTAGGCGGCGTACTCGCGCGCCGCGCCGTAAGGCGCATGGCTGCGGTAGCGCGGAAAGCAGACCGCGTTCAGCGCCCCGCAGAGATGATAGGCCACGTCGTGCCCCGCCCGGTTCCAGAAAGGCGCCCGGAACGGCCGCGGTTCGGGCGCCGGCCCGGCGCGGCGCGCCGCCTCCCGGTACCACGCCGGATCGCGCGGCAGGGCCGAATGCGCGTTGACCCCGCCGCGCTCCAGCGTGATCCAGTGCGGCCGGAAATAGCCTTCCTCGAACACGTGGACGCGCAGGCCTTCCCGCCGCGCCAGCTCGATCGCCGGCCGGTGCACGGGCCGGCGGTCGCCGAAGAGCACGATGTCGGTCGCCCCGCGCTCGGCGAAGGCGGCCGCGTAGAACGCCGGCAGGGCCTGCGCGCGGCCGCGGAAGGCGCGGGCCTCGCCGTTGCGCCAGTAGGCGGCGTCGCCCGCGGTGAAATTCACCTTGGAGACCGCCGCCCCGCCGGCCCGCAGGCGCTCGCCCAGGCGGGAGAAGAACGGCGAACACACGCCCTGCAGGAACAGATACGAGCGCGTCATGGCGCGAACCGCGCGCGCAGCAGCGTGTCCAGCTTGCGCCACTGGCGCCGCGCATAGCCGACCCGCAGGCTGCGCAGCCTGCCTTCGCGCTCCAGCGCGTCGCGCGTCTCCACGATGCGGGTCAGGACCGCCTCGCAGGTCGTATAGCCCTTGAGTTCCCAGTCCCAGTAGATCGGGTAGCGCAGCAAGGCCCCCGCCACCAGTTCGTCCAGCGTCAGGGCGCGCTCGCGGCGCGGCATGGCCATGCGGTCCTCGGTCAGGCCCCAGCCCGCGTAGAACGGCCGGCCGTGCGCAACCACCCGCTTGCCCCGCAACAGGGCATCGAAGCCCGAGAGCGAGGTCATGGTGTGCATTACGTCGCAGGCCTCGATGCAGGAAACCACCGACGCTTCGGTTTCGACGTGGTCGGCCAGGCCCCGCAGTTCGTCGCGCGCCACCGCGCCGCGCCGGTTGCCCGAGGCCACGTCCGGATGCGGCTTGTAGACGATGTAGGCGCGGGGATGCGCCTCGCGGGCCTGGCGCAGCAAGGCCAGGTTGCCCGCCACCGGGCCGCAGCCCAGCCGCACGGACACGTCGTCCTCGACCTGCCCGGGCACCAGCACCACCTCCCTCCCCTGCGACGGCCAGGCCACCGGCCGCGCCGGCTCCAGGTTGTACTTGGTGATGCCGTGCGCGACCATGAAGGCGCGCACCCGCCGGGCCGAAGCCAGTTCGCCGGCGGTGAAGCGCGCGTGGTTCAGCGTGTGTTCCAAGTCGCTCGGGCGGCCCGGATCGAAATACATGCCCTGCGCGTCCAGCGCCAGGCTCAGCGGCCGGATCAGGTCCGACCCGAGCCCGACCGAACGCACGAAGCCGTCTTCCATGCGCAGCAGGGCGCAGCCGGCGTCGGCGGCCAGCTGCGCCACGCCGTCCGGCGCCTTCGCGCTCCAGTGCACCAGGGCGTCGCCCGGGCCCGGCGCCAAGGCGCGCGCCCTCGCGGCGTCGGGCACGAACATCACGCGTCCGGCCCGCGGCGACAGCATCGGCCTCACGTTGGCCGCTTTCCAGCGGCGAAAGCCCACGCAAATCATCCGGCGCGGCAGCCGTTGGGCCATGGTGCGCTGGCGCAGCAGCCAGGAAATCGCATCGAAGATGCTGCCCTGGCGGTGGCTGACGGGGTCCAGATAGCGGGTGTAATGAAAATAGGCGGCGGCGAACAGCTCCCGCACGCTGCGCCGGCGCTGGCGCCGCTCGCATTGCCGGCGGTCGCGCGTCAGCCCCCAGCCCGCGTACCAGGGCAGGCCCAGGCAGGTGACAGGTTTGTCCAGCAGCAGCCCCTCGAAGCCCATCTGCGAGCTCACCACGTACAGGTGATCCACCTGCTCCAGCAGCGCCAGCGGATTGACGTCCTCGCGCAGCACCCGCGTGCGCGCGTCGTCGGCGATATGCGTGAGGTAGCCGGCCTTCTGGCCCGCGCTGACCTCGGGGTGCGTTTTCACGATGCACAGCGCGTCGGGGTGTTCCCGCCGCGCCAGTCCCAGCATTTCCTCGAAGGTGGCGGCGCTGGCGCCGGCCAGCGTGACGCTCATGTCGCCCACCGTCTGGTCCACCACCAGCACCCGCTTCCTGCCGCCGGCCGACAGCGGCGGGCAATCGACGCCGGCATGGTTGTACTTGCTGAGGCGATGGCGCTTCACCAGCGCCATCGCCTCGTCCACGTCCTCCTCGATCCCGTCGAGCAGGTCGCGGTCCGAGGCCAGCAGGCCTTCGAGCGCCGACGGCCGGGTGCCGTCGTAGTAGATGCCTTCCGGATCCACCACCATGGACACCGCGGGATACTCGGCGCCCGCCCCGAACGAGCGCAGGAAACCGTCCTCCAGCGCCAGATAGGGCACGCCCAGCTGGCCGGCCCGCTTGCGCGCGGCCAGGGCCGAGGGCCGCAGCCCCCAGCCGGCCACGGCGTCGGGCCGCGTGCCGTTCAGGCCCGACAAGGCGTTGCCTCGCCGCACCGGCGCGCCCAGCAAGGCCTCCAGGAAGGGAATGCGGGCGATGCCCGCGGAATGGATTTCTATCATGCGTCCGTCCGGCGCCCGTTCCGCGTCGGCGGCGTGGCTCACAGGCGCAGGTCGGACTGGTCCGCCGGCAGCACGTATTTCAGGTCGTACAGGATGTGGTCCGCCTTGCCCAGCTTGCGGATCCCGTCCGCGCCCAGCTCGATGAACTGGTGATGCGCCACGCCGAGCACCACGGCGTCGTACTTGCCGGCCTCGGGCTGGGCCACCGGCTTGATGCCGTATTCGTGCACGGCCTCCGCGGGGTCGACCCAGGGGTCGTAGACGTCCACGTCCACGTTGTAATCACCCAGTTCCTTCACGATGTCCACGATGCGCGTGTTGCGCAGGTCGGGGCAGTTTTCCTTGAAGGTCAGGCCCATCACCAGCACGCGCGCGCCCTGCACATGGATGCGGCGCTTGGTCATCGCCTTGACCAGCTGCGACACCACGTAGCCGCCCATCGAGT